>Ga0307513_10004136_pt1 | contig 19438 bp, 26 predicted proteins | sample 15_EM_MG_FD_202174 | JGI IMG/M metagenome (GOLD analysis project Ga0307513, IMG submission 202174) | Populus trichocarpa ectomycorrhiza microbial communities from riparian zone in the Pacific Northwest, United States - 15_EM | ecosystem: Host-associated > Plants > Roots > Unclassified | place...
GTTTTCTCTGAACGGTTGTCAGCGAAAGCTATTTATTTATGTAAAGCCACATGGAGGAGTCGAGGATCTGTGACGACGGGCTCTCATAAGAATTCGATCCCGTGGTCTGGAACGCAATGGAGCCATAACTCGTTCCTATCCTTCCTTTATTATTATATTTTTTTGATTGTCGTATTGTACCTGTTCAATAGCTAGCGAGGTCACTACGGTGACCTGAGTTACCTATGTAACGTAGTTAGCTAATACAACATTCCATTCCGTGCCTTATCTGGCATTTTTAGTTATGTCAGACACAGAAAGCCTCACCTGTGCTTGGCCCGCAGGGTCCAGAATGACGAGTAGTAGGGGGCCCATTCCCTTTTTTTTTTTTTTTCAAGTTGGATGCTTTGAAGCCGGGCTCCAGCTCCATCGGCGCCATCTCCTCAACGTCTCCAATAATCGATGACGAGTGAAGATAGCTGAGGCCAACCCCGATATTTTCGCTTTTTCAATGGGTTTACTCCCAGGTGACCGTCTTGGCTCCAATGAACCCAATCGATTGGCACGGGCGGAGATGTTTGTCTACTGCTTGAGGTTAACTGCATTCAGGGTACTGGCTTCTGAATCGCCGTCGTTGACTTGTACAAGCATCAATTCATTTCATCCTGATCCACGCTCACAAATAAATATACCCCATCCAACAAATAAAAGAGCTTTAGCCTCCCGAGTTCTTTCCTACCCCCACCTGCAGTCCACGTCCTCAAAGAACATGCGCTTCAATTTGTCGACCGTAACCGTTGTCCTCGCCACTATGGGATTGACCCAAGGTATATATACCTTGCTTTTTTTCTTTTTTGCAACCCGGATTTGACATTGGATTAGCAAACGTTCTCCTTCCACGACACCCTTTATATGAGATTTTGAACTCTCGACAAGCACCCCCGGGGGTATGAAACTTTGCATTCTCTGAAGGCACTTGCCGCGATTCCAACAGCCTTTACTCACTCATTGTTCATCAGTGCGAGACTGATTGCGCACCGCTCGCAGCTTTGGCGGTGCGTTGTCTATGCCGTCGGAAAATTTTCAACAGCCTTTTAATTCTGATCATCCCCTATTATCCAGACATGCACCACTGCAGCGTGCTACTGCACCGCCGACATCCATGCTGCCTTGCAAAAATGTCTCGACTGTGGAATCAAAGGTAGCGCCATTGCTTATCACCGCCTTTAGTGCATCACTTTACAGACGATGTTTTTTTACATAGCGTATTACGATGGCTGCGCTGGGTACGGCCTCCCGCCCATTACCCTTGCATCCTACGCGGCCAAAGCAACTGCTGCTGCTTGAAATTATTTTTTGAATAACATCTCACACCCCGGTATTAGTAGTCTGCCCTTACTCTTTGATTAGTCTTTCCTTTCTTTAGTCATTTCGTACTATGACTCAAAGCCAGTTGGCTTCAACCTTCGCCTTTTAAGTCACAGCAGCTCGTTTGTACAAATAGGGCCCTCTCAATGAACCCTTATCCTGTTCTTTCGTGTTTTATATTTCTTCGTGTGCTTCGTTTAGTCCGATATCTTTGAAGTGCTCTTATCAACTTTTATATCAGAAAACTGCTTTATACCTTATAAGGAATGCCGCTTGCAAGGCAGCCTGAAGGAATCCATCTAAACTAGGTAGCTGCAGGCTCGCACCTCAAGGCCTCATGAACCATTAATCACCGCCTCTGCCAATCATTGCGTGCATCTTCAGATGACGACCCACTGTGCACAGTCAATAAAGGTACCGGCCGCGATGTCAGTATGAAGGGTGCATTCGTAGGTGTGTTCGCTGGCTACGAAGATGACTTACCATCATTTATCTCGATTCTCAGGCCACACACCCAACCCACCTCCATTTACAACCTGGCATTCTCATTGTGCGCTCGCGTTCAGTTGAGGTCTGGATTTCCAGCGCCAAATATCTACTGCCACGCATAACGACACCGAGCGTGCGCGAAAAATGACTCAAAGTCAGCGAAGATGAGAAGCATGTAGACGAAGGAATGTCCAAGGAACGTCGGGTAAGCAAACGCAAGCCTTAGAGCACATAGGAATTAATACATCATCCCAGCTATCCATCCCCATATTTAGCGATGGTTCGTCGTCGCCAACATATACACATGTTCAAGTAGAAGGGTTAGTCAGATTGATAGGTATGAGAGCGTGCTCTCACAGTGCGCCGCCGCCTTAACGCTAAAGATATTTACTTCAAGTGGTTTTAAAATCGAGCCTAATTTCTTCACCAACTGGCCCGAGGGACATCTGGCTGAAATATGACCTTTTTTTTGCATTTGAAACATTTTCCTTGGGCCATTAAGTCAACTTTCTGTTCCTCCGTAAGTTCTGACTCATTGGAAGCCTGATATTTCTGTGGGCTCCTCATATGAACTCAAAGATTTCGAGAGCCTAGACGTTCCACTCTGGGACTGCTAGTTAGGTCCAATGCGATCATTTGGCTCTGAGAAGGAATTATCCCCATTCCTCCAGTGTTATATTGTCTCTGAGGATTGTTCTGATTCCTAGAACCATTGGTATCATTTTTAGTAGATCGCGTATCGTTTGCAAAGATGCGATCAGCAATCTCATGGAATTCTGCAACCCTGAGGACCTATTTCCAGGTAGAATGCTGTGGTTTGAGATTATCTCCGAGTCGCCACAGCGCTTGCTGTATTACAGGTCTCAATCCGTTTTCAACGCGCTCTCGCTTCGTCGATGAACCAATGATGTGAAACATCACTGCGGCGTATTCACTAACATGCATGTATTTCTACTCAAAGTCTTTCAGCTTGCTCCGAGTCCATTGTCTTGGACGGAAATATGGTGGGAAACAATAATTGAATAGTTCAATGAAAAACTTGTCTAACCCCCACTTCTTTAGTTCCATAGATGCAATTGTCATGTAGAATCTAAAAGCCTTTCCTGTACGTGAGTCTGCGCATGCAACTTGATCTCGGTCAGGAATTCCAGCTTCAGGACAAAGTCTCTTGCATTGGGTAACTTAGCGATAGAATTTGAACTGATCTGACTCCTCGCCATACTTATCCGGTGTAGTCCCCGTCAATGGCTTGTATTTTATTTTTCTATTCTTGCAGTGGCGACGGCGCTTGTCTTGTGAATCATCTGAGTCGGAGCCTGAACTGACCAAGTTGGAACTACTTGAGTAACTATGGGAAACCTTAAAGGGAACTACTCAATTCACAGGAAGGGTTTTAAGACGATGATATCAATGGACGAGATGAGTGGTAAGCGTCGTAAGTGATGAAGTCGCCTGTTCATTCCCAGCTGAATGCCTACCGAAGCCATTTAAATAATAAATAATCCGAGTATATATGAGAATAGTAGTAGTGGGATTATATAAAAACGTTATTGAGAGTGGGATGGGCTTACCGTTAGTGTGATTGAAGACCAAGAGTGGGATTACCAGTGGGATCGGCAAGGCAGTTATTTCTAACCTGGCGGCGCGATCAATGTTCTATTTCTTTTCTCGACCACTATCCCCTCCTTCCCTCGGCGGCAACACAACCCATGCCACCCCCTCAACTAATCCACTGAGACCAGCTATAGATGGACCCACGGCGAGAAGGAACCACGGCTGGCTCCCAACAGTGGCCATGACGAAGGCAGACTAGGCAGTGTAGGCGGCGGTGAGCAACTGGAACGATGGAGGTGAAGGAAAAAACAACGGCGTGGCTAGTTGCCTCACTTGATCCCAGAGCACAACATCGACGATGAAAAACCACCCAGGAACCCCTACCATGGCGTCCGGTCCCCCAATTCCTGCATGTACAAGACCAAACAAAGCCGAAATGCAGCGGGGAAGCAGAAAAAAACCCAATACCTACCGCCATACCAGCAGCATGCAAGATAGCAACAACACTTTTAATGGCCATGCCACGCCGCTAGACCTACCCAGCACCATGCTCAACAACGACACCACCGACACTGGCTCACCCTCCTGTTCCATAACGTTGTAAGTTTCGGTATTCATTCAATTTCATTGATTATTTGTATGTAGTATGTATCATACTTCAATGTTGTCGTTACCAAGTATACCGATACATTTCTCTTTCATCTAAGCTATATATATACTTCTTCAAGACGTATCTTGAGGGACTTCCAACTGGAATCACTGAAGCCGACAGCGGGTTGACGATCCCACTAATTAACATCATTATCCCACTTTTATATTATCAATCCCACTTTTTGCATCTCAATCCCACTCTTTGTAGGGCCTACCTACAATCCCACTACTACTATTCTTGTCATCACCCAAATAATCCCTATGTCCCAAAGTCAGCGGAGACGATACCAACTACATCCCAGCGACTTACCGTCCCGATACACGACTTTAATTAGGGTGCCGTTTCCTCCAACACTATCTGATATTTGGAATATGAGCTTGCGCTGAACCGATTCTCAAAACTAGGCTTTCTTACATGCTCGGATGGGAGGTACCAACATGAGCGTGAGCAACACTACCTTTCCGTTCAGATGGAGGTCGTCATTGAATAGCATATTCAGACCTACCGGTGTCCACAATCATCATCATGGCCCATAGAAAAATACAGCTTTGGTTGGCGCATATCAAGAAACATCCATTGAATGCTGGATAGGGCAGAACAGCGAGTACCGTGAAGTAAATCAGCAAGGAAAATCAAGAAAAAATGTAAATCCGACGTACAGGTGATGGAATTATTAAATCCGACTGTGATGATGAGACTCGAAATCCAAATAAGGCTGAAAAGCATAATCACCCATGTCCGCAGCATGAAGATCCCTGGTAAACGGCAATCACGACCAGGAGTGGCAGATTAGATTAGATACGTAGATGTGATCCTATCATTTTCCGATCAGTGACAGATAATCTCACTCTCGGACATATCTTACTTACGATAGTTTCGATACAACCCTTCTTTTGTACGCCTTTTCCTCACACGCGACGATTCAGGATGAGCGGGAACAACGGAACGAGACTAAGCATCTAGACGACTTGATTCCGATGGTTTAAGATTCGACACCCGATAAAGCCTGTCATCGAGGCATTTGTCATCGGACTTGTTTTCCTCATTTCCTACCTTCCACCCTGCTCGCGTTCCAACAAAGACTCGATAATCATCCACTGACATGATCATGGAGCGAGAAGACCAATTGGCATCGTTGATCAGTGCATCGTCTGTTAAGAGACTGGTGACAGTGTGTGTTTCTTCTGTTTCGCCGACTGAGATCTGATCATTGTGGTCCCATCACCGGCCAGAATTTTGAAGGTCAATTGTGTGATTGGAGACGAATTTGAGGTCTTCTGACTCCAGCGACAGTTGTGGCGTCTTCGATGTTCATTTGGGACTATATCCTTACTTTCAGGATGGAGGTTGATTTCGTTTGGAAATCAAAGTGGAATTTCATGAAGGGGCTGTACCTCTTTCGACGCTACTTGTCCTTGATTGACACCATTTGGCTTGTTTTGTATCGTTAGTCCGATGTCTCTCCTATCTTTTTTGAGTTCACTTTTTTCTTAGGTCATACGGGGGAAAATTTGACGGAAACTACATGTTCGAAGCTAACGTACGCGAGTGGAGGTTCGTAAAATCGACCCGTCCCCACATCGACACAAAGTAGAAGGAACTAACCGTATCCAGCATTTATGGTCGTTGGGCTCGCTGCATCAGAGAGCAAGTTCAACCTTCACTCCTTGTTCGGTGGTACTGATTGGCATCTACCAGTGATCCTCACGTTGCGAACATGGGCCGCGTGGAATCGGAACAAGCGGTTGTCCATTATTCTTCCGATCTTTTACAACCTTAGTTGGGGTTCGAGTATTGCCCTCTTGGTCAGATTTATCAATTCTTTGACATGTACGTCAGATTTGCATTTCGTTCTTGCCTGATTTATTTCGCCGCAGTTGGTGCTCCGCCCTATCCAGGATTCAATGGGTGTTTCTTGACGTACGCCAGCCAAGATGTTGTTTTTATATGGGCCATACTACTTATCTGGGACGCCCGTAAGTGTGAATATCCTATTCAGTGTCATCCTTCCTCTGATTGAAAAGGTAGTGTTGTTGGCGCTCATGTTGGTGCCTGCCATCCGAGCGTGTGAGATTTCCCGGTTTTGCAAATTTGATGATCAGTTCAGCGCATGCTCATATTCTGAACATCAGATAGAGATGGGGGAAACAGCACCCTAATTAAAGTGGTATACCGTGACGGTAAGTCTCTGGGATCTCGTTGGTGACAGATCCGCTGAATTTTGGACATAGGGATTATTTATTATTCATATCTCTTCGGTACGTCTTGTCCAGGGAATGAACGGACGACTTCGTCACTTACGACGCTTTCCAGCCCTTTCGTCTATTAATATCATCGTCGTTAAAACTCTTCCCGTGAGCTGACAAGTTTCCTTTAACTTCTCCCATAGTTTTTAATTAACGTTCGATAACCATGACCAGCGAGATTACCAATTACTCTTGTTACCGTAAGCGGCAGATTAAAAACCCGACAAAGAAAATGCTCATGCAATTTAGGGTGGAGAGAACGCTGCATTCAATGCTCTCAAGCCGCGTACTTCTTAATATTCGTGCCGTGGTCGGAGATGATGGTGTTAGGTCAGAGGGACTCGCAGAATTAAGTAAACTCAACTTTCATGATGCTGAGCGGCCACCGACTCTTCAGTAGTTCTATGTCAAAATAGGTCTCGACAGAATTGTTATCTCCCCAGCTTCGGCATTCTTCCCATAGGTTTTCTGCATTCTTGTACGGATCTTATCTAATCAGGCTGATTCAGGGCACAGGAAAATGTGCGAGGCACTTGCGATCAGGTGCGAGCAAGGGTTGCGAGTGACTTGCGAGTATTTGAAGTCCGCTTTCATGCACTTGCGATACAGTTGCGATAACTTCGTACATTAGCGAGTATTTTTAGGGAATTCATGCGAGTAGTTGCATGCACTTGCGTGCCACTCAGATCTTTATAAAATATGTGCTAGTATTCATTCTATCTATCTAGTATGGCAAGATACTTTGGTTAGATATCCTCGGAACATTAATCCTCGGCCTTCTTTGGCTTGTGTGTCGGACGTGGCTTCAGATGGGGTCTAATTTGAGTATTTACGTCCACCTCCAGGGGTGGAGACTTGAAATGGATATAGTCTGGTCCAAACTGCAACCGCATGAGCATGTCCACAGATGCACCATTCGTGTAAGATATGACCCCTGGAACCCAGCACAAAAGATCTGGACACTAGCTCGAGGTCATGATAAGGAGAGATGTCCGTTCCTTCCACCATCCATGAGCAGCATCATTGACCAAGCCATTAATAGGCCCATCCAGAAGACGCTCTTTAACCCTCTCGGTTCGCATAAGGGATGATTGGACAGATATAACGGTGACGATGTTGAGTTGCAAGTAGATCACAAAACCGGGGTATTCTTGGGAGAATTTCACGAACGCAGAAAGGAATGCGTCGCCACCACCAACCTGACCTCCTTTCTTGATCTTGAGATGCTCCTTTCCTACCCGCCCCATGTTCACAAATATCTGCGATAGACTCTACAGGACCATTGACTCCTCAGGCTGGAACACCTACAATCAATGGAAGTGGTCCAATGTTTGGATGGGTATTGACAATAGCCTCGAATCGAACTTGTTCATCCTTGGAGATGTGGAGGATATGGCCAGGTCATGGATGTTGGCGAAAACCAGCATTGACTCAGAAGTGAACTCCCTTTGAATAAGTCCAGATAATGGACTCTTGTGGATTTTCATGCAATTGCAAGTAGAGCCATATGTGATCACCTAGCTGGTAGTCTCTGGGGTGCATCAGGAAAATGCACTTTGTCTCCAGGATGTCCTAGGACTGCCCAAGGTGGATTAGAGACTGTAGACATAAAGACATCAAAGACGCAAAGCTATGCAAGTTGCTCTGGGAGCGCTCCCAGAGCAAGGTCAAAAATGTTGGCTTTCCTGGGACATCCTGGGAACATCCTAGAACATCCTGAAGACATCCTGGGACATCTTGAGGGAGATTTAAAAAGATGTAAAGACAGATGTTATCCCGAATCTTTGAATCTTTAGCTGTCTTTGGCTGTCCCCAGTTCTCTTTTCTGCTTACAGATGATTTTCCAAATGTAGAAAACAATGACGACAATTTATTGCAGAAAATATATAAAAAAACGAATTATCAAAAATATGGTGTACTCAAGCCAAAGCGAGATCGGCCTCTGCTAGCTCAGCAATTTTGTCCAATTCGCTGAAATTGACCTTCGCTACATTTCTTGCTGAGGCTTCATCTGCATTCTGGTCTGCAGAAGCCAAGATATTGGAAGACGAACTAGTGGGCATTTTCAATTTAATTGCATGAAAATATTCTTTAGAATCTTACAGTAGGCGTTTGAAAAGGTCTTTGGGCCAAAAAGCAGCCCAACGTTTTGAATTGTTCTCCAAAACCTTCCATGCATTGAAATGCGTTTTATAGCTGTGGATTGAACATGTAAGCAGGGAGTTATATCGAATGTTTAAACACACCTTGCTTTCGCCAAGTCTTCAGAAAAGTCGAAATGAGCTTGTTTTCCTGTGCTAAATTCCTTCAGACCATGTTCAATCTAGAAATAAATATATATGAGAATAGTGTTACTAAATATATATAAAACGTACTGCAGTGGTTACGAGAATAATCAAAGAGACTGGAAGAGTGGCGTCTTTGACCAGTGAGGCTGTTGTCGTGCTGTCAGATTTAGATCTGGAAGAACTTGGGAACCATTGGCTTTTGATGATTGTAAAGATGAGCTCGGAGCCAAAAGGCTTGTTGGAATTGAATTCTCGCTCCTGTTATCTTTCGATTAGCCCAGTAGTAAAATATTATAAAAGAATGTACCTGTAGTTTGATATTTCCATACATGAAAGCGGCATCTTTGAGCAGCCACTCCACATCGTCCTTGATTTTCTGTGAATCACCAGATAGTTGGTAATGGCCTTCGACCTTGGTGCGAGCTTTGGTAATGATGCTATTCATAATAGCATTACGACCATACATGGCCTATAATAAAAGAAAGTATTTAGCAAATAGTCCAGGTTTCGAATAAAAACGCACGAATGTTATCAGATCCCTTTTGGTGTGCTCTGAGGCTGCAGCCTCTCTTAAAGCCTCTCGAAGCACTGGTGTTGACTGAGAACTTTGCTTGATAATATCCCAGGCAAAGGTTGCACGACCTGCTGCATCAGTGGGTGGAAAAACATCGCCATATGCAACACGCATCCTTATATAATCCTTCGCAGCTCGGGCAAGTATAACGACCTTGTCATTAAAGGTGTTTTCCGTAATCTTCCCAGAGGATTTCCCCCCAGTCGAAGATTTAGGTGTACTCTGACGGGATTTGGCATTGGAAGAAGTTGTGGAAATTGTATCATCCCTGTCGGTATCCATGGAGGTGATCTGAAGCAATGTTAGAAGGATAACAACAATAATAATTTGAAACGAACACCATTATCCATTAATGAACCCCATTCCACTAAACCACTGCTGGTGTCCTGGGATGCATCCTCCTCCTGTCCTATCTCCTCCTCATCTTCGCTATTAGGATTTCTATTCTGGTCTTCGTCAACATCAGATACATACACATCCTCATCATTAGTATTTGTTTGTTGCAGTGATAAAAGCGTAGATGCCATTTCTTCCTCGTCTTCATCAAGAACCATTCGTCGGGGCTTTTTAGCCACAGGGGCTTGATCATCCTCTAGGTCTGAATCAGATCTGTTCCCGTCTTGAGCCTCGGCAGCCATAAGTTCAGCATTTCGGTTGGAAATTGCTAAGAAATATATTTTAAATAAGTGAAAATATCAAAGAAACAAAAATACAGCACCTAGATTAGCGGCTTCCTTCTGTGCCTTATTGGCAGCAGCCAGACGAGAAGAGATGCTGTGATAAGCAGCCAGTTCCTCGGCAGAAATGTCAGTGGCACCGGAGGTAGCCGTTGTTGCCACGGTTGCTGTTGCGGCAGTAGATGCTCCCGAGGATGATGTAGCACTCTTCCTACCACGTTTGGATGGTACTTTGGTGGCTTCGGTGGTGGCAGCCATATTCTTCTGGTTCTTTCTCCCACCTGCTGACGTGGAGGTGGCCGATGAAGCAGGTTCCTTATTTTTAGCTGCGCGTGTTGGACGAGAGGTTTTTCCAGAAGTAGAAGGTGCCATATGAGAGACTTGTGGAGGGCGTCAGAGAGAAAAAGTGAGATATGAAAAGCGGAAAGGCTAAATGGAGAGTGACGATAGAAGAAAGAATGAGAGAGTGTGAGAAAGTATTGTTCGTATCCAAATATTTATTATATTATAAAATGAATTATAAGATGATTTATTAATCTAATCGAAGTCTAAGTCTTCCTCATCCTCTGGAGCAAATTCTACATCGCCCGTTTTAAAAGTACCATCATCCCAAACATTCATAGATAATAAATGTTTCCAACCATTCCTCTTTTCCACCCAGGCCTTTGCAGAAATGTCGGAGTGAAATACCAAGGAAGCTTGTTTACCTTTGAAGTGTGTATTGAAGTGACTGAGCTTGGATGATGCAAAGATTACAACATCACCATTTTGGAGTTGAAGAGAAACGCCAGGCTTTTCGAGGCAGAGATCTCCTCCTTTGCAGTCCGAAGCCACAACAATGAGACAGAGTTTGAGGTCTTGGTAGTCGCGATGAATAAGAGTGGAAACATTGAGATTAATCACCCAGCCTCCAAATGGATAGGCTGGGGCAATCCCATCTGCAGGCAATATATCGCAGTATTGGGAAAGAATTTCATACTCTTTCGGTAAGAGTTCCTCAAGCTAATGGTTTTTTTTAGAAAAAAAAAATAATCACGGGCATATAAAAATGATTACGATTACTTACTGTTTGTCGCAACCAATCGAAAAGACGCTCAAGAGAAATTTGAAGTTGTTCATAAGAGTGGCCATTTTTTTGAAGTTCAGTTGAGGTTCTAGGCATCATTTGAGAGGTGTTAAATCATTTGGTTCCTGCTCTTTTCAGAGCAGCAGGATCAACATCTGAAGGTGCACCATCTCCCTGTAACAATATCAATATTTCCATATAACGGTAGTAAAGAGAAAAACTCACATTGACATGATACCGGTTCCAATATTGGTAATGAATATGCTGGAACTTAGCTTTTTCACCCTCCTTTTTGCTATCAATTGATTCAAGGACACCAGGGTGAGACAATTCCAGATCGTTGAGAAGTGGTTTTCGTATATGATCTGGCATATCTGGAATAACGATGAACATGACATCGCCATTTTTGTCGTTTACTCGAACACGTTGGCTATCAATTGAGTGGTTTGCAATGCGATCAGAAAGAATATACATCAAAAAAACATACCCTTCTAAATTTTCATGTGTTAATTTGATATATTTACTCTGGTCAGATTTCGCACCAGAGGATAGTTGAGAGGTAATCTGGTGGATAAATGTTTGAAAGAGTTTATGTAATAATAAAAATACTAACCTGTTCTCTAAAATCCTCCAAGGATCCACACCGTTGTGCATGCTTAGCAGATTTTCTCTCCTTCTGGGTATAACGGTAACGCATCTTCTTGTTTTTGGGAGGAAACCCTAGTTTCTTATTGAAAGCGTGATTGTGATCGAAGGCAGTGTTAATGACATATAAAGGCTTGCCATAACTTGAGAAATTAGGCATATCCAGGGCTTGCATATCAAGGTCAACCTGTGACGATATTGGTTCTTGAATGGAAGGTGGGTATGGAGGGATATTGGAGGTGTCGGAGGAGGCGGTTTGAAATATTGCTGTATTAAAGAGAGAGGCCTGCATAGAGGACGCATCGAAAGAATTTACGGATTCTGGCAATGGCGTAAAACAGCTTTTCCAGGTCAGAGAGGCTCGTTTCTTGATAATAGCGCTATTTCAGTTTTATTAACTAAATTCTTTTAAATTTTCGGTATAAAAAACTCACTTGAATGTAAGAGAATCAAAAAATTCATCTGATCGAATAAGATTGGAAGCGTCAAGATCAGGTAGAACACCACAAGACAATAAAAGGCCATCGTTGAATAGAGAGGCGAATGTTATGCAATTATTCATTCTTAACTTGGCTATTGCTGGGATAATGTCATTGATAACAGCTTTTCCAAGTGGGATATCTATAGAGACATAAGCATTAGGATATTACAGATCAGGAATTAGAAACTTACTGGAATCTGGGCAACGTATGAGATGTTGAAGTCGAACAACTACATCATGCGTTATCTTTCTAATTTTCCCCCGAAGTCCAGTTGCAGCGATGATCACCAGCAAAAATATTGTCCCTATCTCAAAAATTTGAACCTGAAACTTATAATAAATTGCTAAACTTACCAGCACCAGCTAAAAGAGTATATTTCCCTCCATCCGATACATATCTCTCAAGGGTCTTCCAGTTTTTCACTGGCCATTTAATTCTTTTGAGAATGGTGGTTTTCGGTGTAGAAGTCGCAAAGGAAATACTAGTATGAATAATTCAATTTGGTGTCGATAAAATTAAAATAAAACATACCTTATGACTTTAGCCCTCAGTTCCACACAGGAAAGCATGTAGACCAGATCAGCAGCTTGTGACATCTGGTCTGCGCGAGCGCATCTTTGTGCAAGGGCAGAAAGGGAGTTGTTGGCCATCAACTCTTCCGTGGAATACAATTGGGTCTTCTCTTGTAACGAATCTAAAATTGCTTGAACATTATCTACACCGCTTGAATCTATAGGTGAATCATTGATGTTTCGGGCAGTGGTGGCAATAGTGGAGATGAAATGCGACCCGAAAATAGGTAGAGCGGGGTTTTCTGGTTCAGGTTGCATTCGGTCAACGGCTTGCTCTGTGTATTGCCCTAAAGAAAAATTCTCCTCCCTAACGTCATTTTCTGCTACTTCATTATCCATGCCATCTACATTGGATGCACCGTAGCGACGAGACACCTCCCAGGCTGCACCATTTGCTGCCTGTAGAACACCACCTCGGGGACAACTAGGACGACGGCGAGGCCTGCGACGACGACGGTTGGCATTAGCAGCCATAGGGCCTCCTGGAACTCTGTTCTCCTGTGCTGGAAGATTGGGCTCATCAACAGTCCTTTCAAAATCATTGACAGGGCCGGAGCTTGTACCATAATCCTCTCCGAAATGTCCCTCATAGTCAAGAGATTGGTCATGAGTTTGTAACTCGTGCATAAAGACTGTCTGGGAGTGGACAGACATGGACCCAAAAAACCGACGAGTTGGACTACGACCTCTCCTTTCCCCCCTTTCCTCCCTTTCCAATCCACTCCTTGTAAAACTCTGTCTTCGAAAACCATTTTCATCATTCTGCATCCATGGACTCAAGCTGCAAGAGTTACTCGCACGCGGGGAGAAGAGGGGCTGTATAAATGTAAATTATTAGCACAGATCATGTATAAATCATAAGATAACATACCAAGTTACTTGTACGTCGGGAAAAACCAGGTTTTACATATGTTCGCATCCATGGACTCAAGCTGCGAGAGTTACACGCACGTCGGGAGAAAAGGGGCTGTTTAAAAGCAAATTATTAGTATAGATCACATAGAAATCATAATATAACATACCGTGTTTTCAAAACCCTGCCTTCGAAAACCGTTTTCATCATTCTGCATCCATGGACTCGAGCTGCGAGAGTTACTTGCACGTCGGGAGAAGAGGGGCTGTTTAAAAGTAAATTATTAGTATAGATCGCATAGAAATCATAATATGGTATGGCATACCGTGTCTTCAAAACCCTGCATCCATGGACTCGAGCCACGAGAATTACTGGCACGTCGGGAGAAGGAGGGCTATTTAAAAGTAAATTATTAGTATGGATCGCATAGAAATCATAATGTAACATACCGTGTTTTCAAAACCCTGCATCCATGGACTCGAGCCACGAGAATTACTGGCACGTCGGGAGAAGGAGGGCTATTTAAAAGTAAATTATTAGTATGGATCGCATAGAAATCATAATATAACATACCGTGTTTTCAAAACCCTGCATCCATGGACTCGAGCTGCGAGAGTTACTTGCACATCGGGAGAAGGAGGGCTATTTAAAAGTAAATTATTTGTATGGATCGCATAGAAATCATAATATAACGTACTGTGTTTTCAAAACCCTGCATCCATGGACTCGAGCTGCGAGAGTTACTTGCACGTCGGGAGAAGAGGGGCTGTATAAAAGTAAAATATTAGTATAGATCACATAGAAATCATAATATAACATACCATGTTTTCAGGAGGAGCTCTGGGGGTTAAAGGCTGGCAAGCTGTTCTTTGGAACAAAGCTGTTGGCGACGATGAAGGTGTCCATGTGGGAGAAGCCAAGTCTCTGAATTCATCGGAAAGGAAATCGGCGATTGTGTTGAAGACCATTCGCGTGGGGGTATGATCTTGACTGGCATATGATACGCGCTTGTCTGGAGATTCCTGGGCTATAGAGGAGGAGGGTGTGGGCAACCCCATAAAGGAATCGTCAGGGATTGGACGGAGTTCGTTGTGTACCTGAGAAGCAGATTCAGAAACACATTCACGAAGGGAGGACTTGTAATATCGTACCGTATTCAAACTGAAAGCGCTGGCTCTTGGGGTCAGAGAAGACTTGAGTTTGCTTGCAACGGAGAGCAGAAGAGGTGGAAGATTCGGATCCCTGTCAAGATAAGCAACCAGTGCCATGGTGTCCTCGGGTGTAAGTTGTGCCGGCATTAGAGTGCCGTCGATTGTAGCTGTGAGTGAAAAGGATTATGTTGGACACGTGATGAAGACGCGACGTTGATTTTGCCATCGTCTTGTGTGAATTCATGGACAAGTTGTCCATCAATTCACACGAGACAATGGCAAAATCAGGGTCAGGCCGATCTACCTTATCGCAAACTACCACCCACTCACTTGGTAAGTCCATAGTTCTAGTCGTCCTTTCAACATATTTTCATGCAGTCGCCGCTCTCCAACCAGCACGCGTTTAGGCTCAGCTAGCATCGGTGCTCCTCACAGTTGCATCTTCAAGAAAGGCTTCCATCTTCGCCCTCTTCGGTGGTCAGGGGACAAACGAGGACTTTGACGAATTCTGGAACGTACATCGTCGACGTAGCTTCTTCAAGCACGTCAGGCAGCTTTCGGGGTCGCTCCAGGTCTCTCGCGAGTATGCTCAGATCATCTACGATCAAACCTCTTCGCCTCGCCTCGACAAGGTCCTCAAGAAGTGGGAAGAGGATAACTGGGCCAGCGCCGAGAACCGCCAACCGCCAACAACTCGCCTATACCATTCTTGTTGAGCTCCTTGCCTACCAATTCGCTTCACCCGTTCGTTGGATCGAAACCCAAGACCTTCTCTTCACTTCGTTCAAGTTCGAACGCCTTGTTGAGCTCGGTCCTTCTCCTACTCTCACCGGCATGGCCACACGTACCCTCAAGGCCAAATACGAGACACTGGACGGATCAATCAGCAGGACACGCGCTATTCTTTGTCACTCCAAGAACGTCAAGGAGATCTATTACCAATACGAAGACGAAGTCGAGGCTCCTCTCGCCGAGTCCGCCTCTGATGCAGCTCCCTTGGCGGCCGCTACTGCTGCTTCACCCGCCGCCCCAGTCGCACCCACCGGTCCAGTTGCCAGCATTGAGGTCTTGGACCTTCTCGCTCCGATGGTGTCCTCCTTCTCGCCACCACTCTCGAACCTCCCAAGCGCCTCGCATCTGAAGCTGAGGCCAAGGCCTGGCTCGACGGTGTCGTCTCCATTTACGCTCAGCGGTCAGGAATATCGCTCGCTTCCCCGGGTGCTGCAGGTGCTGGTGGCGGTGGCGGTGGTGGCGCTGTGATCAACAGCGAGGAGTTCTTGAAGTTCCAAGCCGACCAGGAGAAATTCGCCGCTCAACACGTCGAGCTGTATATGCGCTACCTTGGTCGCGACTCCCGTGCTGGAGAACTCGCATTCGATCAAGAAAAGGCCAACAGCATCGCTCTCCAGGCCAAACTCGATAGCATCACCCGCGAGCACGGCGACACATACATCGAGGGTATCCAACCACGCTTTGATGTTCTCAAGGCCCGCCATTTCGGCTCCTCGTGGAATTGGGTTCGTCAAGATGCACTCCTCATGTGGTACGACATCATCTTCGGCCGTTTGACGACAGTCGATCGCGAGATCACCGCTTGCTGCATTGCCCTCCTTAACCGTGCTGATCCGGATATGCTTGAGTACATGCAATACAACATCGACCGTTGCGATCCTTCCAAAGGCGAAACATATAAGCTCGCCAAAGAGTTCGGTCAGCAACTCATCAACAATACCTGCGAGATCCTTGGAAAGCCCCCAATGTACAAAGATGGTAAATTTTTTCTCTCCTTATTTCATTCTTGTTCTAACTTCCGGTTCATAGTTACTTTCCCAACGGCCCCTCATACAGAAGTCACCGAGAAGGGCGAGATCAAATACTCGGAAGTTGTCCGCAAGAACGTCTGCAAGCTTGAGGCTTACGTGGAAGAAATGGCCAGCGGTGACACTGTCTCCGGTGCTGTCAACATCCAGAAGGTTCAGGATGACGTGCTCAAACTGTGGTCCGTTGTCAAAGCTCTGCCGGAGATTAGCAAGGACCAGAAAAACCGCATCAAGGCTCTCTATGAGGGTGTCGTTCGCTCTCTCCACAATTCTAACTCTCATGATGCGCATCCCTCCCACTGGCACACGTAGCCGTCGTTCCTCGTCTTCCTTCCTCCGCCCACAAGTCACTGGCATTACTTCTGTCACCTCCATCTCCTCCGATAAGATTCCGCTCCTGCATTTGAAGCGCAAGGTCGGCACGAACTGGGAGTACAGCAGCAATTTGACCAGTGTATATCTCGACATCCTCCATGAAATCGCCACCTCGGGTACTACGTTCAAGGACAAGAACGCACTTCTTACTGGAGTCGGTAAAGGTTCGATCGGTGTTGAAGTTGTCAAGGGTCTCCTCTCTGGAGGTGCCCACGTCGTCATCACCACTTCAAGCTACAGCCAGAAGACTGTTGAATTCTACCAGTCGATCTTCCAGTCCTTCGGCAGTCGTGGGTCTGCTCTCACTGTCGTTCCTTTCAACCAGGCCTCCAAGCAGGATGTCGAGGCCCTCGTCGACTACATCTACGCCAACCTTGGCATGGATCTCGACTATATTCTTCCATTTGCTGGCATCCCCGAAAACGGTCGTGAGATCGACGGCCTCGACGATAGGTCTGAGCTTGCTCACCGTATGATGTTGGTCAACCTCCTTCGCATTCTCGGTGCTGTCAAGAACAAGAAAGCCAGTCGCCATTTCGTTACCCGCCCTACTCAAGTTATCCTTCCCCTCTCTCCCAATCACGGTCTTTTCGGAAACGATGGGCTTTACTCCGAGTCCAAAATTTCTCTCGAGACGCTCTTCCAACGCTGGGCTTCCGAAAGCTGGGGTGAATATCTGTGCTTGGCTGGTGCCGTCATTGGGTGCGTTTCCTTTTGAATCAAGCAGGTTTCTGTTATTGACATTGGCTATTTAGATGGACGCGTGGAACAGGTCTGATGGGTCCAACAAACATCGTGGCCCACGAGCTCGAAAGCTATGGTGTTCGCACCTTCTCGGCCAAAGAAATGGCATTCAACATCCTCGGTCTTATGCACCCTCTCCTCTTCAGCATCACCCAAGTCGAGCCTATCTGGGCTGATCTCAATGGTGGAATGGATCGCCTTCCCGACCTCGCTGACATCACTACCCGCATTCGCACAAAGTTGAATAAGAAGGCTGAACTTTGCCGCGCTATCGCTCGTGACAACTCGGCGGACTTCAAGGTCATCAACGGAGTCGAAGCTGAGCGACTCCTTCAAACCGTTGACGTTCTTCCTCGCACCAACTTCCGCTTCGACTTCCCAGTCCTTGAATCTTCTAGCTCGCTTTCTGATCTTTCACACCTCCGAGGTCTTGTCGATCTGGAAAAAGTCGTCGTTATCACCGGTTATGGCGAAGTCGGACCCTGGGGTAGCTCTCGCACACGATGGGAGATGGAGGCTCGCGGCGAATTCACTATTGAAGGCTGCATTGACCTGGCTTATGGGCTTCATCGAACACTCCGACGTTCGTTTGGAAGATGGATCATTATATGTCGGTTGGGTTGACAGCAAGACGAACGAACCTGTCGACGATAAGGATGTCAAATGTTGACGTTGACGTAAGTATTCTTTCCTTCAATAGTTGTTCAATACTTATCGATTTCGATCCTTTGTAGCGACAAGGCCAGCCGTTCAGTGCCTGCTCCCGAAAAGGGCGCTTTAACTGTCGCACGCGAGGTCAAAAGGAAGGAAACTGTTGCCCTTGTTAACGTTGGCTCGGGTCGTATAGCAAGTGGATGCAATCTGTATGTCACGCTCATAACATTGTCCCATCCTTGTCTACTAACTCTGTTTGTTTACAAGTCCACATGGAACAGCAGAGAACGTCTTCGGGTTCGGGATGTCGTCGAAACGTGAATTCAAGAAACTTAGCAAGTGTATGGGCGACAAACTCGACAAAGAGAAAGGACGGTTCGTCGTTAAGCGCCTTGACTCTCAACCCTTGACCCTAACATTTTCTCTTTTCTTCTCCAGGAGCATCGAAGAGCTCGAGGCACCCGACTTTAAACGAAACCGAGAGGCCAGTCAGAACGCTCAGCCTGGCACCATCAAGCGTATGCAATTTACGTTCAGCGTCGACCAACCAGCCCAGACAGCGCCTAGCGCTCCTGTCAAGAAGCCCGACACAAAACCATCCCCCGAATTCGCCAAGCGGACACGGGCTGCGGCTGCGCGCCGTCATACTGACGGCGAAGACACGATCATGGCCGATGTGAACAGGACTGAGTCATCCTTCGTCACCACCACCACCACCACTACAACCACCACCGCTACCACCACCACCTCTGCTGCGAGTTCTCAGTCTCTTCATTTCCCTGACCTCTTTAGTAACGATTTTGGCCCCTCTGCATTGCTTTACGCCGCTCTAACATTGACGACCCGCATGAATTACGGCGAAGGGTTCAATTCCACCGGAAATAACGACAAGCCGAATGTTCGAACTGTGGCGCCACCCATATCCGCTTTGGAGGAGAGGTTTGAACGATGAGCTCAACTGCAATGCTTGCGGCCTTTATTGCAAATTGGTAAATTACATTTTTAACTTCGTCTTTGGATCGTTTTTTGCTTACTATCTTAATACATAGCACAAACACCCCCACCCCAAGAGCATGTGAAATTCGCATGGCGAAGGCCGCGCTCAGGTTGCTCCTCGTCAGGAAACAACGGACGTCTTGGGTAAGTGGCAACTTGTCCCAGTTCGACCCTCAGTCGCTGCGCAATGTTACAACTGCCACACTACTGAGACTCCGCTCTGGAGGAAGGACAACGAGGGCAAGACGGTGTA
>Ga0307513_10004138_pt1 | contig 19426 bp, 18 predicted proteins | sample 15_EM_MG_FD_202174 | JGI IMG/M metagenome (GOLD analysis project Ga0307513, IMG submission 202174) | Populus trichocarpa ectomycorrhiza microbial communities from riparian zone in the Pacific Northwest, United States - 15_EM | ecosystem: Host-associated > Plants > Roots > Unclassified | place...
GAGGCATGCGTGCCTCAGGAGAGGAGGGTAGATGGCTTAACGTCAACCCCTAGGCAGTAGCCATGATGGGGGAAGAGAGGTGGGTGGGGGATAGTGACGATGATTTCCCGTGGTGTGGAGATTTCAATCCCCGGAGGGGGAGGAGAGAAGGTTCGTGGCCTACCTCTTGGTCGGAACCAAGCGCCTTATATAGGCATCTTCCCACAACCCTAACCCGGGTGACTTATCACCTTGCGCTACATAAACCTCTATGACTGGTAGTGAGTCAAAGCGCGAAATCCATCAATGACTCATATAAGTCATCGCACAACATTCCGTTAACCAATCAAAACTCATGAACCAAGTCATGTGCTCAAACGAGTCACATGCGTGAAACCCATGACTCATAATGTGAGTCATGTGCGAAAGTCATTACATCATATGACGTCACAATCGTGAGTCATGAAACATTCAACCCATCATATTATAACAATGACTCGCAAGTGCGTTGTCATGTGAGAACTATGAGTCAAGTGATGTCATAGTGTAAAATCCAACATATCTTATGACTCATAAGTATGAGTCATGTGAAATCTGCCTTGCTTAGTCACGATTTGTGACAGTATCAGGGAGGTTGGGGAACCTGGGCATAATCCTACCGACGACGAATTTCTTAGGCCACTATATGATGCGCAGCATGGCATTCTCTAGGAAGGACTTCGAGAGCTGGGCCTTTGCGGCTTTGATCGACTTAAAGTATCCTTGCTTGGAGAGTCTGGCTACTGCCCTGTCTTGGGGATCGTTTGAGGCTCGTGCCTTTCGCGAGGAGGTGGGGAATTCTTTTGGCACTGTTGATAGTAGCGGCGACCACCATGGCTTTGCTCTGACGGAGGGGCGTCTGAGAGGGGTGTATGCTTTTAGGAGCGAGACCAGGGTATTGAGGTGTAAATCAAACCAATTTTCCAACAAGTGTGTGGTAGGGAGGTCTGAAGGGGGGGGAACCTTTACTTCCTTGGGTCCAGTCTTATGGGGTAGCTAAAACGGTAGGATGCTGAGCTAACTAGGGTTAGGATATTTGAGATAACAGATTAATTGTCGGGAAAGCTTATATGTAATTGTTTGATAAAGGTAGGGAGATGAAGTGTAGTCAAATATCAAAAAGTTAGGCCCTGTTTGGCCGGCCAACTTTTGTAAGATAACACCTTACAAATCCCGGTTTGTAAGGTTTCCCAAACTGCATTTTGTAAGGTGTGCCAAGCCGTAGTTTGTAAGGTATAGTTTGCTAAACAAGAGAAGGAACTTTTATAAGGTAGACGCTATACATGTGTGGCTACTCGGGCTCAACCATAAACAGAAGTGGAGAAAATAACATTATTAGAGTAGTAAATCGAGTTTATTAGGGTAAACCCCCATATGTACTAGTCACTAGGCTGTTTTCAAAACTCTCTTAAACCCTAAACTGCGCTGCTTCCAAACCAAAGTTCATCAGGTTCCCACACTCTACCTTTCAAACAATGTGCTGCCAAACACAGTTTACCTTACAAACTGCATTTTATAAGGTACACCTTACAAACCCCAATTTGTAAGGTGTTACTTTATAAAGGTTGGCCTGCCAAACAGGGCCTTAGAATTTAACTCGCTAACTTGTTATATTGTTAAGGTCTCTTCTCTGTTGCTTGATGCTTGTTGAACCACCTGGGAAGAGGCCTACTGCTAGGAGATTTTTATAGTATTTGGAATCTTGGCCCTGATTTGTATGGGTCTTGGCGCCAAGCCGTCCCAATATTAAAAAAATCCCCCAGTAGTACTATTTATACTAATATTTATACTACTTCGACTTCTTTAGTTAACAACTATTATAATAATTTAGGTCATGAGAATAAATTGTGAACACCTTTTAACCATGAAATCGTACGCAGCTCAACTTAGAAAACCTCCCGAACTGCTATTTCATCTGAGAGTGTCCCTAGTTCACCAGTAGACAGTTTTCCATCTCTTTGTCATAATAGACAATGTATGAATATATGGTCCAAATGTCTACATACCAATAGTAATATGGAATATGAAGTGATTAGTTCCGATATCTAGCTATCAGAGCATTATGCAGGTAATGTATACGCAAATTGAAAATGAGAGGAGTAGTGTTCTCTAAATATCATTCCAATCAGTCAAACATATTTTGAAACATGCTTTTATCCAGTGTTCCGAGGTGTCTTCCAGATGTAACTGGGAAGCTCGTACCATCGAGGACACAGGTTCAGAAATACGGGTATCTCATGAAGCCGTATATCTCACTCTTAATATTAGGTAATCTATTACAACCAGGGTAATAGCTAGAGTAATATGGAGCAAATATTATGGCCGGAATCTGGGATGCTAGGAATCTAACAGAAATCAGCTGCCTGTTGGAATCGATCAATTTAGTCTTACTCCGATTAGACCTCTTCATGACAAATATCATAATCATATCTCATAGTTGCCCGGCGGGCAAATGAACCTACCCTCTATCCGCAACTATTCCACTCTTCATAAGCAGACTGTAGAATCCACAATATTGAGCTGATACAGTTCTGTTATAGCATTCTTTGCTGTAAGCGGATACTGAGATTGGCATCTGCAGTACTTTGCTCGGATCTGCAAATCACTGAACAGCGGCTCTATTTAGTCTCTAATGGGATATTGGTTATCAATTAAGGGTAAGTTACTTGGTCAATTGAGGGCAGGGTAGCATCAGCAAAGTTGCAAAAGTCTAATTTGGTCCGGATATTGCTGCAAGAGGTGCATACCTTTTTGGCCAGGGGAATTTGGCCTGGAAATAGATTCATGAAGCTCATTCAGTTCCACATCTAGTCATGGAATTTGGCTAGAATGGCACGCTCAAGCCTGGTTGCCATATTTCATCTACTGCTAGCTTGCTGTCCTCCACTATGCAATTCCCACAGGGTTGAATCTAGGTGACTTGGGTTTATCACAGGCATCGCAAGGGGTTTCAGGTCTCTGAGCGAATGGGAGGAAATTGCAGATTTAAAACTGTTTTAGCTAACTTGTATGGGAGCAGACATTCTCTGCCCAGGATAACTAATCCTCCTGCTGGAATTCTGGATATTCCGAGGAGTGATTTGTAGTGCCAAGCACTCCGAGCTAAGAAACTCACACACAATTGGTCGCTGTGCTCCCCAGGCTGATGAATCTTTTCTATCGTCCTCATCCTGGCCTAACTGATTGTCATCACTCTTCTCACTCTCCTCACTCTCCCATCATTACCCTCATATTCTCCATTATTACAGTCTAGACTCTCATCTACTAACTCTAAGACCTGCTGCTGGTTGTACAGGACGGGCTCTGGTACCGGGAGTTGTGAAGAAGCTAGCTCCCCTATAACATCCCTCCTCTTACCTACAGCAGCTCCAGTCATAACTGAGGTAATACTCGGTGATATTGTTGTGGTTAATCCGTCTCTAGACCGAGGTCCCCAGCGAGGACTAGTGAGAACCTCTGTTAAGCTTTGCCTTTCCTTTCTCGATGCATTCGTTTGCTCCACCATAAGATACTGCTGTTGTTGTGATATAGTATGGAGGCAAATAGTGATAGAAGAGAATTGCAGTACATGATATTGATGTACAGCTACTGTCAGGAAGTCTCTATTGGGAGGTAGGTAAGAGCACGATATGGGGTGTGAACTTGGAAGATTGAAATGGTCTGCCTGGCTTCGATAGGAACAAAGATCATTCACACTTCATTACTCGCTTGAATGTCTACTGGCATCAGCACACACCGTGCATCCAAATTGCAGGTTGGTACCCAATATAGGAATTTGCATCTGAAGACTTGACTGTAGTGAGATTGGACTAGGGCAATACAAGTGTTAGGGACTTGGGGTTCTTCGATGAGATGAAAAAAGGTTCATCAGCAAAAGAATAGTACCCCAGCGGGAATAGCTTACCTAATATTTAAGAGTGAGGTATATAGCTTCATAGGAGTACTATATATTCGAACCTATGCTCCTGAAGTTACGAGCTTCCTAGAGCCATTTGGAAGACGACTTGGACGACAACATGAGAGCACGTTTCAAGATAGGTTTGACTCATTGGAAAGATGTTTAGAGAACTCTACTGCTCTCATTTTCTAGTTGCATATGCATTAGCTGCATAATGCATTGATAGCGGGATATCGGAACTGATTACTCTATATTCCATGTTACAATTGGTATGTAGGCATTTGGACCGCATATTCATATATAGTCTATCATAACAACCATATCGAAGACTGTCTACTGGCGGAGTAGGGACAGCCTCAGATGAAATAGGAGTTCGGGAGATTCTCTGAGTTGAGCTGGGCAAGTGTCCGGGTTAAATGGTGTTCGCACTTTGTTTTGACAAACTGAATTGTTAAGGAGATACGTCTTAACTAAAGAAGTCAAAGTAGCTTAAACATTAGTATAAAAGGTAAGCCTCTCCCTTGGTGGTTGAAGAATCATCAAGTAACGGAGAAGAGACCTTAACAATATATGGAGTTAATTGAGTTATATTCTAACTCTTGGATATTTATCTACGCTTTATATCTTTACCTTTATCAAACCAGTAGCTACGAGCCTTCTTGACTAATAATCCGTTGTCTGGAATATTCACGGCCTAGTTAGCTCGGAATCCTACCCTGTTTGCTACTCCTGTAACAAAAGAATACCTTTTGTTCTGTCTCTCTCCGCTCACTCTAGTGGCCGAAGGTTCCAGGCGCTTATAACATAAACTGCAGTTCTGAGTATGTCTGCCCAGGCTCATTTCATTGCGAAGTTAAAGGGCTGCGGCTAATGCATGCCGATAGTGACTTGCGCATCTTGATGCATTTGACAAGGCCTCATCAGCAAAAAAGGTGTTTGCTCTAGATGGATAGGCATTGCATCCAGACGCAGGAAATCCGCCTGCAGCATCCTGTTCGCCCAGCATGCCCTCAGAGGGCCCCAGCAGAATGGTTGCATCCTAGTCTGTTGGGTGCAATACAACCCGTATCCTGTCCGCCTAGTCCACCTGGATGGTCCATTTTACACCATAAGTCGCCTGAGGAACACGAAGGTAAGTGACCCATGAGGGTCTGCATTGGGGAACTCTCCCTGCCCCTAATGGCCTCTACTTACAACGGACTACTTCATCACCAGGTAAAGGCTATTCAGACGAAAACGGATCTTAACATAGGATGACTAACCATCTATTGTCCCAGTAATGACCCAAAACATACCCCTTATTTGATCACTGCTAACACCACTCTCAAAAGGTTTCTAGGTTCTTTCACACCTTAAATCAGGCTTCATGATCGAATCAGTGGAACTATTGAATATTATCAACCTTGGGAGAGGGGCATGGTCTTCTATCCAGGTTGACAGTATTGATTAGCCCTGAGCGAGCAGATTCCAATGAGGCCCTTCCTGACTCTAGCGGACATCTGCCAGTGCCGGGTGAGGTATCTGCCTTTTTCTTCCTGCTGAGCTCTATAGCTATGCGTACGCTTCGGAACCTATACCATTCGATTCCCCTTCGCGAGCGGACTCCAATAAGACCATTCCTACTCTGGCCGACATCTGCCCCCAGAGATATCTGCCTCTTTCATCCTGCTGACCTCTCTAGCTATGCGCACGGTTCGAAGCCTATAGCGTTCGATTCCCCTCAACCGGCGGATTCCAATGCTGCCTGTCCCGATGCTGTCTGACCGCTAGTTGAAGGATTATCCATACTTTTGTACTTGAGTTCCCTGGGCGAGTACTTTCAAATTGTTGGCTACTGAGTGCTACAGGCATGTGGACTCTTCGAGACCTATACCATTCAATTCCCCTCACCTAGCGGAATCCAACACACTCTGTCCCGCTGTCCGCCAACTGGCTGAATGGCTATCCATACTTTTGTACTTTAGTTCTCTAGGTCAGTACCTTTAAATTGTTGGCTACTGAGTGCTACAGGCATGCGGACACTTCGAGACCTATACCATTCAATTCGCCTCACCGGATGGAATCCAACCCACTCCTTCCCAACGCTGTCCGACCACTGGTTTAAGGGTTATCCATACTTTTGTACTTTAATTCTCCAGGCTAACCTACTTTCAAATTGTTAGCTAGTGAGTGTTACGGTTTTCTAGACTAGCTTTAATCAATATATTCCTATTTTACTATATAAATGACTCAAATAAGTAAACATGAGTAATACCTGGTAGACCTTTCAGGACAACTCTCACCGTATTTGGATATTCTCCACAGTTTTCACTAACTCAGTCAAAGTCCTCGAAGGTTAAGCTCTTCACTTAGGAGGTATCCCAAGATAGCCAGTTACACCTGAGTACTTCCACCATTCTATTATGGCATTGGGTTCCGTCTGGAGAACCTTTCTGCATCTGGTATCTTCTGAGTCCTTGGTTGCATCTGGTGGGTCTGGGTAGTATGGACCCCTGTCCACTAGCACCTGGTAAAAGACTGCACACCCAGGATATGAGTTTACATTCTATGTGCCTGGACGGCCGGACGCACAGGGAGTACGGAATGCGTCCGGGTATAACATTTTGTTTTTGCTGATGTCTTTTACGTCCTTAAGCCTTTGACCCCTGCTAGCACAGCCACCCCCCTGGTACTCTACCCCCAGCACCCAGCCTTTTCATCCCTTTGCTCCCAATGCATCCATTTCCATGCTGCCCTTTTGTGGACGTCTTGCAGCCACGAGATCTCTCCTCCCTGCCTACCCCCCTCATACGCCTGCCTGCCAGCTTTCTTTCCATAATGTCCTCTCTCCTTTAACACCGTCACTAGCCTCTCCCTGAATCCATTTCTCATCAGAAACCCCACCGGAATCACCCCCGTTTCTCCCCCACTCCCGGATTCCTTCACTCCTCTCACTTATTTAGCTGACGTTTTCCCGTCATTCCTTCCGCCGCCCTCATCTCTCCCATCATGTTTAACACTCTTTCTCCAGACTCTTATCCCACCCCATCTTCTCCTATATCCGGCGGACATCTCCCCTCTCGTGCTCTTTCGTGCAGCTCTCTCCTCAGCTCTCCACATCCTATCTCATCAACTCTATGATTCTCTTCCTCTTCCCTGCCCCTTACAGTCCCCTCGCTGGGTCCCATAGTCTTCCCCAGCTTCTCACACCCCCCAGACTTATTCTTGTGCCTGTCAACCTAGACCTACCGGTTAGACGACCAACTCAAACCTCTACAGTTTATTACCATCTGCCCGACACATTCTGATGCCTTCTGAAGTGACAATTGCCCCATAGATGTCTTACTTATACTTGTGCAGCTTATAACAATGCACACAATCTATTCTCATGCCTTTCCTACCCACCGGCCTAAAGACTACTATTCTTTTAGTATTCCTGACCCTATTAGCATGCGTAATTTAATTTAATTTTATTACATATCTGTACACGATCAGGGAGTCATGATAAAACCATTCTCCGTATCCTCTTTCCCAGATTCTTCAAAATCCAATTCCGCATCCCCTGGGTGTAGAAACTCCGCTGCACCAATCAATGCTCTCAGATTCAGCCTCTGTTCTGGCGGCGGTTCATGCTGACCATGTCCTCCTATATTCACGAGGTAGCCAGCGGCCACCAATTCATGCAGCGATATATTATTACCAAACTCCCGCCTCAATGCATCCTTAGCATTGTCATCTTCCACGATCCTCTCGACCTGCTTTGCGGACTCCTTCGCAATTCTGGCCGGAAATGTTATCCTTATCGGCTGGATTATTCAACATTGCCAAACTCTTCCCATTTTACGCCTTGATTGTGTCTGCCGTTCCAGCAGGACTATCTTGCTGTTAGCTGACCTTTCACACAACTCGCTTTCCAAAAGTGTTCAGATGCCCTGGCCATGGGGGGATCTGGACACTTTCGAAATCTGCCCGCACAAATTGTTTTTCTTACCCCCATAAGTGGCCCTTGTGAAAGCCACATTATTGATACAAATGCCAGTTGGCCAAGATGACAGTGAATGACATAACATGGCGGGTGTCAGATAGATAAACGGCTCTGGATTTTATTTCGAAAACCCTCATCTGTTATGTCTTTCCTGTTTGGGCCAGCGTAATATTGAGCCAATATCCCAACCTGAATCTGTGGTGTTAGGAATCTAAGAGAAATTTGCAGTCCCTCAGGTTAGATCAATTGTGTCATAGTCCGATTAGAAACAATTGCGACAAATTTTTAAATGATCCCTCAGAGTTACCAGCCGTACAAATAAACCTATCCTCCGCCAGTATGTATTCCACTCTTTGTAGCCAGGCTGTAGGACACACCATATTGAGCTTAAAAAGTTCTGTTATAGCGTTCTTTGCTATATGCAGATACTGAGATCTGACTCAGTTATGATTGGCCTAGATGTGCAAATAAATTACCAGCGGCTACGGCACTTATTTGAGGATAGGATGTCGGTTATCAATTAAGGGTAACATATCTGGTCATTTGAGACCAGGGTACCATCCAAGTCAGCAAAGTAGGGAAAGGCTAATTTGGTCCCCGGATCGCTTCAGGATGTGCGGACTTCTTCGGTCCGGTTAATGGGACAGGAAATGGACTGACCAATATCCTCCACTGTCACATTAGGGCACGCGATTTGGCGTACAGATCAGCGAAAATTAATCCTGCATCTGAGGTGCGGGCGCCGCGTCCGGATGCATCGGACGTTGTTTTTCCGTCCTCTGCGTCCACAGCGTCCGGACGCCATTCACAATGCCGATTGCGTCCTGACGTGAGGTCAGACCTTACCCACATCCCACTGCCACCCCACATCTCCTGCTCTACTCCCGCCCCTTCTCTCATGTCCTGACGGCTCTTTTCCTGCCTCGCATCTCCGCAGCATCCGGACGCCTCCCCAAGGTACCCCCTTTTCCTTCTGCTTCCAGGCGTGCTCATAACAACTTGCCGCCGATATCACCCTAGTCATTCCTGCCGGTATGCCTCCTACTACTACTATCGTGCATAATTTGTTTCATTCTAGATGTTTCTAGTCCTCTATGTCCATATCTCTACTATATACTTGTCTATTATACACGTTTATCGTCTAGTCGTGATCGTGACGCTACATCTCTGTCGGGGAGCGATGTAGCCCACAACTAGGCTACGTCGCTCCTAGTGTTCGTTACAGGGCAGGGCGGGGCGGGTTTTCACTCGCCAGGTCCCGCCCTTACAGGGGGCCAGAGGGGCTATTTTTAGGGTAATCCTCGCCCCGCCCCCGCCCTGGGCCCACCCGCACTCATTCCCTCGATGGGGCCCCCTTTGTTACCACCCATTGTTAGTGGGGACCCGTCTGGGGTATGGATGGGGCGTGGGCCTGAGCAGGGACAGGGGCAGGGAATGGCGAAAAAGACACCCCGCCCCAGGCCGTTGAGCGGGGCATGGCGGGGAAAAGGGCCGCGGGCCCACGTTTTCTGGGGCCCCATCCGCCCCGTAACGAACTCGAGTCGCTCCCTGAGTTTATTTCATTATACAAGCCCCCTCTGTGATTCTAATCGATCTCGTTAAACGTGCGTAAATCGATCCGACTGTTGACATGCCAGCGCCGGTCTGTCTCCAGTATCAGATGCGCCAGGCCTAAGATCGTTCCGATATCCACAATTGTGAGCTCTGGGGTAACATCTCTGAGCTGAACGGTTACCAGACAGTGTACGTCCCACGGTCGTCCGGAGTCTACCAGGCTTATGAATTGAACCCCGGCGAGGCGATAGACTGTATCCTGCTGCATATAGCGCGACCGGATTTTGAACAGAGCTATGAGCCTTGCCGGGAGATGACCCATGAGGGCACGATCTATATTCTCCCCACCAGCCTGTATCCAAAAGGAATCGTTCCGACTGGTCTGGTTACCCAAGAGTCGAGCACCCGTGCATCGGGCCCTGAGGATGTCGTAAACACCTGACTGCAGGAACGCAAGAACCGGGATCTCCAGTTATGTCAGTAGTTCCACCGGCAAAGCTCGAAGTATCGCCGCATTTTCCGGCAGTGGGCGCTCGGGAGGCAGGCTCAGTCGGCTATATCGTATCAATTCCTGACAAATCGTCTCTGCCGATTTATCGCATGCTCTGCCAAAATCAACGACGTCGTGGATATTATGACGACGTACCTTCAAAATCCTACGATGGGCTGCTGGGGTTGGCGCGGGCCTGCTCTTCTCTAAATGTTCTACTACCTCAGTTGGTAAATCAGCTCCTGCACGTTGAAGGAATTCCAAGTTCAAAATTCTCATGCGGATCGCATGTTGTCGACCGTAGCTGCTTAGTATCTGTCGTGCTGCGTCGATTTTATTTGAGCATCGCCATCCATTCTTGATTTGCTCCTTATGTGCGAGCTCTCGATACTCGGTAGAATACACGGGAATATTGCCGAACATGTAGATGTGATCGCGAAAGTGACTTATTAGATGCATCTTAACAAAGTTGAAATTAGATTCGGACTGTATCAATTCCATACGTTGGTCATTCTGTTCTTCACGATCATCGTCACGGATTCGGTGCCGGTGGGATGGGGGCACACGCTCCCTCATCTGGGCTCTCTGACGACGCAGCTCCTTAGGCAACTCATCAGTCTTCTCTTGCGTCCGTTTGGATATGCGAAACTCCAAGTAGCTGTCCTTCGTCTTGTGGAACTGCGTCGCATATTCTTCCATATAAGATATAGTCTCGGGTGTGTGACTTCTGTATTGAGCCATCATGGTGAAGTCAAGCAGTGACCTGACACAGGTGAGCGCACGTCTGATGGGTTGCACCTGCCTACTATCAGGCTGTCTCAACGCCACAGCGAGAACTCCTAACAAACAAAGCCCGAGAATCCTCATCTCTTTTCCTTGCGACTGCGTAACCTCCCTGGAGGCCTTTTTGGGGCCAAAGAATCCCGGGTAAGGGGGCAAAGCTTCCCAGGCGTCGTCAAAGGCCTGCTGTCGCGCAAGTTTTTTGAGAAATCCCTGATTCCAGTCCATCATATGCTTCAAGAGTCCTAGATATATTGTATGGAGCATATCCGGCTTGTGCAGATCAGTCGTCGAAACTCTCATGAGTTCTTGAAAAACGTTTTGCCCCCTCTTGATACCATGAGTTTCATTCGTGTAGTGAGCGTAAGCAGCGTCGTGGGTTTCGGAATCTAGGGACGGGTTTTCGCGTTGGTAGCGTTCGTATCTTGCGTAATCTCTAGCACGATGGTGGCCAGCTCGGCTTGCTAATTCTTCTGGAGGCATCTCACATTTAGGACAGGTGCTGGATTTGATCCCGCATAGGGTAACGTTTTCCATATGGTCCGCAATCCACCCTGACATTATCGGGAAGCATCTCCGGATCTTGCCGTTAGCACACTCAATAGGGGCACCCTCCCGCGCTGCACCGTTCAATGGCGCAAAAATGAGTTCGAATACGCCAAGGAGTGTTTTGGCATTTATCTGTGTCTGGAGTTTCTCGGCCCTAGAGGACTTTACTAGCTTGGGCGGAATGGGCAATAGCCCAAGAAGCAGAATCGCTCTTGATCCGGGTCTGTTACGTATTGTCGACGGAAGATTTCCGATCGTCATATAAACCGGCCATGCTTTCTTGTCGGGGGAGATGTTGGTGAGATTCATCTGATCTGACATCCCAATAATTGGAACCACAGTCGCCGCTTCCGGAACTGTTTCCTGTGATCTATTAGATGCTTTAACATAAAAGAGGCTACACGGCAGTACTTGGACGTCCCACCACCAGTCAGTAGTATGCATTTCTGCATAAAGTCACTGTCCGCTCAGGTCGTATTCACTGTGTGGCGCATAGACCAAGTCATCACGATAGGCTATCTGGCGAAGAAGATATCTCATGCAGTCTGGGACGTTCCGATAGAAGAATGGTAATGTTCTCTGACCGTCCTCCACATGTCCCTCCAACCATTGCAGATACGGGCTATACGGATCCAAGTGTTGGAGAAGATTCTCCAACGTATGCATAGAGCTATAGGCGACGGATGTCGAGTTTCCGATACTATTCGAAAAGTAATCGTTAATCCGCGTGGTTGAGACTTTGCTCTCAATGAACCAAGATACAAGTTTGAAACCTTGTGCACAAGCAAACGGAGCCTATGGGTTCTCAAACAAATCCCTACATTCTTTCTTATCCGCTTTAACCTCTCCAATGGCTTCCCCGGCGCCCGGATAATCCTCCTGTTCGGCAGCGACTGGGTACGTGTTGTCCTCCAGTACTTCCGTTTCGGGTTCCAGCCTAAGCGTATCATCAGGTGCGTCGCGCTCACTACCGGCTGTATCTACGGCAGGATCTGATTCGTAGTCAGAATCGGAGTGTTCGATAGGTTCGTTGGCATCAGATAGGTCGGTCCCCCGGTTGGTAAGGACGTCCGCAGGTGGATTCCATATGGTGGATGCGACTACGATATCGAGATTTGCATGCGCACTTCGCAAGCATGTCTCATATGCGCCTGCACGCTCGTATCTTTTTCGACAAAATGAACATTGGACTGGCATAATGGAATTCGGCGCCGCCGATTTCGTGAGTCCATTGTGGTTGATAGTAGTGTGATGTTGTCGTCGTCCCGATGTTAACGCGTGCGGATGAGTGGAGATTCTGGGCCTAGCGCTGTGCACACTGATCTATCACCAGCCGTCGAACAGGTCTAGTGTTGTGTGTCGCGATATCACGTGGTATTAGCAGGGTATCATCTTGCGTTCACAGAAACGACTGAAACACTAATGGACGCCCGAGGTGTCAGTTCTTGATGCATCTTAATTCTTGAAAACAATTCAAACCACTCATGATTCTTTCAAATCATCTTGAATGTCTGAGAGTTGTATATATAATGTGGGTTGATCACAACAGGAGCAAGTTCATACCAAGGATAATCCGACATCCACAACATCCACAACATCCACAACATCCTCTATATTCACAAGACTAGAATCTCCAAATCAACTATCAATATAAACAAACCATCAACGGACATGGCGCAAAATATCATCATGCAGTACATATTCATGCAAAATGCTGGAGTCCTTGCGCCGGGACAGACAGATCAACTCCCGCCTAGTTCGCTTCAAGGGGCAATCAGCATGCATCGCAGCAACCCAGGCAGTCGAGCGATTAGCGATCATAAGCTAATCATGGGCTTCACACAAGTCCAGGCTCAAAAGAAAATGTACACAGAGTGGCGGAATTGTGCGAAGGATCAGATGATAGCAAGGGGCTTTGCGCCAGCAGGGTGAACGGGTAAAGATTTCCCTGACACCGACTTCCTGCCAATATACACAGGCATGAGGACCTTGCGTCCTGCCTGCGATCTCATCGTCTCCGCAGTGGCAGCCAATGATATACATCGTCTAGAGGAGATCACAGAGGCAGTCGTGGAACTGGTTAAGGACAGTTGCCGGAAGTTGAATGTGACAAATAACAAAGGCAAAATGGTAGTGCCAAATCACGCAATCCCCCATGGGCAGGTCGTCGTGCACGCATCGTTACTACCGCCAGGGGCCCCAAATCAGTGGAGGGCTGCGACGACTATAGGAAACCCAGGTGAACTTCTTCCAAATCCTCCCCCAGCCCAGGTCCCTGCAGGCGGACATCTCGGACAGGCTCCTCCGGGTGCGGCTGGTCCAAACGTCCCGGCTGCCGGACAACTAAGCGTCCCGGCGGCCAGACAACTCGGCGTCACTGCTGCAGGACAACTCGGCGTCTTTGCTGCCGGACAACTCGGACAGGCTCCCCCGGGTGCGGCTGTTCCAAATGTCCCTGCTGCCGGACAACTCGGACAGGCTCCTCTGGGTGCGGCCGGTCCAAACGTACCTGCTGCACAAGTCAACGTCCGTGGTGCCGGACAGCTCAGATAGATTCCCCCTAATGATGTTCCTGCGGCGGGTCCGGATGTACCTGTTCAACCTGGTAATGATCCTGCGCACCCACAAATGGTACATGATTCAAGTTCACCGGATAATGACCCCGCGCCGGCGCAAATATTACCTGATCCACCGCATAATGGCCCCACGGCAGTCCAAAACCAACCTGTTGCCCGGGGCTTTCGCCCGACACCCAACCGTAGGCCCACAGGTTACTCACTTCCTCAATCATCAGCCTGTTTGAGGTTTTTACTTACTGACTTATGAGATACAGATTGGAGCGCTCTACTTGGGCGTCCGCGCCCCTTCCCTATCGTTTATGTCCTGCCGTCACGACATGGTCTGGCACTATCCCAGTTTGAAAGGAATAAGGTAAATGTCGCCCCAAACAATAACTTACTCCATTGGCGTCGCCCTCATGTCAATGGGGTAGAGTTCGCCGAGTTGGATTCCAATGACACCCGTGGAATGTCAGCTGTGATTTACAAATCCTTACCTCACCACCGAATCCGCTACATACTTGGCGCTACAGGCGAAGGGCGTAGAAGGTTATATAGGTCTCCTATGCGAGAGTTGGATAGCATGGATTATGTCTCCATCGACAGCGATGAAACCGTAAGAGCTTGGCTCCTTCCAAATCCCATGCTCAACGAGCCGCTGGATCTCATGGTGTACTGTTACCGTGATCAGGGTTCAGAGCGGCAAGACACCCCGGCGCTGAGGAGAGTCAACTATCGCAATCAAAATGACGTCCGAAACTGGGACAATGATCCGGCATAACCTATAGGCCAGATGCATTCCTTAGAATTATTCGACGACAGACTTGCTGATTGGGAGGGTAGTGATATGGACGACGCGCGTGAGGCTGATACCTCTCATTTATCCAAGTCGTCCTCGGGCCTCTCAGACTCTGCGCATGGAAGTGAGATTCTCTTTACAATAGTGCCACGTCCGACCATTGGACACGCTAAATGGCCGGCGAATCATATCCCCCTTCTTGCCAAATCGTTGAGCGAGTAGAATCGACAGCTACCATTAAACGTGCTCCATCGCCCGACTCAAGGCGAAGATGACCCCATGCAAGGCATCGAGTTCGATGAGGATTATCGCATTGATGATACGCCCGAAAAATGCAGTTTGAAATACCATATCAAGGAGTATCGGAGATCAGAGGAGACGCGGAAAGGTCGAGCTGGGTTCGACGCCGAGAGCACAGAGGACCCTAAGTCTAAGAGAGTGCGTATGGGTGGTGGTCAGGAGAACTTGACAGGACAACTGATAGATTCGATGGCGCGCTGACTATCGGCGATGTCTACCTAGATGAGCTGTGGATTAGTTGTCTGGACTGTCATTTCAAAGGGTCATTGATTGTTTCCTTTCCTTTTTTTTCATTTGATCATTGTGTTTGTAGCTCAAAGCGATGTTTAGTCGCGTTCTTTCTAGATCGTGTTCCCGTCCCGTATCCCTGCAGAATGTGATGTTCCGGTAACCAGTCGAGGTTTGTGTACCAAGACATCTGCCATTGACGATGCGGCTCTTATCACGGCTCAAACCCTTGTGTGATCGTCAGGGGGGGGGATCATGCCAATTGACGACACACCACATCGTACCCCATAGGGCTATCACAGAACGAACCTCACACACACAAACGCCTGGCGAAATTCCGACAGTCCGACACGCCCACAGCGCCGCACATATTGTTGTCTACGCGCAGTATAACAAGGCCACCTACCGCCCATCCTTCCCCTCTACACCATCCGTCTAGCATTCACTTCCACACATCTTCTCTCCTCGTCCGTATATCAAATGGCTCCATTGAGAAAAACGCATGCCTCGGGGCAAAGGTCAAAGTAAGGACTATCTCTTCATCAATTTAAGAGTGCATTACCTCAACCTTTCTGTTATTACAAGATGCCAAACAATCCAGCCCATGGGGGTTGATGCCACCAGCGCAAAATGCCGAAAAAGCCATCCTCGTGCAGCTGCCATTGCCCGTGAGGCGTCAAGGACGTAAGAAATCCTCTCTGTTTAGCATGATCACAAATTCCAGAACGTCCAGATATGATCTAACCTTTTTAACTTCAATAGTCGTTCATTGACGTTCGGTGCAAGACCACCCTTTGAGCCAGCCGTGGAGGATTCGAGGTGAGGGTCAAACAAACTATGCATATGTCAGCAATTTGCGACCTAACCACAGCTGGAATCAGGGGGCGCTATCGGGAGGTATCCTACGCTAAAAGCTGGTGTGGGTTCTTGAATGCTGGCGAGCCTACAGCTGCGTACAAGGGATGGCTCGAACAAGTCAAAGCATATATCACGGTGCTCGGGTGGAACCCTACGAGTCTGACTGGCACCCAAATAGACTTGGTACTCATTTTCGCACGCTCCTTCACGCCTGTCAAAGGCCGAATTAAATTAATCAAAACAAACCACCGCCCTGAAGACGTCGATGAAGTCGAACATCAAATAAGAGTGTTGGTTAGGGACACAGCCAAGAAGCTTCAGGCGACGATCGATCGTCTCAATGCGGAACGGGCACAGGATCCAATAGATGCAGAAGTCTGTGATGTTGAGAGTAAGTGTTCGCCGCCATTTACATTATGCGATTCTACGACTAGTACTCACAGTTTTTCCAGTGGCCTAATACGATTGGGCCTCTCCGTACAGCCAAAGGCTGATCTGAATCCTCATGATTCGATGAACAGATGTAACGAAAGCTGGGTACCCCTTCTTGCACTACCCCTGATATGACTAAGACTCGGGCAGCGGGATTGCGTGGGAAGTCTTAGCATCGCCAAACTTGGAATCCCTACTTGGCGTGCTCAAGCGACAACATATGGAGGATCCCATCCAATATCCCTGATATCTCATCAGGGCAACTGGGCAAGGAGCCAGCGCGTTACTCCGGTGACGGTCGGACCCCCTCCCCCTCTCGGAGCTCCTAGTTTTATATACAGACGATGACATCCGGGTGTGGCTGCTCTTTAACCCTGGCAAAGATCCTCTTGATCTCCTGGTGCTGGAGTCAAGCCAAAATCAGGGAGAGGGCCGAGACGAAACCCCGGCGCCAGCCTCCGGTAAACATCCATTTTTTGATCGTAAGGCCTGGGACCAGTGGGGGCAGTAGGATGACATTGGTGCCGGGGACGACGACGACCACGACGAGAGTCTCCACGACGGCAGCGGCAGCCAAGAGGAAGACAATGTCGATCACAGTCACCACGACGATAATCACGTGCCGCCGGGACAGGTTCACACTCCTGATCGCCGAGGTAGAGACATTATTCAAGGTGACAAAGTAAGTTTTCTTTTATTTTCGTTCAACATCTTATCTACTCATATCTCTAGGACGATGACGGGGACAGCGGTAAATCGGAGCGTGGGAACACTTCAGGGAGCGATTATTCTCCCATCGGAGATCCACCGCACAGACAAACCGGGGATTCAGACACCGGGATTCAGACACTGGGCAATCTGAGAAGGAGTGGGCTAGAGTCCTGAGGGCTATTGTTTAAAAGGATCCCTGGCTTGCAAAACTCTTGAAGACTCCCGAACAAGAGGCTGTGGCGCCCCGACCAGGATCGGGAGCTGTGGCGCGCAGGACTAGAGAGCATCGTGCCCCAGGGCGTGGGCACGACGGCACTGTAGATACACCTGCTGCCAAATCATAACCACCAGAAGATCGCGATATTCATCGGGCCAAGTCCCCCACCCCTCTGCCTGAGATGTTTACTCGAGCAGAGTCTACCCCCACTCCTCCGACGACTTCTCACTCAGCCACCACTTCTCCTGCACCTACGCCGAGCATTCCTCATGATACCACAAACCCCCACCCACCCCAGCAAATTGCAGCAGGGGGATCTCGAGATACCCGCACCGCAAATGCGACGAATACGGCCTACGCGCCCTGCCCCGAACCACGCAACAAACCTGAACCCCCGACGCATACTGCCCCCGACGTGGGAGAGGCCGTCGAGGGCGTCACAGAACATGAACTTGAACGTTCTTGCCACTTCCTGATTATTTTTTTCACACCACCCCAAAAATTCCAGATTACATCTATACGCTTCCAAGACGTCCCGTATTCGCTTACCTTTTCTTGTCAGCTACACACTTCCTAGACGTCTCATATTCTTTACATTTTCGTGTTCCTATCCCGTGTATAATAGTCATCAATTCCTTGTACCCCATTACTTTGGCGTCTGGTATTCGCTACTTTTAGAATCTCGTTGCCAGTTACTGTATTTATGCACATCGCGTTAGTAGACATGATCCGCCTGCGTCAGATGATTCCCAAGGTTGTATTTCTTGCATACAGATTTCAGGGTGCTGAGTGGTGCTGATTCGCTGTTCGGAGATGAGAGTAGATACTCCTATTACTCTTTGGGCGTGGTACCTGTTTTCCATGCAACCTCCTCGTCAATCAATGCTGATTGCAGCTAGCTTTCGCGCAGCTGGCCACATTTGCGCCACCCTCATTTCGCTTATTTTTTCCCACGCCCGACACCTGCCTGTGGGGTCCTATGGATTTCCGCTCCAAAGCCCAACTTGAACCTTCACGATCCCAAAGCCCCATTTCGTAGGGAAAATCTCGACATTCGGACTCTGCGTTCCTTGTAGTTCTCCCAACGACAGTATGATGTGTCCTATGAATGTTACGATTGTCCCTGTAGCGGGCGCTGCCATGATGGCAATCATTCCAATACAGATCGTAGGCAATTCTTACACTCTCATACCGAGTGATAGTCGGTGCATAGTTATGTCCGGTCCGGTGTGAACCACAAGGTTGTATTCCTCACAATAAGTTGTCAAGTAGCTAAGTGGAGCAGATTCGCCGTTCGGAGATGTGAGTAGATACTGCTGATCATCCTCTTTTGGCGTAGTGTGTTTCACGGGCAACCTCGTTGTCAGCCCATGCTGCTTGTAGCTCGCTTTCACCCAGCGACATTGACGCCACTGTGGTTTCCCCTTTTTTTCTGACGCCCGACCCCCGTTTGTGGGGTCCTATGGAGGTCTTGAATTTCAGCTCCAAAGCCCAACTTGAGGCTTCATGATCTCAAACCCCTATATTGTAGGGAAATCTCCTGCGTCGGACGTCCTGTTAAACTCTCCTGACGACAGTATGATGTGCCCTACCAATGTTGCGATTGACTGCGTCGCGGGCGCGGCCACCATGGCAATAATTCCAATACCAATCGTCGGCAATTCTTTCACAGTCATAGCGAGTGATAGTCTGTGCATAGTTATATCCGGTCTGGCGTCAACCGCCTGCGTCAGATTATTCACAAGTCAGTACTGTATTCCTTGAATACAGTTTTGGTTGTCGGTGATGATTCGACACTGGGAGATGAGAGTAGATCCTAATCCTCTTTTGGCGTGGTGAGTGTCTCGCGAACAGTCCTCGTCGCTAACCGATACAGCTTGCAGCTAGATTTTGCATGTCCGGCGACGTTAGCGACACCTTCATTTCGTTTATTATTTCTCACCATAGACCTGTGAGTCCTAATTCCTGAACCGCGGATATGGTATTGAAAGTTTAAACCCCTTTGTGTAGGCACATCCCTCCCTTGCATACCGAGTGATAGTAAGTGAGCCTACCACACCCCTAAATCCT
>Ga0307513_10004140_pt1 | contig 19423 bp, 22 predicted proteins | sample 15_EM_MG_FD_202174 | JGI IMG/M metagenome (GOLD analysis project Ga0307513, IMG submission 202174) | Populus trichocarpa ectomycorrhiza microbial communities from riparian zone in the Pacific Northwest, United States - 15_EM | ecosystem: Host-associated > Plants > Roots > Unclassified | place...
ACAACTTCCTGCCGCCGGCGTTCCGCCCGGTCCAGCTGCTGCCCCGCATCCCTGGCGCCATGTGGCTCGCGTCGAAGCTGATGCCCACGCGGGTGGCCAAGGTGTCGTTCGACGTGCTGGTCACCGGGAAGATCCCTGCGGATCTCTACGCCGGTTGGATGGCGCACGTCGGCGATCCGGGGGTGCGCCACGACGTCGGCAAGGTGCTGCGCGGCATCACCACCCGGGAGACCCAGCGGGCGATCGCCGCGCTGCGCACGAGCGCGCCTGCGACCTTGCTGATCTGGGGCGACGCGGACACGTTCTTCAAGCCGCCTTTCGCCCGCCGGCTGGCCGCCGACATCCCCGGCGCGCGGTTGGAGTGGGTGCCCGGCGCGCGCACGTTCGTGGCCCTCGACCGGCCCGAGCGTGTGGCAGAGCTCGTCGCCGACCACGTGCGGACGGCGACCCCTGCTTAGAGCCCGGCGGAGGTTCGTTGATCAAGGGCAAAAGGTCGCTGTTCGCTCTTGGGTGACGACCTTTTGCCCTTGATCAACGCAACGGCCTAGCGAACGAGCCCGTCCAGCAACAGCGCCTCTGCCAGCACTGCACGCCCGAACATGCCCAGGTGCAGGCTCTCGTCGATCCCGTGCCAGCGGCTGGCCGGGTCGCCGACGCCCGTGACGAGCACCGCCGCGCCCGGGAAGGCGCGCGCGAACTCCGCGATGAACGGGATCGAGCCACCGATGCCGAACTCGACGACGTCATTGCCGTAGGCGTCGGAGAACGCCGAGCGGGCCACGTCGAACGGCTCGCCGACGGTCGCGATGGAGAACGGTTCCGCGGTGCCGCCGCCCGGGGTCACGGTGACCTGCGCACCCCACGGCACGTTGGCCTCGAGGTGCTGCGCGAGCGCGAGCTGCGCCTTCGCGGCGTCGTCGCCGGGGGCCAACCGCAGGCTGACGAACGCGCGGGCCCGCGGCAGCAGCACATTGGCGGCCTCGGAGACGCGGGGCGCGTCGATGCCCAGCACGGCGACGGCGGGCTTGTGCGCCATGCGCCCGAGCACGCTGCCCTCGCCGATCAGCTCGACCCCGTCGAGCACGGCGGCGTCGGAACGCAGCTGGGCTTCCGGCATGTCGGGCGCGGTGGCCGGGGCATCGCCGTGCACCAGGCCCTCGATGGCCACCTCGCCCTTCTCGTCGTGCAGGGTGGCGAGGGTGCGGCACAGCGCGGTGAGCGCGTCGCCGAGCGCGCCGCCGTAGACGCCCGAGTGCACGGGCCGTTCCAGCATCGACACCTCGACGACCACGTCGACCAGGCCGCGCAGGCTCGTCGTCAACGCCGGCACGTCGACGGCCGGGTTGGACGAGTCGGCGATCACGATGACGTCGCAGGCCAGCGCTTCCTTGTGCTGGGCGAGCAGGGTGGTGAGGGTGGGGGAGCCGGACTCCTCCTCGCCCTCGATGAACAGCGTGACGCCGACCGGCGGGTGCCCGTCGTAGGCGCGCAGCGTGGCGATGTGGGTCATCACGCCGGCCTTGTCGTCGGCGGCCCCGCGGGCGTACAGGCGGCCCTCACGTTCGGTGGGCTCGAACGGCGGGGTGGTCCAGTGCTCGTCGCCGCCGGTGGGCTGCACGTCGTGGTGGGCGTAGAGCAGCACGGTCGGCTGGCCCTCGGGCGCCGGCCAGTGCGCGACGACGGCGGGCGCGCCACCCTCGGCGGAGATCACCGAGACGTCGGCGGCACCAGCGGCGCGGGCCAGCTCGGCGACCGCCTCGGCGCTGCGCCGGGTGTCGTCGGCGTGCGCCGGATCGGCCCAGATGCTGGGGATGCGCACCAGCTGCTCGAGATCGTTGCGGGCGCCGGTCAACGTGGCTTCGACGGCGGGACGGAGACTGTCTGCGGTTCGGCCGGACACGTCGCCGGATGCTACCCGTGACACCCATGATCGCGGCGGCGCCCGTAGGCTCCTGACCATGTCCCGGTTCCTCGACATGCTGCTGGCGGCGGCCGTCCGCACCGACCGTGGGATGACCACCGGCGAGCCCAAGGCGCCGGTGCGCCGCACGTGGGCCGAGGTGCACGCCACCGCCCTCGGCATGGCCGCCGCGCTCCAGGCCGGTTCGGCGACCCTGCCCGGCCTGGCCAGCGGATCTGCCGTCGGGGTGCTGGCCGGGGAGCCCGCCAACATCGCCCCGGCCGCGCAGGCCGTGTGGCTCACCGGGGGCAGCGTGACGATGCTGCACCAGCCCACCCCGCGCACCGATCTGGCGGCGTGGGCGGAGGACACTGTCTCGGTCCTCAAGATGATCGACGCGCGGCTGGTGCTCCTGGGTGCGCCGTTCGACGCGCTCGCGCCGGTGCTCACCGAGCACGGCATCCCGTTCCGCACGTTCGACGACCTGACCGGCGCCGGCGCGATCACCCCCGACCCGTCCGTGGCGGGCGAGGGCGACACCGCGCTGCTGCAACTCACGAGCGGATCGACGGCCGAGCCGAAGGCCGTGCGCATCACCCACGGCAACCTGCACGCCAACATCACGGCGATGCAGGTCGGCGCGGAGCTCGACGTGGAGCGCGACCGGATGGTGTCGTGGCTGCCGCTGTTCCACGACATGGGCATGGTCGGCTTCCTGACCGTCCCGATGGTCGTCGGGCTGGAGCTGATCACCGTCACGCCCGTCGATTTCCTCGGCCGGCCGGTGCTGTGGGCCGAGCTGATCTCGAAGTACGGCGGCACCGTCACCGCGGCGCCCAACTTCGCCTACGCGGTGCTGGCCCGCCAGCTCGCCCGCGCCGACGGCCCGTTGGACCTGTCGAGCCTGCGGGTGGCGCTCAACGGCGCCGAGCCGATCGACGCCGCGGCGGTGGGCGCGTTCGTCGACGCCGGAGCCCGGTTCGGACTGCGCCCGGAGTCGGTGCTGGCCGCCTACGGCATGGCGGAGACCGCGCTCGGGGTGTCGTTCGCGCCGCCCATGACCGGCCTCGCTGTCGACGAGATCGACGCCGAGCAGCTGGAGACACACCGCCTGGCCGTGCCCGGCACCGGCCGGAGCTTCCCGAAGCTGGGGCCGCCGCTGCCCGGCATCGAGGTCCGCGTGGTCGATGACGAGGGCGCGGTGCGCGGGGAGCGCGAGGTCGGGATCCTGCAGCTGCGCGGCCCGTCCGTCACGCCCGGGTACCTGACGGTGCACGGTCCCGTCGCCACCCAGGACGCCGAGGGCTGGCTCGACACCGGCGACGAGGGCTACCTCGTCGACGGGCAGGTCGTGGTGTGCGGCCGGCGCAAGGACGTGATCATCATGGGCGGCCGCAACATCTACCCCACCGACATCGAACGCGCCGCTGCCGAGGTCACGGACGTGCGCGCCGGCAACGCGGTCGCGGTGCGCCTCTCCGCAGGCGACGGGCGCCGCCGGGAGACGTTCGCCGTGGTCGTCGAGTCGCGGAAGGCGGGCGATGCCGAGGCCGAGGCCGTGATCCGCAAGAACGTCACGAGCCAGGTGTTCTCCGCGGTCGGCGTGCGGCCGGCGGAGGTCGTGGTGCTCGGACCGGGCAGCCTCCCGAAGACCCCGTCGGGCAAGCTGCGCCGGGCCGCGACGGCCGACCTGGTGGCGGCCCGGAGCTGATGCGCGAGAAGGTCGTCTTCGGCGCCGGGCTGATCGAGCTCACCGAGGACGGCACGGTCGCCGCGGTTCTGCACCCGTCGCGGGGGCACTCGATGCTCTTCGACGACTGGCCGGGAGCGCCCGAGGCCGCGATGCACGATCCGTCGCGCTATTGGGGCACCGGCTTCGTGATCACCGATCGTGGCAGCCACCGGTTCGGCGCGCCGACCCGTCGCGACGGGCTCGACCGGCTCCACCGGATGAGCGGGCTGGAGCTGCAGGTCACCCGCCGATTCGGCGACCGCTGGACCGAGGCGTACGAGCTGCACAACGTGTCCGGTGAGCCGATCACGATCGGCGCGCTCGCGATCAGCACCCCGTGGCGCGATCTCTACACGTCCAGCCGGGACAGCCTGAGCGGGGCGGTGCACGCGCACGTCTGGGCGGGCGGGGCCGACGCGTGGGTGTGGGCGGTCCCGATGGACGGCAGCGGCCCCGGTCTCGGCCTGCAGCTCACGGAAGGCGAGCTCTGGGCCTACTCGGTGGAGTCGCGCGAGCCGGGCACCGGCAGCAACACGCGCGGGCACCTCCACCTACACGTCACCGACCACGCCCGCGCGCCGCACGCGATGGGTGGGCAGCTGGAGATCCGGCTCGAGCCGGGCGGCTCGTACCGCTGGGCATGGCAGCTCGGATGGCACGCCGACCTGGCCGCCTTCCACGCCACCCGCACGCCGCTGCTCGACGCCGACCCGCTCGCGGTGGAGACCGGCGAGACGATCGCGGTACGGCTGGCACCGGGCGTGTCCGGGCCGACGGCCGTGTCGTCGACGGAGGCCGGGGTGCGGCACGTCGAGGCGACCGACGGGACCCGCACGTCGCGGATCGCCGTGCTGTTCCACCCGCCCCTGCGGGAGGTCGTCGAGCAGCGGGTGCGGTTCGTCCTGGACCGGCAACGCCCCGTCGAGCTGGCCGGTAGCCGCCGGTTCGCCTTCGTGCCCTACGACACCGACAGCGGACTGCGGATGTCGGCCGGCAACTGGCGCGACTGGTCCGATGGCCGCGAGCGCGTCGGCATGGCCGTGCTGCTCCAGGAGACCCGCGATCGCGGCTGGGGTGATGCTGCCGAGCTGACCGATGCGCTGGCGGGGTACGAGCGGTTCGTCGTCGAGCACCTGGTCGCGGCCGACGGCACGGTGCTGGACGACAGCCGGCACGCTGACGTGCGGCTGTACAACTTCCCGTGGTTCGCCCGCTTCCTCCTCGGCCAGGGCGATCTCGACCGGGCCGTCCAGATCGTGGACCGCTACTACGCGCTCGGCGGCGACCACTTCCTCGCCTTCGACCTCGGACCGCTCCTCGAGGACCTCCGCCGGCAACTGACCGCCGCCGGCCGCTCGGCCGACGCCGACCGGATGCGGGAGCACCTGCTGGGTCACGCCCGGGCATTCATCGAGCACGGCGACGACCTGCCGCCGCACGAGGTCAACTACGAGCAGTCGATGGTGGCGCCGCTGCTGGAGTTGCTGATCGCCGCGCACCGGAGCGCGCCGGACGAGGTCCCCGCGACGGAGCTGGTCCGCCGGCTCCCGTGGCTGACGGCGTTCGCGGCGGATCAGCCGGACGTACGCCTACGGCACGTCCCGATCCGGCACTGGGACGGCTACTGGTTCGGCGCGTTGCGACTGTGGGGCGACGTGTTCCCGCACTACTGGTCGGTGCTGAGCGCGGCCGTCTACCTGGCGTGGCCCGAGGAGGCCGGCGGGCCGACCCTCGCCGCCGAGCTGCGGTCCCGGGGCCACGCGATCCTGCGGGCGAACCTCGCCGGCTTCCGCGCCGACGGCTCCGCGACCTGCGCATTCGTCTATCCCAGCGCGGTCGACGGCCGCCCGGCGCACGTCGCCGATCCGCTGGCCAACGACCAGGACTGGGCCCTCGTGTACGCCCTGCGCGATCAGTAGCGGCGAGGCCGGTCGTCCCAGCCCTCGTCGTCGTAGGCGGGACGGGCTGGAGGTCGCCGGGTCGCGGCCGCGGCGGCACCCGTCACCAGGCTGCCGATCGCCAGGCCGATGACCAGGTGGATGACGCCCAGCGCGACGTTGGCGAGGATCTGCCGGTTCGACAGGAACGGCCACACCACCGCGATCGTGGTGAGCAGCCCGACGATCCAGCCGAGGTAGGCCAGCGGGCGCGGCGTGCCGAGCAGCAGCAGGTGCGCGAGGCCGGTGGCGATGAGCGCGGCGATCGCGGCCATCGAGCAGATGAAGATCGCCCCGCCGTCGTCGAACTCGGAGAGGTTGCGCGCGCCGGGTACCGCCTGCAGCAGCACCCGCACGATCAACACCCCGACGAACCCGATGAGAGCGGCCACGATCGCGGTGGCGACCCCGCCCGACCACAACTTCGGCACGTTGATCTGCGGTGTGGCGGCGGGGCGGCCGCCATTGCTCACGCGCTTCGTCCGGTCGTCGTAACCCGCCATCGGGACATTGTCGGGGTAGGCGCAGATGTGCGCTGCGCGACCCCCCGAACACGTTCCGGGGACGCGTCAGGTCAGGTCGAACTCGCCCGCTCGGACGCCGGCCAGGAAGGCCGCCCACTCCACGGCTGTGTAGCGCAGGGCCGGCTGGGTGCGGTCCTTCGTGTCGCGGATCGCAACGCCGCCGTCGGGGAGGCGGGCGAACTCGACGCAGCCGTTGCCACCGTTTCCGCTGAAGGTGCTCTTCCGCCAGGTCAGCTCGGTGTCGTCCACGGCAGCTCCTGTCCTCTCCGGCCCGGTCACCCCCGATCGACCATCCGGCGGATCATGTTCAACGAGTCCGTCGGAGGCAGAGCCTCGGACCGCAGCCGATCGAAGACCAGCTTAGCCTCCGCGACGGAGCTCGACTTGTTCAATTGGGCCGCTCCCAGCGCATGATCCACGTACGCCATGTCGGGTTCGCCCAGGTCGCCGAAGCTCAGGATGCTCAGACCCGACCCCATTGCAGCTCTTGCCCCGGCGGCGAGCGGCAGGACCTGCAGCGTCACCGTCCGCAGCTCGGCCATCGAGAGCAGATGCTCCCTCTGGGCAGCGAGGACGTCCGGCCCGCCGATCGGCCTGTGCAGGGCCGATTCGTCGACGATGGCCGTGAGTTCAAGGGGCTGATCGGCCGAGGACAACCGCTCCTGCCGGATCATCCGCACGGACACCGCGTTGGCGAGTTGCTCCTCCGTCCGCACGACGATCGAGGCCGCGAACAGGGCCCTGCTGTAGTCCTCGGTCTGGAGCAGGCCCGGGACGTAGTCGATCGTGTAGTCGAGCACGGCCATCGCTTCGGTCTCGACGCCCACGTAACTGTCGTCGCCCAGCCCATAGGCCCGCCACCAGCCGCGCTTTCGCACCTCCCTGGTGAGGGTGACCAACTCGTCCCAGACCGAGCCGGCGTCGTAGAGATCGAGCATGCTCCGCATGCCGTGGACGTCGGGCGCCTGCTGGCCGGTCTCGATGCGGAAGAGCGTGCTGGTGGACCAGTCCACGGCGGGAGCGGCGGCCTCCAGGGTGAGGCCGGCCTGTTCGCGCAGCTGCCGGAGCCGCCGGCCCAGCATCCGCTTGCGGACCAGCGTTCCGTTGCGCACGTACCCCCCACTGTCCGGCCGGTGGCGCATGGTGACATCCGGGACGGCGGATCCGGGATCCCGGTTTCTCCTGACCGTGCGGTGCGTCCCGTGTGGACCGTACTTCCACATGGCAGCGGGCACTGGCGAACGGCTCGACGAGGCAGCAGCGATCGTGGCGGGCTGGCCGATGGTGGTGGAGCGGCTGACGGCCGCGCACGTCGCAGGATCGGACGGCCGTTGCGCGGTGTGCGGCGGCAACGGCCGACCGGCACCGCGCTGGCCGTGCAGCATCGCTGAGCTGGCCGGCGCGGCCCAACGGTTGCGCGTCAGCCGGTGAGCGCGTGGAAGCGGTTCTGGGCGGGCTCGAGCCCGTCGGCGAGGAGGGCTTCGGTAGCGTCGGCGGCGAGATCGACGATGAAGTCGAGCTCCTTGCCCTCGACGGCGGAGAAGCGCTTGAGCACGTAGTCGGCCGGATCCTGCCGGCCGGGCGGGCGGCTGATGCCGAGCCGGACGCGCAGGTAGTCCTTCGAGCCGACCGACGAGCTGACCGAGCGCAGCCCGTTGTGCCCGCCCTCGCCGCCGCCGCGCTTGAGCCGGACGACGCCGAACTCGAGATCCAGCTCGTCATGGATGACGACGAGGTCCTCGAGGGGGACGGAGTAGTACTTCAGCAGCCCGGCGACCGGGCCGCCGGAGAGGTTCATGTAGGTGCGCGGCTTGGCGAGCACCACGCGACGCTCGCCCAGTCGGCCTTCGAGCACGTCGGCGTTGGCCTTGCGGTGGCGGCTGAACTTGCCACCGCCGGCCCGGGTGGCGAGGAGTTCGACCACCCGGAAGCCGACGTTGTGACGGGTGCCCGCGTAGTCCGGGCCCGGGTTGCCGAGCCCGACCACGAGTGCCGGGCCCGGCGGCGTGCTCACTCCTCGGAGGAGCCGGGCTCGGCCTCGGCGGCCGGCTCGGCGGCCTCGGCGGCGGGAGCGGTGTCGGTGGTGTCGGCGTCGCTCTCGACGTCGGCGTCGGTGGCGGCCACGACGTTGATGACGAGCAGCTCCGGGTCGGACACCAGGGTGGAGCCCTCCGGCAGCTGCAGCTGGCCGGCGAGGATCTGGGTGCCGATCGCGACGTCCTCGACGGACACCTCGATGCTCTCCGGGATCGACGACACGTCGGCCGCGATCTCGACGAGGTTGAGCTCCTGGTTGACCAGGCTGCCGGGGACGGCGTCGCCGGTGACGACGACCTGGACCTCGACGGAGACCTTCTCGCCGCGCTTGATGACGAGCAGGTCGACGTGCTCGATGTACGGGCGCACCGGGTGCACCACGACGGTCTTGGTCAGCGCGAGCTGCGGCGTGCCCTCGATGTCGAGGGTGAGCACGGCGTTGCGGCCCTGCTCGCGCACCACGCGCGCGAACTCGATCGACGGCAGCGCAACGTGCTGCGGCTCGGTGCCGTGCCCGTAGAGGACGGCGGGGATCTTGCCGGCACGGCGGGTGCGACGGGCTGCGCCCTTGCCGAACTCCGTACGGGTCTCTGCGGCGATTCGGGCCTCGGACACGGGGGAACTCCTCGTTCGACTCTCTCGGTGGTGTGTGCACACGCGACGAGGGCCGGTGGAGCTGGCCTCACGTCGATCACGGCGGGCTGTAGTGCCGCCCGCCCTCGCCGCGGAACTGTTGACGAGTTTACGCGACGTGAAACGGGCGGGTCCGGCGGGCTCTGAGGTCGCGCAGCTCCAACACCGGGCGCCGCAGCAGCCACAGGAACCCGGTGGTGCCGATGGCAGCGGCGATCCACAGGGTTGGGCGCACCCCGGCGAGCGTCGCCAGCCCGCCGCCGGCCAGGGCGCCCAGCGGGCGGACGCCGAAGTTCACGGTCTGGTAGGCGCCGAAGACGCTGGAGCGCTGGTCGGGCGGTGCCATCGCGGTGAGGATCGCGGCGCCGGCCACGTCCAGGCCCATGACGCCGACGCCCTGCCCGAACTCGGAGAGCACCAGCACGGTGATCGCCGTGGCCGGGCTCCCGCCCGCCAGCGGGATGAGCAGCATCGAGGCGGGGAAGAGCGCACAACCAGCCACGAACGTCGGGCCCACCCCGATCCGCCGGCTGACCGGGCCGGCCAGCGCCGCGCCGACCAGCCCGCCGACCGCGCCGACGCCGAGCGCCAGCCCGATCTGCCAGGGCTCGAGCCCGAGGATCGTGCTCGCGTACAGCACGAACAGTGCCGCGATCGCGGCCGAGGCCAGGTTGACGATCGCCGTGGCGAGGAGCGACGGCGCGAGCACCGGGGAGTGCAGCACGTGACGCAGTCCGGCGCGGCTCCCACCGTCGGCGCTCGCGGTGGGCGGCTCGGCGGGGGAGATCCGGGCCAGCAGCAGTGCCGACCAGAGGTACGAGCAGACGTCGGCGAGCATTGCGATCGGCGCAGAGAGCAGCTGCACGAGCACGCCGCCCGCGCTCGGCCCGGCCACCCCTGCGAGTGCGCGGCTGCCGTTGACCAGCGCGTTCCCGTCGACGTAGCGGGTCGGCGGCACCAGTGCGGGCAGCAGCCCGGCGTTGTTGACGGTGAACAGCACGCTGAGCAGGCCGATCCCGAACGCCACGCCGACCAGGTGCGGGGTGCTGGTGCCACCCAGCAGCACGGCGGCCGGCACGCTCGCCAGCAATGCGGCCCGGCCGAGGTCCGTGGCGATCATGGTGTGGCGACGCCGGGCGAGCCGGTCGGCCCATGCGCCTGCCGGGACGGAGATCAGCAGGCTCGGCAGCCAGCGCGCGGCGACGATCAGGCCCAGCTCGGCCGGCTCGCACCGAGGCCGACCGCCAGCAGGGGCAGAGCGATCGTGGTGATCTCGTCGCCGGCGAACGAGATCGACTGCGCCGCCCAGTAGCGGCGGAACACCCGCTCGCGCAGCAGGCCGATCACGGCACCGGGATCGCGACCTGCAGCACCGTCACCGGTCGGGCGTCGGCCGGGCGCTGCGTGGGGTCGTCGAGCCGTTCGAGGTAGGGCTCCACCACCGCGCGCATGCCGGCGGTGACGGTGGCCAGCTCGTCGGCGGTGAGGTGGACGAGCACGTCACCGAACGCCGCCGCGTCCTGCCAGACCGGCGGTTCCTCGCCGCGGCCGCGGATCCAGCGCGCCATGAGCTGCTGGTAGCCGGTGGCCACCGCGAGATCGAGCGCCTCGCGGCCGGCGGGATCGGCGGCGTCGTCCCAGGTCGAGAGCATGGCGGTGGCCTGCCAGGGCCGCTGCCGGCCGCGACCCCCCGGTGCGGGCTCGACCAGGCCGTACCTGGCGAGCTGGCGCAGGTGGAACGAGCAGCTCGACGGGCTCTCCCCGACGTGCGGGGCGGCGTCGGTGGCCGTCATGGGTCCGTGCGCGCGCAGGAGGGCGACGAGCGCCATGCGCGTGGGGTGGGCGTAGGCGCGCAACGCACGCGGATCGTCGAGCCGGGTGGTGCGCGGGTCGGTCATGCGGTGAAAGGTATCTTTCGAAAGAACCCTTTCACAATCCCTGACGGGCCGGGCACCGCCGTCGACCGACCGCTTCCAACGCTACGGCGAGCATCAGCACGGCGGGAAAGCCGAGGAGCAGGGCCGGCGCACCGAAGCGCGTCACCGCGAAGCTGAGTGCCAGTCCACCCACGAACAGGGTGAGCAGCGCGTACAGGCCGTCGTCGTACGCCGGGCGGGAGTCGGTGCGCCGAAGCATGATCAGGACCTTGCCGGCCTGCGGCGCCCGAACCCAGCGCGGAACTACGGATCGACGGTCAGGCTGCCGGCGAGGGCCCCCGTCACCAGTCGCTCGACCTCCGCGGCCGGCGGTGGATCGCCGTCCCGGCCGGCGAACGCCAGGTGCCCGGTGCCGATCAACGTCATGGCGAGCGTCTCGACGTCGGCGTCGGGGGTGAGCCGACCGAGCTCGCGTTCCGTGGCGAGGTAGCCGGCCAGCATCGCCGTGGCCTCGGTGAGCAGCGGCATCCCCTGTGGAGAGCCGGCGCGCAGCCGGGCGCGCAGCCCGTCCCTGGCGATGATCAGGCCGACGACGTGGAGGGCGACCGAGCCGAAGATCCCGGTCAGCGCATCGGCGACGGTGGCGGTGAGCGAGCCGTGGCCCGCTGCGGCGCGCAGTGCGGCCGCCTGGCCGTCGAGCCGGCCGATGCGGTCCTGCACGAGCGCGACCAGCAACTCGTCGAGATCGGCGAAGTGCTTGTGCAGCACGCCTTTGGCGCATCCGGCCTCGGTGGTGATCGCGCGGCTGGTGAGCGCGGCCGGCCCACCGCTGCGCAGCACGCGCTCGGCGGCGGCGAGCAACTGCTCGCGCGCATCGCGCAGGCTCACCCCGGTCGGCACGGGCCGACCCTACAGTGGGCGCCTGCCCACTAGAGTGGGCGCATGCCCACTTCACCACACGAGCATCGTGATGTCGCCGAGTCCTTCGGCACCGATGCGGAGCGCTACGACCGCGCCCGCCCCGACTACCCGCCGGCGCTGATCGAGCGGATCGTCGCCGCGAGCCCGGGCCCCGATGTGCTCGACGTCGGCTGCGGTACCGGCATCTCCGCGCGCCAGTTCCGCGCGGCCGGCTGCCGGGTCCTCGGGCTCGACGTCGACGAGCGGATGCTCGAGCCGGCTCGGCGCGCCGGTCTCGACGTCGAGGTCGGCGCGTTCGAGGAGTGGGATCCGGCCGGTCGGACGTTCGACGCCGTCGTCTCCGGGCAGGCGTGGCACTGGGTGGATCCGGAGCGCGGCGCCGCCGCGGCCGCCCGGGTGCTGCGGCCCGGCGGCCGGTTCGCCGCCTTCTGGAACGTCATCCAGCCGTCGCCCGAGCTGGCCGCGGCCTTCGGCGCCGTCTACGCGCGGGTGCTGCCCGACCTGCCCTATCCGGGCCCGGGCGCGTCGGCGCTGTCGATGTACGAGCGCGGGCTCGTCGTCGCGGCCGACGGGCTACGGGCGGCCGGGTTCGCCGAGCCCGAGCAGTGGCGCGCCGACCACGAGGTCCGCTACACCCGCGACGCGTGGCTCGATGTGGTGCCGAGCTTCGGCGGGATGGGGACCCTCCCGCCCGACACGCTGGCCGAGCTGCTGGACGGTCTCGGCGCGGCCGTCGACACGGTCGGCGGCGCGTTCACCATGAACTACGCCGCCGTGGCGGTCACCGCCACCAGCCAGGCGTGACCGTCGATACGATCGGAGGATGGGAGCCCAGCGGGTCAATGTCGACGGTGTCGGGCGGCTGCCCGCCTTCTGCCACGCGGTGATCGCCGGGAACCACCTGCATGTGTCCGGGATGATCGGGTCCGACGCGGAGCTGCGGCTCGTCGAGGGCGGGATCGGGGCGCAGACCACCCAGACGCTCCGCAACCTCGACCGCATCATCAGCGCCTGCGGCGGCACGTTCGCCGACGTCGTCAAGGCCGAGGTCCACCTCACCGACATGGCCGACTTCACCGCCATGAACGAGGCCTACCTGGAGTTCGTCGGCGACGATCCGCCCGCCCGGATCACCACGGGCACCACGGGCCTCGCCATCGGTGCCGTCGTGGAGATCGATTGCATCGCCTACCGCGACGAGGGCTGGTCCGCCCCGGCCTGAGGCCCGAACACCGCGTCCAGCTGCTCGTCGAGGATCGCGACGGCCTCGTAGCCCGGCAGGTGCCCGCCGAGCACGTGCACAGCCAGGCCCTCGGTCAGTGCGATCAGCATGGCGGCCGCGCGGTACGGGTCGGGCGGCCCGTCCGCGTCCGAGACCTGCTCGGCGACGTAGTCCTGGAGCTGGACCATGCCGGCGCGCAGTCGGTCGCCGATGCGGTCGCTGCGCGCGATGCCGCCCATCATCGCGTAGAGGGAGCGGTTCTCCGCGTGCCGTTCGGGGTCGAGCGGGAGCATCTGCGTCAGGAACGCGCGGACCGCTGCGCGTGGCGGCGGCGGATCGGGCAGCTCGGCGAGTGCGGCCATGAAGCGGTCGCCGGTGCGCTGCTCCATGGTGTCGAGGGCGAACACCAGCATGTCGTCCTTCGTGCGGAAGTAGTGCTGCACGAGCCCCATCGACACGCCGGCCTCGGCCGCCACGTGCCGCAGGCTGACGCTCTCGAAGCCGTCGCGGCCCACCACCCGCCACAGCGCCTCCGCGAGCTCCTGTCGACGGGCGGCGTGATCGACCTGCTTGGGCACCTGCGCACCCTACTCGTTGCCATGCGGTCGCATTGCAAAAGAGTCGATCGATCTTTACCATGCGAGTGCATGGTAAAACTGTCGAGGAGGCTCCCGTGACCACCACAACGCCCTACCCGTTTGCCGTCATCTGCCCGTGGAGCCCCGCGCCCGAGCTGGAACGGCGGCGCACCGACCGCACCGTCGACGTCGAGTTCGACGGAGGTCCGGCCCTCCTGCTCACCCGGTGGGCCGACATCCGCGCCGTGCTCGCCGACGCGCGGTTCGCCCCGCACCTCCCCGGTGTGCCGATGACCCTCGACGACGCGAACGGCAGCAACCTGCTGTTCCTCATGCACGGCCCACCGCACGCGCGACTGCGTCAGGTGCTCGCCCGTGCGATGAGCGCGCGCCGGGTCGCGGCGCTGCGGCCGGCGGTCGAGGAGCTGGCCAGCGTGACCGTCGACCGCTTCGCCGATCAGGGTCGGCCGGCCGAGCTGATGCGCGGGGTGGCCGGCCCGCTCGCCGCCGGCACGCTCAGCGAGCTGCTCGGGGTCGAGCTGGGGCAGCGGTCCGGCTTCGAGGAGATGCTGGCCGACACCCAGGCGCTGTTCGGCGCGGCCGATCCCGGCGCGGTCGGCACGGCCGGTGAGCAGCTGCAGGCCTTCCTCGCCGAGCTCGTCGCGGACCGGCAGGCCCACCCGGGCGCCGACCTGATCAGCGAGCTGACGACCGGAGCACTGGCGCCCGAGGAGATCCACGGGCTGGTGTTCGCGTTGCTCGGTGCCGGGCTGGTGCCCCCGGCCCAGGCGATGCTCCTGGCCACAGCCCGGCTGCTCGACGACCCGGCCACCGCCCACCGGCTGCGCCGCGAGCGCGCACTCGTGCCGCAGGCTGTCGAGGAACTGCTCCGACTCGACCCGGTAGGTGCGGGCAGCACCGACCGCGCGCTGCGCGCCACCGCCGACGTCGAGCTCGGCGGGTTGCGCGTGCCCGCCGGTGCGCTCGTGGTGCTCCCGCTGGGGGCCGCGAACCGCGATCCCGCGCAGTTCCCCGAGCCGGACGCCCTGCGGCTGGACCGGCCGACCAACCGGCACGTGTCGTTCGCGCCGGGGGTGCACCACTGCCTCGGCGCCGCGCTCGCCCGGCTCCAGCTCGAGGTGGGCCTACGTGTGCTGCTGGAGCGCTTCCCGCGGCTCACCGCGGTCGGCGCGCCGGACTGGCAGCGCGGCATGCTCGGCGTGCAGAGCCTGAGGACGCTGCACGTGAGCTGGTGAGCTCAGGCGTTGCCGTCGAACAGGCTCGTGACCGAGCCGTCGTCGAAGACCTCGTGGATCGCGCGGGCCAGCAGCGGCGCGATCGAGATGACCGTCATGGTCGGGAAGCGCTTCTCGTCCGGGATCGGCAGGGTGTCGGTGAAGATCACCTCGCGGGCGCCGCAGGTGGCGAGCCGCTCGGTGGCCGGGCCGGACAGCACGCCGTGGGTGGCCGCGACGACGACGTCGGCCGCGCCCTGCGCCAGCAGAGCCTGCACGGCCTTCGCCACCGTGCCGCCGGTGTCGATCATGTCGTCGATGACGACGCAGGTGCGGCCCTGGATGTCGCCGACCACCCGGTTGGCAACGGCCTCGTTCGGCTTCAACGGATCGCGCGTCTTGTGGATGAACGCCAGCGGCGTGCCGCCGAGGGTCTCGGCCCAGCGCTCGGCCAGGCGCACGCGGCCGGAGTCGGGGGAGACGACGGCGAGCTGGGCGTCCGCGTAGGTGCGCTTGATGTGCTCGGAGAGCACGGGCAGCGCGAAGAGGTGGTCGACGGGCCCGTCGAAGAAGCCCTGGATCTGCGCGGTGTGCAGGTCGACGGTCATGATCCGGTCGGCGCCGGCGACCTTGAACATGTCGGCGACCAGCCGGGCCGAGATGGGCTCGCGCCCGCGGTGCTTCTTGTCCTGGCGTGCGTAGCCCCAGAACGGCATGACCACGGTGATCCGCTTGGCCGACGCGCGCTTCAGCGCGTCGACCATGATCAGGTGCTCCATGATCTGGTCGTTGATCGGCGCGGAGTGCGACTGGATGACGAACGCGTCGCTGCCGCGGACCGACTCCTCGAACCGCACGAAGATCTCGCCGTTGGCGAAGGAGTACGCCGACTGCGGGGTCACCGTGACATCGAGGTGCTTCGCGACCTGCTCGGCCAGCTCGGGGTGGGCGCGGCCACCGAAGAGCATCAGGTTCTTCTTCGGGGTCGCCGACATCACGCTCAAGTTGGTCAAGCCTCCTCGGTCGACGCGGCGCGCTTCGCCGCGTCCGCAGCCGGTGTACCAGGCCGTTTGCTCATCGCCCAACCCAGGATGTTGCGTTGTGGCCCGGACGACACTGCGAGAGCGCCGGGCGGTACGTCCTCGCGGACGACCGTGCCGGCGCCGGTGTAGGCGCCGTCGCCGATCGTGACCGGGGCGACGAACGTGTTGTCCGAGCCGGTGCGCACGTACGAGCCGATCGTGCTGCGGCGCTTGGTGACTCCGTCGTAGTTGACGAACACCGACGACGCGCCGATGTTGGAGTGCTCGCCGATCGTCGCGTCGCCGACGTAGGTCAGGTGCGGCACCTTGCTGCCGGCGCCGATCTCGGCGTTCTTCGTCTCGACGAAGGTGCCGATCTTGCCGCCCTCGCCGAGCCGGGTACCGGGGCGCAGGTAGGCGAAGGGGCCGACGATCGCGTCCTGGCCGATCCAGGACTCGCTGCCGTGCGTGCGGATGACCCGCGCACCCTCCTCGACGACGCAGGACGTGAGCGTGGTGTCGGGCCCGATCTCGGCGCCGGCGGCCACGACGCTGGCGCCGTGCAGCTGGGTGCTCGGGTGCAGCACGACGTCCTCGTCGAGGAGGACCTGCACGTCCACCCAGGTGGAGGCCGGGTCGACGACCGTGACCCCTGCCCGCATCCACTTGTCCAGCAGCCGGCGGTTCAGCTCGGCGCGCATGGCGGCGAGCTGGACGCGATCGTTCACGCCCCTCGCCTGCCACTCGTCGGCGCTGCGCACCCCGCGGGCCGCGCGGCCGTCCGCGGCGGCGACCGCCACCAGGTCGGTGAGGTACAGCTCGCCCTGCGCGTTCGCGGTGTCGAGGCGGCCGAGGCCGGCGCGGAGGAACGCCGCGTCGAACGCGTAGACGCCGGCGTTGATCTCGCTGATCGCGCGCTGCTCCGGGGTGGCGTCGGCCTGCTCGACGATCGCGGTGACCGAGCCGTCGGCCGCACGCAGGATGCGTCCGTACCCCGTCGGGTCGTCCAGATCGGTGGTGAGCACCGAGACCGCGCTCCCGTCGATCAGGGCGGCGAGCGTTGCCGTGCCGAGCAGCGGGGTATCGCCGTACGTCACGACGACCGGGCCGTCGAGATCGGCGGGCAGCGCCTCCAGGCCGCAGCCGACGGCGTGCCCGGTGCCCAGCTGCTTCTCCTGCACGGCCGCGACGACCGGTCGTTCCAGCTCGGCAGACAGCACGTCCAGCTCGGCGCGGACGCGGTCGGCGCCGTGCCCGACGACCACCACCAGGTGCTCCGGTGCCAAACCGGCCGCCGCGTGCACGGCATGCCCCAGCAGGCTCCGACCGGCGATCCGGTGCAGCACCTTCGGGGTGGACGACCGCATCCGCGTGCCCTCCCCCGCGGCGAGAACGATCACGGCGGCGGGTCGGACGAACCCCTCCGCTGCGGGATCGGCGCCGGGACCGGCTCCGGTCGGGTCGGACATGGGGGCCGCTCCCTGATGTGGCTGCGGTGGACTCCGGCGATCCTACGTCGTGCCTGTCCGTGACCTGGACGGCGCGTAACCGGGCCTGGCAGTCACTCGTTGTAAAGATGGAGCGACAATCCGTGGCGGGTCAACCGCCGTCCGGTGACCGGTAGACGGTTCACCCGGACGGGCGGACAGCTGCGGCTGTTTGGTCGCCGACCTCCAAAATCGACCGTTTGCCGTCGATCATTGTTCAGTCGGCTCATACCACGTAACCAGGGGCATGGTCCGTCCGTCATATGGGTTGTACAAGACAGACGAGCAAACGTGAGGAGGACCTGTGCCCAAGCGCACCGCACGCACGGCATGGAACGGCAGCCTGCAGGAGGGCGCGGGTCAGGTCGAGCTGAGCAGCAGCGGGGCCGGCACCTTCGACGTCAGCTTCCCCAAGCGGGCAGCTGAGGACGCCGACGGCACCACCAGCCCCGAGGAGCTCATCGCAGCCGCGCACTCGTCCTGCTACGCCATGCAGCTCTCGGCGCTCATCGCCGAGGCCGGTGGCACGCCGCAGTCCCTCGACGTCACGGCCGAGGTCAGCCTCGGCCCCGACCCCAAGGGCGGGTTCGCGATCACGGGGATCGCGCTCACCGTCCGCGGGGAGGTCGAGGGCCTCGACGAGGCCGCGTTCCACCAGGCCGCTGAAGCTGCGAAGGCGGCGTGCCCGGTGAGCAAAGCGCTCACCGGCACCACGATCACGCTTGATGCCGGTCTCGAACAGTGACCGGTCGGACGGGAAGCGAGGAAGGTACGTCATGAGGTGCACCGGGAACGGGCGTCCGCCCGCGCCGCCGCAGCCGCGACCGAACGGTCGCTGAGCTCGGTAGCTTCACACGTCCGCCGGGGCGGGTCCGCACAGCGGGCCCGCCCCGCGGGCTGTCCGGGGGTTGTTCTACCCGCCGGCCCGCAGCCCGCCCACCTGATCGGCGACCGCATCGCCGAGCCACCGGCCGTACTCCGCGAGGGACCAGCCCCGCGCGCCGGTGAGCAGGAATGACACCTCCGGCGAGACGAGCATCCACACCACGTCGACGGCGCGGTCCAACGCTGGTCCGCTCGTGACGCCGGAGAGTCGGACGAGCAGGTCGCGGGTGCCGGCGAGCCGCTCGGCGCGGGTGGTGGCGACCAGTTCCCGCAGCTCCTGATCGTGGGCCGCGTCGGCGAGCACCTGCAGGACCGGTCCGATCCGCTCCAGCAGCTCGGCCGAGAGCTCGCCGAAGGCGCGCGCGGCGGCAGCCGGATCGGGATCGGCCAGCATCCGGACGTACTCGGGCCGTTCGGCGATCGGAACCGCCTCGTGGTCGCCGACGACCGCGACGTCGTAGACCGCTTTGAGCAGGTCCGGCTTCGTGCGGAACACCTTGTACAGCGTGTCCCGGGAGACCCCGGCCTCGCGGGCGATCGCCGCCATCGACGTGCCGCCGTACCCGTGCTGCACGAACACGCGGCGCGCGCCGTCGACGATCTGCCGCCGGGTGCGCGCCGCCTGCGCGGTGCGAAGGGGCGATTCGTACGTTCGCTTGCCCACAGCCCTCCCTGACGCTTATCGTATTGATTCTACTGAGTGTCAGTCTAAAGGGAGATCCACCATGGACGCCACCCACCCCGACGGGATCCTCGTCGCGATGCTGCCCGTCGCCGACCTCGCCGTGAGTGCCCGGTTCTACGCACGCCTGCTCGGTCTGGAGGTCCTGCGCGAGTTCGTCCACGACGGACGGCTCACGGGATGCAGCCTCGGCCGGCCCGCTGCCGGATTCGGGCTCAGCCTGCGGCTGCGCGAGACGTTGGCCGAGCCGGCCGACCTGCGCGGCGAGCACCCGATCATCTGGCGACTCGCCGACCGCGCGGCGCTGGAGCGGTTCCACCGCCACGCCGAGGAGCAGGGCTTCGCCCCCACCCTCCGCCGGCACGACGACGCCGAGCTCGTCGTGATCGTCGATCCCGACGGCATCGAGGTGCTGGTCGGGATCCTGCGTCGCGACTGGGACTCGTTCGAGGGCTACGAGCTCACGGCGACCGGCTACCGGCGCAGCCACGATCGCCCGCTGCTCGAGGTGGGCTGATCCGTCAGTCGCGTCGCCAGGTCTCGATCAGGGCCGCCCAGCGGCGGTTGTCGGTGGTCTCCATGAACGTCTTGTGGTCGACCATCAGGTAGATCTCGCCGAACCTCGTCTGCAGGATCAGCGGCTTGCCGGCGTTCAGCAGTCCGCCGATGAACCGTCCGTACAGGTCGGTGAACCGGTTCTCGACGCCCGTCACGTCGGTCGGGCCCAGGATGAGAGCCGCGGCCGGATCGA
>Ga0307513_10004141_pt1 | contig 19422 bp, 10 predicted proteins | sample 15_EM_MG_FD_202174 | JGI IMG/M metagenome (GOLD analysis project Ga0307513, IMG submission 202174) | Populus trichocarpa ectomycorrhiza microbial communities from riparian zone in the Pacific Northwest, United States - 15_EM | ecosystem: Host-associated > Plants > Roots > Unclassified | place...
TCTTCTTTCCCTGCAGTCTCTGCCATAATTCACTTGCTCTACCTTCTTTACTCGTTTTTTCAAATTTCAGATGTAAACTATCTGCCATTCGATCCTGGATGCCTATGAAATTTGGATTCTGGGACACCGTAGCCATCAAAACGTCAGGAAAAAGCTGCGACTCTTTGGCTCTCCTGCCTACTTCTTTCACCAGGGTTGTTTTACCCACCCCTCCCATGCCGTACAGTCCGATCATATTGACGGTGTCATCTTTGAGAGCTTTCATGATCTGTTCCAAAGCTTCTTTTGACGATTCTGAGGGCGTGAATTCCTTTGATGTTAGAAATTCTATGGGCTGAGGAGGAGCTTTTTGGGCCACTGTTTTAAACTTTGTGCTATTTTCTAGAATTTTTCTGAAAGTCTCCGACTTCTTGGCCAGTGCCTTGCTTAACTTGAATTGTCGCATGCAGTTTGGGCACCAAGTAAAGCATTTGCCGTTTTTTCCTATTTCATTTTCCAAGGGCTTCGCACCTTCAATTTGGTTGTTTGCATCTTCCAGCCACTTTTTGACTTCTTTGTAAGTTTTTTCAGCATTCCTTTCAGCAGCTTCGACATCGTCTTGCAGACGTTCTTTTGCCGAAACCAGGTTCTCCTTTTGTTCTTTGAATTCTTGAGCAAAATTGTTGAAACAGAACATGTAACGGAACTGCCTTCCTACTGGTTCCACCATGAGTTCTGCTAGCATAGCTATAATGGATCCACCAGCACTTTCGAGAGCCATTTTCCACAGGTCTGAAAATCAAAGAAATAAGGATACAGAACGTGAGAGTGATCACTACAAGTAAAACAGTCGCAGAGAGAATGGGAATAGGAATTTCATTACCTTAATTTGGGAAAATATGTGCGAAAAGCACTGGTACTGAGTGCTCAATGAAATAGCGGGAGGAAGAAAAGGAGAAGGCCTTTAGCTCTGTATGGAATCCAGCTTCAAAAGCAACAAGGCAAGGTATCAGGATTCTAACTGACACTTGTGAGTTAAAGCAGTAATTCCCATTAAAAATGCATTTTGATGACATAATTAAGATCATATAGAGACAGTGACAAACCAAAAAGAAAGAAACGAGTGAAAGGTCCAGGATAATCTAAGCTATGATCGGTCAAGGTTTTTTTTTGTTTTATTCTTTTTTTAAATAAAAAGAAAAACAGGAAAAGACTTGCAAAGAAATAGAATTACTGGAATGAACACAATAAAGGATGAAACTCAAGCAATTAAAAATAAAAAAGCTAAAAGAACTAGGTTTTTGGTGGCATCCAGATTGCGGTTACTTTCTTCATCCTTCTTTTGTGGTTTTATTTTATTTCAGTCCTTCAAATCTTTTTCTTTTGCTATTTCATCGAGTTGCTTTTGAGTTGATGTGCTTGCCCTAGAATATGCATTATACTAGGGATTACAGTTACATTACATAAGAAATTATAATTACAGATTATAATTAAAAATTTCAGTTTTTTTTTAAAAACAAATTTATGAGAAAGGACCAATATTACAACGTGAGTAAATTAAAGGAGAATTTTAAATCTCAAGGATTTCCAGGAAAATGTTTTTTTTAGATGTAAAACATTTTCCAGAAATTATGAAAAAATTAGAAATATCATATTATTTATTGATTATAACAAATTTAGTCCTAAAAATTCTATATATTTTGTTTAGAATATTTGTTTTTCAATTTCACCCCTTAGAATTTGATTTTTATACTAAATTTGGTTCTCATTTTATGATTGTTATTTGCTTTTTTCTTTTTATTTTTTTAATTGAAATTTTTATTTATCAAATTTGATCCTCATTATTTTGATTGTTACTTATTCTATTTGAAATAATTTATGAAATTATAATTATAATTATTTTAATTTCATCATCTTTTAATCTTTTTATCTTTAGATTTGATTTTCATTATTTTAATTATTATTTATTTTATTTGAGATAATTTATGAAATTAGATTTTTTTTCAATTTCATTCTCATTTAACTTTTTAATTTGTAAGATTTATTCCTCATTATTTTCCAGTTCATTTTACATAACATAACCAAATAGCAGAAAGTGTTTTTCAACTTATTATTCATAATACTATCAAATATCAAAAAATAATTTAACTTTCAAAAAAATCTATTTAAAAAAAAAATTTACATCAAACAAACAACTTGGATTATATTACGACATGGAGATAAAGGTAATCACAAAAGTTAATAGATGGTCGCCACGTGTTCAACTTTATCTACCCACTAGGAAAGGATAGAAAGTGGGAGAGAGAAAGCTTAAAAGGCTTTTCAATAAAAAAAACAAAGAGAGAGGGAAGGCATGGTTGAGATAAGATAGGGACGTGGAAATAGAGGGAGAGGTTTTGGAGGCAGAAAAGGAAAAACTACGATAGTATTTTTCTCTATATTTTGAGTTTTAGTTGTTAACAGCCATGCTCGTTTGATTTTATTTTATTTTTATTTATTTTTTTCATGCTCTTACAAATAAGGCAGGAAAGGAGGACCTGAAATCACGGCAGCAAATAAGGAGGGGAATAGCGTGTTTGTTTTTTATTTTTTTATAAAATAATGTTTTGTATTCTAAATTAATTTTTTTTTATTTTTATATTGATATTAAAAATAATTTTAAAAAATAAAAAATATATTATTTTAACATATTTTTAAAATAAAAAAATATTTTAAAAAACAACAGCATGATAAAAAGAGAAAGAAAGGAATGGGATAAAGAAGGAAGAAAGCCAGTCTTGTAGAAAATAGAAGATGAAAATTAGTATGAAAAAGAGGCTATTTGTTTTTTTACTGTGTTAGAGTTGTTTTTATAATTATATTTAATTTATAAAAATATTTAATTAATATATTTTTTAATATTTCTTGTTATTTTATATATATATATATATAATATTTTAATATGTTTTTAAATAAAAAATTATTCAAAAAAATATGTGTCACAATACTAAATTATAGTATATATTAAAAGATAAAAGAGTTTTCTGTTTATTATTATTTACCGAGACTTTTTTTATTGTGGATGTTAATAGTGAATTTTTTAAAACAATTTTCAATTTGGTATTTGAATTATTATTTTTTTTTACATAATTGAATCTCTTTATGCCAAAATTAAAACTCAATTGCATTTTTTTTTTAAAGATAAGAGTTGAATTGAAAGATAGATAACTGAAATGAAAAACTCGGTAAAAATATATAGTGACATTGTAATTGTTTGCAAAGTTCAATTTAGTTCCTTATCTTTTTGAGCTACTAAGTAACATGTTCCTATAATTTCTCAACATTACATTTTATATAGAATCTCGGATTATGCTCTAGGAACTAAACTGAAATTTTCACAAATTAAAAGACCAAACTGAAATTTTATGATCTTTAACCTTAAACCCAGAATTTTTACAGATCACCTATTGATATCAAGATTTCTAACTCAAATTCATCATTAAAACAAACCATAACTCAAAATCATTATTTTTACTTAAAATCTTTCAAAATCAACTATATAACTCATTATCAATAACAATCAACACATAATATTCAAATCAATTCATCAATCAAACCCAAAACACAATCTTCAAAACTCTAATATTCAACAAAATAGAAAATTAAAGCTAAGGAAAACACATTTATACACTTCAAAGCGTAAATCTTACATTTTAACTTATTTTCTCCAACTCTCTTCTCCTTTATTTATCTTTTCCTCTTTTCCTCTTTTTCTTTTTTCACTCTCACGGTTTTCTCTCTAAGAATTGAGAGCTTTTTATTTTTTTCTATTTATATTTATCAATTCTTTGTTCAATTACTACCGTTCATTTATTTATACCTCCTTCTATGCCTCCAAGAATTTTGTAGCCTTTTTCTATTCTCTTTTATTTTCAAAAGATCACAATAAAATTGTATTCTTTTTATTAAGCTGTTAATTTATGCAGCTTTAGCCCTTGTTCTCTTTTCATGTTTGGCAACTCTGATCTGATCCATTTCTCTGCATGATATATAAGAGCAGGTTCTTACCTCTTGAAGTCTGCTGGATAAACCTATCAGCAGAAGATCATGAACCGATCCCAAATCACAGCTTCAATCCCCACCACAACCAATCTCCTCTTTCCCGTAGTCTTCCGCCCTAAATTGGGAAATGATCCAAAATCAACAACCGGTGCGGAGATAGTTTGAGTGAAAAGAAACGGCTGAAAGATGAAATGTGAAGGTTATGGTGAGAAATTGGATGACAAACTTACTTTGTCCTACTAATGCTTTTGCTTTCATTGTTTCAAAAAGTAAAAGAGACATAAGCATAATCATAAGAATCCTGTTTTTTCTATTTTTTTCTCCTATTTATACATCAAAAAATGGCAGTTTTTATTTTCCTTTCTTTTTAAAATCTTATGCCTTTGGGTGAGGAAAGTAGTGGAGCATTAGACTTTTTAAAAGACAACAAAAAGAAGCAATGTCTCATCTTTTGATATGGTGGTACACGATACACCATGGTATGGTGGTCCTGCAAGATCAGTTTGTTGATGAAGATATCGAAAGATTCCAGTCTCCGTTCTAGCTAATGTTGGATGCAAGGCTGAAAGTTAAGATTATTTTAGAATATTTTTTTAATCGGTGGTTTGTGTGGAGTAATTTACGATAATTTAATCTTTAAAAAGTCATTTAAAATAAAAAAAAATTAGATTTTTAATTAATAAATTTTTAAGTAACTATAAATTTATTTAATGAGATCTTCAGTAATAATTCTAGTTGGTTAGGCAATATAAACAGTTTTCACAATGATTCTACTACTGATGTGTCCATATTACACAGGAACAAAATGCTAGAGAATAACTTTCTTTTTTTAAAAAAAAGGTCGAGAATTTTCCTTAAAGCACACACCCATGAAGAAGAGATAGTTGCCTTAGCCAAGCTTCTCACTCTACAAAATTGTATCGTAGTAGTTTGCACCCACTAGGAAGTCCAGAATAGGAAAAGAAAAAGGACGCTTAGCGGACCCACAAAAGTTTAAAACACTTGCATTTCTTTTTCTTTTTTTTTGTTTTTCAAATTAGCATGGTAAATTTTGTATATAATGAAAAACACAGCATTCGAAAAAAAACACAATTGAAATAAATCTATATTATCCTTCTATTGTGTATCAAATTTATGATTTTTAATGGTAAGGGATTTTAAATCCAGTTTGGTGGACAACCCGATTCAAGAAATTCGAGTCATGAGTTTTGATCGGGTCACCCGAGTCAACTCCTTATTTTTTTTATAAATCAAAACAATATCGTTTTTTATTAAAAAAAATAGTCAACATGTTACAATTAGATTTTTTACCGATTCTTTCCATGTCAACCGGATTATCAAGTCAGTTGACTTTTTAACTTTTTTTATTTTTTTTTAAACCCGACTTGATTCCAATCCTGAATCTAACCTGTAAGACTAGACCATGTTTTAAAATTATGCTATATATGCAAATTCAGCTATCTCAATTCTCAATTTTCAATTGAAAATGCTAAAGAATTCCCCATTGGTAGCCAAAAATGAACTCATCTACCCTTGCAAGAATGAAGCTAATCCACATAATTAAATAGTACTGTTACTGTAAACTACTAGGAAATTCATGGGTAGAGCCAAAAAGTTAACAATAGCATTGATTCGATCAAGTAAGGGGATCCAATGTCTCCATAGAAACTATGAAGCCCACTATTTATTAATCCATTTCTATTTACTACTTATTGCTATTTAATTAATTCTATTTACTATAGTTTTGTTTGTTCAATTTAGCATACAGGTTTAACAAATATGCTTCGCACTTGCAGCTGTGGTTTGCTGCGGGCATTTGGTAATTAGGAGAGGCTTTAGTTTCGTACCTGTTGATCTGCTTCATATACACTTGGACCTCTTATTTTATTTTATATTGGTTGGATCCAAACTTAATCCAACACAAAATTAACATATTAATTATTTATTTAAGATAAATGATATCGCTTTAACATATTAGCGTACACTTAATATGATTAAATTAAATTTAATTAATTAACATCTCACCGCAATAAATTTGACCATTTGCAACCATAAACAGTTGACACCTTATTAATATAATCAATATAGTAGAAAAATTATAGTGATTTAAAACAATTATATAGCGTTTTTTTTTACCTTTTTTTTTTAGTATTTTTGAAAAAAAAAATAGATTTTGTTAATTTTTTAATTTTTATATTATTTTGATATATTTTTGAAAAAACAATATTTTAAAAAACAACCACTAATACATTCTTTTTAAGTTATTAAATAACCAGTCCCTATAATTTTCCAACATTGCATTTGGATACCAAATTTTATTTTTCTCTTTTTTAAGATCTTTTTTGGGTGAAGAAGAGAGAAAGGGTCGCTGAATTTTATTTTAGAGAGAGAAATTTGTTGTTAAGAAAGATTTTGGCTACCAAAATCATTGATTTTTGTGTAAACTAATTCAATATAATGAAAGGAGTTAAGATTACGTGTTTTTTTTACCTTCAAAACACCTAAAAAAAGATCTGAACTATGGAAATTTTTTTTGTTTTTAGGTTGATTTTGAGTTTTGAGGTGATTTTTTATGTTTTTAAAGGTCATGTATTGGTTTAATAATGTTTTTAGGGTATTTCATAGGTATTTTAGGGAAAACAAAATTTCAGCTTGATTTTCCCATAAATTTGAGATCCTTCTCGGCTTGTTTTTTCCATGTTAGTAGCCTTAATTTTATTTTTTATTTTTGTTTTAGAAGAAAAAAGAGTGAATTTAGAGAACAATCCAAAATGGGTTACAAAAGATTAAATAATTTAGTTTTCATAAATTACAGTGTAAAGTTCATCAAGGCAGGTGTGAAAGATTTTCGTTGGATCTATTGCCATTCTGTAATAAATTTCGAAGCACAGAAGCTGGTAGCAAGTGATACCATGGTCAGCACTTGACTTCCATACATGTCCAAGAAAGAGAATGAATATGAGAACTTTCCTTTGGTGGGGTGAAGCAAAATTTAACTCATTGCTTTAAAAATCATCCCCACTGTTTTTTATGATTTCAGTCTGAATTTCAGGGAAGGCAGGCGGTGGCCGGATTGACAGTGATTCTACCACATACTATAAATGTAATGCAGCAAAGGGCTCACATGCAGGTTAACACAGCTGTTGTTTTTCTTTGGGCTCACATGCGCACATGCGCACATGCAGGTTAACACAGCTGTTGTTTTTCTTTGGGCTCACATGCGCACATGCAGGTTAACACAAAATTTCAGGTTAACTATTCTTTTTATAAAAAAAAGTACATGTAAGATTCCCAACGTAGATCGTAAGACTAATATATTTGTATTTTGTACATTTCAAAAACAAAATTCATATATTTACATTTTGTAAAGCTGTGAGGTCCCGTCCACATGCATGGGGAGGATCCCACATGCAACTATGATTTTAAAATAGTTGTTGATGATAATGCTCACCTTCGTAACGCTTTTACCTTTCGGACACTTGACTTTGCTATGTCAAGAGATGAATTTAGTGCCTTGTATTTGGTCAAGTGGAAGGAAAACTCTCGGAATCTGTTCTGCTTGCCATTTAATCTTCTCAGTAAACAATTCGGTCATCACAAGTTAAATCTCAAACCAAATAGAACACATATATGACACCTTTTGAATCATCATGCTCAAGATGTACTGAATATTTTTCTCGGCATCGAGAAATTAGAGGGAAAAAAAACAGCAGATAATCTATCAGACCAGACCGCAGCTATGATACGAGGTGGTGTTATAACTGATGGCCTTATAAGAGGTGATGTTATAGAAATATGGTTATGGATGCGATGAATATAAATTAGAATTATGCCGGTCAACATCTATGATAATTAGAATTATGCCGGTCAACATCGAATCATAGATGAAGAATCTAATGTCATCCATTGAAATTTTCATGAGTAAGAGTGTATCACGACAGCGGAGGTTTCATCACAAAATATTAAAGAACAAAGGGGGAATATATTTAAAGACTATGATTTTACTTTGGATCTATTTGAATATCCTCACAACATTACACTATGTGATGTCATAGTGATTTTTTATAAATAAAAATGTAATAAAATAAATTTTTTTTTAATTTGGTGTGCTTTTTTTGTGTCAATTTGAGGTTCTGTTTCTATTACATATGCCCTTCAAAAAACAGAGGCATAATGGTTTTTGAAATAAGCGTAGCAATGCAGTTTGAGATCTGGAATTAGCTAGCAAAAAATGGGTCATTTAATCATCTACAATATAAATGTAACAGTATCAAAGATTTACTCTCTGATTATAGGTTACTGGATAGGCAAGGATTATGCGCCTAAAGCTTGTATTACTTTTTTTTTTTAAAAAAAAAAAATATGTATGATGAAGAGAAGGAGATTGCATTTTTTTTTTATAAAAAAAGCCACGCCATATAACAAATAAAATTAAAAGCATAACCTTTTATTATAAGCTTTAATAAATTAATGAAAACAGTCATATCTCTCAATTTTGACCTCCTTGTCACCCACCGGTAGACTGAACCGTGCTAATGTTTTGTTCAGTTGTAAAGCAAAACAGACACGTTGATCAGCGAATTAAATTATTAACAATATATTCTTATACTTTTCTTATGACCAAGCTATAAGTCCCATGACACAGTATTCTCTAAAAAGCCAAGGTCATGGTATTTCTATGTTTTCTAAAGAAATTAATATTTAATTTAATTTATATTCTTAATAATAATTTTAATTCGAACAACAAGACAGCAGAACACCAAATAATTTATTGATTTTACTCATAACACAACACAATTATTTCTTATTAAATAATTTGATATGGTTAATATCACAACAAAACACAAAGCAAACTCCTATCCTTAAACGTGTATTAAATTTTACTACTTAGAATTTATTAATTTGTATTATACATGTACGTCGTATATTATCTTTGAGGCTTGTATGACCTCTATATTAGATATCCCCCCACCCTTTTTTTTAATAAAAACGTTTCTTTCAATCAATTAATTAAAATAATATTTAAGTGATTTTTAATTATTTCATTGTTTTCAAGAAACATAAGCCTTTTATTATGATATTATTGATTAATTTATAAATAATTATGTATTAGCATAGTAGATAAAAAATTTAAAATGATTTGCTTATTAATATTAAAAAAGAGAGAGAACCGGAGGAAACAAAAAAAGAAGAAGGAAAACCGCAAGGGAGGATGAGAAAATCACCAAGTACTCCCTCAAAATTCTTCCAAGTTCGGGAGGTAAGAGTAACCCTTTACCCTTCAAACTTGTTATATGAGGTGTTAGGTTGTATGAGAAGAAAGCCCCAAATGAAGTGATTTAGGATTCTTGAATTAAATTAGGGCAAATAAAAAATCAATGCAAATACTTACTTTAGAGCATAAATAGTCTAGGAACAGAACATTTTTTTAACTAGGATTCATGAAGGTGGGAGTTGTTAGGAAACCCCCACCATTTGGCCAAAAGAAAACAAATATGAGGGGAGGAGTCGTCTTCAATGGTATTATACTAATATAATGATGTTCTATGTTAAATCATTTTTAACTTCTTTCCATATCTCTTGATTTGCACTTATATGCTTTATACTGGTGATTTAAGTTGTGTGAATCATGTTATCATTAAAAAAAAAAAAAAAAAGAAGAAGAAGAAGAAGAAGAAGAAGAAGAAGAAGAAAGATTTGATGTCTTGATAAGAAATGAACTTTAATTGTTGGTTCCTAATAGAGTTTATACGCAATAGAATCCTATGATGTTAAAAAGATGCATAGGAAATGTTTGATTAGTGGATCAATCCATGAATTCAAGTCTGGGCAGTTCGGTAATGGAAATCCCAACACACATTTGACTTAAAGATGATAGAAATTGTTGTAATGTTTTATATAAAAGTAGTGGAGGAATGAATTAGCTAACATTTAGCACTAGTCTTGGCTCAATTTGGAGTTATATAGAACTTTATATATGAGCAATATACCATTAAGAGGTCAAACTATTCGTAACAGAATATTTTGATTATCAAAATTAAAATCATCATTAGACATAGAAGATGATAGAAATTGTTGTAATGTTTTATATAAAAGTTGTAGAGGTAAATGAACCATGTTGCAATATTAAATATCTTGATTTATATTTGTTTCTCAATTCTTCCACTTGCGTTTTTAATTATCGGTAATGACTTTGTTTTTACATTTACTTACACAATGGTTCGTGCTTTGTTTAATTCGATGCGTGCATAAGTTTTTCGATTTACATTTAGGATTTTTTTAATGTAAAAAAATATGTTGAGAAATTCTTATTCTTATGATTTCAGTTTGATTCTTATTCTTATGATTTCTCTTTTTTTTTACTTAACCCTTTTATAAAAAAAAATTGTTCATAATTTCACCCTTCAATTCAACGTGATGGTGCGTTGTTTTATTTATTTATTATGTTGGTCCTCATTGATGGCTTCTTTATATATATTCCCGTTTGCTATTGTTGCCTCTTTTTTTTTCCATATGATTCAAATAAAACCAGCTTATTTAGTTGGTTAGGACTATAACCCAAGTTATTTAATGTCCTTTAAAAAAAAAACACTTGTAATATAATGCAGACACCAATCTAGTACAAACCGAAGAGACATTTGGTTTCCCTAGAGAGAAAAAAAGATATACTCTATCTTCCCATTCCCTCTCCTTACTGAAAAGGATGTTACACCCCCATGTTTTTTTGGTGAAGAATTGCATGACGTAGTGTCAGAGTATTGTGATATTGTGTTGTAAACAAAAGTTTTCTGGTTTTGGTTTGACCCATAATTAGATAAAACAAAGTATTTTCTGGGAGCTTCCTTATTGGAAGATCAATTTGCTCCACCATAACCTTGATGTCATGCACATAGAAAAAAAAAACGTGTTTGAAAACATTTTTAACGGTCATGAACGTGAAGGGAAAGACAAAGAACAATATCATGGCTAGAATGGATATAATATTTTTTTATAACCGTAAAAATATGGAGTTGGTTTTTGATGGGTCACGGGTCACGGGTCACAAAGTCCAGAGCAAGCTTCGTCTTAGAGAAGAATACAAAACTACTAGTCTACCTATAGCTTAAAAGTCTGTGTTTTCCCGATGGACATGCCTCGAACATATCAAGGTTGGTTAATCTGGAGAAATTCAGATTGTATGGAATGAAGAGCCATGATTGCCACGTGTTTTTGCAAACACTCATTCCATTAGCTTATCTTGATTTATTGCCAAAGGACATATGTGATACACTCATGGAGATCAGTCATTTCTTTAGAGATATATGCTCCAGCAAGTTGCAGACACATCACATTGAGAAGCTTGAAACAAATATCATTGAGACAATATGCAAACTTGAGATAATATTTCCTCTATTGTTTTTTTGACTTGATTGAGCATCTACCAATACATTTACCGTATAAGGCAAAAGTTGGAGGCCCAGTCCAAAATAGATGGATGTATCCATTCGAGAGGTTAGATATTAGAGATGCAATGCAAGTATTAATGTATTTTCATTGTTTTTCTTAATTGAAAATGTTTGTTTAATTTGATGCAGGTACTTGTTCAATTAAAAAAAAAAAAGAAGTTAAGAACAAGGTGCATGTTGAGGCTTCGATATATGTGGCCTATATTGTTGAGGAAATCTCAACATTTATATTATACTATTTCGAGCCTCATCCGGGAATGAAAATCAACCGTGTTCCACGGCATGATGATGGTGGTCAAGTGCCTTCAAGTTCGAACTTGTCAATATTCTCCAATCCTGGATGTCCCACATCTAAAAATGTTGTAAGGGGAACATATTTATCTAAAATAGAATTCAAACAAGCACATAATTATGTGTTATTTAACTGCAATGAACTAAGACCTTTTATTTAGTTAGTATATATACTACTTAAACTTTGTTGTAAATGGACTATTTATCTATTGTAATATCACAAATTTGCACATTTTTGAAAACCTCGTAGGCAATGTTGATAATATTTACTAACTCACAACTGACGGAATCCCTTCGATTACAAGATGAACAATTTTCCAGGTGGTTCAGAACATATGTAAGTACTATGACAAACTCATCATGTATCATTGTACTTAATTTCATTACAGAATTCTTGTTTACTGTTCATTGTTGTAGTTTGTTGCTACCCAATTTTGACCCATGTTTTTGATAAATTTAAAAAAAAAACCAAAAAAAGCAAAAAAACAATGAAAACCCAAAAAAATGCATTTTTGATATGTTTGCATCGTTTTTAGCATTTTCAATGTCATCTCAGAAGAATTTAAATTTTCAAAGGTATTTTGAACACGTTCAACTTTTAATGCGTTAATTTTACAATCACTGATTTTTCTTGTTAGGTCAACATTGATATTGCTTGCTTTCAAAAATACAAAAAAAAAAAAAAAATCAAAATTGACAAAAAATAAAGAAGTTGAGGGACCAATGTGTTTTGGGGACCAAGCCACTTTGCCTATAAATAGAGGTCACAACACACGCAAAAGGAGGAGAAAAATTTCATAGGGGAACAATTTTAAGACAGAGAAATTTAGGGCAACAAAAAATAAACCTAAACCTAAATTATTTCTCCCAAGCCAGCCGACTGCCTCCCTCCCTTTGCAAAAAAGGCCGGCCGCCGCTTCCCCCAGTTTTGGTTCCCTTTGGCTCCTTCTTAAACCTTCAGCCCCTCCATCACTAGGGTCCCCATTTCCATGATCTCCCCTAAGCTGGCTCCTGACCTATTTCCGGGCATTGCCAGCAGTGGCGCTGCATGGAGCAAATGCGCCGTCATTATTCTGGCAGATTCCAGAAGGCTTTCCACTGATCTTGTAGTTTCTGGGGGCTTATTTTGTAATTTTTGAATTGTATTTGATACATTTTAAATTTTTGTTATTTTGAAACATGTCAAAATGATGTGTGAGTTGAGCATAATAAAAAAAAGTGATGTTAGTGTGTGTGTGTTTGTGTTTTTTTATGTATGTTTTCTTTTAATGTTAAAATTAAAAAAAAGAAGGTGAAAATGTGATGTTAGTGTGTGTGTGTGTGTTTGTATTTTCTTTTATGTATGTTTTCTTTTAATGTTAAAATAAAAAAGACAAAAATATTAAAAAGAAGAAAAAATAATTAAGTTTTTAATTTGTATATGGTCAAGTATTTTAAGGACAAATAAAATCATGTTGTACTTCTCGTGAAAATGTAAGTTATTTTGATTATTTTAAGGACAAGTATTTTTTAATTTTTTATATGCTAGATTTGATTTTTATTATTTTGATTATTATTTATTTTATTTAAAATAATTTATAAAATTAAATTTCTTTTTTAATTTCATTATCTTTATTTTTTATTTTTATAATAAACTTGAAGAGAAAAAATCAAATATTAATAAGTTATTTTTCAATTTATTTTTTATGACATGAACAAACATTTGAAATTATTTTTTAACATTTTTTTTTAATTTATTTTTCTTAACACTATTAAATATAAATAAATAACTTACTTTGTAAGAATTTATTTTCTATAAAAACAACCTTTTAAAAGAAACTACTTTAAAGTAATAAACGGGGCTCAAATCTCACTCTCATGGCTTTATTTATCAAGTTTAAGAGATAGATAGACCTTCATAACCGCATGTGGTTATTTATCATGATATTACCTTCTTCTGGAATTAGGACATGATGAAAATAGGCAAACAGAACCTAATAATTTAGTCATTCTCAATGTTTTGGAAGATTTTTGCGAAAGAAAAATTATTACAAATTTCCCCAGTCATGATCATATCCATGACATCTGACAAAATTATTATAAACAGAATTTTTTTTTGCAAACATTTAGAAAAAAGAGTTTATTATTTGGCGAAAAACAACTAGTCATCACCCAAAGAAACCGAGTGAATGAGAAAAAAAGACAAATAGCTAGAAAACAATCAACAGATCCAAGAACTTTCTGTATGGTTTCCAAGAAAATAAAAAGAAACGAGCAGCACAACCCTCTTTCTCCTCTAAGAAAATGAAAAGTAAAGGAAAGAAGATAGAGAGTCAAACTTGGCTGAATGGGCACAAAGTTTGAGTTATGAGTCTAGTGTGTTAACCTAGAAGGATTCAAATCAATAATCTCTTCTAAATGATCAAAACATGTTGTTTTGAAAAGACCAAAAATATCAATTAAAAATCTTATCGAGTTTTGACTAGATTACAAATCAACTCATCATCAGATGAATCGGGTCAACCTATATTAATGTTCGGTTAACTTTTTTCTTATACCCAACCCGAGCAAGCTGATGGATTGTTCAAGTCAAGTTTAATAACAATGTTTTCATCTATTTAACTAACCCTTTTGATCTATATATTTGCGTTGATGTTTTTTTTTTCATTCCACAGTAAAAGAAAATCTCTTGATTTCTCATGTACAATCTTAAAACTGTACTTCAAGATTCTGAAGGAAAAGACATTAAAGAAGCTTCTTATGACATGCAGTTTCAACGAAAACTCCTTCACGCTATTTTCCAAGATACTTCTACCCACTAGAAACCTGGAAAAACTTAAATAATATCAGCAAAACTATAATCAATGAACATGGCAGTAACAGGTTGGGAATGTGTCAGCATGCGAAGTGCCAAAGGGTAAAAGTATTATTAAAGAGGCGTGACACAAACGAAGCTACCCCTTACCTACTCCTGGGAAGGGATGTCAGACTATACAGCCTTTTCAATTCATTAATGTCGTTCTCTGTTTGTCTTCTAAAACCTACTCCCATCATATACATGTATTATATTCTTAAAATTGCTCTATGGGATTGCAGGTCATGCTCGTTTGATTGCTTTTTTTTAATATTCTTTTCATGCTCTTCCAAATAAGGCAGGGAAGGAGGACCTGAAATCACGGCAGCGAATAAGAAGAGAAATAGCCCGTTTGTCTTTGCTTTTTTCTTATAGTATTTTTGAAAAACATTAATTTTTTTACTTTAAATTATTTTTTTATATTTTCATATTATTTTGATATATTTCTAAACAAAAAAATACTTTAAAAAACAACCGCTAACACACTCTTTTTAAGCTATTAAGTAACCAGTCCCTATAATTTTTCAACATTACATTTTGGTACCACCCATTTTTTTCTTGTGTTCATACTTAAAACCTTCTTAAAGGGTTTTTATCAATGACTTTAAAACCTCTTTCTCAATATCAAAAGGTTAGAAACAACTCTCTGCTCTCTAAGTCTAATAAAACCACCAAGTACCCTTAAAATCAAAACCACCATTGCAAAACCAGTTTAGTACAAGAACTTTTAGCTGTTAGCTTTTGTCCAGAACCTTTTACTTTGATCAAATGGTTAAACTTTCATTAATTTTTGAGGGAATCCATAAAAAAACCTAGAAAAACCTATAAATACTCTTGAAAATTAGAGCTGGAGAGGAGGAGAAAATGAGAGAAAAAGAAAGGAAAAACGTGGGGAAATAATTTGTTAATAGACTCTATTATGAAGGTTCAAGAGCCTAATATAGAAGGTCTAACCAGTTTTAGAAAAAAAAAGAGTGAAAAGAAAAGAAGGAAGAAAATGAAAATAAAAAAATAACAACGCAATTTTGAACTTAAAAGCCTAATTTCAGTGAAAGTTAAGAGCATTAGAGACTAGACCGTGCTTATACCAAAAACGACTCTCATCGTTGAAGGAATGCTAACAGTTGTTAACGAGACACTTATGCTGTTCCAACATTCAAAGATTGTTGAATCTGGTACTGGTGCTTATTCTGGATCTAGTGCCAAAGAAAGAATATAGAAAGAGATAGTAGTGAATTAATTATCTTTTATTCAGTAGTAAGAAACAAACGTGGGCAATGCATTTACAATAGCCAGAGAGGTGTTTTTATGTAAAATCAACAATTAAGGTATCTTCTTGTGCTGAGCTTCCATCATGGTTGCAAGACATTACCACTGGGGCAAGGTTATTTTGCTCGTAAAAGCAAGTTTTAATTAAAAACTAAATAAATAAAGTATTGAAAATTATTATAATCAATATGAAAAAACCTAATAACAATAGGTTATTATTCTTGTTAAAACCCTAACTTCATAATAAAATTTGATTATCCTAATACAAGACTTAATATAATTTCGTAGTTGTGGAACACTAACTAGATATAAAGAAAAAGTACAAATTACAACAAAAAATACAGGTTTTGAAGGTCCAACAAAAATGATTTGCTAACAAGCTATAAGCTTGAGAAAGATAAATAATGAGAGGGTGAGTTCACAAACTCAGTGAGTAGATAACGTTCAATATACATACATAAGGTAATACAACAATAAGAAATATATATACAATTATGGCTTTAGATTCTTATAGGAAGGTTTCTCAAATAGGCCATAACAAAGATATCATAAGGTAAAACTCGTTAGAAAATAAAAATACAATGAGCATGAGGCTCCGTACTATAGGATGATCAGTTCACACAGGTTGATGACTCCCCAGACCAACTAGGGTTTCAAATACGATGTGCACTAAGACTAACACTACCCTGTTAGCATGAGCATTCTAACGGGCATACCATAAGTTCATATCATAATCAAACAAACAAATTCATATCTCAAGGCCCAACTCATGACATTAATAAAATAAGAAACTATCAATTCAGAAGTCAATTTAGAAGTATATATTGGCTTATATTAAGAATTCAGATTCAATAATTGATCATGTTTTATCATAACAAAGATAATAATCAACATATATATTATCAAGAAGCACGATCCAATTCATATTAACAGCTCAAATAATGGTTTTCCAGAAATCTAATTCATAATAAAACAAATAATGAGACTTGATAATAATTTACTAAATAACCATCAATTATTCATCAAACCAATCTAAAAAGCTAATATTAAAGATAGGGACCAATCTGGAATTTTATCATATTTTTAGGGGTCAAATTATAATTTTATCAAATTGGAAGACCAAACTAAAAATGTCAAAAATTCATGACTATACTGGAATTCTGCCCATAATTCATCCTCAATTTTGCCCAGAATCTCAAATTATGCTCCAGGGACCACTCTGGAATTTATCAAATTTCTAGGGTCAAATTGTAATTTCATCAAATTGGAGGACCAAAGTGAAAATATCATAAAATCATAACTATACTGGAATTCTGCCCATAATTCATCTTTAATTCTGTCCAGAATCTCGGATTATGCTCCAGGGACCAATCTGTAATTTTTTCAAAGTTCAAGGACTAAACTGTAATTTTCACAGATTGAGGGACCAAGTTGAAATTTTATAATCTTCAACCTCAAACCCAGAATTTACACAGATAACCTACTGATATATCAAGATTTCTAACTTAAATTCACCATTTACATAAACCATAACTCAAAATCATTATTTTTATCTAAAATCTTTTAAAATCAACTAAATAACTCATTACCCGTAACAATCAACCCATAATTTTTCTGTAATGTAATTCCTACATAATGCATATTCAAGAGCAAGCACAACAACTCAAGAGCAAAGAAACTCGATGAAATAGCACAACCGCACTGGTTGCCATAAAAAACATAGTTCTTTTAGTATTGTTTTTTTTTTAAATTGTAATAGGTCAATCATATTACCCGATCATCATAGAAAATTACTTTTATGTGCTTGAGTTTTATGACTTTATCCTTAGATGAAAAACTTACCTTGTCCTACTAATGCTTTTGCTTTCATTGTTTCGAAAGTAAAAGAGACATAAACATAATCATTTCCTTCCTTTTACTTTCCACTTCTTTGTAACGGACTGCAAACGGCATGGTGCTTAGTGGAGCATTAGACTTTTAAAATCTTATTCCTTTGGGTGAGGAAATTAGTGGAGCATTAGACTTTTTAAAAGACAACAAAAAGAAGCAATGTCTCATCTTTTGATATGGTGGTACAAGATACACCATGGTATGGTGGTCCTGCAAGAAATGTCTTATCTTTTGATATGGTGGTACAAGATACACCATGGTATGGTGGTCTTCCATGATCAGTTTGTTGATGAAGATATCGAAAGATTCGAGTCTCCGTTCTAGCTCAGGTTGGAAGCTAGGCCGAAAGCTAAGCTTCTTTTAATTATGAATTGTTTATGCAAAGGAAACCCAGAAGCTTGAACAAACAGAAATGCCTTGTTGATTTCTCTGCTACTACTCATTATTTCCATTATCTTACCCCAAAGCAATTATACAAGAAATTTCATTATCCTGCCCCAAAAGGCAATTTATTACAAGGACTTCCTTTAACCTCCTTTAAGGCAATTTATTTGATGAAAATTCCTTTAATCCACTTCAAAGACAATTTATCTTAGGGAATTCCAACAACCCAGGCAATTTATTTCTTGGAAATTCCTTTAACCCGCCCTAATTAAGGCATTTTATCCAAGGGAATTCCAAAAACAATTTCTTTCTTGGACTCAGTATTCTTTGATACTAGTTATTTATATATAATTTAACAACACTTAATCATCGTACATTTAAGAAGAAATTCAAAGGAAAGGATAACCCTTATCTAGAGCTCCTGTGATTCTTGCTCCCGAGAGAATTGGCTCCATTCCTGACAAATCTATTACCAAAAACCCAAGTTTCAACCAATCAATAACATCAACACCCATTTTAATTCAATGCAATAAGTTTTTCTTAACCAATTTACTTGATGCAAGTTCTTATAATCAAGTTCTTATTCAGGGTGAAGACAAGCAGAAAGGCGTGTATTAATTTTATTTTTTAATGTTGAGCTTTTTTATTGAATTTTATTTGTCAATATTGAATTAATTATAAATTAAATTTTATATATTTTTTATCATATATAAAAAAACAAAGTAGATTCACCATGACATGGTTGTAGTTTTTTTTTTTGCCTTTTTCTTTTAAAAATGTTATGTCATTTAATTTATAATTATAAATTGAATTCTTTTTATTGGTCATTTTAAATTTTTTTACTTTTTTTATATATAATTTTTTAATTTTATATTTTATTAATGTTGAGTTTTTTTATTAAATTTTATTTGGCTATAACCAGAACTTTTTATTTTTTATTTTTTGGACAAGCAGAGACAAATTAAATAAACAAAGTAATCTCATCTTTTGATATGGTTGTAGTTTTTTATTATTTGTTTTTGGCCTTTTTCTTTTAAAAATGTTATCTCCTTGGAAAGGAATCCTTGGTTCCCAACGGCAACTGTAGCAGAGTTGACGGTTGCGTAAAAACAAATCTCTAAACTCCACCGAAAGTAGTGGAGCATTAGAGTTTTTAAAAGACAAAGTGGGAGACGAAGAACAAGACAACAGTAGGTGGTCTAAGATACACCGTATATATGATAATAATAAAACAAGCCTTTAAAACAACTCTGAAAACAAAAATTTTTATAATTCATAATTTATAAACAC
>Ga0307513_10004143_pt1 | contig 19418 bp, 18 predicted proteins | sample 15_EM_MG_FD_202174 | JGI IMG/M metagenome (GOLD analysis project Ga0307513, IMG submission 202174) | Populus trichocarpa ectomycorrhiza microbial communities from riparian zone in the Pacific Northwest, United States - 15_EM | ecosystem: Host-associated > Plants > Roots > Unclassified | place...
GCCCTCGACGGCCGCGGCGATCGCGTGACCGGGCTGGAAGCCGGGGCCGACGAGTTCCTGACCAAGCCGATCGACGACGTCATGCTGTTCGCCCGCGTGCGCAGCCTGACCCGCCTGAAGATGGTGATCGACGAACTGCGCGAACGCGAGGCTTCCGGGCGACGGGTCGGCGTGATCGCCGGCGCCAGCTCGCGCCTGGGCGGAACGGGCGGCCGCATCCTGATCGTCGACGACAACGAGCGCCAGGCGCGGCGGATATCGCAGGAGCTGGCCGTCGAGCACCGCCCCATCATCGAATCCGGCGTCGAAAAGGCGATGATGGCCGCGAAGGGCCCCGTCGACCTGGTCATCGTCAGCGCCGCCGCCAAGACCTTCGACGGCCTGCGCTTCGCCGCGCACCTGCGCTCCGTCGAAGCCACGCGCAACCTGCCGATCCTCGCCGTCGTGGATTTCGACGAGCGCGCCCGGCTGGTGAAGGCGCTGGAGATCGGCATCAACGACATCCTGCCGCGCCCCGTGGACCCGCAGGAGCTGGCGGCGCGCGCGCGGACCCAGATCCGACGCAAGCGCTACACCGACTATCTGCGCGACAACCTCGACCACTCGCTGGAGCTGGCGGTGACCGACCAGCTCACCGGCCTGCACAATCGCCGCTACATGGCCGGCCAACTCGACGCCCTGGTGCGCCGCGCGGGGGCGGGCGGCGATCCGGTGGCCGTGCTGGTCATCGACATCGACCACTTCAAGAAGGTCAACGACAGCTTCGGCCATGCGGTGGGCGACGAGGTGCTGCGTGAGTTCGCCGTGCGCCTGGCCTCCAACGTTCGCGCGATCGACCTGCCGGTGCGCTTCGGCGGCGAGGAGTTCGTGGTCGTCATGCCCGACACCGAGCTCGACCACGCCCACCGGATCGCCGAGCGCATCCGTCTGCACGTGGCCGGCTCGCCGTTCCGGGTGCTGGGCGGCGAAGAACTGCTCACCGTCACCATCTCGATCGGCGTGGCGGCCAGCCTCGGCGAAAACGACGGCTCCGCACCGCTGATCAAACGAGCGGACGAGGCGATGTACGAGGCCAAGTCCAAGGGCCGCAACCGGGTCATCGCCCGGGCCGCCTGACCGCCGCCCGATTTACAGCCGAGCTTGGCCGCCTATGCTCATCCGAAAACGGGAGGATGGGCATGATCGCGATATCGGCCTGGCTTGCGATCATCTTCGGACTTGCCCTCGCGGTGCTGGAGGCTGTCCGCAACTGGGGCGATTGGCAGTGGTGGCCGTTCTGGGTCGTCGATTATGTGGCCGCGTCGCTGCTGGTCGTTGGCGGTCTGCTATCGTTGCGGCGTCGCGTCGATCATTGGCTGACGGCGGCCTGGGGTTTCGCCTGCGCGATGTTCTGGATGTCCTTTTTCGGCCACTACGGGGACCTGATGAAAGCGGGCGTTCAGGCGAGCGCGCGGGAACATCGGCTGACGTTGATCATCGGGATCATGTTCGGCCTGACGATCGCCGGCCTGGCGTTGGGCCTCGTCGGGCGGCCCACGGTCCTAAACGAAAAACGCCCGGACTGAGCCGGGCATTTTCCTGAAGTCTCTGAGGCTTACGAAGCCTACTTGATCTTGCCTTCCTTGAACTCGACGTGCTTGCGCACGACGGGATCGTACTTCTTCATGACCAGCTTGTCGGTCTTGGTGCGGGCGTTCTTCTTGGTGACGTAGAAGAAGCCGGTGTCCGCCGAGGAGTTCAGGCGGATCTTGATGGAGGCGGGCTTCGCCATGGCAGGTCCTTGGGCGGGGCCGGACGGGCGAGCCGACGGCGGGTGTTCGAAGAGCCGCGGAAAATACGAATCCGCGGGCCAAAGTCAATGGCGGGCGCGAATTGCCCTAAAGGTGGGCCGGCCGCATGGCCTTGTCCTTGTAGCGCAGGAAGGGTTTGGGGCGCGACGGATCGTCCATCCGGGCCACCGCTTCCTTGAGCATCATCCGCGTGACAGTCGGCAGGGGCAGGGACTGGGCCTCGTCGAAATCGACCCAGGCGATCTCCTCCAGCTCCCCGCAGTCGGGCTGCCGGTCAAAGCTCATCAGGCGTTCGGCGTCGGCCAGCAGGAACCAGGTGTCGAAGCGCTTTCCGACGCTGGGCGGGGTGATGGCCCGCGCAATGACATCCAGCGCCTCCAGGTCGGCCAAGGCGCCTTGGGCCACGAACGTCCGCCAGGAGCCGGCGGCCGGCCGCACGGGTCCAGGTTGGGCGAGCAGCAAGCCAGCCTCTTCCCAGGTCTCGCGGATCGCCGCGAGCGCCAGGGCCCGTCCACGACCGGCCGGGAGATAGGCGTCGAAGAGCGCGCCGACGTCGTGCCGAAGCTCGTTGGCGGCGGGGGCGTGATAGTCACCGCGGTCGATCCGGCCGCCCGGGAACACCCAGCGGTCGGGCATGAAGCTGTGGCCGCCATGGCGCTTGCCCATCAGGACGCGGGGCTTGGGGCCGTCGCGTCGGATGATCATCACGGTGGCGGCGTTCTTGGGACGCACGGCGCGGGCGCCGGGGATACGCGGCGGGCCCTCGGGCTTGCGGAAGACGCTTTCGGCTTCACTCATGAAACAACTGTATGACCGCCCGCCCGGCGCTGGAAAGCCTCACCTTGCGGAACTCTGGAGCCGCGGCACTATGCCCGGGAGTTGGTCAAGGGGACGGCATGGATCGCGCAAGCCACGAGACGCTCGATGAGCGGCTGCTGCACCGGTTGCTGTTCTTCAGCGATGCGGTCTTCGCCATCGTCGTGACCCTGCTGGTGCTGGAGCTGCGGCCGCCGGAGGCGGAGGCGGCCGCCCAGAACGGCGCGGCGCTTCGCGAAATGGCCAGCCAACTCGGCGCCTTCGCCCAGAGCTTCGCCGTGATCGGCATCTTCTGGCTGGCGCACATGAACACCACCCGCCAGCTCGCGGTCTGGGACTGGCCGACGGCGGTCGTGAACCTGGTCTTCCTCTTTCCGGTCTGTCTGCTGCCGTTCCTATCGGCCTGGCTCGGCCAAGGGTTCAACAATCCGTTCAGCTGGGGACTCTACTGCGGCCTGCTCGTCGCGACCTCGGCGGCCAATATCGCCCTGGTGCTGGTGAGCACCCGAGGCGGCGGGCGGCTTATGGCGACACCGGTGAGCGGCCGCGACCGCGCCTTCCGGGTGGCCCGCAGCGCCAGCCCGGGGCTGGGGTTTCTGACAAGCCTGCTCGTGCTGGCCATGGGCCACCTGCATGTGGCCCAGTTCTGCTGGTTGCTGGTCCTGCTTTTCCTTTGGCTGGCGCGGCGCCTGTTCGGGCGCAGGGCCGAACCGGTTCGCGCCCCGCCGGAGACCGTCTAGCGCCGCGGCCCGCCCTTCTTGCCGGTGCGGATGTTCTTCGGTCGGCCCTGAGGTCCGCGCTTGGGCCCGCGGAAGCCGCCGCCGGGACCGGCCGGACCGCCCGGGCGGCGATCGCCGCGGGCGCGCATGCCCAGGCGCGGCGACCGCGCATTTGGATCGGCGGCGGCCGGCTCGCTGATCATCTCGAACAGCAGGCCGCCGGTGACCGGCGTCGCCTCGACCAGCTTCACGCGCACCACCATGCCCAGCGGCCAGCGCGCGCCGGTGCGCTCGCCAACCAGGGCATGGGCGGTGTCGTCGTGGACGAAGTACTCGCCGCCCAGCTTCGAGACCGGGACCAGGCCGTCCGCGCCGGTCTCGGCCAGCCGGACGAACAGGCCAAAGCGGGTGACGCCGGTGATCCGCCCGTCGAATTCCGCGCCCACCCGATCGGACAGGAAGGCCGCGACGTAGCGGTCGGTGGCGTCGCGCTCGGCGGCCATGGCGCGGCGCTCGGCGAAGGTGATCCGCTCGGCGGTGTCCTTCATCTGGGCGATGTCGCGATCGGTCAGGCCGTCGTCGCCCAGGCCCAGCGCCCGGATCAGCGCCCGGTGCACGATAAGGTCGGCGTAGCGGCGGATCGGCGAGGTGAAGTGGGCGTACTTCGCCAGGTTCAGGCCGAAGTGGCCGATATTCTCGGGGGAATAGATCGCCTGCATCTGGGTGCGCAGGACCACTTCGTTGACAATGTCGGCGTTGGGCGTCTCGCGGGTCTCGGTGAGCAGCTTGTTGAACCGGTCGGTGCGCGGCGCCTCGCCCTTCGACCAGGCGATGTCGAGGGTCTGCAGGAAGTCCACCAGGGCCTGGACCTTCTCCTGGCTCGGCGTGTCGTGGATCCGGTAGATCAGCGGGACCTTCTTGGCCTCCAGCGTCTCGGCGGCGCAGACGTTGGCCTGGATCATCATCTCCTCGATCAGCTTGTGGGCTTCGAGGACAGGGCGGGGCTGGATCGAGGCGACCTCGCCCTCCGGACTGATGGCGATCTTCCGCTCGGCGCTCTCGATGGCCAGGGGCGAGCGGATCGCGCGGCCCTTGTTGAGCACCGCGTAGGCCGCATAGAGCGGCTTGATGATCCTATCGAGCAGGGGCTGGGTCTTGTCGTCAGGATTGCCGTCGATGGCCGCCTGAGCCTGCTCGTAGGCGAGCTTGGCCTGCGAGCGCATCAGACCGCGGACGAACCTGTGGGAGCGCTTGCGGCCGTCGGAGCCAAAGACCATGCGCACGGCCAGGCAGGCGCGGTTCTCGCCCTCCCTGAGGCTGCAGAGGCCGTTGGAGAGCCGCTCGGGCAGCATCGGCTCCACACGGTCGGGGAAATAGACGCTGTTGCCCTTGTCGTTGGCTACGCGGTCCAGCGCGCTGCCGGGTCTCACGTAGGCGGCGACGTCGGCGATGGCGACCCAGACGATCCAGCCGCCGGGGTTCTTGGGGTCGGTGTCGGGCTCCGCATAGACGGCGTCGTCATGGTCGCGGGCGTCCACCGGGTCGATGGTGACGAAGGGGACCTCGCGCAGGTCCTCGCGGCCCTTCAGGGTCGGCGGCTGGGCGGCTTCCGCCTCGGCCTCGGCGTCGGCCGAGAAGCCCATCGGGATGCCGTGGGTGTGGATGGCGATCAGCGAGGCGGCGCGCGGTTCGTCCTCGCGTCCGATGACTTCGAGCAGCTTGCCGCGCTTCGGCCCGTAGCGGGCCTCGCTTGTTCCGACCTGCGCCAGCACCAGGTCGCCGTCGCGCAGCTCCTGCGCGGCGGGATCGGTGAGGATGAGGGTGTCCTTGGAGCGGCGGTCCACCGGCTCCACGCGCACTTCGCGGCGGGCCTTGCGGATTACGCCCAGCACGCGCTGCGCGCCGGCGCCGAGCTGTTTGATGACGCGGGCTTCGGTGGTCCCGTTCTCCAGCTTGACGAAGCGGACCAGCAGGCGGTCGCCCATGCCGGGCGCAGAACCCACATCGCCCTTCCGGGCCGGAGCCAGCGCCACCAGCGGGGCGTCTTCGCCCTTCACCAGCTTCACGAAGAGGTCGCCGTCGGCGTCGCGCTCCACGACGTCGGCGACGCCGACTTCGGGCAGGGCGCCGGCTTCCGCGAAGCCGCGGCGGCCCCGGCGGCCGAGCGCGCCTTCGGTCTCGAGGGTCTGCAGCAGGTGGCGGAGCGCGCGGCGCTCCTCGCCCTTCAGCGCGAAGGCCTTGGCGATGGCGGCCTTGTCGGTCTCGCCGCTGTCACGGATGTATTTGAGGAGGGTGTCTTTGTCGGGAACGCCCTTGGTGGGGCGGGGGCCGGTGTTGGAAGCCGGCTTGGCCGTGGCGCGGGCGCCGGCGGCGTTTTGGAATCGGGAGCCCTTGGGGGCGCGGGTTTTAGGCATAAGCGGTGCTTAGCACCTTTCGTTGGTGTTCTTGAGAAGTTGGGTGGATGTGCGCGAGACTTGTCGCCAACGGATCGTCGGCTCTCATCGCGGCGTCTTCAACGGCCGCAGCGCCAACATCATATGGGCAGGCGCGGCGACGATTGTAAGGGCGGCCACGCTGGGCCCACTTCGGCAAGCGCGCGCCCAGGAGGCGAGACCATGCTCAGCGGAACTCATCGTTTTCCCCGCCAGGACCTTGTCACCTATGGCCGTCCGGCGGTCGAGGCGCTGCGGGAGCTGGCCGCCTCCTGGCACAACCGCCGCCTTCTGATTGTCACCACCGCGTCGCTGGAGAACGGGCTTGCCGCGGTGCTGGCCGAAGAGCTTGGCGAACTCTGCGCCGGGGTGTTCGCCGGCGTCACCGCCCACTCGCCGCGTGAAGGCGTGATCGCCGGTGCGGAAGCCGCTCGCCGCTCAGAGGCCGACCTGCTGGTGGCGTTCGGCGGCGGTTCGGCCATCGACGCGGCCAAGGTCATGCAGCTTTGCCTGTGGGCCGATCTGACCAGGGTGGAGGAACTCGATCCGTATCGCGCCGGCCGTGGACCCGACCGCGTGCGGGTCGCCGACATCCCGGCCGGCGTGCGGATGGCGGCCATCCCGACGACGCTCTCCGCCGCGGAGTTCACGCCCTTCGCCGGCGTCACCGATCGCGCGAAGCAGGCCAAGGAGGGTTACGCCCATCCGATGCTTGCGCCGCGCGCCGTGATCCTCGACGCGGCCGTGACGCTGGCCACGCCCGCCGAACTCTGGTTCTCCACAGGCCTGAAGGCCATCGACCATGCGGTGGAGCAACTCTGCAATCCGCAGCGTGCGCCCTACGCCGACGCGCTCGCGGAGGACGCTTTGCGCCGGCTCACCCGGGGCCTCGCCGCCACGAAGGCCGACGTCGCCGCCCTCGACGCGCGGGAGGACAGCCAGTTCGGGATGTGGCTGGCCATGAGCGGGGTGGGTTCTGGGCGCGGCATGGGCCCCAGCCACGCCATCGGCCACACCCTGGGCGGGACCTACGGCATCGCGCACGGGATCACCTCCTGCATCGCGCTGCCGGCGGTGCTGAAGTGGAGCGAGGGCTATGCGGACGAGCGCCTGGCGCTGGTGAGCAACCTGATGGGCGCACCCGGACTTCCGGCGTCCGAGGCGGTGAAGCGGCTCGTTGTGAGCCTCGGCCTGCCGACCGACCTCAAGAGCGTCGGCATCGGCCGCGAGAGCTTCCAGGCCATCGCCGAACACACCATGCACGACGCCGGCGTCCGCACCGGCGCGCGCGCCATCACGGGGCCGGAGGACATCGTCGCGATCCTGCAGCTGGCTGCGGGCTGAGTGGACCGTCCGCGTCCGATGCCCCATCTTCAATGGATCGAGGCGACCCATCGGTTCCAGATCAGCGACGCCTACCGGACGTAGCCGCTAATGCTCCGTCAGGAAGGCGGTCATGGCCGGAGCTGCCGTGCGATCCTGGATCATGAACAGGTGGCCGCCCTCGAAGAACTGCAGCTTCGCGCCGGGAATGCGCGCCGCCATCTTCTCCTGCGTGGCGGGGAGCGCGATGCCGTCGTAGCGGCCGGCCGCGATCATCACGGGGCAGGCGATCTCGGGCAGGCGGCCCCAGGTGTCGTGCTTCGAGCGGGCCTCGAGCTGGCGATGCGCGCCCATGGCGCGCCCGGGTTCGTCCGCATACGGATCGGCCGCGCCCATGGCGACGAACTGGGCGTAGAGGTCTGGATTGGCGGCCGCCCAGGCGTCGTCGCGGCGGGTGTCGGAGATGGGCATCATGTAGCGGGCGCGCGGCTCGCCCTTCAGATGCTCGATCTCATGGAAAGGGAACGACGCGCCGCCTTCGCCGCCCGGCGAGGTGCAGGCCAGCACCACGCCCTTCACGCGGCTCGGATGCCGCAGCACCAGCTCCTGCGCCACCATCCCGCCGAATGAGGCGCCGATCACCAGCGCCTCATCCCAGCCCTGCTCCGCCATCAACGCCGCCGCGTCGTCGGCGTAGTCGGCCATCGAATAGGGGACGTCCGGCTTGTCCGACTGCCCAAGTCCCCGTTGGTCGTAGGCCAGGAGGTCGAACGACCTCGCCAGCGGCCCGTCGAAGACGTTCGGCTTCACCCGCAGGTCCCCACCGGTGCCGGAGATAAACAGCAGCGGCGGTCCTTCGCCGGCGCGCTCGAAATAGAGGTTGATGTTGCTGAGGTGCGCGACCGGCATTCCCAATCCCCACTCATCCCGGCGAACGCCGGGAACCCAAGCCGAGCCCTAGGATAGACACCGCCGGCCGTGACATCTGCAACTCCGCTTGAGTCCCGGCTTCCGCCGAGATGGGCGGTGGAGGCTATGCCGTCGCGACCTTTTTCGCGGCCGGCTTCTTCTTCGCAGCAGGCTTCTTCTTCGCAGGCGCCTTCTTGGCGGCCACGGCCTTTGGTTCAGCCTTGGCCTTCGCGCCGCGGGCCGGCTTCTTCTTGCCGCCGCCCTTCGCCGCGCGTTCGGCAAGCAGCAGAACGGCTGCTTCCAGCGTCATCTCCTGCGGGTCGGAACCGCGCGGCACGTTGGCGTTGGTGGAGCCGTGCTTGATGTAGGGACCGTAGCGGCCGGAAAGCACACGCACGGGAGCCCCGTCGGCCGGGTGCGCGCCCAGGTCCTTTAGCGCGGTCGCTTCGCCTCGCCGCGCCCCGCCGGCGCGCTTCTCCGCCAGCAGGTCAACGGCGCGGTTCAGGCCGACCTCGAACACCTCGTCGGCGCCGGAGAGGTTCGCGTAGGTGCCGGCGTGCAGCACGAACGGCCCGAACCGGCCGATGCCGGCGCTGATCGGCTGGTTGTCCTCCGGGTGTAGCCCCACCTCGCGCGGCAGGCGCAGCAGGCGAAGGCCCTTCTCCAGGTCCATGTCGGGCGCAGACCAGCCCTTGGGCAGGCTGGAGCGCTTGGGCTTGTCGCCCTCGCCGAGCTGCACATAGACGCCAAAGCGACCGGATTTCAGGAAGACGGTCATCCCGGTGTCGGGATCGACGCCCAGCTCGCGGTCGCCGGACGGCGCGTCGCCGTCCTCAGCCTGGCCGATCGGACGGGTGTAGCGGCACTCCGGATAGTTCGAGCAACCGACGAAGGGCCCAAAACGGCTGGTCTTCATGCTCAGCCGGCCGGCGCCGCAGTTGGGACACGCACGCGGATCGGAACCGTCGATCTTCTGCGGATAGAGGAAGGGCGCCAGTGCCCCGTCCAGGTTGTCCAGGACCTCGCGGGTGCTGAGGCCGAGGATTTCCTCGGTCTTCGGATAGAAGTCCTTCCAGAATTCCCGCAGCAGCACCTTCCAGTCGAGGTCGCCGGCCGAGACCAGGTCGAGCTTCTCTTCCAGGTCGGCGGTGAAGTCGTACTCGACGTACTTGAGGAAGAATTCTTCCAGGAACACCGTGACCAGGCGTCCCTTGTCCTCGGGAATGAACCGGGTCTTGTCCATCCGCACGTAGGCGCGGTCGCGCAGCACGCTCAGGACGGACGCGTAGGTCGAAGGCCGGCCGATGCCGAGCTCTTCCATCTTCTTGACGAGGCTGGCTTCCGAATAGCGCGGCGGCGGCTCCGTGAAGTGCTGGTCGGTGCGGACGGTGAGCGCCCGGGCGTCCTCGCCCTGGGTCACCTGCGGCAGGCGGCCGCTTTCCTCGTCGTCGGCGTCGTCGCGGCCCTCCTCGTAGACCTTGAGGTAGCCGTCGAAGAGCACGACCTGGCCCGAGGCGCGCAGGCCGGTCTTCCCGTCGGCGCTCTCGAGATCGATGGTCGTGCGCTCGATACGGGCCGACTCCATCTGCGAGGCGATCATCCGCTTCCAGATCAGCTCGTAGAGCCGGCCGAGGTCGCCCTCCAGCCGCAGCGATCCGGGATTGCGGGCCAGGCTGGTGGGACGGATCGCCTCGTGCGCTTCCTGGGCGTTCTTGGCCTTGGTCGAATAGAAGCGCGGCTTCTCCGGCACATAGTCGCGGCCGTAGACGTTGCCGATCACCTGGCGGGCCTCGTCCAGCGCCTCGGGCGCGGTCTGCACGCCGTCGGTCCGCATGTAGGTGATCAGGCCGACGGTCTCGCCGCCGACGTCGATGCCTTCGTAGAGGCGCTGAGCGGCCTGCATCGTGCGCTTGGCGTCGAAGCCCAGCTTGCGCGAGGCCTCCTGCTGCAGCGTCGAGGTGGTGAAGGGCGGGGCAGGCGAGCGCTTGCCGGGCTTCTTCTCGACGGCTGAAATCTTGAAGGTCGCGTTCTTGACCGCGTCGCGGGCGGCAAAGGCGCTCGTCTCGTTGCCCAGGTCGAACTTGGTGAGTCGCTTGCCCTCATGCTTGGCGAGGCGGGCGACGAAAGGATCGGATCCGGTCGAGACGTCGGCCTCGACGGTCCAGTACTCCTGGGTCTTGAACTTCTCGATCTCGATCTCGCGATCGACGACCAGCCGCAGGCAGACCGACTGCACCCGGCCGGCCGAGCGCGAGCCCGGCAGCTTGCGCCACAGCACCGGCGAAAGTGTGAAGCCGACCAGATAGTCCAACGCGCGGCGGGCCAGGTAGGCGTCCACCAGCTCCATGTCGATGGCGCGCGGGTTGCGCATTGCCTCGGTGACCGCCGCCTTGGTGATGGCGTTGAACACCACCCGCTGGACGGTCGCGCCCTTGATGGCCTTCTTCTTCTGCAGCACCTCGAGCACGTGCCACGAGATGGCTTCGCCTTCGCGGTCGGGGTCGGTGGCGAGGATGAGGTGGTCGGCGCCCTTGAGCGCGTCGGCGATGTCGTTCAGCCGCTTGGCGGACTTCACGTCCACGTCCCACGACATGGCGAAGTCCTCGTCTGGCCGCACCGAGCCGTCCTTGGCTGGCAGGTCGCGGACGTGACCGTAGGACGCCAGGACGGTGTAGTCCGAGCCGAGGTATTTGTTGATGGTCTTGGCCTTGGCCGGGCTCTCGACGACGACGACGTTCATGCGGGGGTGATCTGGCTCCGTGGGCGCAGCGCCCGGTCTTTTGGAGGGGAGGCGCCCTTGAAAAAGAGGCCGGAAAGTGGGGGCGGCCCCTAGGCCCTGTCAACGCCCCTTAGACGCGCATGCCCGTGAGCCCCCTAAGGGGCTCTTTCTTCCGAGGTTAGTGATGTGAGAGAACCGGCGCCCCGCCGGAGCGCCGGTTCAGGGTGTTGGCGGCGGCTATTTCGCCGGCGCCGCCTGGCGTGCGGCGCGCATTTTGGTCATCGCGTCCTTGCAGGGCGCGCTCAGCTTTTCGGCGTTCTCGCGCATGCAGGCCATGGCGTCGCGGCCTTCCTTGCCGCTGCACAGGGTTTGCCGGTCGGCGGCGCAGGATTCCATCACGGCCTTGCGGGCCGCCTGCATCTCAGGCGTGGGCGCCGGTCGCGCGGTGTCCTGCGCGAAGGCGGCCGTCCCGACCGACAGAGCGGCCAGAACGATCATGGGCATCAATTTCATCAGGTAGTCTCCGAGCTAGTCCCTTGGCGCCGGACACTGCCGCAACTTGCTGACGCGGGTATTTCGCGCCTGACAAGTTTGGTCACGCCAAGGCCACCATTCCCCCGGGCAGCAACTCGCAGCGGTCCGCCAGCGACAGCTCCACCAGGGCCGCGAACACCGCCGCCGCCGTTCCGAACCGCTGCAGCAGCTGGTCGAAGGTGACCGGGCCGACGTTCTCTGTGCGGGCCTGCCTCAGCCAGTCGCGCCGCTCGGCCTCGTGGGCAGCGTCCTGCTCATGCGGCTGTCTTCTTCGAGCCGCCGATCCGTGGCTCTTCGCCTTTCAGCAGGCGTTGGATGTTCGGCAGATGGCGCAGGTAGACCAGCACCGCCATCACCGTCGCCAGCGCCGCAATGGGCCAGGGTCTTCCCAACAGCAGGACGATAATCGGCGCTGCGGCCACCGCGACCAGGGCCGCCAGCGACGAGATGCGGAACACCGCGGCCACCAAGATCCAGGTCGCGCCGGCCGCCAGGCCCACTGGCCAAGCCGCCGCCAGCAGGGTCCCGAAAAACGTCGCCACCCCCTTGCCGCCCTTGAAGCCCAGCCAAACCGGGAAGAGGTGCCCGAAAAACGCCGCGCCCCCCGCCAGGGAGGTCAGGACAGCCTGCGCCTGGGTCGAAGCGTGCCGGGTCGCCAGCCAGGCGATCAGCACCGCCACAGCCCCTTTGCCGCCGTCGCCCAGCAGGGTCAGCGCCGCCAGGCCCCGCTTGCCGCTTCTGAGGACATTGGTCGCGCCGATGTTGCCAGAGCCGATGGCGCGCGGGTCGCCGGCGCCGGCCGCCTTCATCACGATCACCCCGAACGGGATCGAGCCTAGGAGATAGCCGCCCACGATGGCGGCGGCGATCATCGCCGGACTCAGTTCTGCGAACATGGACGCTCCCTCTTGGACGAGAGTCCTAGCGCGTCAGACCGTCGAGGTGAACGCCTGCTTCAGCTTGGCTATGGCCGTCTCGTTGCGGCGGTAGAAAATCCACTGCTTGATCCGCTTGGCGGTGACCAGATCGGCCTGCACCAGGATGCGCATGTGTTCGCTCAGCGTCGGCTGGCTGACCGCCAGCTTCTCGGCGATCAGCAGGCCGCAGACCCCGTCGTCTACCAGGTCGCCGTCAACCTGTTCGCGGAAGTGCGCGCGAGGGTCCTTCAACCACTCCAGGATCTGGAGCCGGCGGTCGTTGCCGATGGCCTTGAGCGCGTCGACGATGGGCATATTGCCAATTGGCTAAATGGCGATAGGGTTCGTCCGGCTTAGACGGAGAGCGCCCGATGGACAAGTCCGAGAGCCGCTACGACATCGAAACCAGCGTCATGTTCCAGCAGGCCGAACACATCGACGTGGGCGCCATCGCCGCGGCGACGCAGCCCTGGTGGAACCGCACGCTCACGGCGGTGAACGACGCGGTTGTGCGGCTGGGCGTGCTGGACGGCGACTTCCACTGGCACAAGCATGACGAGGAGGACGAGTTCTTCTTCGTCCTGGAAGGTCAGCTCGACATAGAGCTCGAGGATCGGACGGTCACGCTCCACCCGCAGCAGGGCTTCACCGTGCCGAAGGGTGTCATGCACCTGCCGCATGCGCGGGGCCGCGTCGTGGTGCTGATGGTGGAAAAGGCGAGTGTGGTTCCGACGGGAAGCTAGGCCTCGTAGACCGTCCGCCCATCCACGACCGTCCGCAGCACCTTGCCCTGCAGCCGCCGCCCGTCGAACGGCGAGTTCTTCGACTTGGAGAGCAGCTTGTCGGCGTCGATGACCAGCGGGGCGTTGAGGTCGCAAAGCACAAGGTCGGCCGGCGCGCCTTTGGCCAGGCGACCGGCGGGCAGGCCCAGCAGGTCGGCGGGCGCAGAGGTCACCGCCCGGATCAGATCGATCAGCGGGATGCGGCCCTCGTGGTGGAACATCAGCAGGGCGGGCAGCAGGGTCTGCAGGCCGACGGCGCCCGGGGCGGCCTCGTCATAGGGCAGGCGCTTATCCTCGGCCGGGGCGGGAGCGTGGGCCGAGACGATGATCTGGATCAGGCCCGAGGCCACGGCCTCGATCACCGCCTGGCGGTCGTCCTCCGAGCGTAGGGGCGGCTCGACCTTGCAGAACGTGCGGTAGTCGCCGATGTCGATCTCGTTGAACGACAGGTGGTTGATGGAGGTGGTCGCCACCACCGGCAGGCCCCGGTCGCGGCCCCGGCGGAAGCTCTCCAGCGCCGCCTCGGTGGTCAACTGGTCGACCAGGAGCCGCGCGCCGGTCAGCTCCACCAGCGCCAGGTCGCGTTCCAGCATGATCTTTTCGGCGATGGCCGGCACGCTGGGCAGGCCCATGCGCGACGCGAACTCGCCCTCGCTGGCCGCGGCGCCGGACGAGAGCCACGGATCGGCCGGCCGGTGCGCCACCAGCACGTTGAAGGCCTTCGCGTAGGACAGCACGCGCCGCATGACCTTGGAGTCCACGATCGGCCGGTCGGCGTCGGTGACATAGAGGCAGCCGGCCTCGGCCATCAGCCCGATCTCGGCCATCCGCTGGCCTTCGCAGCCCTTGGTGGCGGCGCCGGCGGGGTAGACGTTGACCAGTTCGATGTCGCGGGCGCGGCGCAGGATGAAATCCACCACCGAGGGCTCGTCGACCACCGGATGGGTGTCGGGCTGCAGGACGATCGAGGTAACGCCGCCGGCCGCGGCCGCGCGGGCCGCCGACTTCAAGGTTTCCTTGGTTTCGGTGCCGGGTTCGCCGGTTTTCACCCGGATGTCGACCAGGCCGGGCAGGAGGAGGGCGCCTCGCCCATCCACCACCTCGATGTCCTTGGAGAGCGAGCCGAGTTCGGACCCCTTCACCACGTCGGCGATGACGCCTTCGGTGACCACGAGGGCGCCGGGGCCGTCGTAGCCGCTGGCCGGATCCAGCAGGCGCACGTTGGTGAAGGCCGTGGGACGCGAACTCATCGGTCGTTATCCAGGCGCGCCGCCAGGGACGTCAGCACGGCCATGCGCGCGGCGACGCCCATCTCGACCTGGTCCTGGATCAGGCTGACGCTAAGGTCGTCGGCGACGTCCGAGTCGATCTCGACGCCGCGGTTCATCGGTCCGGGGTGCATCACCCGCACGTGCGCCGCGGCGAAGGCCAGCTTCTCGCGGTCCAGGCCGAAGAAGCGGAAGTACTCGCGCTGCGACGGCGCCATGACGCCGTCCATCCGCTCGAGCTGCAGGCGCAGCATCATCACCACGTCGCAGCCCTTGATGCCCTCGCGCATGTCGTGGTGGATCGCCACGTTCCAGCGGTCGGCCTGGCTGGGGATCAGGGTCGGCGGACCCACCAGCCGCACCTCCGCGCCCAGCATCTGCAGGAGCGCGATATTGGAGCGGGCCACTCTGGAGTGCAGCACGTCGCCGCAGATCGCGACGCTCAGCCCCGCGATCCGGCCGAAGGCGCGGCGCATCGAGAGCGCGTCCAGCAAAGCCTGGGTCGGATGCTCGTGCTGCCCGTCCCCGGCGTTGACCACCGAGCAGGTGACCTTCTGCGAGAGCAGGGACGCCGCGCCTGACGAGGCGTGGCGGATCACCAGCAGGTCCGGCTGCATGGCGTTCAGCGTCACCGCCGTGTCGATCAGGGTCTCGCCCTTGGACATGGCCGAGGAGCGCGGGCTCATGTTGACCACATCCGCGCCCAGCCGCTTGCCCGCCAGCTCGAAGGAGCTCTGGGTCCGCGTCGAATTCTCGAAGAACAGGTTCATCAGCGTGCGACCCTTCAGCAGGTCGAGCTTCTTCGCCGTCTGGCGGTTCAGGCTGACGAATCCGTCGGCGAGGTCGAGCAGGTTCGCGACCTCGACCTCATTGAGGTCGGTCACCGACAGGAAATGGCGCTTTGGGAAAGAGAAGGTCCTTTGCAGGACCTCGTTCAGACCGGGCGGGGTCGTAGTCATTAAAGCGGCGTCTTAGGCGACCCCGGCGTTCAAGGGAAGCGCCCCGTTTGCGCAAACCGCATGGGGCGCTCCGGTGGACGGCCCGCTCTCAACCGCCGCGCCTAGCCCTCGTTTTTTATGTTGGGATCGATGATGATCGGCAAGGCGTGAATATTGTCGTCGTGATACACGATCACTCTAATGTTGAATTTCTGTTCCTGTATCTTCGACCTATCCACGTAAAACGTGGCCACGTTGAATTTTGTGCCTCCCCCAGGGGAGTTATCATCCGGATCATTATCGGGCTTGTCGGGGATAGTCTTGATGGAATCCAGGCACATGAACATGCTCAGGGTGCCAGCGGGTAACTCGACGGTCGTGATCGATTGATCGTCGCTGATAAACTTCAGGCGACCATCTTTGATGAATACCATCACAGCAATTATGCTGTCGGCTGGGTCCCACACGCTGGGATTCAGCAACAAGTCGTAGGACGTGGAAAGAGGCCCTATCGGCGGCTCTGAAACAATCCTCACCCCGCCGCCGGCCGATCTTTTGCTTATGACGTCCCGTTCGGTACGTTTTACGCGGAAATTGTCCTTGATTCGTATCTTCACGATCCGCGTCGCGACAGGGAGTGTCGCACCGCAACGGGGGATGTCCTTTTCCTTGAAGGGCTTGATCGCCATCGCGCGCGCAAAGACGGCGTCCGAGGCGACCGTCACACCGGGTCGGATCGTCTTCGCAAGGAGCGGCGACAGGGGCCGGTCAGGCGCCGCCGTCTCCGCCGCGCTCTGCGTGGGGCTTGATGCTGTCCCGATTGCGATCGTCGCGAGCAGTCCGGTGAGTGCCCGTGCTGATTTCTTCATGGCGTCCCCTGTCTTCGTTCGTTCGCCGATGGCTTCGGCCGTCCCATCTCGGAACTCGTCTGAACCGCCCGAGCCTCTTCCGCGAAGCTCAGGGTCCAGCGCTCGGAATAGGCGGCCTTGCCCCTGATCCTGGGCTCCAGCGGTTCCAGAAGGCGCTGCGCACCCCGACGGTCGCCCTGCTCGGCCAGCAGCCTGGCCTGCAGCACCGTGCAGAAGTCGCTGATCTCGTCCGGTTTCGCCGATTGCGCAGGCCGGCACTCGCCCAGCAGCGCCTCCAGCCTGGCGGCGGGCGGGCGAGCAGCCTTGGGTGCGTTCAGCAGCGTGCGGACTTTGAACAACTCCAGCATCCGTGCCCGCTTGGGGATGTTCTTGTTGTCCGGGTCCCAGAGTTCGACTTGGCGTGCTGCCTCGAGGCCCTTGTCCAGCCGGGCGATGGCTGGACGCCAAGCGCCGCGCGCCGCGTCGATCCGGGCCAGGCCGAGCTCATTGCCCAGCAGGTCGCCCTGCACCTCGACGTTCCGGGGATCGGCCTTCGCCAGGTCATCCAGAATCTTGCGCTCCGTCAGGCGGCTCTCGGCCGCGCCGTCGAAGTCGCCCTGCAAGCGGCGGCTGTCGGCAAGCCACGCGTAGGCGTCGGAGACCTCGATCTGCAGGTCCACGTCCCTTGGGCGCAGCGCCGCGATCAGGCGGAGCCTGGCCAGCGCCGCCTCGAAATGGCGCTCGGCCATCACCGCGTCGCCGTCCTGGCGCATGGCGAGCGTTCCGAGGTTGAGCTCGGCGTAGGCGACTTCGTGCTGCCAGTCGGGGTTTTTCGGATTTATCTGAATCAGGCGCTGGGCCGATCGGGCATAGGCCTCGAGCCCGGTCTTCGCCGCCGCGCCATTGCCATTCCGCCAGTTGATGAAACCCACCCAGTATTCGCTCTGAGCATGGGCGAAGATGCGCTTGGGGTCGTCTGGTTTGGCCGCGAGCAAAGCCGCGGTCGTGCGATGCGCTTCCTCGAATTCTTCCTGAGCGGCGGCGAGGTCGCCGCGCTTTTCGTTGTCCTCGCCCATCGCCTGCAGCGCCGCGGCTCTCTGGACGAGGTCGTCCGGCGGCAGGCGCGACAGGTCCTGGCCGCGGTAATAGCTCAGAGCCGCCTTGCTCACCTCCGTCTGCAGGTCGGTTCGCCCGGCCTGTTTCAGTCCCTTGCGCAGGTCCCTCAGCATGAAGGCGCCCAAGCCGCCGGCGCGAAGCCGCTGCGATTCCGCCTCGGCACGTGCGTTCAGCGCCAGCAGGCCGAGTACGGCCACGGTGGCGATGCCGGCCACGGAGCCGACGGCGACGGCTGTGATCCGGCGGATTTGGCGCTGGCTGTCGCGCTGCAGAAGCTCGTCCAGGCGCACACCGATCAGAGCGGCGACCAGCTTCAGGAAGGCAAGCTTGTGGCCGCTGGCGCCCGGCCGGAAATCAGCTGCGAGGGGCTCGAACGCATCGGCGGGCAGCCGACCGTGCAGCGCAGGCGGGAAGGCCGTCTGCGGCGTTCCGTCGATCAGCGCAGCAAGGATGCGGCTATCGCCATGCAGGGTGCGGAAGAGCTCGATTTCCCGACCGACCCACTTCGATTTCGCCGAGTGGGGCGAACACACGACGATCAGGTAGTCGGACTGGGCGATTGCCTCGCGAACGACCGTCGTCAGGTCGTATGCCGCCGAAAGCTCGACGTTGTCGCGAAAGATCGGCTTGATGCGATGTGTCTTGCCCTCGACCGTCGGTGACGTTCCCGTGAGCCGCCCCGGCACCCGGTAAGTCTCCAGACGCTTGTGCAGGCGCCTGACGAAGGGTGCGTCCCGGCTGTTGTAGCTGATGAACGCACTGTAGCGCAGGCCCGGCTCTTCGGACCGCGGCGACGCCTGCGGTTCAGCGCTGTCTGCCATGATGTCACCGGCTGCGGAGCCAGGAACAGCCCGAGCACGGCTCCGTCCGAAATCTGTCAGAACATTGTTATGAGAGCAAGGGTTGCGAGGCGTGGCGGTGGCTCGCTGGGGTCGAGTCGCCGATGCCGACGACGCCTCTTTGCGATGCGTCGATGGACGGGCATACCGGCGCTACAAATCAGGACGGGGAAACAGATGACGATCAGCCTCTACAGCTTCGTGGGCATGTACACGCGGGTGCTCGACACGGCGGCGCACCTGCTGACCAAGGGCGTGGAACACGCGGCCGCGACGGGCGTCTCCGAGGCCGACATGCTGGATTGGCGGTTGATCGAGGACATGCAGCCGCTGCGCTTCCAGCTCATGGTGGTCTGCAACTTCCCGCCGCAATGGCTGTCGCGGGCCGCCGATCTGCCCCTGCCAGAGGACGTCAGCGCCGACCTCGATGTCGCCGGCTTCCGAGCCGCCATCGCCAAATCCAGGGCCTACCTGGCTGCGCTGACGCCCGAGCAGTTCGCCGGACGCGACGACGTCGCGCTGACCGTCACCATCGGCGGGGACATGTCGCCGACCCTGCCGGCCGGCCAGTGGGTCAGCGTCTTTGCGACCACCAACCTCTTTTTCCACCTGTCGACCGCCTACGGGATCCTGCGGTCCAAGGGCGTCCAGATCGGCAAGCCGGACATCTTCGGCGGCGGCCTCTAGCTCAGCCGTTCCGGAGCCGGTCCAGCGCGCCCTGCAGGATCCAGCCCGCGGCCGCCTTGTCGACCACCTCGGCGCGGCGGGCGCGGTTCATGTCGGCCTCGTCGATCAGCATCCGGTTGATCGCCATCGAGCTCATCCGCTCGTCCCAGAAGGCGATGGGGATGTCGCCTCTCGACCGCAGGAGGTTGCGGGCAAAGGCGCGGCTGGACTGGCAGCGCGGGCCCTCGGTCCCGTCCATGTTCACCGGCAGGCCGATCACGATCCCGGTCGCGCCGCGGCTTTCCATCAGCTTGAAGAGCGCCTTGGCGTCGTCGGTGAATTTGGTCTTGCGGATCAGGTCCAACGGGCTCGCCACCGTGCGGGTGGCGTCCGAGACCGCGACCCCGATGGTCTTCTCGCCCAGGTCCAGCCCCACCAGGGGTGAGTACGGGGCGAGCTGCGCGGGCAATTCCAGGAGGTCGACGACGGCCATCCGCCACCCATAGCTTGCAAAGGCGCCCCTCGCACGGCTAACCCACGCCCCTGAGTTACAGGAGGATGGCATGACCATCGATGCGGCGACCGTGCGCAAGGTCGCCAGGCTGGCGAGGATCGCTCAGCCGGAAGAGACGGTCGAACAGCTCGCCAGGGAGCTCTCCGGGATCATGGACTGGATCGAGCAGCTCAGCGAAGTCGATACCGACGGCGTCGAGCCGATGACCTCGGCCGTCCACGTCCCCATGCCCATGCGCGACGACGTGATCACCGAGGGCGGCGATCTGGAGGTCGTGCTCTCCAATTC
>Ga0307513_10004144_pt1 | contig 19417 bp, 23 predicted proteins | sample 15_EM_MG_FD_202174 | JGI IMG/M metagenome (GOLD analysis project Ga0307513, IMG submission 202174) | Populus trichocarpa ectomycorrhiza microbial communities from riparian zone in the Pacific Northwest, United States - 15_EM | ecosystem: Host-associated > Plants > Roots > Unclassified | place...
GCTGGCTGCGGACGGGCCGCTGTGGGTGGCGCTCGGCGACTCGATGACCCAGGGCATCGGCGCTGGCGCGTACGACCGCGGCTACGTCGGGCAGCTGGCCGCCACGCAGCCGTTCCGCGTGGTGAACCTCGGGTTCAGCGGCGCGCTCGTCGGTGACGTGCTGGAGCGGCAGCTGCCCGCCATGGCCGCCCTCGGCGCGGCCCCGGCGCTGGTCACGCTGCTGATCGGCTCGAACGACGCGATGAGCGCCCAGGCCCGCGAACGGTTGGCGCACGACTTTCCGCGGCTGCTCGCAGCCTTGCCGCCGGGCACCGTCGTCGGCACCATGCCCGCCCCGCACGCCACGGCCCGCGCGATCAACCGCATGATCGACGAGGCCGCCGGGCCGCGCGGTCTCGTGCTCGCGGAGTTCCGCGATCCGCGGATGCGGCAGTGGCGGGGCAAGCTCGCCGCCGACCTGTTCCACCCCAACGATCTCGGCTACGCCGGGATGGCCGGCGTCTTCGCGGAAGCTCTCGCGCGCCGTCCACGTTGAGAAGTGCATGGATCCTCGCCAGAAGCTGCCCGACGCGTCCCACCCGATCACCGTCACCCCCACCGGCAAGCGCGTCGTCGTCGAGCTGGACGGCACCGTCATCGCCGACACCACCGAGGCGCTGACGCTGGAGGAGTCGACCTATCCCGCCGTGCAGTACCTGCCGGTCGCCGCCATCGACCCGGCGGTCCTGCAGGGCAGCGACCACCACACCTACTGCCCGTTCAAGGGCGAGGCGGACTACTTCAACCTCGGCCGCAACGGCGAGCAGGAGAACTCCGTGTGGATCTACCGGGCGCCGTACGACGCCGTCGGGACGATCAAGGACCACGTCGCGTTCTACCCGGACAAGGTCACCATCACGATCGGGTGATCCCGGCCCGGCGGAGCCCGCCCCGATTGGGCGGGATCCGCCGGGACCACGATGCTGTCGGCATGTCGATCACCCGACGGGCGCTGGTCGCCCTCGCCGCGGCCGGCACGGCCGCATTGGCGGGCTGCCAGACCACGGCACCACCGCCCACCCTGCCTGCTCCGGCCGCAACCTCGGCCGCGCAGCAGCCGGCCGCCGCCACCGGCAAGTGCACGCTGAACGAGCTCAAGGCATCGCTCGGGCGCACCACCGGGGAGGCCGGGCAGCGGCACACCATCGTCGTGTGGACCAACACCTCCGGCTCCACGTGCACGATGACGGGCTTCGGCGGCGTCGACCTCGTCGGGCCCGACGACCCGACGTTCGGCGGCGTGTACTCGCTGCCGCGGCAGGCCGGGCAGCCGGCCGCCATCAAGCTGGCGCCGGGAGCCGCGGCCCACAGCACGATCACCTGGCTCCCGCCGCAGGACGGGCCGGGCTGGACCCCGACCGGCATGAACGTCACCCCGCCGGACGAGACCCACTCGGCCGGCCTGGACTGGCCGGGCGGCGCCGTGCTGCGCCAGGACGGGGCCACGCACCCCGGCACGTTCCTCGGGCCGGTGCAGGCGGGCGCGGAGGGCTGAGCTCACGCCCGGCCGTGGTGGGTGCGGAACACGTCAGCCGGGTCGATCGCGCGCTTGACCGCGTCGATGTGTTCCAGATCGCCGGGCAGGTAGCCGGTGGCCAGCCGGTCCGCGGTGATGTTCTGGCCGGACAGGAAGTTCACGCAGACCCCGCCGGTCCCCCACGGCGCCATGCCCGTGAACAGCCGCTCGAACGCCGCCCGCAGCGCCGGCACCTGCGCCGGCTCGGCGGCCGCGCCGGCGTACAGCACGAACTCGCCGTCGCGGCGGGACAGCGCGCTGGGCACCGCACCGGGCCGTCCCAGCGCGCCGCCCGTGTGCCGCAGCTCGACGAGGTAGGGCGCATCGGCGTACGGGCCGGCGTGCCGCAGCAGCTCGGCGACCGCCCCGGCGTCGAGGGTTCGCAGCATGGCGTTGTGTGCGTGGAACGCCACGGGGGTGGTCGGCTCGGCGTGGATCGTGCCGACGGCGGAGTACGGCATCTCGGTGACGGTGTCGGTGACCGGCCCCAGCTCGCGGAACGGGCGGACGAGCCGCTCGCCGTCGGCGGCCGAGCCGGTGTAGGCGAACCGCACGTGCGCGATGTAGCGGCCGCGCAGCACGTCGGGCAGGAACGGGAGATCGGGCATGCGGATCAGCAGCACCGACGAACCCATCTCCTCGGGCACGGTGCGGGTCCACTCCGCCCAGGTCGCGAGCGCGCGCTCGGCCGTGTCGGCGGCGAAGTGCATGCCGCCGCCGTAGAGCCGGGTGACGGGGTGGAGATCGATCTCGATGGCCGTGACCACGCCGAACGTGCCCTTGCCGCCGCCGCGCAGCGCCCAGAACAGCTCCGGCTCGGTGGTGGCGGTGACCCGCCGCAGCTCGCCGTCGGCGGTCACGATCTCGATGGCACGGACGTGGTCGACGGCCCAGCCGAGGCTGCGCCCGAGGATCCCCAGCCCGCCGCCGAGGTGGTACGACACCACCCCGACCTCCGGCGACGAGCCGTTGAGCGGCGCGAGCCCGTGCTCGGCAGCCGCGCGCACCAGCGCGCCGCCACGCACCCCGGCCTCGACGCGCGCGGTGCGCGCGACCGGGTCGATCGTGATGCCGTCGAGGCGGGAGGTGGTGATCAGCATCTGCCCGTCGGCGCTGCGGGACGGGCCGTGCCCGGTGGCCTGCACGGCGACGCCGAGCCCGTGCGCGGTGGCGTACCGGACGGCGGCGATCACGTCGGCAACGGACGCGGCCGGCACCACGACCTCGGGCTTGTGGTCGACGGACAGGTTGTAGCCGGAGCGCTCGACGTCGTAGCCGGCATCAGTCGCGGTGAGGTAATCGGTCATGGACCAAGGATTGCGGCGATGAGCTGCGGAAACAACGACGGTTCGCGCATCGACTGATAACCTCTGCGTTATGGAACGGCGGGAGATCGAGATCTTCCTGACGCTCGCGGAGGAGCTCCACTTCGGCCACACCGCGGAACGGCTGCTGGTCTCGCAGGCACGGGTGAGCCAGACGATCAAGACGCTGGAGCGCCGGTTCGGCGTGGCGCTGTTCGAGCGCACCAGCCGACGGGTCTCGCTGACACCCGTCGGCGCGGCCCTCTACGCCGACGTCCGCGCCGGCCACGACCGCATCGAGCGCGGGGTCGCCGCCGCGATCGCCGCCGGGCGCGGGATCACCGGCACCCTGACCGTCGGCCTCGAAGCGCCGGCGGTGGCGGAGCTCGCGGCGCCGGTGTTCGCACGCTTCCGCGCGCACAGTCCCGGCGTCGAGGTCGCGTTCCGCGAGACCGGGTTCGTCGATCCGCTCGACCTCCTGCGCACCGGCGAGGTCGACGTCGTGGTCACCAACGCGCCCGTCGACGAGGACGGGTTCGAGGAGGGCCCGCTCGTGCACGCGGAACCCGTGGTGCTGGCGGTGGCCCGCGATCACCGGCTGGGGGGCCGATCCGAGGTGATGCTCGACGATCTTGACGGCGAACCCGTGTTCCGGGCCGGTCGTCGGGCCGCGCCGTACCGTCGCGAACCGGAGCCGTACGCCGCCACGCTGCTGGACCTGATGGCCCGCGTCGCCGCAGGTGAGGGTGTCTGCCCGCTGGCCGCGCACGCCGCCGACTACTTCGCCCGCCCGTCGCTGGTGATGGTGCCGTTCGCGGCCGGGCTGCCGCCGGTGCGCTGGGTGCTCTGCTGGCGGACCGGCGCCCGGACGGCCCGGGTGGCCGCGCTCGCCGCCGCGACCCGAGGATGATCGGGACCGTGCGCCACGTCATCGCCACCCGCTACGTCACGCCACTGCGTGAGGGCGGCTCGCTGCCTGGCCTCATGGAGGCCGACGATCTCGGCCACTACGTCGTCAAGTTCCACGGCGCCGGGCAGGGCCGCAAGGTGCTCGTCGCCGAGATCGTGACGGGCGAGCTGGCCCGCGCGCTGGGCCTGCCGGTGCCCGAGCTGGTCACGATCGACGTCGATCCCGAACTGGGCCTCGCCGAGCCCGACCAGGAGGTGCAGGACCTGCTGCGCCGCTCGCCGGGCCGCAACCTCGGGCTCGACTTCCTGCCCGGCGCGCTCGACTTCGATCCGCTGGCGTTCGATCCCGGCCCGGAGTTCGCCGGGCAGGTGCTCTGGTTCGACGCGCTCGTCGGCAACGTCGATCGCTCGTGGCGCAACCCGAACATGCTGCTCTGGCACCGCGCGCCGTACCTGATCGACCACGGCGCCACGCTCACGTTCCACCACGGCTGGGAGCGCACACTCGCCGATCCCGACGCTGTCGCCCGCAAGCCGTACGACGCCGCCGACCACGTCCTGCTGGGCTCGGCGCCCGCGCTCGACGCCGCCGATCGGATTCTCGCCCCGCTGGTCACCGCCGATGTGGTGCGGGCCGCCGCCGCGGCCGTCCCGGACGAGTGGCTCGCCGACGAGCCCGGCTTCGCCGATCCCGACGCCGTCCGTGCCGCCTACGTGGAGCTGCTCACCGCACGGGTCGCAGCCCGGGAGGCATGGCTGCCGGGTGTCCGCACGACCGTGGCGACCGGCCGGCCACGACCCGTCACCCGGGCGCCGAAGCCGCCCTACTGGCTGGCGGGCCGGCTGTGAACCTCTACGAGTACGCGGTGCTGCAGGCCGTGCCGCGGCCCGAGCGCGGTGAATCGGTGAACGTCGGAGTACTCATCTACTGCCGCGCGGTGGACTTCCTGCGCGGGGCGGTGCACATCGACGCGGACCGGCTGCGCGCACTGGATCCGAACGTCGACGTCGACGCGATCACCGCGCTGGCCGAGGTGGCGGCGGCGGTCTGCGAGGTCCCGACCCCACCCCGCGCCGACCGCCGCACCGACGGCGCCCTCGCCGCCTCCGGCCCGGGCACCGGGGAGGACCTGGGCCGGCGCTTCCGCCGGCTCACCGCACCCCGCAGCACCGTGGTGCGCCCCGGACCGGTGCACACCGGCCGCACCACCGATCCGGCGGCGGAGCTGGCCCGCCTCCTCACGGTGCTGGTGCTGCCCGTCAACCGCTCGTGATCACCCAGCCGTGCGGCGGGACGGTGACGGTGTCGCCGTCGCGGTCCGCGGCCCCGGCGAGCACCTCGCCCGCGATCGCGCACGAGAACGGCTGGTCGCCGAGGTTGAGCCCGACGGTGATGGAGTCGTCGCCGCTCGCGCAGGAGTAGACGAACCGCTCGTTGGCCAGCTCGATCTGCGTCGTACGGGCGTCGTGCAGCCACGGGTGCCGGCGACGGAGCCCGACGAGGTCCTGGTGGAGCCGATAGATCGGCCAACCGTGCGGGGCGAGCCCATCAGGTCCGTCCGCCGGGAAGGCCGGGCGGATCGCGTCGTCGCCGCCGATGCGCTCCTCCTTGATCCCGCGGAACGCCTGCTCGTCGCCGTAGTAGATCGACGGGGTGCCGCCGACGGTCAGCAGGATCACCAGCGCGTGCGCGAGGTGGCGCTCGTCGTCGAGCCGGCTGGCGATGCGCGTGACGTCGTGGTTGCCCACGAACGTGAGCGGGACGAACGCGTCGAGGTAGCCGTTGTGCCGTTGCAGCGCGTGGGCGACCTCGAAGAAGTTGCGGTCGTTGAGCCCACTCCAGATCGCCTTCCACAGCTCGTACTGGGTCACCGCGTCAATGCGCGTCTCCGCGACGATCTCGGCGTAGTCGCCGTGGATCACCTCGCCGAGGATGTACGCGTCGGGGTGCGCGGCCCGCACGGTCGGCAGCACCGTGGCCCAGAACTGCCGCGGCGTCGCGTAGGCGGCGTCGAGCCGCCACCCGTCGGCGCCGCGGTCGAGCCAGTGGCGCATCGCGCTGCCCACGTACTCGGCGACGGCCGGGTTGTCGTGGTTCAACGCCGGCAGGCCGTCGTGGCCCTCGAACGTCGCGAAGTCGTCGCCGTCGAACCGGAACCACTGCCGGTCGGATTCCGAACCGGCCTGCGCGCGTTGGAAGCCGGGGAACTCGGTGCCGACGTGGTTGAACACGCCGTCGAGCAGGATCCGCAGGCCGCGGTCGTGCGCGGCTGCGACCAGCCCATCGAAGTCCTTGTCGTCGCCGAGCCGGGGATCGATGCGGAAGTGGTCGACGGTGTCGTAGCCGTGCGACGTGGACGCGAAGATCGGGCCGAGCGCGAGGCCGGAGGCACCCAGCTCGACGGCGTAGTCGAGCCAGCCCAGGAGCCGGGGCAGGCGCTGCCCGGGCCCTGAATGCTCGGCGTCGACGAACCCGAGCGGATAGACGTGCCACCAGATCGCGTGCTGGACCCATCCCGGCTCGCTCATGGGACCCCACCCTCCCGGAGTCCCGTCAACAGTGCAGCGGCGGGTCCCGAACGGCAGGAAAGCCACTTTCCCGCCAACCGGTGGCGTGAAAGTGGCTTTCCTGCAACAACGTGAGGCTGGGCCTACGCCGCCTTCGTGCCCTCCGCGGCCCGCTTGCGCAGGCTGGCGGGCACGTCGAAGCGCTCGCCGTACTTCGCCTTCAGCTCGTCGGCGCGGGCGACGAAGCCTGCGGCGCCGCCCGGGTAGCCGTCGATGTACTGGATGACGCCGCCGGTCCAGGGCGGGAAGCCGATGCCGAAGATCGAGCCGATGTTGGCGTCGGGCACCGACGTGAGCACGCCCTCGTCGAAGCACTTGACGGTCTCGATCGACTCCACGAACAGCATCCGCTCGGAGAGCTCGTGCAGGTCGACGTCGTGGTTGGTGGCGCCGAAGTGCTCGCGCAGCCCCGGCCACAGGCCGGCCCGCTTGCCGTCCACGTACTCGTAGAAGCCCGCGCCGCTGCTCTTGCCCTTGCGGTCGAACTCGTCGACGAGCCGGTCGATGACCTGCTCCGACGGGTGCTCCGGCCACGTGCCGCCGGCGGCCTCGACGGCCGCCCGCGACTCCTTGCGGATCTTCTGCGGCAGCGTGAGCGTGAGCTCGTCCATCAGCTGAAGCACCGGGGCCGGGTAGCCGGCCTGCGAGGAGGCCTGCTCGATGGTCTGCGGGTCGATGCCCTCGGCGACCATCGCGACGCCCTCGTTGATGAAGGTGCCGATGACGCGGGAGGTGAAGAAGCCGCGGCTGTCGTTGACGACGATCGGGGTCTTCTTGATGCCCAGGGTGAGGTCGAACGCCTTGGCCAGCGCGGCGTCGGACGTGCGGTCGCCCCTGATGATCTCGACCAGCGGCATCTTGTCGACCGGGGAGAAGAAGTGCAGGCCGATGAAGTCGCCTTCACGGTCCAGGCCCGCGGCCAGCTCCGTGATCGGCAGCGTCGAGGTGTTGGAGCACAGCAGCGCGTCCGGCTCGACGATCTTCATCGCCTCCCGGAACACCTCCTGCTTGAGCTGCACCGACTCGAACACGGCCTCGATGATCACGTCGCAGCCTGCGAGGTCGTTGTAGTCGCCGGTCGGGGTGATGCGCTCGAGCAGCGCCTCCCCCTTCTCCAGGGTGGTCTTGCCGCGCTTCACACCCTTGGCGACGAGGCTCTCGGAGTACGCCTTGCCCTTCTCGGCCGCCTCCAGCGTGACGTCCTTGAGCACGACCTCCCAGCCGGAGAGCGCGCACACGTACGCGATGCCGGCGCCCATCATCCCTGCGCCGAGCACGGCCACCTTGCGCGGCTGCCACTGCTCGAAGCCGTCGGGACGGGACCCGCCGTTGTTGATGGTCTGCAGGTCGAAGAAGAACGCCTTGGTCATGTTCTTCGAGGTCTGACCGACGACCAGCTCGGTGAAGTAGCGACCCTCGATGCGCAGCGCGGTGTCGATGTCGACCTGCGCTCCCTCGACGGCGGCCGAGAGGATGTTGCGCGGTGCCGGCATCGGGGCGCCCTTGAGCTGCTTGCGCAGGTTCGCCGGGAACGCCGGCAGCATCGCCGCGAGCTTCGGGTTCGACGGCGCGCCGCCGGGGATCTTGAAGCCGGGCTTGTCCCACGGCTGGGCGGCCTCAGGGTTCGCCGCGATCCACGCGCGAGCCTTGTCGAGCATCTCCTCGGGAGTCGACGCGATCTCGTCGATGATGCCCAGCTCGAGGGCCTTGGCGGGCTTGTGCCGCTGGCCCTGCGCCAGGACGTTCATGAACCCGTTCATGATCCCGAGCATGCGGGTGATGCGGGTGACGCCACCGCCGCCGGGCAGCAGGCCCAGCGTGACCTCCGGCAGCCCGTAGATGACGCCGCGGGCGTCGAGCCCGATGCGGTGATGACAGGCCAGCCCGATCTCCAGGCCGCCGCCCAGCGCGGTGCCGTTCATCGCCGCGACGACGGGCTTGCCGAGCGTCTCCAGCCGGCGCAGCTGGGCCTTCATGTCGGTGACCCCGGTGAAGAACTCCGCGGCGTCGTCGGGGCCGACCGCCGAGAGCACCTCCAGGTTGCCACCGGCGAAGAAGGTCTTCTTGGCCGACGTGATGATCACGCCCGTGAGCTCGTCCTTGGCCGCGACGAGCTGGTCGACGACCTCGCCCATCGCGGACCTGTACGCGTCGTTCATCGTGTTGGCGCTGGCGTTCGGGTCGTCGAGGGTGACGATCGCGATGCCGTCGGCGCCCTTCTCCCAGCGCACTGCCTTCTGGTCACTCATGCTCGTCTTACCCGCTCCGGCTTCGTTCCTCAGCCTTCCATCCCCCGACATCAGACACGCTCCACGATCGTCGCGATTCCCATTCCGCCACCCACACACAGCGTGGCGAGGCCACGGCGCAGGTCACGGCGTTCCAGCTCGTCGATGAGGGTGCCGACGATCATTGCCCCGGTGGCGCCCAGCGGGTGCCCCATGGCGATCGCGCCCCCGTTGACGTTCGTCTGGTCGTGGCTGATGCCCATGTCCTTCATGTAGCGCATGGCCACGGCGGCGAACGCCTCGTTGATCTCGAAGAGGTCGATGTCGTCGACGGTCAGTCCGGCCTTCGCCAGCGCCTTGCGACTGGCCGGGGCCGGCCCGGTGAGCATGATCGTCGGGTCGGCGCCGGAGAGCGCCGTGGCGACGATGCGGGCACGCGGGGTCAGCCCGTTGCGCTTGCCGGCCTCCTCGTTGCCGATGAGGCAGAGGGCAGCGCCGTCGACGATGCCGGAGCTGTTGCCGGCGTGGTGCACGTGGTTGATCTTCTCGACCCAGTGGTAGCGCTGCAGCGCGACGGCGTCGAAGCCGCCCTGGTCGCCGATCATCGCGAACGACGGGTTGAGCGCGCCCATGCCCTCGACGCTGGCGTTGGCGCGGATGAACTCGTCGTGGTCGAGCACGTTGAGGCCGTTGCGGTCCTTGACCGGCACGACACTGCGCGAGAAGTAGCCGTTGGCCTGCGCCTTCGCGGCACGCGACTGCGACTCGACGGCGAACGTGTCGACGTCGGTGCGGGAGAAGCCCTCCAGCGTGGCGATCAGGTCGGCACCGATGCCCTGCGGCACGAAGCCGGTCTCGTAGCTGGTGTCGGGGTCCATCGCCCAGGCGCCGCCGTCGGAGCCCATCGGCACCCGCGACATCGACTCGACGCCGCCGGCGAGGACGAGGTCCTCCATGCCGGAGCGGACCTTGAGCGCGGCGGTGTTGACGGCCTCCAGGCCGGAGGCGCAGAAGCGGTTGAGCTGCACACCGGCCACGGTGTCGGGCAGCCCGGCCGCGATGGCGGCGGTCTTGGCGATGTCCATGCCCTGGTCGCCGAGCGGCGACACGACGCCGAGCACGACGTCGTCGATGGTGTTGGCGTCGAGATCGGGGAACCGACGACGGACCTCGTCGATGAGCCCGACCACGAGCGAGACGGGTTTGACCTCGTGCAGCGAGCCGGAGGCCTTGCCCCGGCCGCGTGGTGTGCGGATCGCGTCGTAGACGTAAGCCTCGGGGATCTGGGTCATGTGCCTTTGTTACAGCAGCACTGTCACATAGGTCAAGGTTCGGGCTAACCTGCCACCCATGACGGCGGCAGAAGAGGTGACAGCCGAGGTACTGACGATCGACGAGCTTGCAGCGCGTAGCGGCGTCACCGTGCGCAACATCCGCTTCTACGCCGGCCGTGGCCTGCTCCCCCCGCCTCAGCTGCGCGGCCGCACCGGGCTGTACGGGCCGGCGCATCTGGCCCGGTTGGACCTGGTCGGCGAGCTGTCGGCACTGGGCTTCACGCTGAGCGCGATCGAGTCGCACCTGCAGCGACTGCCGCTCGAGGCCGGCCCCGCCGAGCTGGCGCTGCAGCGGGCACTGCTCACCCCGTGGGTGCCGGAACACATCGAGGAGGTCGACCGCGCCGAGCTGGACCGCCGCGCCGGCCGCACCCTCTCCGACGCCGACGTCGAGACGTTGGAGGGGCTGGGTGTCGTCGAACAGCTCGACGACGGCGGCCTGCGCCTGCACGGCGCGGCCATGCTCGGATCCGGCCTTGCGGTGATCGAGTCGGGCCTGCCGGCCGAGCTGTGGCGCAAGGCCCACCGGCTCATCGACCAGCACACCTCGGCGCTGGCGGAGGAACTGATGACGCTCTTCCAGGCCGAGATCCTCCAGCCCTACCGCGACCGCGGCCGACCGGCAGAGGAGCGCACCCGGCTCGCCGAGGCGTTGAGCCGACTCAAGCCGATCACCGTCCGCGGGGTCGTCAACGCGTTCGGCCGGGCCGTCAACCGGACGATCCGCGAGCGCGCGGGATAGCGTCCGTTCCATGACGTTCCGCATGCCGATCACACCGCGCTACATGGAGATCGACTCGCAGGGTGTGGTCTTCAACGGCTGGTACCTGACCTGGTTCGACGAGGCCATGGCCGCGTTCCTCGCCGATCGCGGACTGTCGTATCCCGATCTGATCAAGCTGGGCTTCGACTTCCACGTGGTGCGCTCCGAGATCGACTACAAGTCGGGCGTGCGCTGGGGCGACGACGTCGCCGTCGCCGTCGCGACCGGCCGGATCGGCAACACCAGCTTCGCGCTGGACTACCAGGTGTTGCGGGGTGACGAGGTGTGCGTCGCCGGCCGCAACATCTACGTCGTGGTGGCAGCGGACTTCTCCGGCAAACTCCCGGTGCCGCCGCAGCTGCGCGAGGTGCTCGGCGAACCCGCTCCCCTGCTGCCCGCCTGATCCGCGTCAGGCGGCCTTGAGGCTGCGCACGGCGGCGTCGGCACTGTCCTCCGCGCTGGTGTTGAACGCGATGGTGGCCTGCGGCGCGTGCCGGTGCACCAGGTTCACCACCAGCTCGAACAGCTCCAGCGCCTCCGGCGGCTTGCGCAGCCCGCCGCCGACGACGACGCAGTCCCACGGCCGACCGGCCAGTGCGGCCGTCACGACGGCAGGAACGTCGTCGTCCAGCCCGATGAGGCAGGTGTCGGTGGCGAGATCGAACTCGGCGAACCGCGCCTGCCCGCGATCGAGCGCCGCGGAGATGGCGTCCGGATCGGGGACGGGCACCCGGTAGGGATCGAAGCCCACCACCAGTACGGATGTCTGTGTCACGGTCGTCCTTCCTCATGGCCCGGCAGGTGCCGGGCGAGTCCGTCGATCAACGCGCCGAGCCCGTGCTCGAACGCGCGGTCCCCCTCCGGCGGTCCACCGGTCGCGATCGCGGCCTGCAGAAGGGGGTACTCCCCGGCATCGGTGGACGCCGACACCACCCGCCCCGCGGCCGCCTGCTCTTCGAGCACGAACCCCGTGACGAAGTGGCTGATCGCGATCAGCGTGTGTAGCGCAGTCGCCGGATCCAGCCCGACCGCCACCAGCTCGGCCAGCCCGTCTTCGGCAGCACGCGCCACGTCGGGCCCCGGCCGGGTGCCGGCGACGAGCCGCGCACCGTCGCGCCGCGAGAGCAGCCGACGCCGGCGTTCCCGGGCAGCGGCGGCAGCCCGCTCCGCCCAGGTGGCACCGCCGACCTCGACATCCGTAACACCGAGGAGCTCCTGGGCCATGAGGTCCAGCAGCTCCGGCTTGCCCCGGAAGTGCCAGTACAGCGCAGGCGACTGCACCCCGAGCCGCTCGGCGAGCTTGCGGGTGGAGAGCGCGTCGAGGCCCACCTCGTCGAGCAGATCGAGGGCGGCGCGGACGATCAGCGCACGATCCAACCGCCCGACGACACGCTCTGCCATAGGCTCAACTTATCACTGATAAGGAAGATCTGCATCGGGGCGGATCAGGGTCCCCGCTGTAGTCGTAGGGCCGGGTGACGTGCACGTGCCCGGTCGGAGTGGTCCACTCCAGCCCACCGTCGGGCAGTGCCCGGACTTTGCCAACCCCCGCCGGCGTGTTTCAGGTGGTGGTAGCGCACGCACAGCCCGGCCAGGTTGATATCGCTGATGTGGCCGCCGTCGGCGTAGGCGAGTGGAACGCGGCGGTACCGCTGGATTGATGCAACGCGGTGGCGACCTCCTCGACAGCCCAGTCGGTCACCGACCCGGGCTCGGCCCGCCGTTCAGCAAGGGAGGCGATCAACCGGGCCTGACAGGCCTACCCCACGCGACAAGTCGTTCGAACCCGACGATGGCGTCCACCACCGCGGGATCAGACAGCGCGGAAGGGTCGGAGAAGTACTGATCAAGCTCGACGGCCAGCCATCCAGACGGCTGCAGGCCCGCCAGGGCCGAGGAGCGGAAGCAGCGCGGCAGCCAACAGCACCCCGCTCAAGAATCTCCCTCGAGGGAACGGTCATGATGCCGAGCCGCCTTGGCCCGATTCCCACACGTAGCCATGGAGCACCACCGCCGCCGCCGAGTCGGCGACGGATCGAGAAACAGCCACGAGCAACGTCCGCACCGGGAGATCTGCGCCCGTGAAGGCCCGGCGAGCAATGCAGCGGTGGCCAGCGCGAACCGATGCCCGATGAGAGCCGACTCTCTCTCGGAGACGATCCAGGCCGGCCCCGAGAGAGAGTCGGACAACCGCGCGACCCGGTGCGCCGCCAGCACGTCCCGCGAGACACGCGAGCGATCAGCAACGAGCGGCGAGCGACCGTCGACGAGCGCGGTCAGGTACCCATGCAGTGCCTCACGCTGCACCCGCAGGTCCACCACATCCGCGGAGGACCCGATCGCGGCGAGCTCGGCCGCCTCCTCCCGATCGACGATCCCGACGCGCACGGCGAACGCCACGACGTCCGCGAATGAGTTGAGCCGCTCCACGTCCCGCGAGCGCGTTGCCCCACCGGCCGTGTTGAGCAGGTCCAACGCCGGGTGGCCGGCATCGATGAGCTCTGGCAGCATGGCCCTATCTAACCGGAACACATGGAAAAGGGGTTAGCCATGGACCTACCGGAGAGCTTCGAGTTCGAGGGTCGCACGGTGCGCTGGGGCGCGGCAGGCGCCGGCGATCCGCTGGTGCTCGTGCACGGCACCCCGTTCTCATCGCAGGTCTGGCGACGGATCGCGCCGCACCTGACCCCGTTCCGCCGCGTGTACTGGTGGGACCTGCTCGGCTACGGCCACTCGGAGATGAGGCCCGGCACCGACGTGTCGCTCGGCGTGCAGAACCGCGTCCTCGCGGCCTTGCTCGAGCATTGGGACCTCACCAGCCCGGACGTCGTCGCGCACGACTTCGGCGGCGCGACCGCGCTGCGCACCCACCTCCTGAACGGGCGCGACTACCGCACCCTGACGCTCGTCGACCCCGTCGCGATCGGGTCGCACGGCTCACCGTTCGTCCAGTCCGCGCGCGAGCACGAGGAGGTGTTCGCCGGGCTGCCCGACTACATCCACCAGGCGGTGCTGCGCGCCTACGTCGGCAACGCGGCGCACCGTCGGCTCACCGACGAGGAGCTGGACCGGTACGTGGACCCGTGGCGCGGGCCGGAGGGGCAGGCGGCGTTCTACCAGCAGGTCGCGCAGCAGCACGACCGCTACACGGAGGAGTTCGCCGGGCTCCTGCGCGACGTGCGCTGCCCCGTGCACGTCCTGTGGGGCGAACAGGACCGCTGGATCCCCGCCGAACGGGCCCGGCAGCTCGCGGCCGCGATCCCCGGCGCGCGGTACTCGCTCGTCCCGGACGCCGGCCATCTCCTGCAGGAGGACGCGCCCGAGGCGGTTCTTGCAGGCGTGTTGTCTCACATCGGCACACACGACACCTACCGGAGTGCCGCAAACTGACTGCGAGCCCTACGCGTAGCCCGGAGGTCCGATGCCCACCACCCTCGACCGCCAGTTGACCACCGCTGCCTGGATGCACTACGCGCTGCTGCGCATCCGGGAGCTGGTCGACAAGCCGCGCGCGGACATGACCGACGCCGAGCTGGCCGTCTACGCGTTGGCGAACAACGCGCTGACCGGCGGCGTTCCCGTCATCCCGCTGGTGGACGGGGAGAGCGCCCGGCTGTGCCGGGTGTGCGGGTCACGCTGGGGACTGCGGGAGCGGGCCGAGCACCGGCCGGGCTGCCCGGTGACCGGCTAGCCCTCAGTCCAGGCGGTACGTGAACGTGTAGGTGTGCTCGCCGTCGGCCGCCTTGGCGATGGTGAGGTCGCCACCGATGCCGGCGAGTTCGCCGGTGCCGGAGTCGGGCACCACCGCGACGCTCATCGACCCACCGGCCGCCGATCCGACAGCCGAGTGCTGCAGCACGAACGTGCCCGCCCGGCCGTCGACGGTGGCGTCGACGAGCTCGATGCCGACATAGGCGGCGGACCCCTCCTTCGCGAACGCCTGCAGCAGCCGGGCGGTGCTGGTGCCGGAGATGCCGCCCTCGAAGGCCTTCGCGATGGATGCGGTCACCAACCGCACCCCACCCTCGTCGGAGTAGGTCTCCTCGTCCCAGCGCGTGAGGTCGAACCGGCCCGTCGCTGTCGTCATGCCTTGATCGTGGCCACCTCCGCGCCGCCGGCATTGGACTTTCGCGCCACCTTCACCGCGGCCCGACGCAGCATCGACCGCACGACCATCGGATGCACCAGCCGGACCAGCCCGAAGTACGCACGCCCGCGCCGGTTGTTCAGCTGCACCACGGTGCTGAGCACGACGCGTTCAGACTCGGTGCGCACCACGGCACGGAAGTCGAGGTGGCCGGCGTCGCTGCCGAGCAGCACCTCGTCGTCGTCCTTGGCGAGGACGGCGAACGCGTCCGGGGTGCCGCGCTCGATGCCGACGAGCCCGACGAGCGCTTCGCGCAGCCCCATCAGCGTCACCACCCAGGCCGGCGGCGAGTGGAAGATCGCGTCGGCCCAGGCCTGCGGATCGGCCGGGGTCTCCCGGCGGCGCTCGACGGCGAACGCGTCGGAGTAGTCGATGCGGGGCAGCGCGCCGGCGGCGAGCCCGTCGAGCGGGACGTCGGCAACCTTCGTTCCCGGGCGTTGGATCCAGCGCAGCAGGCGCGCGTGGACCGACGGCACGGACGGCCGCACCGGCGGGTTGCCGGTGGCGGCGGCCAGCCGGTCGAGCAGCTCCTCCAGCACGGCGTCGTGGGCAGGCCGGATGGCGACGCTCCAGACCAGCCACATCACGGGGGTGGCGTCCGCGTCGACCACGTGCCGCACGTGGGATCGCCCGTGGTCCAACGGCGTGACGGTGAACGCGTGGGTGCCGGTGATGCCCATGCCGGCCGGGAAGCTCCACTCCAGCAGCCGGCCCGGCTCGTAGGCGCTGATGACGCCGTGGGTGCCGCGCGACCCGACGACGATGCCGTCCTCGTATCGCATCGGCGGCCAGCTCGGCGGGTAGAGCGGGTCGTCGGGCTGCCCGAGCCTGGCCAGCAGTGGCCCGATCTCCTCGGGCCCACCCGCCACGGTCCGCTCGTGGACGTTGTCGATCCGCATGATCTCCCCTTCCATACGCATCCGTACGGTCAATCCATACGGTAGCGTATGGAAGTGCCTCCGCGACAGCGCCTCAGCGCATCGGACTGGACCGCCGCAGCGCTCGACGCGCTGGCCGAGGGCGGGCTCGCGGCCGTCGCCGTCGAACCACTAGCGACCCGCCTCGGCACCACGAAGGGCAGCTTCTACTGGCACTTCACCAACCGGGACGCGCTGCTCACGGCCGTGCTCGAGCAGTGGGAGCGCACCGACACCGAGGACGTCATCACCCTGGTGGAAAGCGAACCCGCCGGACCGGTCAGGCTCCGCGCGCTGATCGCCGGCGCGGTCGGCACCCGCACCGGCGAATCCGCGCGCGTGGAGCTCGCCCTGCAGGCCACCGCGAGCCATCCGCTCGTCGCGCCCGTGCTGGCGCGGGTCACGCGGCGGCGCATGGAGTACCTGGCCGCGCAGTTCGTCGAGCTGGGATTCCCGCCCGACGAGGCAGGCCGGCGTGGCCAACTCGCGTACACGAGCTACCTCGGGCTCGCCCAGCTCGCCCATGCCACCCCGCAGGAGGCCGATCTCTCGGCCGCCTACCTCGACACAATGATCAGGACCCTGACGATCGAGCCGACCGCTTCCCCGTGACGCGCGCCAGGTAGTCGGCGATGAACCCGTCGGATGCCCGACGGCGCCAGATCTCGGTCACGTGTTCGTCGCCCTCGCCTCGATCCATGGTCTCCAGCGCGGACCGGCGCAGCTCTGCCTTGGTGGTCGCGAACGTGTCGGCCGGGATCTCAGCCACCGTCGCCTTGGCGATGGCCACGGCCCGTTCCAGCAATGCCTCCGGCGCCACGACCTCGTCGACGAGCCCGAACTCGCGTGCCGCCGCCGGCTCGTGGGTCTGCGCGCCCATCACCAGCCGCCGGGTCACGACCGGCCCCACCGCGTGGATCATGACCTGCAGCGGGACCTGCGGGAACGGCACCCCGACCTTGATCTCGGGCACGCCGATGCGGCCCCGCCCGTCGGCCATCAGCACGGCGTCGGCGCAGGCCGCGAGCACGCACCCACCGGCGATGGCGTGCCCGTTCACAGCCGCGACGACGGGCTTGCCGAGCGTGAACACGGCGCGGAACGCCGCACACAGCGCCGGGACGAACTCATCGACGTAGTCGCCGCCACCGTCGACGATGCGGCGCAGGTCGACGCCCGCGGAGAACGCCGAACCGGTGCCGGTGAGCACCGCGGCCGGCGCCGGATCGTCGGCGAGCGCGGTGAAGGTCTCGGCGATGGCGGTGCAGAGTTCGAGATCCATTGCGCTGACCGGCCCATGGGCCAGACGCACCACCTCGACGCCGTCCACCCGCTCGCGTTCGATCACGAGACGAGACGGTACAAGTTCATCGACGCGTGGCAAGGTACGCATAACTCGTCGAGGAGGAATGGCAGATGCCGCAGCAGGTCCGTGGAGTCGTCGCAGCCGGCAAGGGCAAGCCGGTGACGGTCGAGACGATCACGATCCCCGATCCCGGCCCGGGCGAGGCGGTCGTCGCAGTCCAGGCCTGCGGGGTGTGCCACACCGACCTGCACTACCGCGAGGGTGGCATCAACGACGAGTTCCCGTTCCTGCTGGGCCACGAGGCCGCGGGCGTCGTCGAGGCGGTCGGTGACGGCGTCACCGACGTCGCCCCCGGCGACTTCGTGATCCTCAACTGGCGCGCCGTCGACGGCACCTGTCGCGCCTGCCGCCGCGGCGAGCCCTGGTACTGCTTCTCGACCCACAACGCCGCGCAGAAGATGACTCTGGCGTCCGGGCAGGAACTCTCCCCCGCCCTTGGGATAGGCGCGTTCGTGGAGAAGACGCTCGTGCACTCCGGGCAGTGCACGAAGGTGAACCCGGCGGCGAAGCCGGAGGTCGCGGGCCTGCTCGGCTGCGGCGTGATGGCCGGCCTCGGCGCCGCCATGAACACCGGCGGCGTGCGGCGCGGCGATTCCGTCGCGGTGATCGGCTGCGGCGGCGTGGGCGACGCCGCGATCGCCGGCGCCAAGCTCGCCGGCGCCACCACGATCATCGCGATCGACGTCGACCCGCGGAAGCTGGAGTGGGCCAAGGAGTTCGGCGCCACCCACACCGTCAACGGCCGCGACGGCGACGTCGTCGAGGCCGTGCAGGCACTGACCGACGGCAACGGCGCCAACGTCGTCATCGACGCGGTGGGCCGCCCGGAGACCTTCAAGCAGGCGTTCTACGCCCGCGACCTCGCCGGCACCGCGGTGCTGGTCGGCGTGCCGACCCCGGACATGAAGCTCGAGCTCCCGCTGATCGACGTGTTCGGCCGCGGCGGCGCCACCAAGTCGTCCTGGTACGGCGACTGTCTGCCCAGCCGCGACTTCCCGCTGCTGGTGGACCTGCACCTGCAGGGCCGGCTGCCGCTGGAGCGGTTCGTGTCGGAGACCATCTCGCTCGACGACGTCGAGGAGGCGTTCCACCGGATGGAGCGCGGCGAGGTGCTGCGGTCGGTGGTCCTGTTCTGATGGGTATCGACCACCTGGTCACGTCCGGCACGTTCTCCCTCGACGGCGGCACGTGGGACGTCGACAACAACGTGTGGGTCGTCGGTGACGAGCGCGAGGTGCTCGTGATCGATGCGGCGCACGACGCCGAGGCGATCGCCGCGACGGTCGGCGACCGCCGGGTGGTGGCCGTGGTGTGCACGCACGCGCACGACGACCACGTCAACCAGGCACCGGCGCTGGCCGACCGGTTCTCCGCGCCGATCCTGCTGAACCCGGCCGAGGCCGTCCTCTGGGAGCTGACCTGGCCCGACCGGAAGCCCGACGGCGAGATCCCGGCGACGTTGACCGCGGGCGGCATCGAGCTGCGCGCGCTCACCACGCCGGGCCACTCCCCCGGCTCCACCTGCCTGTACGCGCCCGAGCTGGGCACCGTGTTCACCGGCGACACGCTGTTCAACGGTGGCCCGGGCGCCACCGGCCGCTCCTACTCGTCGTTCGACACGATCATCGACTCGATCCGGTCGACCCTGCTCACGCTGCCCGGCGACACGACCGTCCGCACGGGCCACGGCGACTCGACGTCCATCGGAGCGGAAGCGCCGCACCTGGACGAGTGGATCGCGCGCGGCCACTGATGGGGGCGGACGGGTTCGTGGCGTTCGTCGGGGTCAAGATCCCGATCGATCCCGACGACGAGGAGACCATCGATGCGTGGGGTGGCGGCGACCACCCCGATGCCGCGGCGGCTGCGTCGGCCGGCATGGACGTGTGGACCGGTCGCTACACCGACGGCGACGACTACTACGCCATGGTCGGACGGTTGATCGGCGACTTCGGGCTGGAGGGCGAGTCGTACCGGAGCGTGCCGCCGGAGGAGGTCGGGCGCATCGCGGCCGAGATCACCCCGGTGCTGAGCCGGCTCGGGCACCGCGACCCGCCGATGCTGCAGCTGCAGTTCGAGGCCCAGTACTGAATGGTCGACCCAAGAAGTAGCACATCGATGCTACATTTCCCGAGTGGGTGACTCCGATCCGATCGGCATCCGTGAGCTGCGGCAGAACGCCTCGCGGTACGTCGACATAGCCGAGAGCGGCCAGCGCGTGCCGGTGACCAAGCGCGGCAAGCTCGTGGCCTACCTCGTGCCGGCGGACCAGCCGCGATCGATGTACGAGCAGCTGGTCGCAGCCGGCCAGGTGCGCCCCGCCGTC
>Ga0307513_10004145_pt1 | contig 19413 bp, 20 predicted proteins | sample 15_EM_MG_FD_202174 | JGI IMG/M metagenome (GOLD analysis project Ga0307513, IMG submission 202174) | Populus trichocarpa ectomycorrhiza microbial communities from riparian zone in the Pacific Northwest, United States - 15_EM | ecosystem: Host-associated > Plants > Roots > Unclassified | place...
CAGGTCGTCTACGGCTCGCCCAGTGCGATCAACCGCCTGCTCATCCTGAATGCGGAACTGCTGCCCGGGCGCGGCACCGTGCTACTTCTGCGCGAGGCCATCGGATTCTGAAACCACCAGTCACCGCGCCGTCGGGTGAGATCCCTCAAAAGGTCTCACCCGACGGCCGCCGATTACAGGCTGAGGGCCAGTTTCCGGCGTTCCGCCGTGAACTCCTCATACCACGACTCGTCGATCTGCATGGTGACGCTGACGTTATTGACGACCGGCTCGATTTCCAGTCCCGGCGGCAGTGGAATTTCGATCGTGTTGTCGGCGGGCGCCGCCTCGGATTTCTTCTTCGGCCACTCGACGTACATCTTGGCCTTGTTGATCCCCTCGATTTCGATCTCCACCTTTTCCGGCATCGTGGCGCGTTCGTGCACCTCGATGTTGGCGTTCCAGCCACCCTCGATCTTCTTGAAGGTGAGGCTGTACCCGGGAACGAGCGTCGAAGCGACACCGACGGCGAGCACCGCGGCCGAGAACGAGACGGTACGAATTCGCACGCCCAGCTCGCTGTCGGACTCCACCGGCGCGGCCGTGACGACCCCGTCAGCGAAGAACTGCAGGGTCTTGGTCATGTCCTGCGCCTTGCGGACCGGGACCGGCCAGTAGTCGCTGACCCCGTGGCCGGAGCTGTCGGAATTGTAGGTGAAGTTTAGTCCGATCTCCTTCGAGGGGAATTCCGGCGCCTTGATCGGGTCATCCTCGAGCAGAGCATGGATCAACTTCGCCGCGATGTTCGCAACTTCCAGAACCGCACCGAGCCAGTCACCCATACATCCTCCTGAATAGTTAGTTGGAGGTGTCGGCAGCTCCGCAATGCATGGTGTACGAGCCGGAAACACCGGGCAGCTATTTCGTCTTGTTAGGGACAGTCGCGCACGCGACTGCGCCTACGGTATCGGCCTCGCGGTGGGCCTAGGACAAATGCCATCCGCCGTCCACCGTCAGGGTCTGGCCGGTGATGAACGAGGCCCGGTCCGACACCAGGAAGGCCACCGCGTCCGCCACGTCCGCCGGTCTCCCCCGGCGCTTGATGCATTGGGCGGCGACCTGCCGGCGGACCGCCTCGGTGTCGCCGCTCGCGCCGGAGTGCGGGCCCACGTCGATGGAGCCGGCCCGGACCGTGTTCACGGTGATGCCGCTCGGCCCGAGCTCGCGGGCGAGGGCGCGCACCATCGCCTCCAGGCCGCCCTTGGCCGCCGCGTACGCGACCAGGTCGCCGCGCCCCACCTGGGCGATCACCGAGGAGACCACGACGATCCGGCCCTTGCCCGCGCCGACCAGCAGCGGCGAGACCGTCTGGGCGCAGGCCAGCGCCGCGGTCAGGTTGAGCGCGAGGCTGTACCGGGCCTCGTCGAGCGTCAGCTCGGGCCAGTTCCGCGTCGGATAGGCGCCGGCGCAGCACACCAGGATGTCCACATCGGACCCGCGGGCGTGTACAGCCGCCCGGAAGTCGCCGAGGGTGGCGTCCGCCGTCAGGTCGCCGGTCACCGTCGCCACCTGCGCGCCCAGACGCTTCGCGCGCTCGGCCACCCGGCGCAGCTCTTCGTCGGCGGCCAGATGGGTGAGCAGCAGGTCGTATTCGGGCGCCATCCGGAGCGCGACGGCCGCCCCGATCCCGGAGCCGCCGCCGGTCACCACCGCGACCCGTCGGGGCATGCCGGCTCCTAGTCTCCCACCGTCCTCAGCGCGCCGGGACCTCAGCGATACAGGACCTCAATGCGCCAGGACCTCAATGCGCCAGGACCTCAATGCGCCAGGACCTCAGTGCGCCAGGACGGATTCGTACTTCGCCACCTCGGGAAGCAGACTACGACGCAGGTCGTCGTAGCGGTACCGGCTGCCCGACGCGATCGAGGAGCGCCGCGAGAGCAGCCGTTCGCTCGGCTTGATCGGGATCTCCAGCCGGCTCGACAGGGTCTCGACGGCGTCCGCGATCCGTTCCTCCACGCCCACGAAGTCGTAGTCGACGTCGAAATTGAACCGGAAGAAGTCCTCGATCAGGTCGAAGCCGCGGCCGGCCACGACGATCTCCCGGTCGCCGGCCAGGAACCGGTCGATGAACCGGTGCGAGCCGGCCGCCACGATCTCATCGAACAGAGCCACCCCTTCGGCGACCCGCGCGTCGCCGTCGGAGGTCGAGTTCACGAACGACAGATAGTCGAAGAGGTCGTAGATGTGGCGTACCGGATGGCTCAGGATCGTGAACACGAAGTCTCCGGCCCGCTTCTTGATCAGGTCGCCGGCGAAGACGCCGTACAGAAAGTCGATGTCCTCGAGCAGCGCCGGCGCGACGAAGTCGATCCCGTTGCGTAGCACGTCGTAGGGGAAGCCATGGTTCGGCAAACTCCGGCGGGGCAGCTCGGCGAGCGTGTGTTCGTAGGCGCAGACGTGCTGCAGCATGCCGAGCCGGTGGTCGGCCGCGTTGCGCGCTCGGATCGGCATCCGGAAGTGGTAGGAATTGCGGAACTCGCCGGCCATCTGGTCGACCAGCAGCGGAAAGCACCGGACCGGCGCGGTGTGATAGATGATCATGCGGACGGAACTGCCGGGCTAGGCGGCCGCGGCCCGGCCCGGCTGGCTCTGGGTCTTGGGCATCCGGCGCTTGACCTTGTCGAGCACCTTGACGATCTTGCTGGCGGTCTCGTAGGGCAGGTCCGGCGTGATCGCGACGCTCTCGCCGCGATGAACCGCCACGATGACGTGCCGATAGCGCATCGGGTCGCGGTCGTAGACGTCCCGCCACCGGGCGAACACGACGCTGACATAGGCCGCGAGAATGAAGACGCAGACGATGGCGGTGCCGAGGAACGCGGCCGCGGTCGCGTCGCCGAACGAGGTCGCCATCAGCGTGTAGGTGACGAAGCCGACGGTGACCACAAGGGTCAGCAGCCCGACGACGAAGGCGCACATCCCGGCCGCGTCCCGGACCCGCTCGCGCGGCTCGATCTGCGGAACCGGGCGGTAGGACGCCAGGTCGCCGAGCCGGAACATGCCGTTGGGCGAGATCAGCGTGCGCCCGATGACGGTGGTCGTCTCATCGCGATAGTGCGTGCGGCCGCGCGGCTTGAAGGGGGTCACCGGGACGCCGTCGGTGGCCGATGGCTCGGCGGGCCCCCGCTGTCGACGCATCCTGGCTGTGAACTGCTGAATCACCGGCCGAACTTGATACGCTCCGAAACCAGCCATGCGCATAGGGTAGCGAGGTTGCCGCCCGAGCACCATGCGCCTTTTCCACCCGGCCGCCAGGTCGACAGTGGCCTGAAATAGCCGGTCAGCTGAGCGGCAGCACCCGGGCGATCTTGATCGAGGTGCTCGTGCCGCCGGCGGCCGGGTAGGCGGCGCTGCCGTCGGCGTACGCCTTGAAGGCCTGGTAGTTGTGGTCCCGCACGGCGATCTTGAACTGCTTCCCCACCGCCTGGCCGGTGCCCGCGTCGTACACCTGTGCAAGCATCGTGGCGCCCGACTGCCAGGTCAGCAGCATCCGGCCGGTTCCGTAGCGCACCAGATGCGGGTGCTGCGACTTGGCCACTGTCTTGATCGTCTTGTCGGCCGCGCCGGTGCTGAAGTGCGAGAGCCGTACCTGTCCGCCCTGGCTCCAGGCGGTCCAGTAGCCCTTGGTCTTGGCCAGCACCAGGTCGCCGCCGAACAGGGTGCCGTCGCAGGTGCCCGCCGCCACCGTCCGATAGGGATTCGGCCGGGCGATCCGGCACGCGTTGTCCGTCGCGCAGACCATCACGAAATGCTTGGTCCGGGAATCCCAGACGATCCGTGAGGTCCAGGCGTGACTGCAGCCGACTTCGAAGCTGTCGTGCCCGCTGACCAGTGCTCCCTTGGCGTTGACCACCTGCATCCGGTCGCCCTCGTGGATGTCGACGCAGTTGCCGTTCTTGACGGTGATGGCGACGCCGAAGTACGCCGCGTAGTTGGTGCCGTCGGAGGCGAGCCGGCCGTGGTGCTGGTACCACCAGACGAACCGCGCCCCGTTGTCGTATCCGCCCCGGCTGCTGGTCAGGTTGGTGACCTGCCGGTCCCAGACCTGGTGTCCCGAGTTGTCGAAACGGATTATGTGCATGGTGTTGCACGGGCTGGACGACCCGCCGCACAGCGGCCCGGTGTGGCAACTGCCCTTGCGGGTGAGCAGCAGCACGCCGCCCTTGCTGTCGGCCTGCACGTCCTGCAGGTCGATTCCCGCGAAGCTGGTCGGGGTGCCGACCAGCTTGTCCGCGCAGTCCAGCTTGCCCAGGTAGACCTTGCCGTTGGTGCCCAGCCAGGCCAGCCAGGAACCGCCGGACGGGGTGGCCGCGATCGCCATCGGCAGCGGCTCGGTGTCCCCCTCCTGCCCGTAGCCGGTGACCCGGCTGCCCACGTTGACCTGGGTGACCTTGGTCGCCGGCGAGGTGCCCGCCTTGCGCCCGCAGGCGCCGGTGGCCTTCGGCGTGCTCGCGGCCGCCGGGGTGCTCGCAGCGGCGGGGGTGGTCGCAGCGGCGGGGGTGGTCGCCGTCGGCGTGCCAGCGGAGGCCGGGGCCGGCGCGGCGGTGGCCGGCACCGCGGACGGGTCGCTCTGCTCGTCCGCGGACAACCAGCTCAGCCCGAGCCGGTCGCCGGTGCCCGCCGACACGGCCAGCGTGGCGAGGGACGCGGCGGCGACGGTCGCCAGGGCCACCGCGATCACGATGAACCGGCGGGCCCGCGAGCGAGGCTTGCGGTGCCCGGCCGGCGACGGCTGATCTGCACTCATACCCGTTGTGCTCCCACATGCATGGTCGGACGGCTGACCACGGGCGGTGGCGAGTCGACCTGCGGCGCGTGACAGTGTGCCGGACCGAGCCGCCGAAGAGCCCGGACGAGCGCGAAGAGCGATCTTCCCCACCGGCGGGCAACCTTTCTGGGCCGCCAGGTCACTAGACATATTTCGGGGTTCCGCAGATCGCTCACCGATTCACACCGCGTGGAATACTGCGCGATGTCTCGAGGAGGCCCGACGTGGAACAGCCGAGTGAACTAGCCGCCGCCCTCGATCGTCTCGTCGAGCGCGGCGTGCTCGACCGCGCGCAGGCCGGCGCGGTCCTGGCGGAGCTCGCCGGGCCGGCCCACCCGTCCCGGCCGGGCGGCCTGCGCCGGCTCTTCGGCGAGATCGCCGGGTACCTCGGCGCCTCCTTCGTGGTCGGGGCGACTTTGCTGTTCCTCAGCGAGGAATGGAACGCGCTCGGCCGGGCGGGACGGTTCTGGATCCTCGCCGCCATGGCCGTGGTCCTCTTCGGCAGTGGCCTGGCGGTCCGCTGGCGCGCGGCGCCGCTGGACGCCCGCTGGTGGCGCCAGTGGCCGGGGGACAACGTGCGCCGCCGGCTGTCGAGCACCCTGCTGACCGGCGCCGCCGCTGCCGCCAGCTTCGCCGCGTACGTGAGCCTCGAACGCACCCCGGATGACTTCGGGATGTGGGTTGGCGAGCCGCCGGTGGACTATGCGCCGTTCGTGGCCTCGGTAACCGGGCTCGCCGTGGTGGTGATCGGGTACCTGCTCGCCCGCAGCGCGGTCGGCCAGTTCGGAATGGCCGTGGCGGCGTTCTCGGTGTACGCCACCCTGCTGGACCTGCTGGACGTGCAGGAGGGCGACGCGGTCGGCGTCGGAACGCTGGCGCTGGGCGTGCTGTGGGCGGTGCTGGCCTGGCAGCGGCAGGTCGCCGAACACCGGTTCGCGATCGCGATCGCGGTGACCTTCGGGCTGGTCGGTGCGCAGATCGTGGTGCTCGGCGACAGCGCGGCCGAGAACATCCTCGGGTACATCCTGACGGCGCTGGTCGCCGGCGTCTGCTTCGCGGCGTACGCCGGGATCCGTGAATGGGTCGTGCTGGCCGGCGGGGTCGTCGGCGCCACCCTGGTGGTCCCGGAGTTCCTCTATGACGTGACCGACGGCTCGCTCGGCGCCAGCGGCGTGATGCTGGTCGCGGGCGTCACGCTGCTGGCCGGCAGCCTGGCCGGGCTGCGGATCCGGCAGAATCCCGACCCCGGCGGCGCGCCGCCCGCACCGACCACGACGTAGCCGACCGGCCGGCCGCGGCTCAGGCCCCCGCGAGCGGCCGCAGGCTGTCCACCACCACGTCGAGTTTCTGCAGCTCATTGCCCCAGTTCTGGGCCGGCGTGCGCCACTCGATGAGGTACGTCCGGCCGCCGCGCGCCACGACCCGCTGCAGGGTACGGATCAGGCCGTCCTCGGAATCCCGGAACGTGTACTCCCACACCGCGTCGGGCGGCGTGGACAGCGGCTCGATCTTGATCCTCCGATAGCTCGCAAGCGTGACATCGCGTTCCAGTGCGACGAGCGCCGCGACCGCGTTCCCGCCCTTCGGGGTCCAGCTGCTGACCTTGAGGCTCACCCGCCCGCCGGGGGCGGTGAAGGCCACCCCGTTGCGCACGCTCCGGCCGTTCGGCCATCCGGTCGGCACCGCCACCCGGAAGCCGTTGCGGTCGTTCCACCACTTGTAGCCGGGCGGCAGCACGTACGGGGCGGGTGACGGTGCGGCCGCGCGGCTGGTCGGGCTCGGGCCGGGTGCACCGGCCGCGGTCCCGGGTCGTTCGCCGCCGCCGGAGAACGGGAGCCGGTCGGCGGCCATCAGGGCGAGGAGCGCCAGCAGGACGGACAGCGTGACGAGCACGGCCACCCGGCGGCCCCGGCTGCGCGGGCGCAGCACGACGACGGTCGCGCCGGCCGGGTCGCTCCGGTCGGGTGCCGGCTCGCCCGGGGCCGCGGGCCCTTCGACCGGGCGCGGACGCTCGTACGGCTCCGGGTCGGCCAGCTCGCGCAGGTACTCCTCGGTCTTGGCGGCCGCGAGGCGGTCGGCCGGGGCACGCTGCAACAACCCGTCGAGCACCGGAACGAGCGGACCGGCCAGCAGGGCGGGGTCCGGCGCGGCACCGCTGCCGAGCGCCCCGAGGGTGGCCGCCGCCGTCCCGCGGGCGTACGGTGGCCGGCCCTCGACGGCGTGATAGAGGGTCGCGCCGAGGGACCACAGATCGACCTCGGCGGTCGAGGCGCCGTGCAGCAGGCGTTCGGGCGCGACGTAGTTCGGCGAGCCGAGCACGACGCCGGCGCGGTCCAGCGCCTCGATGCCCGCGGCGGTCACCGCGGGGCCGAAGTCGGTGAGCATCACCCGGCCGTCGTCGGCGATGAGCACGTTGCTCGGCTTGACGTCCAGGTGCAGGATGCCCATCTCGCCGACCGCGTTCAGCGCGTGCAGCACCTCGAGGCCGATCCGGGCCACCTGCCCGGCCGGCAGCGCACCGTCTTCCTTGATCACCTGCAGCAGCGAGCGGGCGGGCACGTACTCCATGACGATCCACGGCAGGTCGTCGTCGGTCAGCACGTCGTGGATCCGGACCACGTTCGGATGCAGCACCCGGGCGACCGCTTGCGCCTCCCGCGCCGTCCAGTCGCGCAGCAGTGTCTGCTCCGCCTCGGTGAGACCGTCCGGCACCGAGCACTTCTTGATCGCGACCTGCCGGTCCAGCGCCTCGTCGAGGGCAAGCCACACCCGGCCCATCCCGCCCTCGCCGAGCGGGCCGATGATCCGATAGCGCCCGGCAACGAGGTGACCGACGCCCGTCATGCCGTCACCTCCGGGTGTCCAGGAAGGGCCCGCACTCTGACCGTACTGCCCATATCACCCCGAGTAACCCCGATTGGGTGGGACAGGAAACTGACACTCCGCGATGGTCGACCATCATCGATGAGCAGCGTAAAGTCGGGCCGACGTCACCGCTGGCGGCGATCCGCGCACCGGCGGTCATCGGAGCCGACTCGGCGTAGGACGGCTCGCCTGGCCGTGCGCGCATCGCTCGCCACCCTCTGAGATGCCAGGCGATGAGGCACATGCAGTTGCGTGGACACGGTCACCACTGGCAGCTCCTTCCGATCTTGTGCATCGGGCTGCTCGCGGTGCTCCCGGCCGGATCACTTGCGGTTCCGCAAGGCCGGCCGGTGGCGAGCGCCCAGATCAGCCGGCCCGCCGTCGCGAGCCGCGCCGCGCCCGCCACGACTCCGGAGCTGGCCCTGCGGCTGCAGGCCCTGCTCGGTCAGCACTCCCTGCTGGCCGCGGATTTCATGCGCGGCCGGATCCGGGGCGACGAGGACTTCGCCCAGGCCGCGAACGCGGCGCTCGGCAAGAACACCGACGCGATGGGTCAGCTGATGGGCGACCTCTTCGGCGACGCCACCGCGAAGAAGTTCGCGCCGTTGTGGGCGGAGCACATCGTCGAGCTGTTCACCTACGCCGGCGGGCTCGCCGACCAGGACGACGACGTGCGCGCCGAGGCACGGGAGGAGCTGATCGAGTACGAGCAGGACCTGGCCGGCTTCTTCGTCGACGAGGCGCACGGGCGCCTGACCACGGCCGCCGCCAACCGGGCCATGCGGATGCACGTCGACCACCTGCTGATGCAGGCCGACGCCTACGCGGCGAAGGACTACCCGACGGCCGACCGCATCCTGCGCGAATCGTACGAGCACACCTACGACCTGGGCGCGACCATTGCCGACGCGCTGCTGCCCGCGAAGGAAGCGGCCGCGCTGCAGGCGCCGACCTGGCGGCTGCGCTCCCGGCTCGGCAAGCTGCTCGCCGAGCACGTCGTGCTGGTCGAGGACGTGACCCGCGCGGCCGTCACGAACACCGCCGACTTCACCGCCGCGGGGCAGTCGGTCAACGGCAACACCCGGGATCTGGCGGCGGCGATGGACATCCTGTTCGGCGCGACGGCGGCGAAGGACTTCCAGTCGCTGTGGGCGTACTACGTCGAGCAGGTCGTGGCCTACGCGAGCGGAAGCGCGGCGGGGGATGCCACCCGTCGCGAACGAGCCAGGGCCAACCTGCACGACTTCGAGGGGCGGATGGCGGCCTTCCTCGAGTCCGTGACGGGCAAGCGGCTGGGCTCGAGCAGCCTGGCGAACGCCTTCCTGGTGCACGACCAGATGTTACTGCGACACGTGGACGCCTTCGCGGGCAAGGACTACGGCACGGCACACCAGATCGCGTACGAGACGTACGAGCAGATGTTCGACCTGGCCCGTCAGCTCGCCGACGCCTTCGGTGCGACGGTGGCGGCACGCCTGCCGGTCGGCGGCCCGCAGACCGGTTACGGCGGCATGGCCGACGCCGTGGGACGACGCTGACATGCGGGCGTACCCGCGCATTGGTCTGCTCACCGGCGTCGCAGTGCTGCTGACCGCCCTGCTCACCGGAGCCCAGCCGGCGGCCGACCGGCCACCTCCGGCCCAGCCCGCGCCGTCGCCGCAGCCCCTGGTGGCCGACACATTCCGGTCGGCACGCACCTATCCGCAGGTGGCGGCGCCGGTCCGGCTACGGATCCCGGCGCTCCGAGTGAACAGCGCGCTGCAACGCCTCGGCCTGCAGGCGGACGGGACCGTCGCGGTGCCGAAACGCCCGGACGTCGCGGGCTGGTACGAAGCCGGGCCCCGCCCGGGTGAGGACGGCCCGGCGGTGATCCTCGGCCACGTCGACTCCCGGGCCGGCCCCGGAATCTTCTTCGACCTGGTCCGGCTGCCGCGCGGCGCCGTGATCGAGGTGGACCGGGCCGACGGGAGCACGGCCACCTTCCGGGTGACGCGGGTGTCCCGGGTGGCGAAGACCCGGTTTCCCACCGACCTGGTCTACGCGCCGACCCTGGAACCCACGCTGCGTCTGGTGACCTGCGGCGGCAGCTTCGACGAGAGCCGAAGGAGCTATCGGGACAATGTCATCGCCTTCGCATCGCTGGCCTGATCGGCACCCGGTCCGGGTGGCGGCGTTCCTGCTGGTGATCGTCGTCGGCCTGGGCTACGGCCCGGTCCCGGCGGCCGCGGCGGTTCCGCTGCCCGCGATAGCCGTCCTGCCCGGCCCGCAGCGGACCACCCTGGTGGTCGATCTGGGCGCGAGCAGCGAGCCGGTCCGCAGCAAAACCGCCCAGATCACCATCAATGGCGTACGGAAGCAGGCCCCGCTGGCGCCGGTGGTGGCCAAGGATCTGGCGGTCGCGTTCGTCATCGACACCTCCGACGCCGGCGCCCCGGCCCTGCCGGCCTGGCTCAGCGCGGCCGCCCGCTTCATCCTCGAAGCCCCGGCCGGTACGCGCGCGGCCGTGGTGGCCGACACCTCGCCGCCGGTCCTGATCAGCCCGCCGCAGCGCGGGCCGACGGCCACCGTCCGCGCGCTCAGCGACGTCCGGGCCGCCGGACGGCGCCGCACGTCGGAGGCGCTGACCCTGGCGAACGCCCAGTTCCCGACGATCCCGACGGGGCACCGGGTGGTGGTGGTCTACACGAGCGCGGCCGACGCCGGGGGTGAAAGCGCCGCGGCCCTGAGCGCCAGGTTCAACCGCGCCGGCACGATCCTGATCGTGGTGAGCAGCGCCGACGGCAGCCCGTACTGGCCGGACGCGGCCCGGTCCACGGGTGGCTTCCTCGCCCCGGTCGGCACGCCGGTCGTCATCCCGGCCCTGGACCAGGTGACGACAACGCTGCGCGGCAGGTATCTGGTGCAGTTCCCGACTCCCCCGGCGCTGCCGGTCCGCGCGTCGGTCCGCATCGACACGGGAAAGCTGGTCCTGACCGGCGACGTCGTGATTCCGCCGGCCGGTGGAAGCGGGCGGGCGCTTCGTCCGGCCGCCGGCTTGCGGGTCCTGGTCGTACTGGCGGCTGTCGCCGGCTGCCTGCTGGTTCTGGTGGTCGCGCTCCTATTGGTCCGTCGCCGGCGGCGGGCCCGGTCGGCGGGTTCACCGGCTTCCGAGGTCGTGCGGGGGCGGGCCGCGATCCCAGGCCCGGCCGGGCAGGATCGAGCGGTCGTCCCAGAGCCCCGACCGAGCAGACCACCCTCGGCGCGGCCGTAGTCGCCCTCCGCCCCGACCCATCATCGCCGGGCAGCTCTCGCCGCGGGCTGTTATGGACCGACGCGGCCGTTGGCGTTGAACGCGGCGTGCGTCAGGGGCATCTTCGCGGCCCAGAGCTCTTCCATCTGTTCCGCGACCATTTCGATCTCGCGCTGCGGGAAGGACGGCACGGTCGCCCGGTCGTCCTGGGTGCGCAGGGACAGGAACGCCATCAGCGATCGGGCGTTGCAGGTGACGTACATCGAGGAGAACAGTCCGACGGGCAGCACCGCCCGGGCTACCTCGCGCGCGATTCCCGCGTCGAGCATCTCCCGGTATGCCGCATATGCGTGCCGGTATGAGCTCTCCATCGTGCGGGCGACCAGTTGGTGTTGCTCCGGCGATCCGTCGAAGAACTCGTACTTGCCGGGGCGGCCACGCTGGACGAGCATCCGGCCGCTGCCCGGAATGTAGAAGACCGGCCGCAGTTCGCGGTAGCGCCCGCTCTCCTCGTTGTAGGAGAAGCCGACCCGGTGCCGCTGGAACTCGCGGAACACGAAGATCGGCGCGCTGACGAAAAAGGTCAGGGAATTGTGCTCGAACGGCGTGCCGTGCCGATCGCGCATCAAGTAGTTGATCAGCCCCGTGGAGCGTTCGGGATCCTTCTGGAGTTCGTCGAGGGACTGCTCGCCGAGGGTGGAGACGCGGGCCGCGAAGAGAACATCGCTGTCGTGCGCGCTGCTGCGCACAAGCTCGACCGTGACGTCGTCGCGGAAAACGGGCTCGATCCCCGCGTTCGCCTCAGCGTTTGTCATCCGTGTCTCCCCGGCGTCGAGGCCAGTCCCCCCGCGAGACGGCCGCGGCCGCCGCCGGCTCGACCTCGGCCGCCACCCCGACCGGCGACCATCTCATCAAGTCGGCCACATCGGCCTATCACAAGGTGCCGGCGAACTGGAACTGAAACCACGACCGAGCGTCATGCGCGGTCCTTGGAAACGGGCCGCGCATCGCCGCGCGCGAGCCGAATTCCGTCCCGAACGGCATATTTCACGGTGACGTAGAGCAGACCCAGCACGATCGCGAGCACGGCCGCATACCCGAACAACTTGACCATGAAGACAACCAACGGGTCCCAGCCGTCCATCTCGACACCTCCGGATCGCTCACCCGCGAGCACCTGCCCTTCTCCACGCCTGGTCACCTCGGTGATCGCATGGAGCGCCGGTGTGCGCCGAATGTTGCCACACGTCCGCCGCAGCGGAGCGGGCGCGTAGTTCGGCGCGGCGATCCGTGAAGGGGTAAATCGCAGGCTCGAAAGCCGCAATATGGATGCCCCAACGTCCCCACCACGCCCGAGATATCCGCTTCATGGGCACCCAACAGGCGCAGCGAAGGGCTTGTCGGGCCCGAGAATTCAATTACGCGCCACGCTCAGCGGCGGAACCGGAGTGGGAGCATCGCGGCATGCCTGAGTTGGTCGTGCGCGCGATGACGGAGCCCGAGTTCGACGAGTGGCGTGGCGCCGCCGTCCGCGTCTTCGCCGGCGAGCAGGTCGCCGCCGGGAACTGGTCTCCCGGCGAGGCCGAGGAGCTTTCCCGTGCCGCCGACCGTGCGCTGCTGCCGGACGGCTATGCGACGGCCGGCATGCTGTTTCTCCACGGAGCCCGGCCCGACGGCACCCCCGTCGGCGTGCTGTGGCTCGGTTTGGGCCATCCGCGTGGCAAGGGCGACTGCGCGTTCGTCTGTGACATCGAGGTCGACCAAGCGCACCGGGGGCTCGGCTATGGGCGCGCGTTGCTGGCGGCGGCCGAGGAAGCGGTGCGGTCCCGTGGCGTGGGCGCCCTGGAGCTCAACGTCTTCGGCCACAACGCCCGCGCGATCCGGCTTTACGCGAGATCGGGTTACCACGTCGTGACCCAGCAGATGCGCAAGGCCCTCGGGTAGCGACGCTCCGTCTCCGCGGCTCGAGGGTTTTCCCCGTTTCGCGCCAACTGGTAAATATATAGCGTCTTCTATTGATAAACCCTGGCGTGGCCACCCGCCCCGCCGGGACGTCGAGCCCGCCGGTACCCCTCCGGTGGGGAAGGAGCACGCGTGAACTTCCGCATTCCTTTCGTCGTGGCGTTCGGGACCGCGACCGCGGTCGCCGCGGCGATGACTGCCGGGCCGGCCGGCGCGCAGCCGGTCCAGCCGCTCGCGAAGCCGGCCGTGCCCGCCGCCCGGACGCTCGCCGCCGAGAAGGCGGCGTCGCTGGTCGCGGCCCGGCCCGCCTACCTGCACGCGAGCGCGCACGACGCGTTCGTACAGCGCCCGGTGGTCTCGTCGGCCGGGCTGCAATACGTGGCGTACGACCGCACGTACAAGGGCCTGCCGGTGATCGGCGGCGACCTCGTGGTGGTCGTCGACGCGGCGGGGCAGCCGACGTACACGTCGGTCGCCCAGTCCAAAGCGATCGGCGAGCTCGCGACGACACCGAAGCTGACCGCCGCGGCGGCCGTCAAGATCGCCAAGGGTGAGCTGCGGAAGGTCACCGGGGTCGAGAGCACCAAGCTGGTCGTCGTGACCACCGGCAGCGCGCCGGCGCTGGCCTGGGAGAGCACGCTGACCGGCACCGGAGCCGAGGGCGTGAGCCGGCTGACCGTAGACGTCGATGCGATCGGCGGCAAGGTGCTGCGCACGCAGGAGCACGTCACCGACGTGACCGGCTCGGGCACCGGCTGGATCAACGGCGCGGTCTCGCTCAACACCACGCTGACCGGCTCGACGTACTCGCTGAAGGACCCGTCGATCACGAACCTGAGCTGCCAGAACGCCACCGGCAACGCGACGTTCAGCGGCACCGACAACGTCTGGGGCACGGGCAGCGGCACCGACCGCGAGACCGGCTGTGTCGACGCGTTCTATGTCGCCCAGCAGCAGACCGCGATGCTGTCGAACTGGCTGGGTCGCAACGGCCAGAACGGCACCGGTGGCGCCTGGCCGATCCGGGTCGGTCTGAACGACCAGAACGCCTACTACGACGGCACCCAGGTGCAGATCGGCAAGAACACCGCCGGTCAGTGGATCTCCGCGGCGGATGTGGTCGGCCACGAGCTGGGCCACGGCATCGACGACAACACGCCGGGCGGGATCTCCGGCCGGGGCACCCAGGAGTTCGTCGCGGACACGTTCGGCGCGGCCACCGAGTGGTACGCCAACAACCCGAACGACCCGCCGGACTTCCAGGTCGGCGAGGAGATCAACCTGGTCGGCAGCGGCCCGATCCGGTACATGTACGACCCGTCGGTGGCCGGGGACAGCAACTGCTACACGCGCCTGACGCCCATTCAGGAGGTGCACGCCGCGGCCGGCCCGGGTAACCACTGGTTCTATCTGCTGGCGGAGGGCACCAGCCCGACCAACGGCCAGCCGGTCAGCCCGACCTGCAACAGCACCACGATCACCGGCCTGGGCATCCAGAAGGCGATCACCATCATGTACAACGCGATGCTGCTGAAGACGTCAGCCTCGTCGTACCTGAAGTACCGGGTCTGGACACTGCAGGCCGCGAAGAACCTCTACCCGGGCAGCTGCACCGAGTTCAACACGGTGAAGGCAGCCTGGGCCGCGGTCAACGTGCCCGCCCAGTCGGGCGAGCCGACCTGTAGCTGACACGCACCATCGGAGGCCGGCGCCAAGCCAAGGCGCCGGCCTTCACCATGTCCGCCGCACCGCCGCAGTGTGTGACCGGTCAGCCGCCCGCCATCGCGCCGATGACCAGGAAGGGCTCCTCGCCGGTGGTGACCCGGTCGGGCAGGGGTGTGTCGGGGGGCTCGTTGGACAGGTCCTCCTCGCAGGCGAAGAACCGCACGTAGGCGCGGCGCTGCCCGGTGCGGCGGTCGCGCATCGTGCCCTGCAGCATCGGATATCGCTCCTCGACCGCGTCCAGCACGCGGCGCTGGGTGACCGTGCCGGTGACGTCGAGGCTGACCTCGCCGCTGATCCGGGCGAGGTTTCTCAAATGCGCCGGCAACACGACTCGGATCATGGCAACACCTGGGCTTCCACGGACAGGACCGCCGGCAGGTCACGCACGATCGGGGCCCAGGTGTCACCGCCGTCGGGCGAGCCGTAGACCTGGCCGCCCGTGGTGCCGAAGTAGACGCCGCAGCCGTCCAGGGTGTCGACGGCCATCGCGTCACGCAGCACATTGACGTAGCAGTCGGCCTGCGGCAGGCCGGTGGTCAGCGGCTGCCACTCGTCGCCGGCGCTGCGGCTGCGGTAGACCCGCAGCTTGCCGTCGGGCACGTAATGCTCGGAGTCGCTGGTGATCGGAACCACGTACACGGTTTCGGGCTCGTGGGCGTGCACGGCGATCGGGAACCCGAAGTCGGTCGGCAGGTCGCCGCTGATCTCGTGCCACGATCCGCCGGCGTCGTCGCTGCGCATGACGTCCCAGTGCTTCTGCATGTACAGCACCTCGGGCCGGGACGGGTGCATGGCCAGGCGGTGCACGCAGTGGCCCACCTCGGCGTCCTCGTCGGGGATCTGGCCCGAGCGCAGGCCCCGGTTGATCGGCAGCCAGCTGGCTCCGCCGTCGTCGGTGCGGAAGGCGCCGGCCGCCGAGATCGCGACGAAGATCCGATTCGGATCCACCGGGTCGAGGATGATCGTGTGCAGGCACATGCCGCCCGCGCCGGGCTGCCATTGTGGGCCTGACTTGTGCGTACGCAAAGCAGTCAGCTCTTGCCATTTCTGCCCGCCGTCGGTCGAGCGGTAGAGCGCGGCATCCTCCGCACCCGCATAGACGGTGTCGGGATCGGTGCGCGACGGCTCGAGGTGCCAGATCCGCTTGAACTCCCACGGACGGGGCGTGCCGTCATACCAGAGGTGCTCGCCCACCTCGCCCTCGTAGGCGAAGTCGTTGCCGACCGGCTGCCAGGACTGCCCGCCGTCGTCCGAGCGCTGGATGACCTGCCCGAACCAACTCGAGGACTGCGAGGCGTATAACCGGTCAGGATCGGCCGGCGAACCGTTGATGTGGTAGATCTCCCACCCGCCGAAGTGTGGGCCACTCACCTGCCAGTCGCGGCGCGTGCCGTCCGCGGTCAGGGTGAAGGCGCCCTTGCGTGTGCCCACCAGCAGTCGTACCCGGCTCATGTCCCACCTCTTTCGTAGCAGTCATGCCGCATCATCGCGCACCCCACCGACAAAATCGCCGCCGATGGGCGCAGTTCAACCGGGCGATAGTGGAATCTGCGGCGAGCCGGCGGATCAGTCCATCGACGTCGATTTGCGTGCTCGCGCGGGCCGGACATCTGGCCTAGTATCAAAGCGTGATGACGCACTATACGCAGTGTCATGGCGGTTGGCGGCCACAATGACCACCGCGGGCTGGGTCGCGTTGGCATTCGCCGTTTTCGGCGCCTTCAGCTATGGCGCCGGCTCGATCCTGCAAGCCGTCGGCGCCCGGCGCAGCACCAGCACAGTGCGCACTCTGGGCCATCCTCTTTACCTGATCGGCGTCGGCTGCGACCTGCTGGCCTGGGCGGGTTCGATGGTCGCGCTGCACGAGCTGGCGGTCTATCTGGTCCAGTCGGTGCTGGCCGGCTCGCTCGCGGTCACCGTCGTGGCCGCCCGGGTGTTCCTGAAGTCCCAGCTGCGCGGGCAGGACGTCTTCGCCGTCACGGTCACCATCGGCGCGCTGACGGTGCTGGCCATGTCCGCCGGCGAGCAGGAGCAGGTCACGGCGTCGAACGGGCTGCGCATCGGGTTCTGCGCGGCCGCGCTGGCCACGGCCCTGATCGGCTGGGGCGCCACCAAGGTGGCCTCGCCCGTCGCGGCCCTGGCCGGGCTGTCCCTCGGCGCCGGCGCGCTGAGCGGTCGCGCGCTGACCGTGCCGGAGCAGCCGATGGAGCACCTGTCCGCGACCGCGCTGGCCGTCGTCACGGAGCCGTTCACCTGGGCGCTGGTCGTCTTCACGGTGACCGGCATGCTGCTCTACACCAACGCGCTGCAGCACGGTCAGGTCGGGCCGGTGACAGCGATCTTGTGGATCGGCGAGGTCATCGCGCCCTCGGCCATCGCCCTGGTGCTGCTCGGCGACACCGTTCGCCTGGGCTGGGAGATGTCGGCGGCGATCGCCGGACTGATCACCGTCGGCGCGGCCGTGCTGCTGGCCATGGCGCCGGCGACCGGCGCGACAGCCCAGCCGCCGGAGGCCGAGCCGAGCGGGGCCCCGCGACCGGCGCTCCCGCTCACCGGGCGTCGGCCGGCCGCGCTGCCGTCGCGGGTCGGCCCGCTCGGAACGGTGCTCTGGTGGGGTTCGCCGGCCAGCCCGCTGCCGCTCTGGCGCCCGCCGAGGCGGGCGATGGTGGCCCGGCCCCCCGCCGCCGAGCCGATCTGGGACCGGCCGCATCGCTCGGACGTCCCGGCGATCGAGGCTTCGCGACCGGCGATCGCGGCCGCGAGCCACCGGCCGGCGGCGTTGTCGTCGCGGCCACATCAGGCCGTGCCGGAGCCGTCCCACTTCGAGCCGGCGCAGGCACCGGCCTTGTCCGAGCGGCCGTCCGGAGCGTTCATCTGGTCCGGGCCACCGAGCAGCAGGCAGCCGGCCTGGAGTCCGCCGGAGCGTCCAACCCCGGCCCGCACCCCGCAGATCACGGCCGAGGACCGGCCATACCGGCCAAGCTCACCGTGGGCCGAACCACCGAGCGGGCTGATCGACCAGGAGGCAACCGGCTGGGCCTAGGCAGGCTTATCTGCAAACGAGTGTTTGCGCAAATGGGTGTTTGCGCTATGGTGTACCTATGTCCACCCCGGGCCCAGACCTCGACTCGGCCTTCGCCGCTCTCGGCGACCCCGTCCGTCGCGCCTTGGTGACTCGTCTCGCGCTGAGTGACGCCACGGTGGGCGAGCTCGCCGAGCCCTTCGACCTGACCCCTCAGGCGATCTCCCACCACGTCGGAGTCCTGCGGCGGTGCGGCCTGGTCGAGCAGCGACGCGAGGGCACCAGACGCCCCTGCCGGCTGCGGGTCGACCAGCTGTCGCTGCTCAGCACGTGGATCGACGACCAGCGCCGCGCCTGGGACGACCGGCTCGACGCCCTCGAGCAGCACCTCACCGACGACGGAGCGGTCCGTTGACCGCCGGCGCAGAGCTCCGCGGCGACGAGCTGATCGCCAAGCGCCAGCTCCCGGCGCCACCCGAACGCGTCTGGGCCGCATTCACCTCGCCGACGGGCATCGCGGCGTTCTGGGGCGGTTCGCACGCCACGGTTCCTTCCGAGTCCGTGGCCGTGGACCTGCGTCCCGGCGGAGAGTTCACGCTCGACACCCGCGCGCCGGACGGCGCGACCCGCCGGCTCCGGTTCGTCTACGTGAGCATCGCCGCACCGCGCGAACTCGTGTTCGACGAGCCCGTCACCGGCCTCCGCACGACCGTCACCGTCCGCCCTGACGGCGACGGCACGCACCTCACCGTCCACCAGCGCCGGCTTCCCCCCGAACTGCGGACGGCCCAAGCCGCCAACGGGCTGGCCTCGATCCTCGACGCCCTCGCCACTCACCTGCGGCACGAGAAGGCCACACCAGAACGGAGAATGCCATGACCCAGCGCGACCTCGTCGCGGAGTACTTCGACGGATTCCGCAAGAGCGACCACCCGCGAATCCTCGCGACCCTCACCGACGACGTGGAGTGGGTCATCCACGGCCACCGAACCACCCGCGGCAAAGCACAGTTCGACGGCGAGATCGAAAATCCGGCGTTCACCGGCAGCCCCGAGCTCGACGTCCATCGCGTCCACGAGGACGGCCCGGTCGTCATCACCACGGGCGAAGGCCGCGGCGTCAGCGTCGACCACGGAGGCTTCCGGTTCGCCTTCAACGACCTGTTCACGTTCCGCGACGGGTTGATTGCCCGCGTAGATTCCTATGTGGTCCCTCTGCCCTAAGCGGATGGGTCGAACTTTTGTCCGCGGCGCCTGCGGCTCCTCGCACAGTGGCCGGCATCGGCAAGGACATCGCCACCCGCCCACAGAAAAATGAGCCTTCGAGGGCGTGCGAAGGGCCCACTTTTCCCATAATTCCGTCAGCTCAAAACCGCTCGGGCGCGATATGACCCCGATATTTCGGTTATTTCGGGTTGGTAGAAAGGTGAAGGCGCGGAGAGGTTGAATGGCTGATGTTCTGCCCGGCCCTGCGATCATCATCGCAATGACGAGGATGATCCTTCCTCCCGGTGAGCCAGCAGCCGGTCCGTGGCGGGTACAGCCTGTGGTCCAGTTTGTGGACCGGCTGCGCGTCGCCGCGGCCCCGCCTCGCGACCGGCCGTGGGTAATCGCCGTTGACGGACGCAGCGGCAGCGGAAAGAGCACCCTGGCCCGCACGGTGGCGGCGGCGGTGCCGGGCTCGGTGGTCGTGCACACCGACGACGTCGCCTGGCACCACTCGTTCTTCGGTTGGGCGGATCTGATGGTCGACGGTGTCCTCGCCCAGGCCCGGCGCGGCGAATCCGTCGCCTACCGTCCG
>Ga0307513_10004146_pt1 | contig 19408 bp, 23 predicted proteins | sample 15_EM_MG_FD_202174 | JGI IMG/M metagenome (GOLD analysis project Ga0307513, IMG submission 202174) | Populus trichocarpa ectomycorrhiza microbial communities from riparian zone in the Pacific Northwest, United States - 15_EM | ecosystem: Host-associated > Plants > Roots > Unclassified | place...
ATTTGAAGCACCAGGCTGATATCCCTTTTAGTTCCTTGCAGGTCTTTGATCCAGAAGATCACGCTTCTCTCCACTCTGATAAGTCTAAGGAAGGTCTCTCGATCTATGGTGCGTCGAAACCCATCGTTGGACCGCCAGTTGCATGACCCCAATGTAGGGATCTTGAACAACACTCGGACGATGTTGGGGCGTGATCTCCTCCGCGAATGGCTTCTCCGACCCTCACTTTCGTTGCCCGTCATAGCGGCTCGTCATGTAGCGGTGGCGTGTTTCGTTAATGCTGATAATATGACGACGGCGGATGATATCCAAGGACATTTATCGGGGATCAAGAACATGCCCAGGATTCTCAGGATGCTGAAATCTGGAAAGGCAAAGGTCAAGGATTGGCAGGGAGTCGTGGAGGTAGGACCCCGATTATCATTATCTCGTGCGCTAGGTTGGTTAACATCACACAGTTCGCCTTTCATGCTGCGATGGTCCGTGGCTCGCTGGCAGAGCTGACACACGCCAACCACGTGGACATATTGAAGAAGGTCTGTACCAGCTTCTTCCCTAGAGGCTCACGAAAATGACATTCCCAAGCTGATCAGCGCATTGGACCTGAACCTACTTCGAGAGGTTGGGACAATTATCAACGGAACGGTGTGCAACCTTGAAGGAGTTGTGAATCCTTCACTGATGTACGTAAGGTCGACTGGGAGGAGTCCATCACTGCTTCTCGCGTTTGCGTCCAGCAACACATCGACGAGGAACTGGATAATAGAAAACACATATACGCTGGGCTTGACACTGTCCTTGTACGTTCCAGTCATTTTACTTCCAGGATGACAGCCACTTTACGAGCCATTGCAGTCCAAAGTCGCACAGCAGGTCGCCTCCACGGCGCCTGAAGGGATTAAATCCCTCAATGTTGTTTACTTCCCGCAGTTAGGTGGGCGATGACCAGTCACTCTGACGTGCTGGGTACAAACCCTTCCACAGGTTTCCTCATCTGCATCCCAATGTTGGAGGAGTGGTCCCATGAAGGGCAGATCAACGATTTAGATGGTTGGACCTTCCAGGTCAGACACGTTTACCGTCTACTTCTAGTGCCTGACTAAATCATGTTCCTGCAGTTCTCTTCCGAGTAGGGCTCAAGGTCGTCACTATTTGGTTCGACCTCGCTGACGCTGGTGGTGTAGAGCTCATGTGTATTTCAAGTCGCAGCAGATGATAGGTAAGTTAATCCCTCCTTGCTCAGATCCGTCGGTTGTACTCAGCCGTTTCAGATCTGGATACGCATATCGGAGACCTTCACACATCCATCGTCGGTAATCGTACACCCTTCGTCGCCGAACTAAGGGCTACAACCCTGTCACTGATTCCAAACAGATAGGGAATTGGAGATCATCGAGGACCTTCTCCAGAAAGTCCTTGTCCACGAGGAGATGCTGACCCGCATATGCCATCTCTGTGCAGAACTGGATTGCCTTCTCTCGTTCGCCCAAGCCGCAAGGATGTACAACTTCAATATGCCGGATATGTGTGAAGATAATGTGATCAGGATCGTCAAAGGACGGTGCGACAGGAGGCAATATTTACGAGCCGTGGTTACTAACCCTCAAACAGCCACCCTCTCCACGAACTCGTCGTTGACACCTTTGTGCCGAATGATGTTTGTATCGCAGGTGGAACCCACGAGTTGGTCGTGAACGACGAGCAGGGCAACGGCCTGGAAGCGGACCCGAATGTGGTTATTTGTACTGGTGCAAATGCGTGCGGAAAGGTTTGTGATGTGTTCTCTCCTTTTTTCTACTCGACCTCTGATACGTGCGGTGTGTAGAGCGTTTACCTGAAGCAGGCAAGCCTATCGTTTTGGATTACACAAAATAACAACAACTTTCACAGACCGCTCTTATCCAGTACATAGCACAGGTAACCGACCGCCTGACGTGCTCACAATTCTCGCTGACGCTACTGCGTAGGTCGGATGGTGAACCTTGTATGTATCTTGCACGCACCTTGGTACTCACATCCTATAGTTTCGTTCCCGCCGAGTCTGCAACACTCGGGATAGTCGATAAAAGTCTGTTCTTCATTGCTAGTAACGGCAACATACTGACACAGATCAGTTTTTACTCGGGTTCAAACACGCGAATCCGTCTCCAAGGTCCTTCTGAACAACACCTATGGCTCCGTAGCTATCAGCGCCTGACCGGACTCTTCTCAGGAACAATCTGCATTTATGATTGATCTTAATCAAGTCTCGTTCGCTCTAAGGAACTGCACCGAACGTTCTCTGATCATTCTAGACGAGTTTGGGAAAGGCACCTTGTCGACAGGCTCGTAATCGCTCGCTCGCTCTCTTGTCACTCTGCCTGGTCTTTCATGATCCGTTCTTGCTGCGCTTGACTGGGCTCTTCTACCTCTTGTCGCGTCGTTTGCTGACCCCGCTATTCAGATGGCGCAGGACTCTTTTGCAGTATCATAAAACATTTGATCAACCGTGGCCCCGCTTGCCCCAAAATACTGGCTGCAACACACTTTCATCAAGCCGCTTCTGAGATTCTCAGGTCTTCTGACACCAGGGTGTCATTTGTTCACATGCAGGTTGTATTCTCGTCACTCTCGACAGGCAGAGCTCTGGCCCCCGTCTCTGGCGTGGGCGTCCCCTCAGTCGGCAGCCGACCGGGGGATAAGATCACGTATCTCTACAGGTATAAAGAGGTCTTCAGTCACCATATAAGCTGACTCAGTGGGACGAAGGGTGGCGAAAGGGTTGGCACATCATTCGCATGCTGCAAGATGTGCTGAGCTGTGCGGGCTGCCTCATGGGGTGGTTGAAAGAGCCGAACATGTCAGGTGAGTATCAATGGCCACAGCGCTCACACAAATGGGTCGCACTAACGGTTGGGATTCGCAAGCACCCTGCTTGCTGCTCACGAACTAGAGAAATTGCTGGACGAAGATATGACTGAAGAGGAGGCGAGAGAGTTGGAAGAGGCCGAGGCTATCGGTAGGAAGTTTTTGGCATGGAACTTAGATGATGAGACGGCGATGGACCGGCCCCCAAAGGAGTTTGTTGCTGAAATTTTGGGCATGATGAATCAGGATTAAGCGAATGAGTGTACAGGACGGAGATACAATCAAATTTGATACAAGACGGAAGTTTTTGTGTGAACAGAATAGTCGAGAACTACTACCACGACGTCCTCGAGGCCGCGATGTCTAAGTTTGGGTAGTCACGATGACGGGGAGCCTGCCGATGGGATTCGCGGGACTCTCTATACCCGGATGTAATAATACCTCAGATCGAGGTCCCGGACGAGGTTCGCGGCGGTCAACCCCACGTCCACTGCGGAATGGGGGACAAGATCAGCGCCAAGTACTACAAAATATTCCACACATGTCTACCGGACCAAGCTGCACGGTTGTCTCTAATGATTGGAAGACTCGTGAACCATCGGTTCGCACTGTCTGATAGTGGTCGAACTGAATCCTCGATTCCACGTTCGACGATGTTTCGCGCGTTCAGGGCCACCTGAGTCAGGCCCCAACCGGTGGAGGGATGGGAGCGCTCAGTGTTCTGCCCTCCCAGTCTGATTACGAATATATTAACAAGGTACGGTTTTTTCCTACACCCCTCCTGAGACTTAATTCTTGGTTCGTTCTATCTGGTGGATCAAACTCCTCGAAGAAAGGAGACAGTGCCGTCCTGGCTTATATTCACCAACCCATTAGACGAAGACATTTGCCATCGTTATCCTGAAATTACGAGGTGTATTGTTCAATAGATGTGCCCCACGCGATGTCCCAAGAAACTGTCCTATGACTGATGGTGAATATACAATGAACGGGGGAGAACGGCAAGTGACGAAAACACGACTGCATCCACTTCGAATAATCTCAGGTGAATTCAGCCCGGCCATTCGACAACAAGCTGGGCTGACACGGAGTGCTCTTGATCTCCATCGTCTTCGAACTTCAGCTTGTACATAGGTTTCGACTGCGATCCCTGAGCGGCCCGCTTCGGGTCAATTATGACGAGGATCGAACACTTCACAGAAATGGAATGGACTTACCCGTCCAGCAGGATGTACATCGTTCGGGCTGGCTAAGACTTCCGCTCGATAGAAACAGCTAGTGTCCGGATATAGTGCCATGACTGTCGCACCACCAGGGAAGATAGGATATGCGCTTTGGTGCGACGCGGAATTGGGAGCTGCAGTGGGATCGGGTAGCGGTATGATCGACCGTAACGTGGTGTTGTAGAACCTAAGGGACGCGTCAAGATGACACTTTATGATCAGGCTATTTCTATCCTCACGCTCCGGGTTGTCCGTCCTCCTGTGGCTCTGCGTCTTGTACCACATAGCTAAAGTGCCCTGGGATTCAGATTTGTTCCGATGACGGAAGGGGGGGAACGGACCGATTCTTATCTTGGTTGATACATTTCGTGACGACAGCGAGGATCCATGTGCTCTCGTCGGTTGGCCCGTTCGTCCCTGAGACAGTCGGGGGATGGAAGGCTACTTTTCGACCTTCTTGGAGCGGTAACTGTGCCGCCAGCGCCTCCCGGCGAGCCTTTGGGTCCCGAGAGAAGGGTATGTTAGAACTAGGACCCACGGAGTTGCGTGCCGGTAGCGTTATCTTCTGAAGGTTGTTCACAACAGGCGTGGCAGGCGTAGGAATGATCGCCGGTGATTGGCCTCTCGGTGGCCGTTTGTTTCGTTTGTCTGGGGAGACATTGACTGCGGCTCCCTTTGTTTCTGTTTTCCCCCTTACCTGTAGCATGAGACTCTGAAGCCTTTCTCAAAGCAATCAGAACATCGAGACGTTCCATGGTCTCTCCGATGGCCCTGCTGGGGTGATAAGCGCCATGAAGTGCAGCGGTGTAGTTATCGCGCACCGTGCCTCCTTTTCGGCGTTACCCTTTACCTCTGTAAGTCCGGAAAGCAATTTCTTGTAAACTGGTTTCACACCGTCGAAGCCCTCCGCCGGTAACGTGTCGTTAGAAGGCCACGAGGATATGAGTCGATTTACACGACCGATTGTCTCCATCGTGTTATGGCTGGAGTAAAGCCCATTCAGGGTATTTATGGAAGACCGGGCGTGTAACCAGCATTCAACCTCTGGTCGCGATCAAGAGAATTAGACCGAAGTTTTCGCCGTCAAGTAGTATATCTCATACCTTCTGTGCTGGCGGGGCGTGAGGAAATCGCACGGCGCCTGTCCATGAGAGTATAGAACGTGACCGGCCTCGAGTGGACCAAGTCAAAAATTTCGTGCGATCACCCGGTGGAGGCGCGGGGACGATGTAGCGAGGATGTAACCCTACTCAGGCGAGATTTCGCACGGGGGTGCTGCGTCCGGACACACGAGATGGGTGTTCGGAAGCAAGGAGAGGACGCCACGAACCAAATTAGGAAGGCGAGCATCACTGATTTTAAAGTCCGCGATTAGGAATGCAAAGTCTCGGGTGATAAATAACAAAAACGCTCCCTCGATCCCAACAGCGGGTCGCACTCCTTCCCCAAAGAACCTGCGCTTCGGGGGGGGGGTAGAGCCGGTGTCGAGTGGCCAGTTGTCGGCATGGGGTACTCGCCGTTCAACTTTCTACCCGCGGGCACGTTCGCTGATCTCGTGAGTGCGGAGCTACGATGGCTAGTACTAGCTTTGCCGGGAGAGTTGGACCGGACCCACTCAACCGGCTCATTCGCCCTAGAGGACGTGCGAATAATACATAGTGTATACCCTTGTTCATGCATCACTACTCTGGAAACTTGGTCGCGTCTGAGGCCTCTTCTTGGGTTTTGGTCCCGGAAAGATTTCGTAGAGATACGTCGTAAACAACTGGAATCCGGTGAGCAGCAGCGTTTGGCGAGACAGGTCTATGAAGTTACCTTCTTCGATCTTCTTTAAATCGTACTTGAGACTATCAAAACGCCGTCGCAGGGTGTCGTTTTTCAAATTGAGCTAGTCCGTTGTCACTAAATGCGAAATGCGGATTCATGGGACCAACTACCATCGAGAACCCAGCAAATACGTCCTTGACGAATACCGAGATCTTCACGGGTTCATCAAAATTCCCCAGGGTGACTGAATTAACAGCAAGCCTTGACTGGTTTGCTCAAGATCAGTGCCGAATATAACTTCGATAAGTGGGACGCACCAATTCGTTTACAAGGGTAATCAGGGCGTGAAGGTAATCTTCAGCCGTCAGCGCGAACTTATCCTTCCACACATCATCAACTGTACTTTACAGTATGAGTGAGTTCGTCTTCATCACTACCAGACAACTCACTTCCCAACACGGCGCTCACTTGCTCGAGGCTGATCAGGGACCTCGTAGTCATGTACTCGACCAACGCGGCAGAATAGATGGCGTTCCGTAGGGAATTCGACCACATATCCTTCCACTTCCAAAACTGGTTTGAAGGGATGATCCTGGCGAGCGCAGACGAATTCTCTCGGCAGCTCTGGATTATTGGCCGCACGGTTTCGAGCAAAGGTGCGACTTCCCGGGGTTCAGGCGCGCGGTCTCAAAATGCAGGGAAAGACATACCTTGGTCTGGGGGAGTAGAGTGAAGCTTGTTGAGTATACCCGCCATCATGCGTGTTTTCTTATCCAGGTCGTGAACTTCGTCCCTTATTTTCTGCACTTTGGTAAGAAGAAATACCGAACAGAAGTGCATCACACACATCCCGCAACTCCGAGTCCTTCTCCAACAAATCATTAATGTGCTCGAGCTGAGTGTTCATATCGTGGGGGATGAGTTAAAGATTGAATCCCAGCCACACTTTCGCGGCTGGTTCGGCAATTCGGCAAATCCCGAACAACTCCTCGAACCGTCGCTCTCTTACTCGTGTGCCGCCCCCCGCGTCGAACCCGCCACTCGTCTACTCTGCTGGGAGCACGCTGGTTGTTGACGCGTAGGACATGCCGGACGTCCGAGCTGTCAGGAAAACGATTAAACAACTCCGCGACGTCCCCGCGAATACAGCAGGCGCCGGTCAAGATGTGCTCCAACTCATCAGTGATTACATTGTCGAGGTCAGCCCGAAGGAGGGACCGGTGCACTGGTTTTGCCGCAAGGCTGAACAGCTAACGATTGACTGTGCAACATTTCTCCTCCGTCTACACGCATACGAATCCAGCTCGATCCAGACCTGGCGGAATCTACTGACTCGATGCTTACGAGGGTGTTGTGACTGCGTGCGCGGATTAGCGGAGGCCAAGATCAATTCGAGACACACGTAAGTCCATATTCTTCCTAAACGTATCCAGGACATGATGAGGAAATAGGTTTTTCGGCGCATTCCCAGAGGAAACTTTGAGTAACTTCTGGACAGATTTCGCAAACTGGGAGAAGACCATAATACTGGCCTGCATGAGGGATAAGCGACTAATATCTGCATCAAAATCTTCTTCCACCCTTAACGATATCCCCCCCGCGGTCCTCTGTCACGTTTTTACCAACCTCGATGTATTCCTGGACCCCGAGATCCTCAAGGCGATACGATCGACAATCCCCGCTTCCTCTTCAATTCTGCTCCCCGTTGATCCATATCCCCCCGGTCTCCTACTACTCGCGTTTGACGAAGACCAGAACGTGCGAACTTGGGCTCGGTTACACCTCCGAGTGGCTTCCCAACTTACCAAAGACCAGCTCGCGGGCCATTACCTCAAAGTCCTCGAAAGCGTCGCGGCGGTTCTTTCTGACAAACTTTCCCCCCTTTCTTTCCCGTTCTCCAAGGATCGCGCTGTTCTCTGGTCTGGTTTTGGTCCTATGCTACGAAGTATACCCTCCGAATATTACACAACTACCCATGGGCGCCAATTGGAGTTTAACCAGATTGTGCTGGGACACGTCCACGATAATGGACAGCGTCAGTGCATATTTTTACCCCCTTTCACCAATTACATTTTTCATTCTTTTGTAAAACAGACTTTGTTGATGTCCTGAGATCATTGGTTGTACTGGTGAAGAGGATGGGCGCTGAGATATGGTCCGTGGAAGGAAATTCGCCCGAGTACCCTCAAGTGATATTCGACGCGATCAAAGATAACAAGAGTTTCATCGCGGAACTCGAGAAACCCGAACCTCCCTCGTGGTTATTGGGCTGGTTTATGGACTACCTTTCTACCATCTGGACACTCCCCATCCTGGGTAGTGTTGTAGCGAAGATAATTGACTTTTTATGCGATGAGTTGCAACATGAGAGATTTGCGGCAATACATCCACTTGGGATTCTCACTGCAGCTAGGGTGTGTCCCTTCACGACTTTTAATCCTTTGAGCTAACCGCGTTACAGCTCTTGATGAACGCCGACAAACGCGCCCGAACGGAGGATTCAACACAACAAATTAGCGTCTTCGCCCACGTGTTGGATATCCATAGCAGCGCATTCGTCTCCGCAGCATTCGACCGCCGGTTTTCCAAAGATCCGTGGTCCGAAGCGCGGAAGGGTTCTCGAGAGCTCGTCCGTACTTCCCTCATCAATGACACCCGAAACGTCGCCGACGCAATAGCCAGGCTCTCCAAGCGTCTGACGGACCCCGCACAGGAGCTTACCATACCTTCCATCCGGAAGCAGATGTGGAAGGAAATGTACGACAAACTAGGTGAGAGTGATGTGGATGGACTTGCTCTCATTATTGCCGTTCAGGGTAGCTCTGCCCACATGGATAGTCTTGCGCAGAAGCCCTTTCGTGATCTGGCAAAGAAGATCGGAGGGAACACTGTCGAGAATACTGTTACTGCGATCAATAATGGCCTGGCCGCGTTCGGCTCCGGGTTCTTGGATGCCGTTTCCAAGTTCGCTAACTATACAACTTCCTCCGTCGTTCTTGATCTTTTCTCAACTCCCGGAACTGTTCACGCTGTCATGGCGCTCATGCTTTCACCTATCGAAGAAAATCAAATGGCCGCTCAAGCACTCGTTGGCCAAGCGTTCGACGTGGATGTTCGGCAGGATTGCTTTAGAGCTCTCTTGGAGAACCTACCGCACGTTTCCTTCAGCGGAATCTTCGATGTTCTCGAACAATTCACCCGTTACGCCGCGCTTGTTCCGGAAGCATGCGGCCTCTCTAAATCCATCGTCCGATGCATGACCGACGTCATCGAAGTCCTCTGTTCTAGCGAGAACGGTCTCCTCCGTCGTTCCTCGTATCTTAAGAAAAGTGCTGAGGGACACAGTACCGCGGAAGACTTGCCGAAGTGGTGGAAATTAATGGCCCGCTCGATATCTGTCATCTTTCGAAGGACTCCAGGATGGTCTCTATTCGTTGACGCGAAGGAAATGGTCGAGTGGATGCGAGATGCCTTGATTTTTTGTCGAGACATGCTTGCTCAGTGGAGGGTCATCGAAAGTGCGGCACTTGTTGCGTCCCCGGAGGCTGCCACTCTCAAACCGGGCCGGATGTCCAGGCTTGGTCGGAGGATGGTGGAAGATTTGAAGGAGGTTCTGGTAGAGTTGGGGAGGTGGTTGCGGTTGACGGACGAAGAACTGCTCTACCAATCTTTCGCACTGCTGGAGACCTTGCTGGGTTGTTTCAAGGACACCGGGATCCCCCCTCCAGAGGAAGCCATCAAGAAGTTCACAAAGACCGTTAACGACGCGAGGAACAAGGATCCTAACCGTCCCCAGACGAGACTCGATGCCCCAAGGATCCTGAGGTTGGAAAATGCCCTTGCAGCACTCAAGGACGACGATGACGAGGTCGAAATCGTCTCCCCGCCGGTGGAGAAAGTCGATTCGGACGTGGAAATACTCGACGGACCACCTCCCCAGAAAACTATCAACAGGAAGCTGATGGAAGCGAGCAGGGCCGTAGGCAAGGCGAAGGCGGATGGCCGGAAATTGAATTTGAGCGTCGGGTTTACGACTGCGTCGGCGATAAAGGACCAACAGATTTCGAAATTCTTCGCGAAGGAATCGAAGGAGTCGAGCAAGGACGGGATCAAGGAGGAGAAAAAGGATGCCATCCCCAGTCGCCCTGCGGTTCCGGTTCGCAAGCCATCTATCCTTCCTCAGAAACCCCAATCACCCCCACAACAGCCTTCGAGCGATGAGTCGAGCGACGAGAGTGCAGGAGAAACCGGGTTCGCAGCGCTTGGCGATATACAGCGGAAACCGAGTCCGAAGAAGAAACCTATCGCTATCGAGAAGAAGCCCGTGGAACGTCGGGGGATTCAGTTCATGGACATCCCAGGTGAGAATGCCGCAGTCAGGAATCGGCTCAATCGACGAGACGAATCCCGCCGAACTCAAATGCGTCTGAAACCGGACATATCTGGGTTTCACCGCGTTATATTGTCATGGAGCTACGACCACGAAGGACAGGAACCGCCATTCGTCGGACAAAAACCCCGATATATGCACGTCGTGGATAGGTTCTCTGGATTCGACCAATACGGAAAGATCTTTCAACCCCTTTTGATGATGGAGTGTTGGGCGCAGATTGTCAAGTCCAAGGATGAACCGGGAGACTTCCACTCGTGCACCGTTTCCAACAGGCGATATGAGGACGATTGGATCGACGTGGATCTCGGTATCACGGGGCAACCCAACGAATGGACTCTTGCGGAAACGGACGTAGTGTTACTCCGGGAACAGGGAGGAAAGAAGTCGGTTTTGTGCAAAGCGCAGGCTTTCAAGGGATCGCAATTTGGGGGATGCACCACGACTGTCCGATGTGTTTCTCGTTGTGACCCTGGTCTTACGAGTGGGACAAAATGGAACATCAGCAAGGTCTTCAGGTGAGAACCTTGGGCGGTGTTTCTTAGTACATGATCTCATTCAGGCTCGTAGTTTGAGTACGCTCCACAGGGAGTATTCTGCCCTCGTGGCTCTCCCCTACTACGACCTCGCCGACGTTATCCTCAATCCGAAGTTGGTCAAGGTGGCAATCGATAAACGGGAGGTACGGGCATCCATGGAAAAGTACGGTGTGAATGAACCTCAAGCAGGAGCAATTGTCGGAGCCATGAATACTGAGGGCTTCTCCTTAATTCAAGGGTAAGTTTTGGTCTCTCCCATCCTCCTTAGAAGAATTCCGATTTACCCCGGTGTAGACCTCCCGGAACCGGAAAAACCTCTACTATCTGCGGCCTGGTTCAGGCACACCTGGCCAAGCGGGCCCGGCCTGCGACCAAGATTAACGTCGGCAGAGGACCCAGCACCGCGGAAAAGACTTGTCCTCCCAAGATCTTGCTCTGTGCACCCAGCAATGCTGCTATAGACGAAGTCGCCCATCGGCTGAAAGACGGTATTCTCGGCGGCGGGAAACAGGGTCTGATTCCGAAGGTGGTACGAGTCGGCGCAGACAGCGCGATAAATGCCACCGTAAAGGATATTTCCCTCGATTTCCTCATGGATCAAAGGATAAATTCTGATCCCGACTCTGCACCGTCGGGCGGATCAACAACCGAGATTGCGGCGACCCGGAGAGAACTGGAATCGGTTAAGAAAGAGAGGGAAAAGAAGATAGAAGAGCTGGCCCTGGTCCAGAACAACATTGCCAAGACTACGATCCTTGAGGACGAGATCAAGCGGTTGACTCAGAAGAGGATGGCGCTCACCCAGCAGGTCAACAGGCTTCGGGACAAGAACAAGTCTGACAATCGAGCTTTGGACGCTGCCCGCCGTAAGATTCGTTCAGAGATCCTACAAGAGGCCGACGTGATATGCGGCACATTGTCCGGTTCTGGTCACGATGGCCTGCAGCTGGAGCAGTTTGATTTCGAGATGGTTATTATCGACGAAGCGGCTCAGGCCATCGAGCTCAGCACGTTGATCCCCCTGAAGTACAAATGTAACAGGTGTATCCTCGTTGGAGGTGCGTGATGCGATGTCTTCCTTATTGACAATCTGCCTCATACGGGAGTCAGATCCACAGCAACTCCCGCCCACTGTCTTATCACTGGAGGCAAGCAGGTGTCACCCTTTTTGTTTGAGTCAACTAACGCAAAGGGCAGGCCTGCAAGTATCAATACAATCAGTCCCTCTTCGTTAGATTCCAAAAGGACAACCCTGCCGCTGTCCACTTGTTGAGGTACTAAGTCCCGTTCTGTTACGATTAACCACGCTGAAACTTGCCCCTCATAGCATTCAGTATCGTATGCACCCTGAGATCAGCCTTCTCCCGAGTCGCGTCTTTTATCAAGGGAAACTGTTGGATGGACCCGATATGGATGTGAAGACGACACAACCTTGGCACCTACAAGAGATGTTTGGTCCCTACAAATTCTTCAACGTCGCCGGGCAGGAAGAATCTGGTCGGAGTCACTCCTTGATCAACAGGTCCGAGTGTCAGACGGCGGTGGCTTTGTACACTCGCCTCCGTAAGGAGTTCTCGAACTTCGACTTCGACTTCAGGGTCGGAGTAATTTCGATGTACCGTGCGCAGATTGGTGAGCTCAAGCGAGCTTTCGTCCAAAAGTTCGGGCAGGATATCGTTGGAAAAATCTTGTTCCACACTGTCGATGGATTCCAAGGTCAAGAGAAGGATGTCATCATCTTGTCGTGTGTTAGGGCGGGACCGGGATTACAGAATATCGGGTTCTTGGCTGGTAAGAGTGAAGCCCACGAATATGTATCAGTCCATTCAGAAACCCTATTCAGATACCCGACGAATGAACGTTGCGCTTACACGTGCACGATCCTCCCTGTTCATCCTTGGGAACGTGTCGACTTTGGAGAGGAGCGATGAGAACTGGCGTCAGATTGTCCAGGATGCCCGTTCTCGCCAACGGATGGTTGATGTAAGTCGAGAGATTAACACATCGTGTGAAAGTAGCTCACCGGAGTACAGGCGAAAGCTGGATACTTCACGTCGCCGTCCAATCTTGTCCTCCCAACACCCATCGCGAAGCCGAAAGCTGCACCAGTCACTCCGCTTCCTCTGAAGGTGACGGAACCTCAGATTCCAGAGCTAATCAAACCCAAGGACGTGATAAAGTCGCAAGTCAAACGGGTCGCTTCAACGGATTCGTTATTGGAGCAAGGAACAAGCAGTACCGCTGCCACCACAGCATCGACTACCAGTACGGAAAGACCTGTTCCTCTGCCACAGACGAACGGACAGCGCATTCCAAAGCCAAATGGTTTACCCGCGCCACCACAGGATCCCCGTCCGAAGAAAAGGCCGAAACCCCCGCCACGGCCTAATCCCGGTCCATCTCTCTTTATACCCTCCAAGAAGGTTTGATTCTTTTCCTCATCGCCGCCGACACCTGCTGACCACCTTACGCAGAGGCCACTCCCTGACACAGATCTGGCGGGACCAAGTAAGAGACGACACTAGACTACGAGTATACCCTGGCATTTCCCTGTTCATTGGTTCAGCAACTCCATCAGCACACGCACGATAATATAATTTCCGGAAGTATTTACCTCACATCATACCGCATTGTATCCATAGTATCCACTAAATAGAATCGGCTCTCACTGGAGGAAGTTCCCAACCGGGACCGTATCGCGGGACGACCATCATAACCCCATCTTTGGTTTTGACGGGGTTAGAGAACGTGCAGAGGGACTTTGCGAGAGGTGGTATCCACGATGGGTTGATCTGAGTTAGTCCTGCAGCGTAAAATTAGTCCAGCGTCTCCTCGATGGGTAGCTAGGATAAATCTATTACCTTTGATCCATACTTTACTTGATCGGACCACTTCGTGATATACGAGGTACTGAGGGGGAGACGCCGAGAACATGACAGAAGAAGGGTGGATGAACACGTCCTCTTCGATCCCGATGGCCCTATATGGAACTCCTTTCGAAGTCAAGAACTTGTTCCCGGTCGCCTCTTCGACCAAGTCTTTCCGGACGGCCACTTGATCGATGAAGGAAGCGGTCAAAAGCTGGCGGAGGACTTTAACCTGAAGAAAGATGGAATACGAGTCAACGGTGATGACCGAAAGCCCCAGGATGCAGGCAGACACACCTGAAAAGCGTTCGGAGGGCTGATCTTCGGCATGAAACCAGCATCGATATCTGAGAAATTGGCTTGCACGATGTTGCTTATTTGACCACGGAGCTTGTGAATTTCTTCCATAGCCTAAATCGATGGACGGTCAGAGCCAGATATCCACGACTGTAGACACACGATTTCCTACTAACCTTCTGCCTCACAAAGTTCTCAGCGCAGAAATCCGCACCTCCACCGGTGTACTCGTAAGCCCCAACTACAGAGAGTAGTCGAAGGATATCGCTGGTACCATTCCCCAAGGCGGAGTGTGTCTGTATATCCCATCCAAGGAGATCAGCTAAACCACAGAAGGATGCATTTACGGCCCACCTGTCTGCACTGGAAGAAGGAACGCTTCCTTAACCTCCCCGTTTCCTTAACCTTGATCTTCTCGTTGGTGATATGGTGCAACACATCATCTTCATCCATGCCCCCGTTGGGATTATCGTCATATCCGTCACCGTTGAGGCCTTCCTCGTGCAAGAAAGGATCGCCGACCGAAAGCGCTGAGACAATAGCGATGACGTATGGGAGACACCCGTGTTGTTTCCCGTTGATCAGCATCCTCGAGTATCGCGGCGACAGTGGAAACAAGGCCATGGACCGCCCCATATCCGTGATCTGAGCCTCATTTGTCCCAACCTTCTGGAGGGCACCAAGGTGTATCAGCAGCTTCTCGGATTTGGACAGCATATTGCGTGGGGGAGGGGTAGGAAAGGGGAAGTTGACCACAGCGTCGATGTGAATGCTTTTCATCTGAAGAACCACGCCATCGATAGGCATACGAAGGATTTCTGGTTTGCTGAACTCGTCAAAATAATTCTCAAACACAGCAGAGGAGTAGAGTCGATAACAATGCCCAGGACCGGTTCGTCCGGCACGACCTGCTCGTTGCGTGGCGGAAGCTTTTGAGATCCAGCTCACTTGGAAGGCTTGAATGCCGTTGTCCAGGTCGTAGCGTCTCTGCGAAAGTGAGTGAGATTTACCCCATCCTCAGATGCCCGAACCACGATCTTACCTCCTTTGACCTCCCACAATCCACTACATATCGGATATTTGGGATAGTAAGTGAGGTTTCTGCAACGTTTGTAGCCACCACAACGAGTCGAGATCCCTCAGGCGGTGGGTCGAATACCTTGAGTTGTTTCTCTCCGGGGAGCAGGGAGTACAAGGGCACTATGTGCATCGGCGCTGCAAGAGAGCGTTGGCAAGAAGCGTAGGGTGAAGGGGAACTTGTAGACACTCACTGCCGACATCCTCCCAATTATCCTCAATCCCATCTCCGCTCTCACTATTACTATCACTGTCCAGCGCCTCCCGGTCATTTCCGTTTTCGTCCGTATCCATGGCGTCATCATCGACATCCGCCGCCAACTCCTCCTCTCGCACACCGAAGTCCATGTCCTCTGCCTCGAGGTCTCCTTGACCGGCAGAAACAGCCGTCGAAGTAAAATTGGAATCTCCCGACGCCTTCTGACTCTTTGAAACAGCGGAATGTTTCCTCTTCTTCTCCGACAGTGCCTTTGGACCAAACCTCGCCTTCAGCCTTCTGCAGACCCCCGTTATCTCATTTTGTCCGGTGAGGAAAACCAGGATGCCTCCGGGAGGCAAGCGGTTATGGATCTTAACCGTCTTATGGATAGCTTCAGTGACGTAGTCAGGCTTGGTCCTCCTGTTGAAATGAATCGTCACGGGATGTTGACGGCCGGCGACATTGATCGTGGGAGGTGGCGTTGCAAACAGTATCTTGTTCTCGGCCATGTCACTTATCCTAAGAGTAGCAGACATAATGATCAGGCGGAGCAGCTACGGGTATTAGTTAATAAGAATCCAGACATGGTTTGAACCTGAAGGATACCTTGATATCGTTATTTCCCTCTTTCCACATTTCTTCCCGGAGCTTCAGCACCCTACTGAGCACACCGATCAAGATGTCCGTATTCATGCTCCGTTCATGCGCTTCGTCGATGATCAAGACCGAGTACTTGCGTAGCAAGAAATCCGAAGAAAGTTCCCGAAGCAGGACACCATCCGTCATGAATTTGATGAAGGTATTCGGGGAAGTAGTCGCATCGTATCGGATCTGGTATGAAACGCGGGAGGAGGGGAGTGAGAGCTCCTGAGCAACTCGATTGGCCATGGAAACGGCTGCCACCCTACGTGGTTGGGTGATCCCGATCACCCCAGGGTTATCTGAAGATGCGGACTCATTCGATTAGATTGAGGTAGGAGGGTGAGAAACGGGACAAACCTCCGTCCGGATGGCCGAATCCAGCCTCATACAAGAACTGCGGGACCTGGGTTGTCTTTCCACTTCCAGTCTCACCATAGATTATGGTGACGGGATTCAACAAAATCGTCTCCACGATCTCTTGTTCCTCCGAGATGATGGGTAGCAAAAGACGAGCGGCCGCGATTTCCGGCGGTCGATGGATCTCTACGACCGTCCTTCTTCCTGATCTCTGAGAGTTTTGGACGGCCTGGGCAAAGGATGAAGATGGTACAGCGTAGTCCTCTCCGAGTGGACCACGCATAAGCCCGTCGGTGTGTTCCAGCTTTCGCTTCTTGGACGGTGGTTGATGAGGGAGTTCGGCTATGAGGACCACTTCTTCTGGAGCAGGGGCAACGTAGGGTTTGACATCGCTAAGCTGCTGGAGAGCCCATTGTTTAAAGGACGATCGCTTCCGCTCGGCCTCACCGGACCACGAGCCGCCGGCGTCATCCTCCTCGTCATCAACTTCAGATTCTCGGCTGCTTTCATCCCCTTCGCCCTCTTCGTCTTCGTCCTCCTCGCCCTCGACTCCACAGTTAAGTCTCTCCGGTTCTTCCTTCTCATCATCTTTATCGTCATCTGAAGGATCGTAAGCAGAATCCGAACTGTCAAAAGAGTCATCGGATTCGATCCGGGGTGGAATCGGCTCCTTTGCCTTTCGCTTCCAACTCTGAGGCTGATGATGATGCGACAGTTAGCTGATATTCAGATAGAATGAGATTCTTTTACCTTTGAGCCCTTATTACGTTTCGGTAATACCTTTAGGGCCGCAACACTCCCATCCGCGTTCTTTCGCAAAGCACTCCCCACGGAGGCAGGACCAGTCGTAATCAACAATGTACGCCCTTTGGTCACTGCAACAGGCACAGCCTCGGTATCCCCAGTTACAGAGTCGGCGTCCGACGCCCTCGGCCGCTCCCCTAGTTCCGCCCGGGAAGTACGAGATGGTTTCGTGATATCCGCAGGCGGAAGGTCGTAATCCTCCTCGTCACCGCTATCTTCGTCTATCGTAGGACCAAATTTGGCCTTCTTGGAAACCCTCCGAACCTCCTTGTCTTCTAGGCGGTCGAGCATATCCCTATGTGAGGTGATTCTCCCCGTACCGAGAGTCGCGGACGACTTGAGGTTGATGCTGGGTAGCTCTGCCTGGCTCTTCCTTGAGGCCTCATCAGGCTATGGGGGAATACGGATATGGGCATCGGTAGAACGCACGAGAGCTTAGCGAGAATGCCAACTCGCTCCTCTTGTTTCAATTTCTTTTCCTGGAGTGGACGTGAGGAACTAGAAAAAAAGCTGACCACCCCTACGCTCAACCCACAATATATTTCTCCAGTTTCTTTTTCTGCTTTCGCGAATGGCTCGTATCGGCGTCGATCGCCATCTGGAGGATAAACGATATCGATCAACGAGGACGTTCACCGACACAGAAAAGTGCGCGCACCTGCTGCTTGACCCTCTCTCTCCTCTCTAGTTCCTTCTGCTCGAGCGGCTTCAAGCTGACAACCTCAGCATTCGGATCCAGGAGGACTTCACTGGGCGCTCCCGCGGGATCCCCTCCGGTCGGGCCGTTGGCATTCCTTCGCTTCCGTTTCTTGTGCGAGGTCCCGCCTGCAACGGATTGACGAGCCCGGGCGTTGTATCGCTGTCGTTTCCGGTCCATACGTGTCGTGTCGTAAGGGAGACGAGGGAAACGAGGGAGAGGTCGGAATTGGCACCGACAGAGATGATCTCACAAAAATGTGACCCGTTTCGGCCTCGGATCCGCCTTCACGTGAGCATAATTAAGGCTCCGCCTGTATTTTCTCACGTTCACTCCGCTTCCCGCACTGACTCTCGACCACGGGCCGGGTTAGGGGTCGCTAATTCATATTGCACGGTTGGGTCTGGGTACACTCAGGTATATTTCATGTCGAACATAGCATACACTAATCGTATTTTCCCTTCCCGGTATCAAAGTTACTCCCGACCTTTTTCTTTAAGAACTCTCCGTATCGGACCTGCTCGTAAGTTGGCCTGACAACAGCCACCTTGGGGTGTAAGAAGTCGGTGTCCTCAGCCTGCATGCGAAGCGCCGCGTCCAACGGCTTAATCAACGCGTTGAAGTTGGGCTCGGAGAAAAATGGGATCCTGGTGGAACAAAAGTCACGTCCCACCCCACCACAAAACCAGAAACCGAAATGAAAGCTCACGAAACACTAGAAGATGCGCACGTGTATAAGAAACGCTGCCTTAGACTGAAACGTGATCATACGCACCGATAATTACTACCCCGGTGAATGACCCGGTGCAACGTGCTCTTATACAATCCATTCGACCAAACCTCCCACACTATCGTAGATCACAAAGTATCAGACGACCGTCTCCACATCTTTGAGCGATATTCATGGAAGACTTACTTTCTCCTATATTACACACAACACATCCCCTTATCGGGTCAGCATTGATCCAGGTCCCCTGTTCCACGGCTTCACCGGTAACACCTCCTCCAGACGAGCTGGATGTCTTGACGAGTAATCCAGGCTGCTGGAGGAACACCTGTAGGGCTCCCTTCGTGTCATCGGCCCAGAGGAACCTAAACCCCCTTTAGATCGTAAACCCAAAACTAGGGTAGGTTCATACGTCAAACAACCGTAATCCCTGACAATCGAATGTTGGTCAGAGAGTGATAGTTGAAAAGATAGACACGGACTTGTGCGCCCCACACGAGAATCCGTCGTGGTCGTCCGGCAATGGAGGGTACCCTAGACCAACAGTTCAACGTTCAACGGTTGGCCACAAGGTAGGAGGGGAGGAAATGAGCGAACCAATGATCCGCAAAACCCAGAAACTATCGTCCACGTTTCCCTTCAACTCTTCCCACTCCTCAGGTGTCATACCCAAGCCAACCGCCATGCTACCGACACGAACCAATCAGCGAGCTCCAGTACATGTAACCTCGCGGCCATGACTAAAGACTCACGCTTCCATAACAATCAGTCCAAGTTTCTTCATCTTCTCAATCCACTTCTCATATTTCTCTCTAAACCCGGGAATATCCGGCCACTGGTTCTCGCCCCATAGAGGTTTCGTCTTATCTGGGTTCGGCACAGGTTTATAGAAGTCGATTCCTTCATGGTTGTCGGCTTTCCCGCTCGTCACATTCTCCTTGAGCCTCTGGTAGCCTACGCGAGCAAGTCGGATGA
>Ga0307513_10004147_pt1 | contig 19408 bp, 13 predicted proteins | sample 15_EM_MG_FD_202174 | JGI IMG/M metagenome (GOLD analysis project Ga0307513, IMG submission 202174) | Populus trichocarpa ectomycorrhiza microbial communities from riparian zone in the Pacific Northwest, United States - 15_EM | ecosystem: Host-associated > Plants > Roots > Unclassified | place...
TCTCCCTGGTAGGCGATTGCCTTGACAACTTTCCTGAAAGAGTCCAGAGGAGGTAGGTTAGTACGGTACAGCAGGAGCATATGATCGTGACGTACATTCCATTCTGGAGAATGTTCTTGAAAATACCCGGGGCGCGGGTCTCGAGCTCGTCCGTGTAGCGCTGGTAAATAATGTCGGGATCTCGGGCATCGATCTCATCATATTCCCGGGCGAAGACCTCGTCTTGGTCTTCCTCACGTTTCACGGAAATCTTCTTTTTCTTGACAATTGAACTTATCACGTTCTTCGTGCCATAGATAATGTTCTTCACGCCATCGCTAATGTTCATCATGCCATCGCGAATGATGGCGCCAATTCTCTTGCGCCTGGCTATGTCTTCGTATTCTCGAGAGTCAAGGCCAAGGTCGTCAGGGTGCCGGCTGAAGAGTTCATCGTAGTCACGGGTGAATACGGTGGCTTCGGCTTCTGAGAATCCACGGCCAAAAGGTTCATCGTAGTCAGCTAGATCACGGCTGGAAAAATGTCAGAAAGGCTCCGCGGACTTGGACTGATGCATAACATACGCGTCGATTTGATCCCAGCTGATGGAGGCGAAAGCGGGGGCAGCAACGAGAGCAGCAACGAAAAGAGGGGTAGTGAATTTAACCATTTTGAATTATGTTGGGATGGGTAAGTTGTTGTGATCAACACAAGTCATGTATAGATGAGAATGGGGGGAGGAGACCAGCTGAAGAAACCCAGCTCGCCGTGGGTACAAGCTTTATACAGAATCCTGTGATCTTGATGAAAACTCGCCATCGGTGATGGCAGAGAGCGCTAATTCGGTACGCTGTGCGTGTGTGGAAATTAATGAATAAAATGTTAGGCCGGTTCCTCCATGATACTCCCTAACGGAATCGTACGAAACATCGTTGAATCCATATCGCCTCTTCGTCGTCATCGTCGCCGGAAAATTCCGTGTTTTCTTGACCAACCTTCGCCAGAGATCTTGTTCTTCGGTCTCCGACACAGCCTTGGGCTAAATCGACGATGTTAGTAAGAGCTATAAAATTGTTGTCAGTTACCAACCTTCATTTTGACAATCATGGTTCCGCCTTGATTTCTAATCGATCTTTAGATGGCCTCGATAGCACGTTCCAACCGCTCGATGGCGGTATTATCAGGAAATTTATTATATTCCAGGAATATCGCCAATGAACCTTATCCGTTGCGTTGGTATTGAATACATACAACGGAGGTGCGATATCAGCCGCCATTGAATTATAACACACTGAATGTAGTCACTCAGTCTGATATATGTACCACAGGAACCAGAAAAAATTGTAAAAACCACGTCCTGCACCCCGAACAAAATGAGTGTGGAGGGGAGGACATAGGGAAAAATCTTCGATTGATGGCGGCACATTCCAGCTGGTATACGCGTTGATAATACGAGGAAGAGGGTCGTAAACAGAGAGACAAATAGAAATGATGAAAGTGGGCATCTGAACATGCTATTCCGTTAGGAAATATAACACGTTCAAGAAAAGAATGGAATAAACAAAGCATGAAGGGAAGACCGAGGCCAAAAAATGAGAGGAAGCTAACTAGCTTGCACGAAATGGACCGACATGCCTATTTCCTGCTTCCAACCCAAATCCTTAAGGTCACATATCGACAGGGGGCTCCCACCGGAAAAGTCCGTGAATCCCACCCTAATCGAACCCGTCGATCTCGACGTTTTGGGGTCATGGCGGTTTTACGGGGTCATTGACTATATCAGGAAGGCGGTGCTCGCTTAGATCTTGACCGTGTCATCCTACGCAGATGTCAAATAACGAAATACTAGAGACTGTCCTTCGTGCACGTCCGGTAATATCTAGAACTCGCCAGAAATTTTCTAATTTATCAGTAAGCAGAGAAACTGATGAGTAAGACACTCATCCAACCCCGAGGCAGTTAGTCATCCTCGTTCTCCAGCTATATAAAGTGTTCTGCGAACCGCCGTTTTCTTTTCATTCATAAATAAAGTTACCACATCTTCTATACTCAATACAAAGACTATGCCACGTCAACAGGAGCAACCTCTTCTGGCTGCGGTGCACTTATCACTATGCAAAGATGCAATACCGGGCTGCAGAGATCTCGACACCAAGAAAACCGTGTACTAATCTTCCCATTCATTGCCCAGTATGCCCCTCCAGACTCAATGGTCAACCACAAACATTTTGGAAGTACAATTTGATTCACCACATGACAGAATACCATCTAACTGACAGTGGGGAACTTCCTCCATTTCCTCGTGAAATTGTCAAAATCACACGCATCAGTAAAGCGGAGGAGAATGCCCTGGATGTCAATGAAGATCTAACAAAGAGTCACAGGGAACAATATGGTGTCCCAGACTCAGAAAACCTACTTGAAGCTGCAGATGTCGAGGAGAGAGGGTCTCGAAAGAGGGCAGTATCCTCTGTTTCTCAGGCTTCGACCTCATCTCGACGAGCCAGTGAGTCTCCATCTAAACAGCAGCGCACTATATTGTAGTAGAATGGTTTTTGTAGTAGTTATAGTGAACAACCTACCGCGGTATTTTTAATTCATCCTTTCTATAATATGGGAGTTGATACATGCGGGATAACATCTAAGCGAGCATTGCCTTCCTAATATGGTCAACGACCCCGTAAAACCGCCATGACCCCAAAACGTCGAGATCAACGGGTTCGATTAGGGTGGGATTCACGGACTTTTCCGGTGGGAGCCCCCTGCATATCGAAAATCGGAAACGGTGTGGCACTAGGAAGAAGGATTTAATGAGCACAATGAGATTAAGGTAAGAAAAACGGGGAGAAAGAACGGTTGCCTGTACACTGGTCTCGACAGTGCGAAAATGCATCATGAAGAGAAGCTCTAGGGAGGCTATTGATATCAGAATGGTGAGCGATAATATCAATCGAGCGGGAACACACCATGCACCTCCACGATACCGTTGATCAAATCCGCCCCGACCGACATGGCCAACAGACCCAACACGGGCCCCGCACTCGTACTCGTTGGCTCACTACCTATAGCTTTTCAAAAATATAACTGGGCGTGACGAATACCCAGGATCCGAGAGCGACAGCAGCTCATGTGATAAGTAGTGGCAGCTGCGAAACTGGTGAGATTTGCATGGTGCCAGCAGGCATGGAGGATGTAGTCGTCACGCACAGGGGTATTGGGAGTCATAGAGATGACCAAAGGGGTATGGTGCAGTGTCTGTCCTGAGGTTAAGATAGAAAATGGAAGGGAAGAGAAAGGCTTACATCAATGGCGACGGAACCATTGTCCTGATGTCGTCTTCTGACAGATATAAGCGGTAGTATAACATGAAAAAGACGTGATGGAACGCAATGATTGGACGGATTAGCAATATCTAGGAATATGGGCAGCGACATAAAACCTAAGGAGGCGGTCTGGCTATCGAGCTGACCTACAGGTTTTCAACTTCCATCCCTAGGGTGTAAATGACCTTCTTAACTTCTCTTCCATCATGATCTAGCCACAACTAACATATTCGTATAGACCATCTCGAGAATACCGAAACAACTCAATGCGCTTGATGACTTGCGAGTGACGTAAGTTCCTGATACCTTTGGAATTCTCGGTGGAAAGCGAGGTGGGCCAAAAGGTGCTAATAGACGATAAAGAACACTTGCTGGTGGTCGAAACAGGGAAGGCTCGAGAACACGTTTGTGATCGTGAAGGAGGGGAGGTATGGCAATGTCGCGCTTGGAGAGCGGATGAGTTTGGGGCGAGTCGTATATTGTCAGGTTGCATGGAAGTGTGACTGTTTCCCTCGAAAAGTTGGGTCGTCTTTGATAGGTGCTTGTAGTACGTGAGACAACGGGTTGTGGCGTAACGCCGGCGTTTGTCGAAATCGGGGTCGTATTTGTAACGCGAGGCGGCAGCGACATCGCGGCCGCATCCTGCTCGCGAAATTTTGGGCATCTCATTTCATTTTTCTTAGTGATAATTCGCTGCTTTGCTGCTATCCACCAAACAATCGGGGACATGTTAAGTACTCGGCCAATATTCGGTACTCCTGAGTGTCTGAGAAATAGTCATCCTTTATATTATTCTAAGAATCTCGTTTTAGAGGGCCTTCAAGTAATTCAAGTAGGTACCATAGGCATATGAATTCTTCTTTCTATTTATGTATCCTGTCCAAATCTATCCTTATCAGTGTCCTTGAGTCAGTTGTCGTCAATATGATATCGGGGCCGTTTGTTTACAGACTCATTACACCCTTGCCTCTCGCGCCTGCTTCCGCCAACGTCTCAACATCCTGCCCGGCCTACTTACATTCTCAGGATGCTTTGCTGCCTGTCTTGTTGTCTTTTTAATCAACCACCGCATAGATTCATTCACTCATTGCTCGCTCCTCTTCCAACGCCCGACAGCTAACCCAAAGTCGCTATTGTCCGTTGAGGATTCACTACTTCCTTGCTGTTCTCTGGCTCTGTTCATCCATTTCATTGCGGTGCTCCTAAACGATGTCCAAAAGTACCGCAGTTCCTCATTTCCTTGTCTTTCTCGCCCCCTCCAAGTCCGAGTCTATAATCAACAATGTGAGTTCATGATACACTACTCGCGCCCTGAGATTTAAGTACCGATCCGTGCCTAGTCCCTAAACAATATGGTGTGCGCGTATTATCCAAGGCCTCGCGAAATGTGGTAGTGATCGTGACTCCACCTCATTCTCCCCATATATAAATGATGATTCCCTCCTCCATTCTCGGTTTTTCACCTTCGCCCTCGGTTTTTCGCCTCGCCGCTGCACTTCTCATTAAAATTTTGGTTTCATAAAACTGCCTCTGCTCCATTAACGAATTTCATCACTGATAGCATGAGCCAACGAGCACTATAATGTAAGTACACCGCATCTTCTCCAATGATGCATGAAGGATAAAGTGGCCATGATCATTGGATACTTCACGTGTGTGCTTTATGTCATTGTGATCTATTCTTGACGGAGCTCTTGGCCCTGTTTAAGAGGTTCCTGCCCTTCTACAATTTCTCTGCTATTCGTAGGAAAGTGTTCTTCCCCAGAGGGGAAATATGTTTTCTTTGTACCTATTCGCACTCTCTGACTCTTCGAGCGTCATTCCGTGTTCAGTCATCCCTTTGGTGGCGATTTCACTTTCCTTATCTCTAGCCAATACCTGAACCTTCCTTTCTCGATCTTGATTTTATAGTTTAATCTGTCATGGGCGTCAATGAAGTCCACGACTCAGATTGCAGTGAAACCGGGATTATATGGCATGAATTATGTATTCAATAGCCAGTGGCAACTAAGGTCTAAATATTTATTGCTCTAGACAGTGTAGAAAGCTCTAGTTATCGTAAGAAGAGGCACGCTCCACAAATATTTGACACAAGGGCTGCTTTTTAACCATCTGGCGCATGACAGATAGCCACATCGGGTAGGGGATTGTAGTTTTTATGTGACCGTCGCTTCCTATGTGCACTATTAGGTGGAATGGTGAGTTTAGCGAAAACTCGCTGCGTATGAGCTTCTTTAGGTCCTTTGGGATGAATATGAGTCTAATTTTTCGTTTTCTCTGTTTTTGAATGTAATTCACCTCACGGGTCTTTGGTAGTACGACCGTTATGTGTTTGGATGTGGTCGGGAAGTGGGAACCCGAGTAGCCTTCAATAAGCCCGAAGACGATAACGGGGCCTGGGCCATCGGCCTCTGGCACGCCACTGCCTCCTACCCGAATTTCGTCGCCATTGGAGACGATATCAGCCCATTGTTCGGCGCGCAACGGCGCCCAGGTAATCTCCCCAGACAACGACTTCATTCCCAACTTGAGAACAAAGTCTTGTACCGGAGTACCGTTGGACTTAATTTGGGTACGAAACGAGTCGATCGCCATCGTCATCGCCTCCTGGGATGATCCACCGATTAAATGAATTGTCATCCTATTTTTCAGTGGAAGCATACCAAATATGATGCTGGAAGGATAATTGCAGCGTGATGCACAGTTCCATCTAAACCCATCATCGAAAGCAAAATTCTGCCTCGTCCTCCTTGGGGCATAGTGGTACTCGTATCGGAGTCGGCTTCTCTAGTGTCCCCAGAGGCTTGGACATCTCGTCTTTCAAGATCATGAATGGGAAGAGATTTGACCATGGATATGTCGTCTTATTTGAATGGTTTCGCCGTCTTGACTGGCTCGATGAATGTACGGAAGCGAAATCGATGGACTGATGTTATAGACCTGTTCCTATCACAGCCTCAAACCGCAACTGTCAGAAACTTATTATATAATCTTCCGGGCTCATCACGTCCAGTCGACGTGACGATGTAAATCTTTTGTATTTCTTGGAGACAGAGTACATACAGTAATTTCAAGGAGCACTGATTACATGAAAGAATTTACATTGAAAAGAGGAGATCTCGTCCGACCATATTGTGGTTTTCATATCAGTGGGTTGGAGAACAGATCGATATCACATGATCCGGATCCTCAACAGAGATGGCCAACCCCCAACACACCACCTGTATGGGTAATATTACTGGGCAGGAATTCTCAGAACCCGAGAGGGACAGTAGCTCATGTGATGGGCAGTGGCGGCTACGAAATTGGTGAGGTATTTGAATGGTGCTAACAGGAAAGGGATGGTAGAAAGATTCAATATTCATCGTTTGAACTCCTACGCGTTCTTACTTGCACGATGAAGCTTGTTTTAATCGAGCGAACGTAGTTGCTGTCAAACTTAAAGGAGACAGTAGTGAGTATCATCAGTAGCGTTCTATGACAGAGCTATGTATTACACAAATCCTACCAAAAATATTCGAAGCATACACAAATCATGGTAAATGTGAGACGAGGAGACATGTGTTGATACGGTATGTGGGTTGTCCCATAACCTGGTCACTTCGTATCATTGCTACTAAAAATAATGCCAACGTGCGTCGAGGACCCGAGGTCAAATACAGTCCGGATCCGGAGTGATCGCTACGACCGCGACCGTGGAATATGGCGCCCAACCGTAACCCCGTTAACAAATTATATCCAGCGCTGGAATCTGATACCTCCCTATGCCCAAGACATTTACACACCCCTTCCCAATACCCATAACTCCACTGAGTATCAGTCCATTAAGTCCAGACCCTCTAAGCACGACGAGCGTGTGCGCTGTGCCACATATTGGTTCTTGGAGTTGTTGAGGTGCCTGCCGTATACCAAACCCATGGGTCGATCGCAGGGGAAATGTATAATATCATCCGGCGTCGACGGAACAACCCAGGTGCAATGTAACCGATCAACAACCCGCAAGTGGAATAAATTTCGAACTTAGTTGGAGTGAAAACATTGCGACGGAGCGAAAATGGAGTGTTGTACATGAAACCACACAGACGGCAAAGACCGGATAGGCAGAAATAATCGAGTAAGAAAGATCTGGTGGATCAGACGTAGAATAAAGTCCTAATGCCAAGACACCCTCATATCCAAATTGAACGGCTCCAAGTGCTGGAGTGGTCAACGAGTGAACAAATTAAGTTTTGCGGTATACACACATATCCTTCTCGGACATGTTACATATTTGTTATCGTGCTACATACTGGCATGTTTGTATGTCCGTTTTCACCATTTGTCCACTTGCGTTTACCAGTGCAAATGCACCACCATCAACCAATGGTTATTATCCGTGTCCTTCCTCCCCTCCACATTCATTTTGTGCAGGGAGCAGCCCGCGGTTTTGGACTCAATTATAACTTGGTGGTGGTACATAATATAGGTTGAGTGACTACGCTCAGTGCGTTATGATTCGATAGCGACCGATAAGGAAGGCCAGGAAGAATTTTCGATAGCCCGCCGGCCCCATCACTTTCCCAGTTACTGGTTCACATTTTTATTTTAGTTAATATACTGCCGGAGTCATTCTTGCTTCCGCACCTCGTTGGTTTCTGTTATTGGGTGTAATATCCTTGGTTGGGCATATCGTCTGCGATTGTGTTGCCCATATTACATTTCATCTCTCCCACTCTCGGAATGCAGAGAAGCAGATGAAGAGGCTGTTGTCTGTGTTTACACTGCCTTTTCGCTTTGGACATAAAGTAGTCCAAGGGACATGGATGATCCCAACTATATTTCACCTTGCTGTATCTTAACATATGTAGGCACCTCAGTACCTCAGTTCCATACCTCGACCTTCGCACCAGGTTGACCCTGTTATCGTTCCTGGTCGGGTGGTGTCGAGTAGTTCAATGTGTATATATTTATTTCTCACCATGCCTTTTTTCGTTCAAACAATGATCTGTAATTCATCTGTTTTTCATTTTTGTTATTCAACATTCTCAACGAGTATATGTATCTATTCCGCCTGCCACTAGACTACGTGTGCCCCTAATGAATGAAACTTGAAATTGGTATCCATAACACGAGCAGTGGTTCTAGCAACTTAACACGAATTTATAGTCGCGGACATACTGTATATTGGAGCCGCTTATCAAGAGCCTAGTAGAATTGCAGTAGGTAGGAATACCTTCGCAGCTAACGGGTTGGGAAGCGGAGAGAAACGGAAAGGGGGAACGAAAATTAAGGAGGATCAACCTCGAGTAGGATAAGAGGGTACAATTTTAGTTCAAATAAATTGTCAGTTGAGAATATTTATTCACTGCACACACACCACAAACACCAGAGAATGTATGAAACGGTTATAACCTAACCCGACCCACTTAGAAGGTGACAAAAGCACGAGGTGCGGGGTACAAGATATCCTCGCGCCTCTTTGCTGGTGGTGTGGTTCGAAAGGCTTGGGTGCGAACATTTGTGAATAGCCAACTCCATATTTATCGATTTATTTCGTGAAGTCCATGGACTTGCTGGAGTCACATGCGGCGCCTCTTTGTCATCGCCGCCGCCGCCAAACAAGTTCAAAATAACGCGTGCCGTCCCGTCGCGTCCTCTGTCTGCTCCACGTCCTATCCCACGACACCCGACTCACACGAGCTCTCAGCTCGATGGCTGCTAGTCCGACGTGACCCATAACCGAGGGAATCCCGCCCTGGCCCCTTGGTCGATGCAGCTGCCACTGCTGCCCCTGCCTGCCAGCCGCAAATCGTCACCGCTATCGGCTGCCCAACAGCTATGCCCCCTCTCCATGCTCTCGCCACATCCGAGAGATTCACGGCTGAGACGAACGGGCTCGAGAGGGACTGTCATGAGTCGGAAGGCGGTCTCGCAGCGTAAGCTGAGTGATGAGGTGCAGGTCAAAGGGCGTTCCGTCCAACCTCGACCCACATGCTTGCGTAAGGATGGCCTCGCCGCCTCTCGTAATCACACTGCTGGGGATGGTCTCTGTATTCCAAGAAAACAGGGTTAGAATACATGTAAAGTTCGTGTTTGCCTGGAAAACATGTAAACTGTTTCCCACACAAACAAAGAGAAAACATAATAAAATTATTCCATCTGTTTGTATCCGAAAAAGAAAGCCCGTTTGATTCTTTGTATTCTACAAAAACAGACAAAGAATTCTCTGTATTCAGGGGAAACAAACAGAAAACACGTTCTCACCAAGCGCTTGGTGAGAACGTGTTTTCTGTTTGTTTCCCCTGAATACAGAGAATTTTTTGTCTTTTTTTGTAGAATACAAAGAATCAAACAGTTTTCCATTTTTGTGTGAAAACGGATGGAATAATTTTATTATGTTTTCTCTTTGTTTGCGTGGGAAACAGTCTAACTGTTTTCCAGGCAAACACGAACTTTACATGTATTCTAACCCTGTTTTCTTGGAATACAGAGACCATCCCCAGCAGTGTCACCAGGTGCGTGGTGAATTGAGTTGTATGACTTGATTCGCCGTTTTTTTTCCTTTCCTCATTCCACCCATTCACTCCACCTACAGAAACAACACATGGATAACGGGCATCGCTGCCTCCTCCAAGCCTTCAACCACAACCACAACCACCTGCTTGCCGACCCACTGACCTTTACCGCTCTTCGACAACCCGACAACAGACAACACAACGCACAACAATGGCACCGGTGGAGCTCACGCCGGGTAGAGAAGGGCAAAATTGAGGGGATGACCCAGAGCCGGCATCGAGGGAGGGAAGGTCGCTGGAAGGCGGGGCCGCCTGCGCTATAGACGCGATCCTAGTTTTTCGCCCCATTTCTTTAAATAAACATGTATATATAAATTCTTAATGAAATATTCATTACGTTGTGTAAATTAAACATGCCAAGCCTTCGATAGGACAAAAAGCGGGCAGTGAATGGGACTTCTGCGGAGTGTAGCAGCGTATTTTGCAAGGACTTAGGAGACGCATTTGACGCGTTTTCAATCACGTGCTTAGCCGTCTGAAAATCTCGTGACTCCATGAACTCCATAAACTCCATGGATTTCGATCATGGATTCGGCAAAACAAGAATGCTCTCCGATATGAGGCTAGGAAAGGATTCTCATCTCGAGTCGCTCACATTATGCGAGATTTCACGCTAATTAATCCGGCGCTCCAATGCATCTCTAACAATTCATCATCGTGTATGGCTTAACATGGTGTATGGAACACAGGCCACAACTCAGTAGACTTGTCCACCGCTTCCTGGACCTTAAGACCAATAAATTGATCCGTGTTCCATATCCTCTCCTTCAAAGCACGAATGCAATCAAGGGAGGGGGTGAGGCCTGCTGAGGCTATATTTTCAAAATAGATTCATTGGGTCTTCAATGGGCTCGAGCAATTCTAGGCACTGAGGGAGAAACCACAATAAACCTGACTTCACGTTCAACTCTCACTCTGTTTTCCGTCTTCGCGTGCCTCGTCTCCCTTCCTTTGTGCGTGTACATTGTCAGTGCCCTTTTGCTTAATTACGTATGATCAAGTAGCCTGATTCCCCTGATTAAAAAAACCATGACACATCCGGTCGTCATTTCTTGTGCATCATGAACCATGGTTTGCACAAGTCCCCTAACCATGACCCCAACGGAGACAGAGCTCGCATAATACACCCGAAATTTTGAATGGAAAGAATGAGGTCAGTACTAGTCAATCGCTCTCCGCCAGTCACACAGAACATTCAGATATTTGATTATTACAAAGATTCTTCAGATATGTGGCGGCGATTTATAAGTAGAGATGTCGGAATGGCATCCCATTCAAATCCTATAAAAGGATTTGTGGCTAAGCGCAATACTTATGTATGGAGATATAGCCGACCCTAGCTTAATGAACAAAACTGAATCGGTATCACGGCGTATCGCCATTCCCTCCAAATTCCGAGTTTTATCAGACCTGTGTCAATCTACTACATAAAGTTATACATACTCAGTACTCAGTTCCCAGCAAATGATCAAAACATAAAGGACGGCTTACAGTGTCTTGCACATTGTTTTGCAGCGCCAAATTTTTCCGCGAGCCGATGCCACCAGATGGTGCCTTAGTCGGCAACTCTGGCAGCCCTTGTCTGTGAGTTCCGATGGTGCCTGCACCCCCTCCCTTTCAGTGCCAAGAATTATCGATGGAGCTCTTGCACGGTCTCTTTCAAAGGAAATCCTCTTTTTTTTCGTCCTTGGGGGCAGAAATCCGATGGGGATGTGTGCAAGAGGGAACGACAATGGAACCGGCATCAAGCGCCACGTCCCACGCAAACAGCGGGTCAAAAAATTGGGACTCCAAAACGACCTGCAAGGCACTGTTGTTGAGGCTAGAAGCATTCATCATCATGCGGTCAAGCGTTCTCGGGTCTCTCTCACGACAACATCATGATTAATTGAAGTGTCCGACCGGTAATTATGGCACCTTCTGCCACATCCTTTCCTGGTTTAAATTGCAAGGAATATAAAGCCCACCGTTCAAGAATAATGACATCCCTCCTTCCTGCTCCTGAACTCCACGACGTGAGGTCAAATTTCCATCATCATCATGGAGGACGGAGATCCCATGGCTTCGCATGCTCTGAGATTGGTGGCAGTGAGTGTTCTGCTGTGCCCCCTTTCGCAGAGTTGATCTAGCGTCCTATGTCCAGAATTTCGCCGGTCAGTGCTGTCATTAGAAAATCAAATTTGACTTTCTGATTTTCCCTGTAGTCGCATCTTCTGCACTGTTTATTTGGGATTATATCATTACCTTCGGAATGGAGGTCAATCTCGTTTGGAAATCGAAGTGGGGTTTCGTGAAGGCGTTGTACTTTCTTCAACGTTACTTGCCCTTTATCGATACAGTGTGGCTTACTCTCTATGGTCAGTCCGGCACCTTTCCTATATTCTTACGCTCATCCTTTTCAGCGCAAACGAAAATGGGGTTGACCAAAACAGCATGTCAAAATATACACCCTCCATCCGCAGGTTCGTACATTTGACCTGGGATTCATTGACATGAGGTGTATTTTAAATTTTTCTTCCAGCATTAACAGCCGTTGGATTTTCTGCGTCCGATAGTAGGCTTGACTTTCATTTCCTGTTTTGTACTATCTTATTAATTGATAGATAACAGTGATCCTCACACTACGGACATGGGCCGTGTGGAACCGAAACCCGCGTTTATCTGTTATTCTTCCAAGCCTCTACGTCCTTCTTTGGTTTCCAACCTACATCCTTGACGCCGTCTTTGTCAATTCCATGAAATGTAAGTAGCCAGACTCTTATGTTCTGACTTTCTGGCTCATTTATCTCGCGGTAGTTGGTGATCCGCCGTATCAAGGATTTCAAGGGTGTTTCCTGACGCACTCTATGAACATCAGGTATCTCACATTTTCATGGGTTCAATTGGCCCTCTGGGACACTCGTAAGTGTATACATACATTCAATATCTCTTGTCTAATTGGAAGGCAGTTATGTTGGTGCTCATGTTGATTCCTACTCTCCGAGAATGTAGGCAATCCTGGTTTTGACGATGGGTTTACATCATTTTATGTTTGTCATCTCAGATCGACCCGGGGGAACCTTAATGAAAGTAGTCTATCGCGACGGTAAGGTCCTGCGATCTAGTTACTGATAATCCGCTAATTGTAAGCATAGGTGTTATGTATTACCTATATCTCTTTGGTGAGGTCTCATGGCGAGAATAAACGAAATCGACGCTGATATGGCTCCCTAGTCCTCTCATTGACCAACGCCATCCTCGTCCAAACCCTCCCTGTGAGTCGATGGGTTCCCTTTCACTCTTCTCATTCTCCCTAGTCTTTTTAATTGACGTCGGAATCCCAGAAACAGTACCTACAGCTCTTGACACCGTAAGCAGTAATTTTTTCGTCTTCAAACACATGCTCATTCCACCTAGAATTGCACGAGTGCTCCACTCAATATTCGCCAGCCGTGTCCTTCTTCACATTCGGGCCCAGGGAGGTGCCAACTTAACTAATGCTATTTCCATTTCCATTGCGTGATGGTGGGGCCAAGTTACTACTCGCGCGCAAATCAAATTCTCGAGAAAGACAAGGTCGTCTTGATCCGTGTAAGCCTGAATAAGAATCAAAGGAAATTATTAATTTAATGCGCGATGAGAGACATCATGGGAATGACGGAGGGAAGGGTGGATATGGATGGAGAAATTGACAAGGGAGAAAGCGAGAAAAGGTGGAGACGCACTTGGGAATTTGATAGTCTCGATGGTGCCAGAGATCCATTGTAACACCTGGCCCCCATATGAGCTCACGAGAGGAGATCCAGTTTTGTTGTTTGCGGATAGTCACAACGCGAGGAGAAAGGTTCTGAGATGGCTTCTTTCGTGCACGGACTTCTACTCCATGATTTCCCCCGTCTGTCTGCCCACGTCAATAATGAGCACTTCGTGCGATACATCTTTCCCGCCCTCTGAATACTCGCTTGTTGTATCCATATCCTTTGCGACACTTCGGGCTCCATAGTTGAAATGTCCTTCAGGCCCGGGGATGGGTCTACGGCTGGGCTTCGGTGTAACGGGTGCACTTCCTTCGCGTTTGTGGTGGGTGATCACATGACAACTCTCTATTACAACTCTTTATTTTTACCGTTCTGCATAGGATATCCCACGTTCGTTTTTCACTCGTTCGTTTCTGCTCGCCATTTCGGGTACGGAACACCAATGTTTTCCCTTTTTGCTTCTTCACAGTGTACTCCTCTCCAAATTTAAATATTCTTTATTATTTCGAGTCGTTGTAGGTCGACTGTTGCGTCGCACCTGCACTGGAGGGCAAGAGACGAGGAATAGCTGGGAAGGCGGGGTGCAGGACGTTGTAATCGATCGGGTTGAAGAAGGAGATTGTTTGGTAGAAGGCAGTGAATTACATATCGACAAATACTGCCCAACCGGCTGCCATCAACGAACTTTCCTGTAAGCCGCGTCAAGCAACAAGCTCTCAACAAAACGGCGCAACCTATGGAAGGTAATGACGACCATGCAACATGACAATTCTATCTCTCTCATTCGTTCCCCAAGCTTGCTATCGCTGCGCCGCCCTCCCCTTCTTATGGTCGCAATACGTTCAAAAGTACTCTCTATCTTGGCCATTGCCAGCAAGCTCCACCCTCTATAATTTCCTTCCTGTCCATCCAAATTCCCGCTGAAAAATCCACATCCACAAATGTCAAGAAAACCACCCACAACGTCATTAAGCGCTTGGAGGTTTGGCGCATCTCGAGGTGGTCGGTTTGGACAGGTGGGTTCTCGAGGAAGACAAACAGCTGGATCGTACGGAGCTGGAGGGGAGGTTGAGAAGGTCCTTTAAACCTTTGGGAAGGAACCCCGTCAGGAACGCACAGGGCAGCTCGACGATCCAAGGCTGCCCGCTTCCTTAGGTTCGCTTTCACCGTCTATAATTATATCTGTACCTTATTCTGTTTGTTTTGCACACTTCTTTTCATCGGAAGGTGACTCCAGGGCAATCGTTCTCTTGACTTGGACGACCATGGCCATTATATATCCTCCCTCTCCATCAGCTATAAGATTCGAAGGCTTTGCTCAGACATACGAAAACCTACTCAGGTTCTTCGTGTGCAAGAGCGAGCGATCGCGTGTCGCCACCGTCGCCATTCCAATGCACGTCTATCTCTTCCATTCCACTTCATATAACTATTCTAACCTCATCCTCAGTCTCTCTTGTGCAGCCACCACATCATCCACCTTTCGTCACTTCAGCAGCTTCAACTCCCCACCTGCCTCTACTTTCTCCATCTCTCCCTGGCGCTATGCAATTCTCTCACCGTTTTCGTAGCCGCCGCTATCTATCACATGAGCTGCCATCTCTACCACATGAGTTGCTGTCACTCGGATTCCGGGCATTCGTCGCGCCCAGTGACATCTCAATCAAACTACGGGCGGTGATATGCGTGAGGGTGGTGTGTTCTATTTGCCATCCCGGTCGTGATGAGCTTTTTCTGTGGTGTCGTGGAGGCAGTTGGTATGTTCGCCTTCGATTGATATTGCCGCTCTCGATGCTGATATAAATAACATCTCTAGACCTTGGACCTTGGATGCAGGTGGATTTGTCTTGCAGTCGAGGCGAGTGTACATGTCCCACCGTTCTTTTTCCCCCCTGTTTCTGATCCTATTTCTCATATCAAGTTCTTTCTAGTGCCGTGCCGTTTTAGAATTTCGATCTGACCACAACCACCAGGGAACTCCTTTACGCAGACCACGGAGTATTTTCCTTGCATGCGATTCAACAACGAACGAGAATGGATTGATTCGCGATCGGTTTGTTATACCATTCATCACTTCTCATTTTCATCAATCCTCTATCCACTTGCCTCTGCTCTCCCGCCCATTTTTATTCCAAATAACCTTGCTAACCCATTTTTGCATTTTCTACTCGACCCTCCCCACCATACATAGGCATAAGTCTCACGATGATGATCGACATGGGATGCTGTTCTTTGCCCTGTTTTTGGCATAAATAATCCCAGGTTTAAATCTCGAGGGCACATCGTTGCTTATTTCGAGCAGTCGCATTGATTTTTCTTTTTCCATTTGTTACCCCCAATGCTTGCGTGGTTTATGCCTCCGAGTTACCTGTATTGCGCGATCGTCTGCCACTCAGTTGGGCGGCGGCCTACCCTGCCGCTATCTCTAATAATTCCTCTTCTCTCTCGCACTGAATTTTCTGTTCTCACAGGGACCCAATTTTTTTTTTTTCTTCATCCTCTGGACCTTCTTTCATTCCATGGAGCTATTTCCATCGTGTGGTTGGTGTCAGTTTACTGGGCATGCGATTAACCGCACCATGATGACTTCAGTCAGGTGTCGTTTCTTGGCCCATTCCATCGCCATTCAATTGCGAGGGTCAAATTTTCCCATTCGTTAGCTGTCGTCCTTGGATCGCTGACTGCCGCACTCTCTATTTCCATTAATCCTCTGCTCATCCGCACCCGCTCTCCCGCCTGATTCTCATGTCAAAGATCGTATTGTGCATCCATTACTTCATTTTCTGCTTGAATCCCTACCTCTTTTCGCAGTTGTCCCTGCGAGTCGAACTAGATTCGCTTTCTTCACCGTCGCTCATTTTGGTGCTTATTGTCGGATTTTTTCTTTAGTTTCCCATTGGTTAGCACTTGAGCAATTTCATCTTTCTGAGTTGATGGTGTTGTGCAGGATCGTTTACCGATTATAGGTGAGGCTTCAATAATTCACCATTGCGCTCTCAATGTCTGTATTGGCCTTATTGGCGCACAGTTCTGATCTGATCGCATCCTGCCATAGGCTGATCTAATCTAGTCCGATGCCATCCTATCTAATCCATCGCTTTTGAAGCAAGGCGCTGCTCGCCATTCTTGTGCGCTCAGAAATCCACTGATGGGCCATCCGATAATCCATGGCCGATGAATTCGAAAGCTTCGAAGGAATCTTATATTGCTTCCTCAATCTCACCTTCGTCAACTCCATCTCCAATTCCCTCCATCTAAATCCCAGGTTTATCCCATTCTTGGTCAGCTAGATGCAACTACGCCTCTGCTACTCCTTCGGCTACCCCTAACTCTACTCCTTCACAATGAAGGAACTGCGAACACCCTAATATCCTCATTGAGTGTTGCGACTTTGGATGGTGTACGAATTACGGTCGCGCTCGCTGACTCGCCATAGCAATGCAATGGTACTGAATATTTTTGGGCTATTTACAAGGTTTAGTCCAGCTCGCTTCCTTAAACCTGTTCCAGCTGACGTGCCTTGAAGATGACTGGTGACTTCTCGGGTAAACACCCTATCGAATGCCGCTTTCCTACCTTAGACGCGGACGAGTATATGTAAGTAGATGGCGAATCACTACTTGTCCATGAAAGCCATCCGAGGAGTTCGACTGAAGTTGATAACTATTTCCAGGACCAGGTCGTTGGGTAATTAAGGACCGACAAACCTTTTCACGCGCCTTGGAGTGTGGAATAATATAGGTAGGAAGGCGGACGCCGTCCAATCGCTTGAAATCCCCTAGACTGAGATAAAGAAACACGTTGCAGAAGGAATGAAAAACGCGATCGGTAGCGAGATGCTGACCCAAAGCGCGACCTGCATAAGTCCATCCAAATGGAGCGTTTTTGCGTCCAGCAGTGTGGGATAAAAAGATGCACATAAAGATATGTGCACATGAAATGAATACCACCGTTTCCTTGTGCAATCATTGCTGAATTTCGTTCAGGCGTTGGGGGTGAACAAGCCAAGGCGATTACGGAATCACGGACTGGATGTGCCTATTACAGGCAGCACCGGCCGTTTGGATGGAGAGTTTCGAGAGAAAGGGCACGGCTCTTTCGATCTAAACCATCATCCATCTATCATTCCGTCGTGCGCTCTCCGAGTAATACGACATCTTTCTCGATAACAACATGAGTGTTGTTGAATTTAGACCCAAACTGCTGTAAAAACCGGAGGTATCAATGGGACAGAGCAAACACTAAAGCGATCTCCAAACGAGTGCATACGCTCCTATATATAACCTCCCTCGGACACTCCGGCGTCCAAAATAAAATACCAATACCACCCAACCTAATTTCGCCATATCAGCTCCGGAAGACTGGTAGTGTTTGAATGAGTGAATCTACAAGTACACAGAAAGAGGGAAGGTGGAGGAAAAGGAGAGAAATTTAAAATCTGACAGGGGAACGAGAGGCACACTTGATAATCCCCGTGGAGCCAGTGGTACGTTGGGAATGTGAGATAGAAGAGAGGAGCATCCAGCCTCGAGAAGATCTCCATACATACGGGCTCGGGGCAGTCCTTTTTTGTTCAAGTTAGTTGTGTGGACGACAAGCTCCAATGGAGCTCTGATTTTATATCGATCAAGTACTAGAGATTTGGGGTTTGGAATGAGGGAAGGATGAAGGTATAATCAGTAGTGAGGTAGGATGGAGGGATGGGCCAGTGAGGAATGGTAGGATACCCGCAGGGGAAAAACAAGCAGCATGATACCGACACATCGAATGAGCGAATTATCGATTCACACAATGTCACCACCGTTGGAGACCCGAGCTCAAGTAACTCTTCACATTCCCATACAAGCCCCTCATGAATTACGCATTCTGGGAGGACAAATTTGAATGTTTTTGTTGGCTTGCACGTTGGGTCGGCTCGGGTCATTCGTTTTCATGCAACTGTACAGGATAGACATTTGATAAGATAGTGAATGGGCGGCCAGAGGTGCTCTTTAGGGGTCAACAATTTTGGTGATACGCTGGAAATGCGAAATCAAACAGGTGAGCATATCCCGAAACCAACGGCGTGATGAGGGAGGAAAGAAAAAGGTTGGGAAGGGACAAAGTCACTGTGGACCATGGTAGGCCCCGGGAAGCTCCTGATGTTTGGTGTCCGGGAAATCGCCCGAAATCGGCCTCAAATAGTCAAATTCACGCAAAAATGTTTGATCACCCTTCTAACCAGCAGAAAGCTGTCAGTGCCGTGCCTTCTATTGTAGCCTATGTATCATATTATGATTAATTCTCAGCATGGGGGTCTTGCTTCCGTTAATTTTTCCTAACTTGGGAAAAATCAGCTCTCAAGTAGCCAAATTTTCGGACAGAGATCTGCCAAAACTCGCCTCAGATAGCCAAATTTGTGGACAAAGATTTGACGATTTTGGGGCCTCAAATAGCCAAATTCGCAGACACCAATTATCAGGAGCTTCCCGGGGCCTACCATGGTTCGGAGTTTTTTTGGTGTTTCTTCCTCCTCGGACCTTCACAATCGTACTATTGCTGTCTTTTTATTTTTCACGTCATCCTTTCCCGTAAATACCAATCCTTCCCACTTCTTCTTACCATACACCCTTTCCCCACTTTTCAGATAGCTGATCCTTTTTTATATATCCCCATCGTGTCATTGGTTAACAATTACACCATCTCCTTCACTTCAGTGGACCCTCTCTGACCCCCTCTTAGGTTGTAACATTCCAGGGTGTTTTCTAACCTAAAAGGCCTGGTAAGAAATAAGTTTGTAAATAAAATAAACATGCATATTTATTTTCCTTTCTGT
>Ga0307513_10004148_pt1 | contig 19405 bp, 20 predicted proteins | sample 15_EM_MG_FD_202174 | JGI IMG/M metagenome (GOLD analysis project Ga0307513, IMG submission 202174) | Populus trichocarpa ectomycorrhiza microbial communities from riparian zone in the Pacific Northwest, United States - 15_EM | ecosystem: Host-associated > Plants > Roots > Unclassified | place...
AGCCGAGTCCACTGCTCGTCCCCTCCCCAGACCCGCTCGAACTATGACCCCCCTCCACCATCGCCCGCCCAAATCTCTGCTATCGCAACCACGTAGGACGTTCTTCGCTGTCCTGAGCAACACTGCGTGGCCCGATGCACATGACCTGACGTCTTTCGCGCTCGAGACACCCGCACCTATCGTGCCATGGGCTGTCTATTACATAAGGAACAGCTCCTTGATCAGCGCGTCATTATGGCCTTTACTGCCGCACATTGTTCCATCGCTGTGATTTGTCCACTTCCATCCAAAGCAACTGCTCCTGAAGTGAAACGCAACCATCAGGTCGCACAATGGTTTCGTTTTGTGGCAAATATAATTTTTATAGTGATTACGAGCTTACACAAAGGTACGAAGACGTGAAAACCGTCACAAGTGCAAGCCCGTCGTGTGAAGTGGGTGATGATCAGAAGGCTGGGCAGTAATCGACTGAAGTAAACACGCAAGTAGTGGCCCAGCGTTTGAATATGAGAGAAAATAAGAATGCGGATAGAGATGAACACTTCGAGTCCTCGAACGCCGACTGGACGACGATTATAACAGCAGGATGACTCGGGTTGAGGACTAACAGCGCGTGAGGTGACTGATTTAGACGGAAGTGGCGACGGCGACCGGGCCATCAGTGGCAGCAGCCTTATCAGTGGCAGCAGCCTTATCAGTGGCAGCAGCCTTATCTTCCTCGTCGGCCCTCTTTACATCGGAGTCCACAGCAATCTTAAGGACGATTTCACGGCCGCCAACTTCCTTGCCTTGAAGGGCCTCGATGGCCTTCTGCTGCTGCTCCTCGGAACCAACATCGACGAAGCCATAACCCTTGGAGCGGCGTGGCTGACCCCAGCGACGGCGGACAACGCGAGCAGAGACGACGGTGATTCCAGCCTCGGTGAAGAGCGCGGAGAGAGTGGCGTCGTCGACAGTGAAGCCGAGGTTGGCGACGAATAGCATGGTTTTGGAGGGTTCACCCACAGGGGCCTCACCAGGAGCCCTAGCAGGCTTGGGAGTCTTTGGGGGCCTTGGCTTCCTCTCCTTCCTCTCTTTGGGAGCGGAAGCAATAGCGGGTGCCCCATCAGCAGGAGCAGGAGCGGCGTCGCCTTCGGTGCTGGCGGCAGCAGCCCTAGTCTTCTTGGGCTTGCGCTGAAAGATGGTTCCATGTCAGACATACGAGGAGGAAAGTAACGCAAAGAGGAACTAACAATGTGGCGTTTCTTCTTGGTCCTACCTTCGCCCTCGGTCCTTTCGGCTGCAGAAGTCTCGCCGGCATCGTCCTTGGCCGGAGCGACGGCGTCAGCAGCAGCAGCCGGCTTGACCTTTTTGGATACGCGCTTTTTGATAGGTTTCTTTTCGCTCTTTTCCTTCTGCTTCTCTTCGGCAGGCTTTGCGATCTCGACAATGACGGAGCGGCCATCGAGCTCCTTCTTGTTCAGGAGATCTGCGGCCTTTTGGGCAGCCTCGAGGGTGTTGAAGGCGACGAAGCCATAACCTGCCGAGCGCTGACCGCGATTGATGATTTGAGTGGAAAGGCTGCGATGCGGTCAGGACGCGATTAGCACCGGGAGAGGCAGCGTTGGAGGCGTGGCTAGGGCTGGGTGTCAAAGTGGGGAACGGCGACAACTCACATATCGGCAGCAACGGGAGCGAAAAAGGCCTTGAGGCCATCGTCGGTGGTGCTGTACGCGAGGTTACCAGCGAATACCTGCGACCCGTGGTCAGCTCCAAAGTTTATGACGAAACAAGCGCCGCCAGCTCGTCGGTGTCAGGGACAGCGGCAAGCACGAGCAGATGTCCGAGAGCAACGAGCAAGACAGTAGATACTCACCTTGTGTCCAGGCTGCTCGACGGGGACGGCAGGAGCGGTGCCGTTCTCGACAGGGGCAGCGACGGCGGGGGCAGATTCGGTGGACATTATGCACGGCGACGAAGGCGAGCGGAGATGAACAGAGACTCTTGGTCGAGTAGAACAGTGACGATGAACGGAGTCGAGCTACGTACGAGCTTAGGAAAGAAATTCCTTTGTCGCCAAACAAACCCCTTTATATACCCCTCTAGCGCCCAAGGAGTCTTATCCTTGTAATCCCAATATTCGAATAATGAAAGGTTATAGACCACCCAAGTGTACTATCCCTTGATATTCGTTTAGACTGGTGATACAGACAGTTCCGACCAGCCCCTCTGGCCAAGTTAGCCCTCGGCTAAGCATTATAGAGTAACTGAAACACTAAAATAATGAGACGTTTCGGGTGCGTCCCCAGGGCTGGAGCTGCGCCAACGGCCACCACCTGAGGTTCATCCTGCAGCACAGGTCGCTAAAAAAGGTAAGGTCCAAGGAAATACAATGTAGTAGGCCCAGTCCTATATCTAATCTCATAGAATGCGCAATATTGCCTCTGCGGTCAATCGTAATAATCTCATTTCCTCGAGTAAAGTCTCAAAATGATTTTATGCGAGCCCAAAAACGGCCTCTCTCTTTTGTGCTACGCAGAACAAGTGCTTCTCTCCTATGAATTGGAGCCCAAGAACTCTCCCTTCCAATCAAGAACAAAATAAGGTCTTGATTGAGGCTGGGTGGCAACCATATCAACTCTCGGAGACCTCCAGTCAACTACAAAGGGGCGCTTCCTGACTGGCTGTCAGTTGACTTCGGTTGTTGGAACATGGCATAGTGATTCCCGAGACATTCCGTGGGGAATGATTTTGCGCCAAACGGGCCAATCCGGAGCGAAAATTAGTCCCAAGTCAGGAAATTAGGGAGCTTTTGCTTGAATCTTTGCATCTGTTTTCTGAAGTCATGATTTAGGCACAGCTTGTATGCCCTTGTGCAGAATCAATATGCACATTCTTGGCGTTACTTTCCTAGAATAGTGCAGAACATGCGCCCGGTATACTTAGGCTGCCCATTTGACGTTATGGGTGCCCATTTCCAAGACGTTGCTATCCTATCTTATCGTTCAACGGCATTAATGCTGCGCCTCACTTCAACACCAGTATATATGTACTTTAACTATAACATGCTCGTTGCTCAGCACCGAGGTACTCTTTACCCTTCCTGACACTGTATTACTTTAGGTTTTGTCTGGGAAAAACAATGTATATCACCACTCCACAAGTGTCCACGCATTTGAGACGCGTCCGACATGGAAATGCCTATAATTCTGACTTGTTACTGACTTGTTACTGCAACAGATCCATATTCGCCTACATCGAGACGCCATTCACACGCACACGCGCCAGCAGCCAATCAAGATCATGGGTGCTTCTGATGCAAAGTCCGCGGACGGTATATATTGGCCTTGTCGACTCTGTACGAATCTTCAAGGCGCTACTTCTTGAACCTGAACCTTCGATTCCAATGCTCTCTTTGCGTTATTTGGATGTGAACGGTGGCCTCCGCTCGACGGCCCGCCGTTGGCTTATACAGATTCATGACCCCCATTCTCCGCTACAGGTGCCTCGATCCTATCTTCATGTTCGATTATCACCAGGGGGCGTCAATTTCCACTCGCCCAGTTTGACTTCCGAAACGGTCCCTCGTGCTGCCAGGTAATTAACCAGTCTAGCCAGCTCTTTTCGTCTATTTCCACTGCTATTGCGCTCGAAGTTCGAGCCCGCCGAAGCCTCTGGTGGCGTCTTCCCGTAGGGCTGCACTGAGAACTGTGATGATTCAAACTGATGTGAACCCTTGCAGATGTCACCTGCAATCCCGTCACAAAAGTTGACGGTGATACGCGACGTAATCCGCACTTGTCAACTTGGAACCTCCCTCCCCCGGCGCTCATGTTCTAATCGGTCTCGGCGGCACCTCAACAACACGAAACAGATAACCGAGAGTAACTACGATTGCCCTCGCCATGGAACGCTCCGACTCTATCTCCTCAACAGGCTCGCGATCTTCCGGCGTCTTTGCGTACCAGGACCGGCTGCTCAACCGCTCCTCGTCCATTTCCAGAGCATCCAGCGCATCTTCCTCTAGACCCACCTCCATCCTGAGTCCCCCGCCAGGCACGACGCACAAGTGGCCCACCACCCACCGCATCGGACACAGCGTCGATGCCGTGCGAACAAGGGCAGGGATTTGGGAAGAAAGAGCAAAGCAGAATGCTGTTGACGGCACGTTGAGACCTCTCCCCGATCAGCCAGCCTTCTACCGTCGCTCTGTCGACTTCAGTCGCGCAGCAGAGCCTCCGCCCCCGCCGGTCCCCCCAAAGGAAACTACTCACCACAAACGACACACAATCTCTACACCTATTCCACTCTCATCGTATCTCCCCCAGAGGACAGCTTCACCTCCTTCTGCACGTACTACTACTCCTCCATCCAATCAGACTCCACTCCCAACAAACACTGAGCTCGATTCATCACCAGCGACCCCTCTACGACGTTTTGCACAGCATGAATCCACTTTGGAACGACAAGATAATTCCTCTCGACCATGGCGTCAGAATGAGACTGTCACTCCATCGTCCACTGGCTCTTCCACTACATCGAATGATTCTACAGTGATCTCCACACCCTCCTCCTCCGTCACGAATACGCCCCAATACCGGAGTGCCTTTATGCTTAAGCGCCGTGGTGCTACCAAGTATGGAGATTCGCTTACCGACGGCCAGCGACGACTAGGCCGCCACCTTCCTCGTATAGCGAGTGGGGATGGCACAGAAGAATGGGAAGAGGACCGCCGAGCCGAAGAAAGGAAAATGCAGCTGAAAGAAGCACTCCCCCCTCCGCCAGTCACCCCTCCGGTGTCACCTCCTCGTCAGTTACATCACATTGAGGAGCACACCCCTCGTACCGAACATCGAGACCTGCGACTTAATACGCAATACATCACCCCACCGCCTGCTCTTGCATCTGCATCGCTCACACAAGACCCTTCGTTTGCGAGCATGAGCCATGCCGATGAAGTAGCTGGCATTCCCGGGCGGCTCCGCCTATCCCGGGCGACCTCGGCCCCAGTGACACCTTTGCCCTCTGCCCGTCTCGGTAATTGGGCAGATGTCCAGCGGCACCTTCTTCAGGCATACGAGTATCTTTGCCATGTCGGTGAAGCCCAGCAATGGATCGAAGGCTGCTTGGGGGAGGAACTCGGCTTCGGTGTGGTCGAGATGGAGGAGCGCTTGCGGAATGGCGTTGTCTTAGCTCGACTGGCTCGGGTCTGGGACCGCGCGTCCGTGCGAAGAATCTTCGATGTGTGTGCTATCACGTACAAATTGATATATCAAAAACTAATGGCATGTGCACAGGACCCGAACGCCAAGCTCGGTTGGAAGCATATTGACAATATCAATCATTTCCTCAATTTTGTGAAGAACGTCGGCCTACCGGATAATTTCGTATTTGAGACGATCGACCTGTACAACAAGAAGAACTTCCCCAAGGTCGTCTACTGTATCCATGCGCTCAGCCACTTGCTTTCCCGCCGGGGCATGGCACAAAGAATTGGCAACTTGGTTGGGCAGCTCAGGTTCTCCGATGATCAGCTCCAGCAGACGCAGAAAGGCCTCAAGGACGCTGGAGTACCTATGCCCAACTTTAGCAATGTCGGGCGAGAACTTGCGAAGGAGATCAATGAGGAAGTCGAGGCTGAGCAGGAGACTGAGGACGAGCGTGAGTCTGGCCTGAACACAGAGCATCATTAGTAACTGATGCGCCGGCGTCTAACAGGTCGAGACCGTTTGCTCCTTGAAGTCGAGGACTCCATCATCAAACTTCAAGCCCTCTGCCGTGGATATCTCGCTCGTTCAGCCCTGTCCACTCAACGTGCAAAGCTTCGCCTTGCAGAACGCTATATTGTCAAAGCCCAAGCGCGCGGACGAGGTTTCATCGTCCGCCAAGAGCTTGCTGCCGAACGGCAAAAACAGTACTTCCTCGAACCCTGGACTGTCGCTCTACAAGCTGCCGTCCGTGGTATGCTCGTCCGCCGGGCGTGGCGCGCACGAAGGGAACGCTTGCGATCAATCATTCGCAATGTTATCAAAGTCCAGGCTCAAGCGCGGGGTGTGCTTGTTCGCAAGCGTGTCAAGATGCTCAAAGCCGGTTTGCGAACGAGCAGCAAGTCAGTGCTCAGATTACAGAGTATTGCAAGGGCGAAAATCGCTCGGAAGCAGCACCACCAGCTCGCAAAGACGTTGCAGCACCCCATGGTTATGACGGGAGTCGTCGCTTTCCAGGCTGCGTGCCGCGGTGCCCTGGCGAGGACAAAAGACCAGGCCATCCTCGGTGCGTTGCAGCAGATCGAGCCGTTCGTCGTTGGTTTGCAGGGGCACGCACGGGCTGCACTCACGCGTAGGCGGTTGAGGACACATCTGCAGAAATTGGACGACGCAGTTGATGTGGTCATTCAGATCCAGGCTGCTGCGCGCGCGTTCCTTGCCCGTAAGCGCTTGCTCAACCTCATCCGAGGGTTAAGGAAGGCCACACCATTCGTTGTCGCCATGCAGGCCAAAGCACGTGCAAACCTTGTCCAGAAGGCGCGGAAGGATCTGGACAAGGCGCTTGGACACGTCCAGGTTGCTAAGAGTGTTGGAAGCTTCCAGGCGATCGCAAAGGCAGCACTTGCGAGAAGGAAAGTTGAAGAACAGCACAAAAAGCTCGAGTTCTGCGCTCCGGACATTACGGGCTTCCAAGCTGCTGCTCGTGGTGCGCTTGTGCGCAACGAATACTGGGCCTGGAGGGATCACCTTCATCGGTCTCAACTCGAGGCTATTTACCTCCAGGCGCTCTGTCGTGGTGTACTTCAACGACGCAAGTTCTGCAACAAAGTAAAGCATTATCGCGCGAATCTGGACAAAGTTGTTAAGATCCAGAGTTTGTTCCGCGCAAACCAGCAGCGAGAACAGTACAAGCAGCTGACACTAGGCAAGAACGTCAACGTCTCGACGATCAAGAACTTTGTCCACCTTCTTGATGATTCGGAGGCTGATTTCCAGGAGGAGATCGAAGTCGAGGAGTTGCGCAAGCGTGTCGTCGAGGCTATCCGAGAGAATCAGCAGTTGGAGACAGACGTGAACGAGTTGGATGTGAAGATTGCGCTGGTCGTACAGAATGTCAAAAGCTTTGAGGAAGTCATCAAGGCTCGTCGGCGCCATGGCGCAGACTCTGCTGCTGCTCACGCCGCCAGAGCCAGTGTTCTTGCTGCCCATGGCGACCCCTTCGCTGGACCGAATACCCTTGACCAGGCGACTAAGCGCAAATTGGAGCTTTATCAGCAACTGTTCTACCTACTGCAGACCAAGAGCGAGTATCTTGCTCGGATGTTCTTCCGCTTCTCTCGTTCAGAGGTACCAGAAATGACCAAAAGACTCGCCGAACGTGTCGTCCTCACCTTGTATGGTTACGGACAAGACCGACGGGAAGACTACTTATTGCTCAAGTTGTTCCAAATGTCGATTCATGAAGAGGTCAAAGCTGCTACGGACATTCAAGACTTTGCCTGGGGTCATCCCATGTACATCCACGTCGCTTTCCATTACGTGCGGCCAAAGCAGGTTACATTCGTCAAGGATGCACTCCAGGGTGTTGTACGGGACGTCGTGGCTCAAGATGAACTGGATTTAGAGACTGACCCATCAGCAGTGCGTACCGTCTCCTCTTTTTCTTGACCTACTACCTACTCCCATTTTCAGATTTACCGGACGAAGATCAATCTCGAGGAAATGCGCACCGGGATGACCAGCAACAAGCCTAAGGACCTTGACTTCCTACAAGCATTGGATGACCCGCCAACCCGCGCTGAATTCATTCGCCGTGTGTCTTGCAGTTTCGTTATTCCTTCGGTCTACTAACTTTGCTACTCTGTAGATCTCCAGAAGGTGGTCACATTGACCAAGGCCTTTATCGATGCCTTTACGTTGTCCACGAAGAAGATCCCATTCGGTCTCCGGTACATGGCACGGGAGACGTTGCTTGCGCTCCGGGCCAAATTCCCTGACCAACCTGAGTCCGTCTACGCTATTGCCATTGGTCGTTTGATCTATTACCGCTATCTCAATCCCGCTATAATGTGGGTACTTATATATCGACTAGAGTGAATCCTAACCCCCCTCGCAGCACGCCCGAAGTCTTCGACATTGTCCCTAACACCCTCTCCGCTCAACCCCGCAAGAACCTGGCGGAAATCTCCAAGATGATCACACAGATCACAACAGGCGAAGTATTCGGAAACGAGGCACCCTGGATGGTTGCCGTGGAAGAATACGTACGAGCAGCGATTCAGGAGCTCTCCGACTGGTTCTTGGACGTCGCGGATGTCGTTGACGCAGAGACCCACTACCATGCGCACGAATTCTTGGATGTTGCCGTGCAACCCAAGCCTATCTATATCTCTCCCAATGAGGTATACTCGATGCATTCGCTTTTGTTGAAACATCTTGATGCTTTGGTGCGTCCTGTTGTGTTATGCGACAACTTTCCTGACGCAGCACGTCAAATCCCAGGCTCCTCAACGAGATGACCCTCTTAGGGTCATTCTTCACGAATTGGACGGAGTGCCAAACTTCCGTGTGGATGGCGAGGCTGATGAGCTGCACAACGCGCGGGATCGGGCTATAACCCTAGAGCTCACTAATCGATTCGCTATCGTAAAAGGTATGTTATAACGTATTATCACTCCCCATTTGCTTAAAGCCTTTTGCAGACCCTCTCGCCGAGGAAAAGGCTCTTTGGGTCCGCGCTAAACGTGGTGTTTTGGCAATTTTACGAGTCCAGCCCGGTAAAGATCTCGTCGACTCGCTCATGCTCCCCGTCATCGATGACCACGAGCTCCTGTGGGAGGAGATCATTGACAATGAGATGAGCAATGAGCGGATGCGCCACCAAGCACGACGAATGGCTTCAACAACCGTTGCAGATTCCTCGTATCGCCTTGAGGATATCCGAACGTAGGCGTTCGAGTTCCTATTGCAGCGAAACCAGCTCATGCGCCTCTCTAGACAATCCTTCCGGGATGTCAAGGCTCACGCTATTTTCTTCCTCCTTGAATTGGAGAAGCAAGGCAAGGTCACCCGGCAAGATGGGTACCAAGGTATCCTCGACGCAATCGCTGGCGATGTCCGCAGCAAGCACCGCAAGCGGATCCAACGTCAGCAGGAGAAGGCAAGCATGCGCGAGGCTCTCGGTCACATAAAGGAACGACGGAAGTACTTTGAGGAGCAAATCAAGAGCTACCATGATTACGTCGAAGGTGCTATGGCCACTATGCAGCGTGGCAAGGGTCCCAAGAAGCGCTTCGTCATGCCGTTCACCAAGCAATACTTCCATCTGCGTGACCTACAAAAGTCAGGAAAGCCTCCACAATTCGGCTCATTCAAGTACAGCGCGCAAGATCTATACAACAAAGGCATCCTGCTATCCATAGACCAGATTTCCCCTCTCCAATTCGATCGAGTCGATATTGTCATCTCTTCCAACAAAATTGGCGTCTTTGCCATTGAGGTATTCACCACTGGGGGCGTCAATGGTGCCACTCTCTTCGCCTCGACTGATGTGAGGATGGAGGACCTGTTACAAGCACAGTTTGAGAACAAAGTCTCGCTTTCATTGTTCGATGGGACGGCCAAGATGAACTTGAATTTGTTGTTATATCAGATTAACAAAAAGTACGTTTGTTCTTTTCCACCGCTTTCTAAACCACGTCCCTCATCTTCTATTCTAGGTTCTACGTGTAACCCCGGAGCTCTCCATACCTTGTTGTGGCTCGCGCATGCCACATACTGTGGCCTTCGCTTTTATTTCCCGCTTTCGTAAATATCGCACTGCAAGCCCACACCTCGCTACAGCCCATTCCGCACTCATACCACATTATATGCACGACACAGCATACCCACAACTCTACATTGTCACTGTCCTCTGAATACGTGCATCGAGATCCACTCCGATTTCTTTCTCGTGTGACTGTCTCAACACAACTTGGTTTGATCGATTCAAATAGTTTTTTATATCATGTTCTGGGCTCTGTTCAGCTTTGCAGTTCAGCTTTGCATTACGTACCCTGTGTATCGGTATTAATATCTTTCTGACGACCTTTTTATGATTATGAAACAGTTTGGTTTCTGTCCCCTGTTGCCTCTTAGGAGATGAGATGGGCACCGAAGTATTAATGCACTTGCAAAAGCCAGATTCGAACCATGATTGGGTCTCTGATTCCTCGGGGGTCCCACGAGATCTGGCTCTATGTCGCAACCAACATCAGGTGTTCCCGTGTGCCAGTTGGTTCTTACGCACCGCCTCTATTAATGAAGGAAATCTGAATCTAAAGCAGGGCGGGGACTTTTCACTGTATGACCCCAACCCACCAATAATATGGTTAGACTTTGTTTGGCCGCCGCATCCTGTCGCATCAGCCCGTCAATGAATGTCAGTTAAGCCCCCCTTCTTCGTTGCATATGAGCATGTCCCTGCCATACCCTATACCCTAGATCAACCACCTTCCGTAGCTCATGAACGTCTTGGACGGCTTCTATTTCAAGCTGGATCCCCCGAGAAGAGTTTGATTTGGGACTGAACACTAAACAAAGCACCACGTAGGTTTCTTTTGGCTTCTCGGGTGGCCTGTTATTTAACTGTGAGGTGTCTTCAAGAGGCTTCGTCTACGATAAGTCCGACATCCCGACGAGCACGAACTCCAACGGTTTATTGGGGAGCTTTGCGGGCAAACGGAGGGTGGAATTGGGCGGAACAGCATGGGGTTAAGCCCATGCTCCTACAGTTGCCATCGCCAAGGCGCCTGCTACTACGCATACGTACGCCGCGATCCTCCACGCAAGGCTTTGACCCATTATACCGGTCATTCGTTCTTCGCCGAAGAAGTCTGTATGATAACACAATGATCAGACGTGCTCGCGCTCCAATCGATACGGGACGGGTGCCGTACCAGCAGCAAGCAACTCCACGAGACTCGCCCACAACAGCAACCCCGCCGAAATCGCATTCATCGTTCCCACGAGAATCAATGCAGACTTTGACGCGGGGTCGTACGATGTCCCCGGGGAAAATAAGAGCGCGAGGCCAATGGCTTGCCCAATCGGTGTGGTGAGCCCGTACGCAAACGCCATGAGCATTGGCTTCACCGTGCGTGGGATCCGTATTCCGCAAACGGTTGATTCCCCTGAAAACTTGAGCAAAGCAATGCGTGTACCAAGCCCAAGGCCTTCGAACGTTTCTGCAATGAGATCGTCAGACATGAATGACGAACCCACGATCGTACTTCTGAGCCTCCGAATCGGGAAGGTGGTAAGCTTCAAGTGCGATAATACCTCGATTGACCCCCGAGATCACCGACTTGGCAGAACACGAGAAGAATGGATTGAGTGGGCCTTGACGTGGGAGAGAAACGCCCCCCACAGAACCAGACGAGTAAGTGGTACTTACGGTGGAAAACGATCGCGATGAATAGGACGGTGAAGGCTTGTCCACGAGAGACACTTAGCGCCATGCCTATCAACCCACCGAGGTTAGTTGTGCCAGAATCCGTGAAGAAAGAGAGGAGGCGCACCGATGAAGACGCTATGGAATAAAATGCCCATTTCGAGGAATAAGCACTGCATGAAGGCCTTCGCTTCAACTTCTTTGTCTAGATATTCCTCTGAAGCGGCTTTCTCTGGAGGGAGCGTGCCGTCTGGTTCTCGGACGGGACCATCGACGAGGTCGCTGCGGTGGTGGAAGTGCCTATTCTTGCCTCCGTGGGCCTCCGCAAATGCGAGCTCGATGGCGGTGACGGCGAAGACACCTCCCATGGCTATTGCTCCTGACAAGGCTGGATATTGGCCGAAGACTGAATTGTCACCGAGACATGGATCTAGTAGTGAAACGAATGCAGTTGGTAGAAGGTGGCAGAATGCCGTCGCTCTGTGCAGGACGTCAGGCAGATTTCTAGTGAAGGTGAATAGGAAATGGGCCACAGACATAAGAACACCTGTGCCGAAGTGTTTGATGACGAACAATGCCTTTTGCGGTACACGAAGACGCCGTACTCGAGTTGCGATGAGGGGGAAGATTGCAGCGAAGGTGGATACGGCCATGATCACGAAGAGAGCCCCGATGTGCAGCGGTTTATTATAATCGTTTTGAAGGCCAGCAGTACTTCCACAGGCAATAGTCGTCCCATTTGGATTACTGCTCATGATCTATAAAAGGGTGAAGGCAGAAAAGTGAAGCTTTGTCTCGGGTTCTACTAGCCAAACTCGTTTTGGGCGATCCTCGTGTATCTTAAGAACCGGTATGAGAGGGTATGGGAGCAAATATAACGTTCTCGCACCACGTATTAAAGCCGCCAGACGGCAGATTGGAATCCCCGAGGAGGCCCTTCGGACATAGCGGCGAGAGCAGTTTGATGAGTTGGCGAGTTCAGGGCTCCTCGGGAAACGTAAACCTGCCGAGTAACCGTTGCGAGACTACGCCTCCGTGGCAACAATTGCACTCAGGATAACGTGAGTTACTTTGTCTGTGGCAACTAGGAAGGTTTGATTGAACTCTCACATTCGAATGGTTAGAACAGACCCAGATCTGGTAACGAGGACTGCATAGTGTACTGGTTCGTGAGATGAACAGAGCGGCGGTTGCCATTTAACTGTTGAATTTGGCCACTCTCAGATGGTGGCAGCGCGTTGGAAAAATGTTGACGTCAAATATTCAGGGGATCAGTGCCATATTAGTAACTCGTTGGTTACAGCGTACGAGTCCTTTTATAGCCCGGAAACGGTCATGTGACAGTGCGACTCACACCAGCCGAAGGCAATCCAAATTTTAGAACTCCAAATTGGAAGGCGACTCCTCTTTGTAGAAAATAGTCTGTTCATTCGTGTTGTGTGTAGTTGTCGAACCACGGCGTTCCACACAGGAACCGCTAGCTAAACAGCAGTATACAAATGCAAATCCTGACAGTAGTCCTTGCTTGTGTGGTAGAGTCAAATATTCACGGCGTTGACTGTCAGTGTTGTCTCTGCAAAAAGCGTACGATTATTCCACCCTAGAGCTGAGAATGAAAGAGGACAGTTTCAGGGAGTCCTCTTGAATTGCACGAAGTGAGTTCAGAAGAACTGCATAGAGCAAGGTCATGACAGCACCTGATAGGCCAGGATCGCGGTTCTATTGTCAAGGGGTGTAACAACTGTGTAACAACATATCAGGGTCCGGATTGACACAAACACCAAGAAAAAAGTCCAAATGGATGCAGAACGTTCATGAAATGGTCATTAACATTTGGATACAGCCAGAATCGTCCATGCGGATAAGGGGTATCAGCCTTTGACTCAGTGAACGAGCAATGACTGGAGGTCTAAGGATCGTTATAGGCCAATACTTGGTATGTTTTATTTGCCACCTACCATTAATTAATATTGTGCATGTTCCTTGTCCCTGTTTGCGCGTCTCCTCCTGACACAGAAGAAAATGATGGCAGCAATGATGACTGAGGAGTGATTAGGAAGGGTTACACTTATCGCTGGAGATTACTTACTAAGGAAAACGACAACTCCTACAACAATTCCAGCCAAAACGCCACCAGCGAGTTTGGCGGCGTTTTGAGCGTTTTTCTTGCTCGATGCTTCAACCAAGGGTAAGATAAAGGTGAGGAGCGTAAAAAGCGTGGCGATGATCGTCTGGAGCATGGTCATTGCAGGAGTGATGGGAGGGAGCAGCCTGGCTGTGGGGCAGATCACCGAAGGCCGCTTTATAAGCGCTGTGGCTGCTTCATATTGACCATGTGAACCATGTGCAAGTTAAATTCCTTCTAAATTCCAACTGTCCTCTGTCCTCATTCCTCCTTACTCCTCCTCATTCCATCAACCAACTCAGGAGCAGACACGTGTTTCACTGCCCTTTCTTATTAAGAAACACGTTAGCTCACCTTGAGCTAGCTGGCTGGCCGACCCCTGATCCGTTTGTTTGACGCTCGTCTAAAAATAGTCTGACAGGTTTTTGTTTTGCGAACAGCGTGCCAAATATGCCAAATATGCCCAAAGATTCCAAATGTTTGTTTGCGTGCACCGCCAAAGTCAAAGTCAAACCACGGACCAAATAAGGCAACCCAAGCATATGAGCCTTAAACGTAAGGCGGACCACCTTGACGAAGACAATAGCGAATATGAATCTAGGATGAGGATATTCCCAGTCAAACGTCCTCGACGTTCCCCACTCTCCGCCTCTCCTCTACAGCAAAAAATACCTACTCAATCCCTGAACCTGCCACGACGGGACTCTTCACAGCACTCAGTGGCCTTCCAGAAGCCCTCAATCATCACTACATTCTCCTACACGCCCGATCGGGAGCTCGCGTTTGACAACTCCGCGATGAAGTATTTCGTTCAACCTCCGGTGCGTGCGGACCTCGGACACCGATACAGTGGATGGACCAAGAGACCGGAAGAAAAAGGTCGACTGGACCATCTCTTGCGCGCCCTTGCTAGGAGCGGTGTTACCCAAAGTCCGTTTGAAGGCGCTGTCAGTTGGCGCGGCGTTATGTGCAAGTACGCTACGTCATTCGATACACACATATGAATCCTGACTCCCAATTTACGAGAGAATGATCGTCACGCCATATGAAGAACGGGACGGTTGGAACATCAACGTCATGCAGGTCAACGGTGTGCTTTACTTCGAAGAGCACCTCACCGACGTACAACTGGAAGCGAAGTACGTCTCATTGTGTGTGCATTTCGTCCCCATTCAATAAACGCTCTTCCCCAGAAACGATCTAGAACCCCGGCTCCGCCAATCGACGTACTACGGCTACTCTTTCGAATCGTGGTGCACCTCTTCCGAGAAGCCTTCTCCGGATCGGAGACCAATCTGGGGCGGGGATGTCAACACAGCGGTTCAATGGTGCGGGGTCGCAAAAACCAAACTCGGGAACACACGGCTTATCCTGGGCGGAGAAGTGGACTGTGTCAAAGGGAGGTTCACTGGCCAAACCGACACCTTTGTCGAACTAAAGACATCCATCGCGATTCGACCCCACAACGCAGGAGACGAGAGCAAGTTTGAGAAGTGAGTCTCATGAAAACCACATATACTTCCCCTACATTCCCTACATTCCCTCCGTCCATCCTCCAGCTGAACCCGAGTGAGGACAGGAAACTCCTGAAATTCTACTTCCAAAGCTTCCTCCTTGGTGTGCCCGAGATCCTGGTCGGCTTCCGCTCGACGCGCGGTATCCTCCAGCAGACGCAGGTGTTCCGCACCCTGGAGCTGCCCCGGCTTGTTAGGGGAAAACCAAACGCCTGGGACCCGAATGTCTGCCTCCACTGGGGCAACGAGCTACTCCAGAACGTCAAGGCGTGGATGACCGACTTGGCCCCGTCCGATGTTGGTCGAATCCTCTTCACCCCAGGTACTGGCGTTACATTTTCCCGTTTAGATGATGCTCAGGTCCTAGAAGTTGTCGCGGGTGAGGATCGGGTGGGCTTCCTTCCTAAATGGTACTACCACGAACGCGTGAACGTGGAATCACCGTAGCTTATATGCATCCAGTACCGCTTGCAAGACGCGTATCAGCGCTTGCGTCTTAGTAACCTCACCGTTACGTGCTCGCAGGGTGAATGACTTCGTTTGGTGGTCTACTACGTGTATCTTATAATCTAATGGGCTAGTAGTGAAATATATATGAGCGGTGATTGGAATGGAGTAAAGTTATCAGTATACCATTCTTCGGCTATGCTACAGATATGGGAGTGCAAGACTGCGTCAACCAGCAAGATAAGATACGCCAGTTAATCTTAAAGACCTAAACAGTTTCCGTTTCGACTCTCGGCTCGGGCATATCAGCCCACTTCCAATTCCAAGAAGCATCGGGGTCTTCGCGGCACTTGCCAAGTTGTTCAAGATCAGCCCGCCAAGTGCGAAAAGTTCCATCGTCAGAGCATGTCGCGAGCTAACAGAAATGGAATTAGCACTAGGTACGCACAAAAGCTGGAGAGGCTACGCACTTGCCCGTTGGCAGCCCAATCCACCCCGGTAACCTCACATGAATGTCCTTTTAGCACCACGGCCGCACGCTCTGCCTCTGACCTCGTCTTCCCGATATCATACGTGTATGCTCTCCCATCTGGACCACCGGACGCGAGCCAACGTCCACATGCGCTGATCGCGAGCTTCGAATAGAATGACAAATTGTTGTTCGTGTCCGGAAGGGTGCGCGGTGGATTCAGTGGTAAGCACGATTGTAAAGTTTGAGTAATGTAGGGATAGATGGCCGAGTTTGCGCATAGGCCATAGAGGTTGTTGCCATCCCCTGAGAGGACGAGACTGATTATTCCTCGAGAGCGTTTTGCGGAGGTCCCGGAAAGTGAAGGGTCTCCTTCTGTGCTGACAACTGGTCTGGAAGCTGATTTGATACTGCGGACGTCCCACGTCTTAAGGATACTGGATTGCCTTCAGCCACTTACATTCCAAAAGAAATAGGGGTGTATACCAATCGGAGGACCCGCTTGACACGAGATGGAAAGGAGATGACGGAAGATAGATAATAGAGGTGACACTTTTGCCAGCTGAACGCTACAGACAAAGTTAGACCGATACAACCAAACATTCAGAGTACGCACAGGCAATTTTCGTTTGCGTTTGCTTAAAGGGTCATGCGCACTCTTGATCATGATAGTTGGGTCATGCTGGGTGACTGAAAGCGGCAAGTACATATGAGTCCTTGACTACCATGGAAAACTTACCATCTCCATCTTGGTCTGCGGCTGGCTTGCGTAGATCCCAAATACAGATACATCCGTCACGTCCAGAGCTTGCCAAGATATCTGAACCTGCATTAGTGCTGGTTCTGCTAATCGGCAACCCGCTCACTCGGTTGGTTCGGATTCCAAATTACATTCTTTACACCACTCTTATGCCCGACAAGACGCGCAGTGGTTTCCTGGGTTTTGGTGTTCGTGATTGCGACAGTAGTATCTCCAGAGCAAGTAGCCTGCGGTGTATGAGTGACCAGCTCCGGACACCGGAAGAACTGAACATACAATGAAGTCATCGTCCACTCCCCAACGAGCCTCGTAGATCGCATTATCATGCGGCGTAAAGGTTACCCTGGGAGGTTCTGCAGGACGCGGTTAGAAAACTTGGATGCAAGGTTGGCTAGACATACCCAGATCCCAGGCGTCGCGTTTCGCCGCGTTGCAGATCTCCACAGCACCATGCTCAGTCGCGATAGCAAGTAGCGAGTTTTGTCCGGACTTCGCGGCTACCAAAGGAGTCGGTGTCTCGTCTTGCAGCAATTGGATCGACGTACCATTACTATAGGCGCAATTGAAAGGAGGAGAGGGAGCAAGATAATGAGGACGATACACATCGGCGTTATCAGCGGAGACAAGGGCCTGGAGAATGCAGCGCGTCGAGACTATGATTAAAGGACGCAAACATCAACAGGGGTAAACAGTGGTCGTAGTGCGTGAATACATACTTGGAAGGCTAGAAGGCGGTCGCAAAGCACTAAGGGAGTCTCTGATACGCCTCTGTACGCAAGCATTACGCGCTCTCTTCCTGCCGACTTGCACTGGAGCAGAAACTTCAATAAGGGAGATTTCGTGATTAACCCCCGCACTTCCGCTCTTCGTTGGCGAGCTCGATGGTGGACTGTAGTCATCTTCGCTATCTTCACGAGCACGCTTGCGGCGAAGGGCCTCGCAGGTTGGCCGCCAGTCGTCGAACACGCGCGCAGACGTGATGTTGGTCCTGTCTCCGAGTGCCAGACGCGTCGAGGTCGTGTTGACGGTGTCGCAGCCCATCGCGAGGAGTTTGCGAGGGGGGAGGAGGGAGCAGGGTTATCCCTTCCATGTTTGCATCACGCGTTGTGACATACACGACCAAACACCCCTATGTCGCGTTTCACATTCCGTATATAAGTGGATAGTAAATAATAAACAGGGAGCATTATTTAAAACATGCCCAATGCATCGTCCATCAGGTCCGTCAGCAGCTTGGGTAAATGAGCGGTAGGGCTGATGTTGGCCGGATCTGCGTTGATTGTCTCAAATAAGCATTGAATAACATTTCGGCGTTGTAGATTGGCTTGGCAGGAGGAACACGAAGTGGGTGTACCTCAGTGTTGAAGACCCATTCGTCGAGCGAGAGTCGGTCGGGGTCATCGAAGGTGAGGTATAGGTACCTGAGCGGCTCTAAGATATAGTAGTCGTGACAATGTTCAAGGGGACCTACTTCAACGTTTCTGCAAACCAGAACGACTCACAGTCGTCGATCACTGTAGCCAACAGGGGCAGGAAGATGGGTTTGGAACGTCTTGTACGTTTTAACTGCGCAATTGTAATACTTGGAATCGCCAGTGGTGCGCCGGGCTATGAAATTGCTCTCCATGACCTCGGGGCACCTACACGAGGATATTAGTATCACGCTCACACTGTACACAGACCAAGGGGACTAACAGATAGCAATAGCCGAAGGTATCGTACACATGCCACCCACGTTGCTCGTAGGATTCAATATCTCCTGCGGTTATATTCCTTCCCGTGAAATCCCCATTAGGACCAATATACGCAAACGCATCTGGACCAATCCCGGTTGGAGAGGTCGCATAAGTGTTGTAGCACGCATCGGCGATTTCCAGCGTATATTCGACGATTCGTTCGTCCCAAATGAGGCGTCCGCCAAGGATCTAATTCCCATCATGGAAACACGCGAGATGTGAAGAGATACGGCGGGTTGTTCCTGCGCTCGTGTGGTCAGCTACGTAGAGCCAGTCGCCGACCGTCGAACGCTACACAATTAATAGCAGCATCAAGGACCACTCGAGGGGTAAAGACGAATAGACGTACGACCAACAAATTCTCGATAGTAGATTCAACAGCCGTCTTCCAAGTATTGACAAAGGTCTCATCATCAGTATCGGTCAACCGTGCGTACTTGATCAAGTATTCAAAGTACCTGTCGCTACCTCCTCCCCAGGTAATGTACGAGTCGAGGAAACGTCCATTCGTTGGATTGATGCCTTGAACCGCCAGCCCTGGGAGCTGGGCGATGTGCTTGACCGAGCCAACTGCGAGGTTGCCATAAGTCTCATTGCCGGAGCATCTCCTGTCTTGATTGTGAGAGGAGCCTGGACGACCGTGCTAGAGGTACGACGTACGATAGTGTCGACCATTCGAGTGTCAGAGAACCTGCCTCAGCAATATTGCTTGTCCCATTGATCAAAGTCCCGTGGTAGTATTGACGGAACCGAATGGTACGACATTTCGCTACGAAATTGATTGGTGATTCCGCTCCCCACACTCTCATGAGGCTCATGGATCTGGAGTGAAGTATATACCACTTACCACGGTCTCATCCCACGCCACAATCATCATGTTTGCCACTTCCTTGGCCTTTTTCAATCACCTAGGCTCGTCACGCCCGTATAGCTCCTTGGCCAAGTCATATGGACCTA
>Ga0307513_10004150_pt1 | contig 19398 bp, 28 predicted proteins | sample 15_EM_MG_FD_202174 | JGI IMG/M metagenome (GOLD analysis project Ga0307513, IMG submission 202174) | Populus trichocarpa ectomycorrhiza microbial communities from riparian zone in the Pacific Northwest, United States - 15_EM | ecosystem: Host-associated > Plants > Roots > Unclassified | place...
CCTGACAAGGAGTCCTCGCGCTCTTCATGGGTGCTGGGTTCGTTTGGCTTTCGTGGTCGAACGGACAGTTTGAAGTTTGCCCAGATTCAAATTACCTCCAAGAAGATCTAGATGGCCGTGAGAAAGGATGAATGGACTTCCTAATATGAAATTCGCACGGAGCTCAGCTCTAATCTCCTGGAGAAGCAGCCCGAGCTGATTCTGCCCAGTTCCGTCCCTTCCAATGCCCCAAAATGCATCATAGGGACTGTCTTCTACTAGTTGGGCATCCCCGGTATCGATCAACATTTGCATTAAGTGCGTATGCTGAGAGAACTTCGCGCGCAGAACCAGCTTCATCTATTGACTCATAAGAAAGATGCCATGGAGATACTAGAATCGTACCGCAGTGACATTTATTTTTCTCCAATCGGTCCGCACGTAGCTTTGATACTCGAGCGCCTTGTCAAATGCGATGCGAGGGCTTTCTCCGCAGGTACGAATGATTTCTGCTAATTCAGGGTGTTTCTCTATGAACTTGTCAATACAATAATGTAAGCTCTTGCTCTCTTCAATAGGGTGACATTTGTATCTACCTTCAAGGCTTGAAAAAGGTGTTCATTTGTTGGGTAACGCTGTTGGTTCAAATATACGGGATCCGGTGAAAAGTTTGTGAAGGAATAGTAGGGCTTGTCCTTGTCGTAAAAGCGGATCACAGAGGGAGAAAGCGGTCGAGAGTCCCCATCCTGCGCATCAGCTGAGCGAGGATAATTCAAAGCACCAATAATATGAGACGGCGATCCTTGGAGAGATCTCGCTGGTGCTTGCTGTTGCACAGAAATGAGTTCGCGTTGTTGAGAATCGTTTTTGGATGGCGGATCCATGACAAAGGGGACAAAGGAAAATAAAGCGCCTTTTACGCTGCTTAAAAGCCAGCTGTGCCGCAAGGAAACCGCGAGGTTTCTCGCTGCGTACGACCGGGCCAATGGCTCAGTCGGGCCACGGAGATGAGCGGATTGGTCAGCACATATGTGCATGAGGCCCCTTGGGGGTCAATGGAATTCACTTGTTTGTATCATGCAAGATAAAATAGATGAAGCATTTCCGAGAGACTTATATCACTTATTGACAATCACGTAAGCTAATACCACTGCTACACTGTTGTATATAACCAAATATATATTCAGAGTTCAAACCCCAATCACAGTGCGGATCGCCAACAACCTGTGGGTGGTGTCCGTCAGAAGCGATATCTGAAGCTCTAGGGGCAGCAATCGCCCAAGGCGTACTGCAACAAGGAAAATAAACCATAGTGTCAGGATTTGGGTCAGTTGGATCAGAGCACGAGCTCTCAGCGCGAAGCCAGCAGAGGGCGAAGCCGGTTTCGGCTATAGAAGGACTCGCTACGCTCGTCTTGTATCCTTAGGTGCTTTTAGTGGTACCCAACGAACACTACGTCATTTGGTCATGGGGAACCGACGTGCAAAGCTCTAACACATAATGGGCCCATGATGGCGAGAGCCTTACGCCCATCCCATTTGCAACCACGGGGTTCAAGGGATTCAAGGATGGCGTCCTCAGTATTGGACATGACGGGACGGTCAACTGCTAGACGGTGCGTCGGTTCCTTGCAAAGACGTAGAAGTGACTACAGGATAATGCCCGATACGAGTAATTGAAAGTCATGACAGGATAACCCCAGAGGTAGAGCCTGCGATTACCTCCAACCGATAAGGGCGGGCCTCTCCATGCTTATACGGATGTGATATCCTTACGGTATCAAGGACACGAGCTCTAAACACACACCGAGGGACGAACGAACCAACGTAGAGAATACTTTGAGTTACACTAGGTGTGGCGCCGGTGTGCTTCCTACGTCAGATCTGATTTCAGGCTCTTGACAGGTGGCTTCGCGAAGGGGCACTCGGCCGCAGGTACCGCCCCTTCAGTACCCAGAACACGCGGTAATGGCAACTTTCACGTTCAACTCGGTTCCCTCGTTTTCCGAGGTGGGAGGAGGAGAGGGGCAGAATGGCCGCCTGGCATGCATAATGTGACTCCTTCGAAACAGGTTGATACCCACAGAATTACGTGTTGAACGGAGCTAGTACATAGGCGGATCATATACCGCGTGGAAAGGCGGTGTTTTCTTCTATATTGGATCTCCACCGGCGTCGCGCAGGAAGAGCAGCACTATCTAAGCGCCATCGGGGCCACAGAGCAGAGCTTGTCACATCGAGAATACCAAGCGATATTAGATGTTCGCACCGTCAAAGTGGCAATACTGATGGCAGAGTTACTCGTACACCACAAGATACGCCGGTAGTACGGCGGCCTCGTTGTAAACCACCACCTCGTCGTAGTTAAGACTCTTACAGACTCCTGGGGTTCCAACGACCTATAAAAGGAATATTAGGGGTTGTCTCGAATGTTAGAGGGTAAATTACCGAGTCATAACCATCCGGCGGTGCAGAAAGCCGCCAGTTTCCCATTGTTAGCTCTGCCCCATATCCTAGAGCCACTTTACAAAGGAATATCGCTTTCCGTCCCGGTTTTGGTTTGGGCGAACCACCCACCCGACCGGTATAATCATCCGACCTGCGCGTTGATTATCAAGAGAAGAGTTGGATTTGCATCACAATTCTCTTACTTAGAAGAGGTTGAGCTAAGATAGATCCCGGCACCGAACCTGCAGCAAGTTAACTAGCTAGACACCAGAGTGAAAACCATTTTCGTACCGCTGGTTCCGGTTGGTATGCGTCGGTAAGATGAATCCGGTGCTGGCAATGTTGCAAATATTACAAGCCTCATCCTCGCAATACCCACTTTCGAAAACATAATCATCAAGCAGCGAACACCGCTGGTGATCGTGACGTGTCCCATGCCATCGTCGGCACTCATTACCTTCTGGCATACCCCACTGTGTAAAATTGCCTCGAAGGTCCAGAAGATACCTGTGTCCGGTGAATGAGGCACAAAGGGAACACCGATAGCCAACAACGAACCTATACTCGTAATACCGTTCATGTACGTAGTATGGTGATTGAATACTGACGATACGAATGACCCTACGCGGTGGCTGCTTGTCAAAATGACGCCAAGAGTCTAAAAAGTCGTTCAGGACTGGGAGGATAACCGGCTGAGCTAATGCAGAGGTTGTGGTAAAGACGTGACGAACTGCTCTGATACTTCGAGTCGGAAACGTCCAGGATATTGTACTCAGCGAGCGACATAGTACTATGAGTTATGAGAGCCGATTGTGATGGGAAAGAGGGACAAGGAGAGAGCAAATAGAAGGTAGGTGTGAAACGATGGGAGACGCACAGAATTGCGGGCCTTTGATATTTTTTTGTTCTGAGGATGTCAGGCGCCTGGATAGCATTCCCACTTTTGAGAGCGGGTTTCTTATTTCCCATACAGATATATGGGAGTTAATGTAACTGGGTTTAGAGAATAAATACAAATATTGCGTGGCTTTCTGAACTCGTCTGCCGTATGCCGCAATTTATTCTCACCCAATCGCGTTGGGACGTGCTTCCGCTCTGTAGCACAGGTACAGCAGACCCGGTTTGGTTGTTGAGTGGTTCAGCCTGCTCATGTTCCAGACTGAGGGTTTTGTTTCCACATATACACCGACCTGAAAGTGATATTGTAGAGAGGTCGGTGATGTTGAATTTGGGTTGCACAGTTTGAATCTAGGTCAGTGATGTTGAATTTGGTTTGCACAGTTTGACTCTAGGTCTATGTCAGGTTTTGGCACTTGTACGCGAGCCTGGAGCACAGGCTGTGACGCCACAACATGGTAGATATGTGATCCTATAACCTATTTGAAGCCAATCATGTAATAACACCCACAATGACACACTGTTATCTGCACATAATCCTGCCATTTGATGGGCTGATTGGTGGCTGTGCTATGCTGCGCCCTTCCTACGCAAACCGCTGACCTATATGTAGATAAGAGCGTATACTTATGAGCGTCAAGTTGTTGACCTCAAATAGACCCTTGGGACGCATCCAAATTTGTAGTGAGGGGCATGACGGCTATGGGTGCAGCTGATGGGCATCTAAGGACTTGTCTCGATTGCAACCTCACGTGTTTGTGAAGTAGATCACAACTGACTTTAATAGAATTCATTCCAGTGGTAGGAAAGAGGGGTTTCAGGAGCACACTGCATATTGAGAAGTTGTATAGGTGATCCACCATGGAGAATATCGTATCACCATAGAGCAGGCAGGGCGCATGAGCAGTTCTACGCCCGAGGGGTAGTGCGTTTGGGTACTGAGCAAGGTGAGCTCAGTGATTACATGTAAACAAGCATTATATTGAAGCGGCACCATCAAGGTGGGGACGAGATATCAGGATCGACCAGAATTATTCATACACTACTAGATATGCCGGTAACACGGCAGCTTCATTATAAACCACTAGCTCATCGTAGTTGAGTCCTGCGCACGTTCCCGGAGTCCCAATGACCTAGAGAAGATCAGCTGCCTGCTGTAATTCCGAGGTAACAGTTTGAAGTACCGAATCGTAGCCGCTCGGAGGTGCAAGAAGCTGGCAGTTTCCTTGCGTGAGCTTTGCTCCCCTGCCACAAGCAACTTTGCAGAGAAATATAGCCCTCCGCCCTTTCTTTGGTCGGGGCGAGCCATTTACTCGACTAGTGTAGTCGTCTGATCTAATAGCGATTATTGAGAGGACGTCCTGAGGTGTCCAATCGGAGAGAACAGACATACTTTGACGAGCTCGAACTTAAGTAAATGCCAGTGCCGAACCTATGTCGAGTGAGTCATTTGTTGAGGCCAATTGAAGAAGAGTCACCTTTGGCCAAAGGACTGGTTTGCTCCGCCTGGTTTGAGGAGACTGGTGTTGGCGATGCTACAGATATTGCATGCCTGATCGGCGCAATATCCATTGTCATTGACTTGATCGTTAAGCAGCATACAATGTTCGAGAGGGGTCCCATGCCATCGTCGGCGTTCATTGCCCTCCGTCATGTTGCGTCGGGTAAACTTCCCCCGATGCTCCAAGGCTTTCCTGCAGGCAGCCACATAAACCTCCGCATACTCAGAGAAGGAGTCTTGGGGCATACTTATATTCACAATAACGGCCTTGGATATGGCTAGGAGGTCGGACGCCAATAATGCGAACGATGCGCGTGTATGAGTCCTTTTGCCCTCGAGAATCACGCCAGGATTCCTGGAACTGACGTAAAACTGAAGATAATATTAGTTCCAATCCCGTAAAGATAGTGAGAGGAAACGACAGACCACTCTGGTACTTTTCTCCGTGAGGATTGAGGACACCGAATTCCGCGACGGACATTGTAAATTGGCGGGAAGTGCTGGTGTCAAAGGCATGTGGGTGCTCTCTTTCAGTTATACCAGTAAGCATCCACGCTCTAATGGGACCTCACAGGCATGCTTGTCAGGTGCGAATTTGCTCAGGTCTCTATGCAAAGCCTGACAAGGGATTTCCATTTGCACGACCCTATACTCCTCAAGAGTGCCGAACTTCGTGACGGGTGTAGAAAGAGTACATGCACCAGACGTACTGAGGACACGTTTTGGATTGGAACCGTCAGTGCATGATCATGGTCTAGCTCACTTACCATATACTGCGACATTCTATCAGTTTCCTGTCTACTTTCCAGAGATCGCCGGGGTATCCATTAGTCTTACCCAGTGGCGAGGACTGTCTCGGCCCGCAACACAATCTCCATCTGTCATCCACTAGAATTTAAATGGAAGGTAGAAGAATCTGGTAGCATTGCGCCTCATGGTTGTATGGACAGGGCCCCACACATTGGTTTACCCTCGGCTTTGGCCTCGTCACACAAACCGTCCAAGAGCGAGAAGAGATGAATCAACCGCGGAAAAGTTTATCTATTATTGAGTAAATTGAGACAGGAAGATGGTTTCAGGCGAACTCTGATCTTGGTCGATCTCGGTCTATCTCGGCGGCTTGGGGCACTGTCCGGCAAATATAGCACTTTAAAAATACGACACCGAGTTTAAAGAGGTCACAGAGGTGCTTCTTGAGTTCCAACTCCGGAGGAAGCCGGAGAACGAGTACGATTTGCTTTGTTCAGTAATTGCCCACTTCTTCCTATAGTCTTCGGATTCTCCCCCCCACCTGGAAGCCTCGAGGCAGCCTCTGTCATCGCTAGCTTCTAATACGCCCATAGGATGCGCCCCTATCGGTATCATTGAGCGGTCGAATTAAAACAAGGAGTGCCTCTCAGAAAGGGTCTGTAAACGCATTGGTCGCCATCTCCAGAAACTTAGGCATGCCTCCAAAGGATCTTTGCGAGGTATGTTCACCTTTCTTGCGACGCACTGCAACGCCCACAAATGTAGTAACCAATCATGAAAGTACTGCAACCAACGCCCCAAATTCGTCGACAGCAATGGAAGATTGCATACGTACTGTGGTGGTAGTTGTGCCAACAAGGCCCAAAATGCTCCAAGAGTGAGCCCGCCACCCTCTGTAGGTCTCTGCGAAGTACGTTTGAAACACTCTTCCAAGCAGGCTCAAGGGCCGACGATGACAATGTCTCATGCTTTAGAGCTGTGGTGAGCGTCCGAAGTACAAAGAACCGAGCGGTAAAGTCCACCCATATTGTGGGAGGCGGTGTGCAAGTGTCATGGGCCAACCGCCTTCGAACCGTGACACGGGTGCACCTTCCGGCCCCTTGCGCTCTCAGAACCCTCCTCGTCATAGTCTCACTAGCCTGCTTGCATCTGAGGTCGACGTCGCGAAGAAATCGCTTGCCAATAACGGTGAGAACGCCTTATTACAGAATTTCCCTCGCAAAGCCGACTGGAAGGTATCTCCTCGTTCCTTGTAATATGTTACATATGGCCTTAGGACTGGCCGACGAATGCCTGGCTTTCAACCCTCCACTTCACCTAAGTTAATGGCGCTTTTTAGATTGAAGATGAACGTGGAAGCAGCGAAGTAATTCTTCGTCGCGATTATCAAAATGAACAGTACGTTCCCCTCATTCTCCAGAATCATCAGACCTGAAGAATCGTTTGCAGAATTGTCATCTCCTTGTCTCTCAATGACAATGATCCTCTCGATGACGACTTCGCCGACTTTTCGGATGCCGACTCCAATGACAACGGCGGAAGCGGTAATGGTTCTGATGGGAACCTTTCAAGAGGCTCGAGTGATGAAAGCACCAATGGACCAGTAGGAACTGTACCGTGTATTATCACTATCACCAAGGTCAGTGGAACCACGTACTGGCGTACTCTCCTTGGTACTGATGTCTTGCAGCCTCATAAAGGCGCACTAATTGTCCGGGCTCTCGCGGCAGACGGAAAATTTATGGTCGATAATCTAACACACATCAAGGATGTGAAAATTGCTACTTTAACGTCTGTTGAGGCGGACTTTGCGCGAGAGAAAATGTATATCGCACCACACGTATGCACTTGTTGGCTTTCTTCTCGGAAATCTACTCATATTTGCATAGTTTGATGACCTAATTCAAGATCTTCAAAACGAGTTTATGAACTACCTCGGAGCTCGGGGAATTGACGACGGACTTGCGCAGTTTCTTGTTGAGTACGTGAAGCGGAAAGAGACACTGGTCAGTTTCCTCCCTTCCCATAGGTCAGTAGCTTTACTGACTTAGAGTTTAGGAGCGACTTAACTGGCTAGAAGGGCTTTATTCGTTCTTCATGTAGATCCTAAGAGAAACCTGTGACTGGTGGTAAAATATCAATGAATCGTTTGATTGTAGTTTGTGTCATGTTTATAGTGGACTCCACACATGTTTTAGGCCACGACCTGGAGACACTGGGGAGCCTCGTGCATATCCGGTACATGCTATCTGAGACTGGGAAGTGACTTTACCCAAGGCCATGCGACGTGTGGCCTTATCGCAAGATCCCCGTCATCGGAAACGTGAAAGGTGCGTGCCCGCAATGGGCGACTTATAAGCGGCGGTTAGCACTTGATGTCAAAGTTTACTTCTTACTGTCCACACTTCCTTCTGAAGGAATACCGACACTATGGCGAATGACGAGCCTGGTTGGTGGAGTTGGCTTACAAGCTACTTTACTACACCTGCTCCAGTTCCTACTCGAGCACCCCTAGTTCGACGCAATACAATCTCTAAAGCACCTCCGTATCATTTCACGCAGGCCGTCCTCTACTATTCGGCTCCAGGGGTCTCGTCTCGCCCACGAGAGATCAAATTCTATCACAAAGAACAACCATTCTACGAATTCACGAATTTTGCCCCGTACGACGTCATTTACAAAGGGAAAAGATACCCGACTAGCGAACATTTATTTCAGGGGCTCAAGGTGAGCGCGCGGTTGGCTTGACGATCGGAGTGTGCTCACAGTAGCTATAGTTCTTGAAGAACCACCCGCAAGTCGCAGAGCGTATAAGATCTTGTGGCAATGAGCCACGTAAAGTCTTCGATCTTGCACACAAGTACCAACGCTATGTTCGAGATGATTGGAGACAGGTCAACGTCGACAAGGTTTATTATATTTACTTCTTGTGTGATTACTGCTGAGTGCCAGACAAGATGCGAACCGTCCTCCGACTCAAGTTCACCCAACATGAAAAGTTGAAGCGCCTGCTCCTAGGCACCGGAGACGATCACCTCGTCGAGGACTCCCCAACTGATTACTGGTGGGGCATTGGTGCAGATCGATCCGGGCAGAATCAGCTCGGTAAACTGCTAGAAGAGCTCAGGGACGAACTGAGTAGGTCTTCATGTTAGGATGTGGCAGCTGTAGTTCTCTACATTAGTACCTTAGAGTCCGACTTTACCTGTTTAGCTTCTCGTCCACCTCCTGGCGCTTTCCTTTGGTTGTGACTAACAAATAAATAGGAAATGACGCAAACCCATCATCCTACCAGCCATCGAAACGAGAACCTCAGAGGCGCTCATCTTGGCCGAACCCCCTTCCGGGCAATTTCAGGACCACAGGACCGTCCACTTCTCATGCAGACCCAAAAGCTAGCGAGCAGAAAGACGACCTTGGAAGCAATCTGTGCCACGTAAGCGACCTGAATACCCTATTATGGACTAATTGCTTATTTGGTGCACTCAGTCCTGCCACCAACGACCTAAGAATCCAGGGTACGTTTTCTGCAGCAAGGTGTGCGCTAAAGCCCATGAGAATGTTGCGAAGTATGCTAGCCTCTGCGAGGTACGCAGTCGCCCCCGCCTATAACTTCCGTCACCAACGAGCCCCTTCCTAGAACTGCCACGCAAGATTGAAGCAAGGAGGCCATCCTTATTGCGGGCGGACCTGTGCTGCCGCTGTTCGCGCTCAGGCTACGAGGACCCAATACTGACAAGCGAGGAGTCCTTTTGTCTTAACGTTTAGTGTGTACCATTGCTGTTCAATCCTCCTTTCCTTTTCGTAGCCAGAATATGCGAAGGTTCCTCATTTGCAAATTAGGTTGGTCAGCACCATGTTGTATCACCTCCAGATTATGTACCAATGTAGTTATAGACTGGTGAAGGACTAGGCGATGGCCGAGTTCGAGCCCTCAAAACAAGTCGGGGGGGGATGTAATCCATCATCACAACGATCCAGATATTACGCAATGTTCATAACGTACTCGCAAACCCGGCGAATTGAATCGCCATAGCGAGCGATATAATCAAATCATGGGGATGAGGGTCTCAATGAGCTGGCGCATGACTTCGGCCTTTTGAATGCCAACTTGAAGAACCTCTTCGTGCGTCACTACTGCCTCCACAGTTACAGGGAGAGGTTTGCCTGCGAGCTAAGCAAGTAAATTAGTACCTGATCCAATTCGTTAATTTTTTTTAACCTCAGCCTCCACCTCTTCCCGTATACTCTGATATCCATCTGGAATCACGACAAAGTTGGTGACCAAGCTGAGCACAATGACCTCCAAACCTTCCTCTCGAGCTACGATGACTTCAGGAATCGTGCTCATTCCGACTACATCGGCACCCGCATTTCTTAAAAAACGCCCTTCGGCGGGAGTCTCATATGTAGGTCCAGAGACCCAAGCATAAGTCCCCTCTGCGAGCGAGTCCGACGACAATTGAAGTTTTGCAGCAGCTTTGAAAACGAGTTTGCGGAGAGGACGGGAGTATGCATTCGACATAGGAAGGAACCGCGGATATGGTGGGTAGGACGGCCCCATTAGAGGATTCATGCCAGTTAAAGAAGGAAGTGAGAGGTGATCATGAACCACAACGACTAGACCATGGTATCAGTATTAGGTGATCCTAGATGAAGGCTGAGCCTTACTCGTTCCGATAGGGATGGCTGGGTTAAGGGAGCCGGTAGCATTTGTGACTGAATATCGAGAGTCAAGATTGGGGGTGACATAAAGCCAGGCAGTCTACACGTACTGATTATGTTCTCTACACCAAGTTTAGTTATTACCCTGATGGGATAAGTAGCTTTACCCAGCGGATACCCCTCGTAAGGGTGGAACTGCAATCGCCAGATCAATCGTTACCAATTTGTTACTCTCATCTACAGTCGGAGGAGATGCTCACTCTTCCTAGCATGGCGACAACTGGGATCCCCTCCCCTTCGCCAAGCTTGCCAAATGCGAATGCACTCTTGTGGCCGACAACGGTGCTCTCGACGAATCCAGGGAGCCCGTGATAGGGTACTTCATGCTTATCCTTGAATCTGGAAGCAAGTGTAGAAAGACCGGAACCACATACAACACCGATCTTTGGATAAGCGAGGTGATCTGGGATTTGGGCGCGGATGGCGGCTATCGATTCCTCGAAAGGATACGCCTGAGTGGACATCGGAGGTGGTTGCATCGACCACATGATGGAATTCTAGTCTTATGGACCGCTAGCGGGTAGAGAGGATGAGTGTGGTGAGAACAAGATACAGGGACAGTCGGTCAACGACGCGTACGATGAGGTTGCGTACAACAGACCTTGACGAGGTGTCACGTCGCGGCACACAAGACGCCGTGCGTACGGATCTCGCTAAGAAGTTCGCTCCAGCCTCAAAATCCGTAAAACTTGAACCCGCTCCGCTTCATCGCAGAGCCGAGGCCCTTCGAAACACCAATGGAACCTAGCCGTGAACCTGAAGCAGTTATGGAGACAGATGCTCCGACTATCGACTCTATGACCAGTCGTGACTAGTCAGTTTCCGCTCAACGGCTGATCCAAGGCCAGATTTGAATTATACTGACCGATTTTCCAATAGCTACGCCGACTCATACGCGCACTTTGGTCTGTCACAGGCCTTATCCCCCGGAAAGCGTTTTTTCACTCACAAGCTAAATATGAACCTTTCGATCCTGCCGTATAGGCATTCATGAAGAGATGTTGAAAGACAGAGTGCGAACACAGAGTTATAGGAACGCTATGTACAACAACCCCCACTTATTTAAAGGCAAAAGGGTGCTGGACGTGGGGTGCGGCACCGGCATTCTCTGCATGTTCGCGGTAAAAGCCGGGGCCTCGCATGTTGTTGGCGTAAGTAATACACCCCATACTTCGGTTCCCTCCTGGAAGAGAATCAATCAGCATTCTCAAGCAAATCGCAGGTGGATATGTCCAACATCATCGACCAAGCGCAGAAAATTATTGAAGCGAATGGATTCAAGGATAGTAAGTGATGAGATCATCTAGGATCTCCATAGAAACCTTTTTCCCAGCAATCACTCTCGTGAAGGGTAAGCTCGAGGAAGTCGAGCTCCCGTTTCAAGAATTCGATATCATCGTGTCTGAATGGATGGGTTATTTCCTGTATGTGGCACTAAAATTCAATTATTGCTCAGACCATTCACCCCCTTTAATAGCCTTTACGAGTCCATGTTAGACACCGTCCTTGTGGCCAGGGACAAATACCTGAAACCAGGAGGGACGTTATTCCCTGATAAAGCTACCATATACATCGCTGCGATTGAAGATGAAGATTATAAAGCGGAGAAGATCAACTGTAAGCCCTTCGATGGCTTGCCTTCACCTGTCAGCTCAAGTTTATGCACCAGTTTGGGACAACGTATACGGCTTTGACTTTTCATGCATCAAACACATTGCATTAAGGGAACCACTTGTTGATACAGTCGAACTCAAAGCCGTCGTGACCGACCCTTATCCTCTCAAGGCGAGCCACCTCACACTGTACTCTCACCAACAAGTTAACATTAGATCAGGTCATCGACCTTCATACGGTCAAGAAGGATGATTTGGCATTTATTGCACCATTTACATTGAAAGCAACGCGCAACGACTGTAAGAAACCTATGGCGTGGGCGTCGATGCTGGTTGATGATGAACCTTTATCAGATGTGCACGCCTTTTTGGCTTGGTTCGACATTTCATTCAGTGCAGCGCACAAGCCAGTGAACTTTAGCACCGGTCCACATGCACAATATACACACTGGAAGTAAGTCCCTTGTTCTACACATCTACATCTCGACAACACGCTTTACTTAATGGTCTCTTTTCTAGGCAAACCGTCTTCTATACCCAAAATACCATCACGATCTCGGCAGGGGAACAGCTCACTGGGACGCTTTCTTGTGCACCAAACTCCCGGAATAACCGCGACCTGGACATCAAAATCGAGTATGAGGTGAATTCCAACGCTGTTGATGGACCGCAGACGGACACCATTCAATATAAGATGTGCGTGATGGCCATTCTCACACCCGTGAAGGCTGAACGAATTGACGCACAGGGCCTGAACGTCCATTACTACACGCGACCAACTATTACATATTTGCTTGTTTTTTTATTCACATTTCCCGTAATATGACCATGGATCGTTCTTGCCTTCCCTGCGACACTGCAGGTACTAGAGCACACATCTGTATAATATTCGAGTTCATAGTTCGATATGACCCTGTGTACGCGGGCTTGTTTCGTCAGTGGTGCCTGATTGAAATTAGTCTTGCCCCCACTCACATCCGCTCGTTTCCAGCACGCTCTCGTTAGACCATCATACCTATACCCATACCCTTTACGATGTCACAAACTACACAGAACACCTTTGCTTTGCCGCCTCCCGCTCGTGGCCGCCATCTACTCGATAAGAATATTCCACCGCCAATGGATACAGCTCCTACATCTGTCGAAAAAGGTTCTCTTGCATTATTTGAACCTTATACGAGACCTGTGCTCTTGGCGATTATCGATGAGCCTACCCCTTCACATCGTCAAACTTCTCCTGTCTCGTATCCAGCGCGTCGTTACACTCATTCGCAAAAATCCCAATCTCTCCCAACTATTCCTTCCCTCGAAGAACTCGTCAGCGACGACGACACGTCGTTTACGTCATCTAGTACCCTTACCAGCGAAGCTTCGCAGAGTTTCTCCACAACCTCCTCTGGGTCGGGCTCAACAGAGACTCTCAATGAACGCATATTACCATTTAGTCTCGATGACGAAGAGTTCGACTATATTTCGTTGAAGAGTAGGACCATTATTCGGCCCACTCCTCCTTTTCCTTCGCCGCAGTGTCCAGACCGTGGAGGGAGACGACACCGGTCGTTTGACGATTTTGCTTTCAGGAGTGTCATATATTCGACCAATGTGCCACCATATGACCCGTTTTCCACCGACCAAGCCGCGCAAGGAGAAGGAATAGACTCGATCGAGAATTTGAGGGAGATTCCAGACGACGAGCCATCTCCTATAGGGATAACCGTTACACCGATACCGTTCGCTGGCCTCACCGAGGACGAAGAGTGGCACCCAATCGATCCAAGTATAAATGCAAGTGACGATCTCTCAACAGAACACACCGAAGTATGTATTGTCCAACATGCAAAGAGCGAGATCCTCAACTGGGCATATTCTATCTCAGCCCCTGTCTTCTTCTCGGAGCCTCCATCCGGTAGTCGAAGCCTGATTCCAACGTCGACGATCGACCTTGATGAGCACATCGAATGCTTAGGTCCTCCATACATTGAAGAAACGACGACCTATTTCCACATGAGGCGCCAGAGCGTCCCCGAAGCTCCCAAAACGCTCGCCGACATCTCTCGAGAAGTGGTGCTCCGTCAAATCAACTCTCACAAGCCTGTGACGACATCGCTCCTAACCCTTCATATGGACATGATGCCCTGCCAAAGGCTCCGCATACACCCCGAACGAACCTACAGAGGACGAGTGGCGCCTGACGGAGACTCCCTCCGTCGTGATACTCTCCAACGCAATGCTCATCAGACCCTTTCCATTTCTAGCCTTCCTTCCTCGCCTTTATCACCCGCTCCTTCCACGGAAAGCAATCTCGAACCCGAACTGAAGTTTCAGCTCTTTCCCCGTGCGGGCGATCTCCTGCGCCTTCACCGGGACGACTCAACGTCTTTGACTGATGACTGGCGCCTTGGTACGTAATGCTCGCCGGAGACGATCGCTCTGACCCACGCTCCATAGGCTATGCAGATTTTGGGGTTATTCAGCGGATGCTCTATTCCTTTGACCTAAGGATGAGGACCGGTGATTGGCACTGGGACGATGAGGAGGTTGGAATGGCGTTGCAGGTTGGACGGGAGTGGGAGAGGAATTGGGATAAGCGGTGAGTACTATCAGCTCGCTGTATCACAAAACATACTCACTTCCTGCCTAAAGGTTCAAGATCGTCGAGTGGCTCATGATGGGCGGAAGCGGAGCGGACGCTTAATACCTATGCCCCGTCATTGCATTCGTTACAGTACATGTATTATTTCCCGCACTTACATCTTAAAGACCTTGAGTTGTTTCATTTCTTCATGGACTCGAGCTTTTCGATGTCAGCATTCGAGCTCTTGCTTTGTCAACGTTTCAGGACAAGCCACCTTTATCGTTGACTTTCGGATATTTATAGCCACCATGTAAAGCACTGAAACATGGAAAATACCCATTGGCATGTTGTTTCGGGCATGTGTAACCAATCCGGCCTCACATTGCAGAAACCGCCGGCTTCGTCACACTACCACCGCCCGCATAAAGCGAGGAGTGGGTGTACACTTTAAACCGCCTCCGCTCCTCTCCTCCGCTCTTTCCTACCGTCTCACCTCCCTCTGGCTACCCCACGCACATCGTTCTCGCCCACCTACCCATTGCCCTCGTCTCTCGCGAATAGGTCTACAGCACTTGAAAACCTCACAACTTCCTCCAGACATCGTCAATAATTCACTATGACCGCGAGACGGCAGCCAAACTTCCCGACCCGGCTCTCTCTTGACTCCCAAACGGAAACCGGCTCAGAATTTGATTGGGATCCTCAGACGCGCGCGCAGCCACATTTCAAGCCGTTCACAGACTTCTTCAGTCGGCTTTCCATCTCCGCGTCCTCGTCTACTTTCCTCAGCATCCCTCACCGGTTCACAACGACAACCTTCCAGACCTACCATGCTACCACCACCCGTGTCCCTACGCTCAGAGCCCTCACCGCAAGGATTATTCGCCGTAGGAGAACTGCCGTGGTCTTCCTTGTAATAATCGGCGCGCTCATTTTGCTGGCCATCGTAAAGGAAGCTGCTCCCGCCACCTTCAAATTACCAAATCCACGAATATGGGAACTTAGGGATCCCATCGATGTGGCGTTTGCTTCTGTAGCGACTGTTGGGCCATCACACGGACGTAGGAACTCACCCGACCTCGTTTTGGAACCAAGGCAAGAGCTTGGCGTGCTGGTAGCGTTCATGGCCGCAGTAACAGCTAAGCTACCATCCCATATCGACCCATCCAAACCGTTGGACCCCCAGCTTGTCGTGGGATTTGACACGCGTGCCGACGGCGCAAGGGACGAGGTTGAGGCACTCGTGGAGGAGACCTGGTCCAATTACCCCGTTGTGATTTTCTCCCAGGTGAGTTGAAATTGCTGCAATGCCGAGGATGCGCTTATCAAATTCGAGCAGCTGTACTCCCCGATTGGGAGGGAACTGGTGGCTCTAATCGCAACATACAATCTGGCTCCAAAATCGGTCATATGGGAGCTGGACGCGCGAGGTACGTACGCCCCTGAGTCGGTGAGGATTCAAGCTGATCTAAATTCTTTGTAGAGGATGCGGATGTAATCGTCCCGTTGGTTCATCGTTTGACGAACAGCACAGAGTTCCCAGTTCTCCTTATCGGAGGGCAGACCGTCGGTTTTCCGTCCAGCACTGGAAATGTGGTGAGCCCGCCGGCGATCATCGACCAATCCAAGTCATCATCCGAATCCAAGTCAGCGAGATCCGTATTTGAGCACATAAAGGAACTCCATGACACCGGAGAGTTGGGCAAACTAATTCAAAGTGCTGGTTGCATGATTGGAGGCGGAAAGAAGAAGAAGGGTCGGTACTATTAGCATAGATTCGGTCGTCCTGTCCAGATGGCTCTCTCTTACTGTATCGGTTACTTTTTTCTCGCTGCTACCTCCGCCATAGCATATTCGTGACTTTCCGCTTTCCCCGACCGAGTTCTTGGTGCTTCCCTGTGCTTCGTATACGCCTCATCTATTCATACTTAACTTCACCCTGTACTTCGATTGTGCAAAACGTACCCACGCTTCACCGTTGACGCTCTCGCCTAAATTCCATTGGCGCTTAGCGCTCACTTCACCGAGATCATTGACACTTCACCGAGATCACTCGAGGGTTGTGGCAAGCCACAATGTGGCGGATCAAACCGTGCGAGTGGGACACTACGCGGCCCCTACTCCAATATTTGGCGACAGTGGGAGGCTAAGTGTGGCATGCAAGGGGCCGGGCGCTTGCTTGGTTGGCACATGGCAACGTCAATCATGATGGTGGCGAGCATGTCGTTTACTGCGCACAACGAGGAGACGTACCATTGCTCTGTGGGCCACAACCCGGGCCACAACCCGCCGTCTGTTCGCGGAAGGAACTGGCTATGTCTCCTTCAAAATAAGAAGAGGTCGGTCCCTTTCTGTGGTAAATGCCCTTCACAAAATTCAATTAGAGGTAACCGCCATCCGCAAGGCACAAGCGCGCGAAGTGTCGAAACCCTTTCTTGCTTTCTTAGCTGGCTGCTTGGCGTTCCGATACGGCCATGAAACACCGTTTGCTGGCATGGGGACATAAAACTATGGACATCCCTCTTAAGTCCCTCCTCTCCTCTCCTCCGTGCAGCACCGATGACTGGTAGGTGCAACTCTTGTTCGTCTTCTCGTAGACACTGACCTCCCACTGCCATCTCCAGCATACGAGCCTTACCACGAGCCTTACCCTCTAATGGATATGGCTACCGGTCCTCAATATTCGTCTCAATATTCGTCTCAATATTCGTCTCAATATCCACCCCAACTCCCCCCACATGGGACACATCTGAGCTCAGCGTCCTATGGCACAGCCGTTGGAGACCCAGCACAGAAGACCATGTACGACTCGCCGAGTCCCAACGCACCCTTACCACTTAGGAACGATGATCAACCATTCCTACCACCGAAGCCGCATCGCCGCCGCTCACGATGGCGGGCGATCTTTGGCAGGTCCCGGCGCTTCGCAAGATTCACTTACGCAACGTGCCTCCTTATCGTCCTTGTCGTCTGGGGAGTCATCAATGTGGTCTTCACAATGCGCGAGCGTGATCACCAAATGGTCTGGCACTTTGACCGATGGTTTCTGTCAGTGTGCTCACTCCCAGACGCAGAGATATTCCACAGCTGATCTCCAAGCAAAAGGAGCTGTGCTGCAACAGATGCAGAACCAAGATAAAAACCAAACGCGATTTGTGAGTCCCCGGTTCATGAGTGACCCTGCGTTTGGCACCCACCTGAATACAATGAAAAGATTTTCATGAAGGGCCGTCTCAGAGGATATGACCCTAACAAGAGCTTACTATGTAATGTGGTCCCAGCGTCTTTAATGACCACGCTGACTAGTACTGCTATAGCTGTGGAGTGGGAGGGGTTACTCGTCGATGCGCAGCAAAATGATCTTCACCTTGGGTCCACCACCGATGTCCGCTACATACTTGCGATCTTCCGGGATGTGTGAGTAGATTGTCCCTTGCAGCCTCTCCGTTCACTGATACATTTATCAGGGCTACAATACGAGACATTGACACTGAAGCTTTTTTGGCCAGAGTGGACCCAAACGGTCCGCTAACACCATACGTAAGTGTCGCAAACCACTCCCAAGTACTACTGCCACCAAATTGACGATTCTCTGCCAGTCACAATTCCGGGTCCTCTCACCTGCCCCTCCTCCAGTCGGATTCATAGGGCGCAGCCCAGGAGATTCGATCAGCACGGACGTTTCGGTCGGTCAAACGGACGGCGCTACCCTCTGGACCCAACCAAAGTTCGTGCCCCCCCACTCCCTCTGCAGTCCGACAGCCCCTCCTAATGTCAATCAGTTTCGCGTACCCCTATGACGAGAGCCAGGGCCAAATCAGATTTGCTATGACCAATAATTTCACCGCCGACTTTTACAACACGTCGCTCGGGACTTTCGTCGTACCCATCATGGGCGCTGTGATAACAGATGTGATAATGAACTACCAGATCGATATCTCGAATAATGTGACGTGTGCGGACGAAGGGTGCCACGTTGATATCACACTCGAAATCCAACGTCCGGGACTCGTCAAGGCTATAGTGATCCTCACGGTTATAATCAACTGTGGGTGCTAGGCTAAGCGTCATGTGGCTGGCATCTCATTAATACCGCCTTTAGGGGGAATCACACTCTCGATATGCGTACTCACCGGCGAAGCCATCCTTCTCCAAAGAGTACATATTCTGAATGGTTCAGACATCCTATCCATCTGCCTGACCTCGCTGTTCGCCCTCCCGTCCGTGCGAAGCGTTCTACCTGGTGCGCCACCGTTTGGTTGCCTCCTCGATATGGTGGGCATACTGCCAAACATTGTCTTAATTTCAATATGCGTGAGTTCCTTTCTCCTTCCCGCAGCATGAGCGAATCTAAAGGGACTGCTTTCCAGACGGCCGCATTCGCTATAGCCAAGGCAAAGAACCGTCTTCGTGAAAACCCACAATTGAGCAAGCTTGAGGAATGAGTAACGGGTCGATTCTTGTTTATACACTTTGTGCTGTGTCCTCAATTCCCAGGGAGTCCGCAACCGGCGGGCGTCATGTTGGTTCTATCTGCCTCTTTTGTGCTTGTATCTTTTTTTATTTTTGAATCCCGTTTGAGTTTCTCAAGGAATGAGACTAGGAGTCCTAGAATAACAGTAAACAACATTATTCTGGGTCCACCTGGTATTTGTTTGGAGTATTGCAGTGATCTAACGGGGGTCCATGGTAGATTTCCGGCCACCCCACTTCCCCTGATGGGTGCGGCCTTCTTCAACACAATTGGGAGTGCTAGATTAATACAACAATGTACACAAAGTAGCTGCAGACGAGAACATGGCGATTGGATACTGATTGGTGTTAATGGGTTGGGTGGGCAAGATTGGGTATGGGTCAAATAAATTGGTAATGTATAGTAATTGGTGTTCTCTGGCATGGAACTGGCCGTGG
>Ga0307513_10004151_pt1 | contig 19397 bp, 12 predicted proteins | sample 15_EM_MG_FD_202174 | JGI IMG/M metagenome (GOLD analysis project Ga0307513, IMG submission 202174) | Populus trichocarpa ectomycorrhiza microbial communities from riparian zone in the Pacific Northwest, United States - 15_EM | ecosystem: Host-associated > Plants > Roots > Unclassified | place...
ATTTACACTCAATATACCACTTTATACACATCGAGGGAGGCAGGAATGGGTGGATGGCGGTGGATGGGTTTGGATGACGTGTACTATAAATAGCACACCTCATCAATCATGGCGCTTGGGGTTCGCGCTGGCTGTTGGACCCGGTTTTTTGTAGCAGAACAATTGTATATTACTATTGAAATATATTTACAGCTATTCTACACGTCAGGGGAGGGTGGATGACCCTTGGGTGCGGTGTTTTGTTCAAAAAAACATGTATATTATTCAAATCCCCTTCCTTGGGGCTGTGGTGTCTAACTAAATACCTTCAAAGTATCACCCGGCTCTGTTCCGTTGTGGACTTCAGCGGGTCTTTGGCCCCCCTCGTCCTGGACCTTCGTCTTCGCCCTCCCCGTCATCGTCCTTCTCCCAGTCTTCTTCGTCGTCCTTCTCCCCGTCCCCTTCGTCGTCCCTCTCTCTCCCCCCTTCGTCATCCCTCTCTCTGCCCTCTTCGTCGTCCCTCTCTCTGCCTCCTTCGTCGTCCTGTCCTCTTCGTCGTCGTCATCCTCCTCGTTTGGTGGTTGTGGGGCTCAATTCGCGGTCGTGTTGTTCGGTATCGTGTTGTGGGGTGCGTTGTTGCGCAGGTCGCATTGTCGTGGCGGTGGTCGTATTGTCGTGGCGGTGGTCGCATTTTCGTGGCGGTGGTCGTGTTGTCGTTGTCGTGGTTGGGTTGTCTTGGTGGTGGTTATGTTGCTGTGGCGTTTGCACCGTCGTCGTCGTGGTTGCGCTGTCGTCGTGGTGTCGTGGCCCTCGTTATACATGCGTTGGGGTTGGCTGCTCTTCATTCCACCCGCATGGCGCTCCCTTGTCGTTGCGTCATCCATGGCTGGGGTTTTGCTGTGGTTCGCCACGTCGTGATGACTGTCCTACACCGGGGTTGAATCCCCAAGTTGTCGTATAATTCGCACAGCCTAGGTGTGCGGTGAAATATTCATGGTGGTGGTGGCGAAGCGGGTGGCGGGTGCTGTGTGAAAGCATGGGCGTTAGTACCGGGTTAAGGAAGGAAAGATAGGAGAAAACGAACCACGATTTTCATCGTGGTCCGTTTTCGTGACGCACTACACGGGCCTCCCACTTCTTGGGTCCCCCCTCACGTTTCTCCATCCCAAATTCGTCCGTCGATCGACTAGGAGCCGCCCACATCCCTCTGAAGAGGGGAGGGGCGGGTGCGGCTCGGATTCGAGCTTGTGCGCTTTGCTGGTGGCGTCGGTGATCAGGCCCACATCCCTCAAGAGAGGGGAGGGGCTCCCAGGTGGGTGGTCGCACGTTATTGGGGGCGAATTGAAGTGGCGAGGACGAAGGTGGTGGTGGTGGGATGAGAGCAGATGGACGAAAATCAACCGTGATGCGGTTGATGGCGAATTAAAACTCCGCTTGCCCACAAAGATAGTGTTCGATATGAACGCTGCATCGTGCGATAGTAAAATAAAAATTTGGATTGCTTTAAGGGTATCCGAAATATTTTAGATCCCAAGTTTGAAGTGAAAATCCTCATAAATGAGTATGCTATTTAAGAAATATGTGAAAATGGTGGTCACCACCATACCTTTTGTGAATTCTCTATTATAACCGCGATATTATTTAGAAAATGTATTGTAATATGATATAAGTTCACTAATAAATAAGATTTGGATAGTTTGGACAAGGTAACTATTGCTTGTGGAAGCTGGAATGGCCGGAATTCAGTTATCGACCATAATGAATCACATTATGGTCGATAACTGAATTCCGGCCATTCCAGCTTCCACAAGCAATAGTTACCTTGTCCAAACTATCTGAAACTTTTTTATTTGCCAACTAATATCATATTCCAACATTATTTCTATAAAATACAGGAGTTAAAATAGAGAGTTAGCGAAGGATATGGTAGTTACTACCATTTTCCCATATTTCTTAAATATCATCGTCAATTCTTTATTATTTACCTTATAATTTTGGATCTGAAATATTTATAGTACATTAAAAGTGATCCCAATTTTTATTTTCTTATCGCATGATCTAGCGTTCATATCGAATACTATCTTCGAGGAGGAGCGGAGTTTTAATCCGCCATCAACCCCATCATGGTTGATTTTCCTCCCGTCTCACCACCACCACCTTTGCTCTCACCACCACCACTCGCCCTCAAGCTCGCGCATCAACACAGTCAGGAGCCCCTCCCCTCTTTTGAGGGATGTGGGCCCGACTGATAACGCCCCAGCCCACTCAGAAGCGAGGACGCCGCCTCACCCCTTTCCAATGGGATTTGGGCGGGCTCGTACTCTCTCGACGGACGAACAGAAGACGGAGAAAGATGGGAGGGGGAGCCATGAGGTAGGAGACCGATGTGAGGACACAACGACAACGAGGGGGGGGGGGGATCGACAGCGACGACGAGGGGAATGGACGGCAAGAAGGGAGGAATCAAGGAGGTGGGGGTGGGAGTAGAGGAGGAGGAGGAGGAGGAGGAGGAGGAGGAGGGAGGAATTGAGGAGGAAGCGCGGGGGTAATCGATGAGGAGGAAAGGAGGATCGACGACGGCAAGGAGGGGAATCAACACGATACGCAAACCGCATGAGGACGACGGATACGATGAAGGTTCGATGGGTGATCCCCAAGCAGAAACTGTGAGCCAACGACGAGGACGGCCCCCCCTCCCCCAGGCTACTGCACCGCGTCCGTCGATACTCGTGCCCGGGAATTCTGGACATGGGCAGTGCAGCCAGGCGAGGGCCAGCGACGACCACAAGACCGACAACGACAACCAACCAACACGACGACGGCGATGGGAAGGCAACGACGATGTGCAGAACGAAGCGACGACATGGGAAACGCAGTGGCGACATGGTGAACGCAGCAAAGACACGGGGAGCACGATGATGAGCCGGAGAACGCGACCGGGAGGTTGGGAAGGAGACTGCGAGGGCGAATGCACCCGCCAGGCTCCTTTTTTTCATTAATCTATGTACTTAGGAACTACGAGCGCAAGGGAGATGCGCACCATATGTGTGCTTCTCTCTTGCCAATATTATATTGAAATTTTGAACAACATTATTCTACAAGAAGAGGATGTGATAAGATGACTGGGTCATCACCCTCTCTGACATGGGGAAATGAATAGAATAGCTGTAAATATATTTCAAATGACAATATACATTTTTCTGCTACAAAAAACTGGGTCCAACAGCCAGCGCGAATCCCAAGCGCCATGATTGATGAGGTGTGCTATTTATAGTACACGTCATCCAAACCCATCCACCGCCATCCACCCATTCCTGCCTCCCTCGATGTGTATAAAGTGGTATATTGAGTGTAAATACAATGCACCTAGTTATATGCTTTTTTTTGCTACAAAAAACCGAGCCCGACGAGCGCAGTAGCAAAACCAAGCTCAAGCAAGGCCAGCTGGCACCGATTGCCTAATTGGGAACAAAATTGATTAGTTTGGGACCGTATATATGCTCTCCAGCCTCCTCCCGCTCTCCCTCGGGCGCCAAAACATCCCAGATGGGTGTAACATACCCTGCTACCCCCAAAATATACAATTTCCCGCCCCCCAATGAGCCCAGTGGTGAGCGCACCACCCGACCACCACTTCTGGCATTGTTTACATGTATTTACTGTTACCCCCAACCCCTGCTCAACAGCCCCGCCCCTACCCACTACCCTGCCCTCCCATCCGGCACCCTCGGCATGTCTACCACCCTACCTGCTCACCTAAAAAACCCTATTACTGATCCTAACCACCCTCGGCTCCATGGCAGGACCCTGTTTTTCACCTTTTTTTGGGTGGTGGGCAAGTACCGCTATGCATGTATGAAGTGAGTTAGGCAACTACCATCTATTGATACATGAGAGGGGCTATTACAGGTGTCCGGCACCCTCGGCATATCAACCATCCTACCCGCTCACCTAAAGAACCCTATTACTAATCCTAACCATCACCGGCATCATGGCAGGATGGCTTTTTTTGGCTGGTGGGGTTTTGCCCATATGGATGTATGAAGTGACTTGGGTATAACCCCAGTATTGATACATGAGAGTGGTATATACAGGTGTGCTTTGATCCTATTTTTGCATACGTGAGGTGGCAGCCTTGGGCAAGTGTGAATTGTGTTTGATCGCTATTTACGAGGAGCTTTGAGGGAATGTTTTCTGACTTGACGCTATATGCCATTCGCAGGAATGCTTTGTGCAGGATGACATCCTCGAATTGCTTGGAATCTTTCCACCAGCCCGTGTCGAACGACGAAGTGTCCAACCCATCGCACGTTTAAGAAACTTCCGTACGAACTCCTCAGAGCATCGGAATAGAGTACCATCGGAAGAAGGCTGCTTGAAGATTAGGGGTGAAGAAAACTCGAGTTGTGCAATCATGAGGCCATGGATTGTGGTTAGCGTAAGTGCAATTGAACACTCGCGAAGTACGGTGAGCGTTTTGATGATTTTCTCTGTCGCCTCTGGGTATTTAACAAGGATTCCGACCCGAGTAGAGATCCCTCCTGGACGATTTCCTTTCTCAACTCTTGCGAGCGTACTATCGCTCCAACGAGGTTTGTCTCCAGAGCGATCAATCCAGGCTCCAAGGGTTTGTGGGGCAAGTCTTGCAAAAAGAACAGCGTCAAATTTTTTGAGGTCTTGGACAATGGCTGTAGCGGACATTTGTGGCATGTTTCGCTGTGCGTATTTGTCTATCTGCTCCCAAAGGAGTGGGGATGTCCAGTTGACGAGAACAGCAGGCTTGTATGATTTGGTGCGTGGTCGTCCTGGAACTCCTCGTTGCTGACGATCATATTCATTCGCAGTTCGGAGAGGCCTAGAGACTTCAGCCACATTGAGAGTCCCAGGTGGGGGCATTGCCAGAGCAACTGGAACAACCTGCTTCTTCGGAATCACTTTTCCATCAGAGTCTCGACGGCCGCTTGAAATCTCTGCCTCCTTCTTTCGTTCCCGTTCTCGCTGCTTCCGCTCTGTTGCGCCCTCGCGTTTCCTCCGTTTTGCTCGAGATTCTATAGCATCATCTTTCTCTCGGCGCTCTTCCATGGTCTCTCTGTGCAATCTGTCCAGTGTCTCTTGATTCAGCCGTGCGACTTCAGCCGTAACCGGAAAGCACCATTTATCAAGCGGTCCGACTCTTTTTTCAGGCGCTTCATGCTTTCGCTTGAGTGGGTTTGAGCCTGCTGCAATTGTAGGCCTGGAGTTCCGACTCGACAGAACAATGGAAGGAACAGGTTCTGAATTGGAGTTTCCGTGTGGTATTTCCGAGGGCGCATCTGAAGCTGATTGAGGGAGGTGTGGGACAACAGAAGTAGATAGAGGAGGTTTTGGCGAGGTTCGAGGAGGAATGGTTGTTGGGGTGATTGGAGTTGGTATTGGGTCTGTAGCTTCAATTGTAACATCGTCTTCTTGGACGACCTCAGGATAAAAAAAAACCCTCTTCTCCACCATTTCAGCCTGAAATAGTAAGTGCTTGCCATTCTCGATGTGGATTTCGGTGCGCTAAAGCAAAATAAGTATGTCAGCATCTGCGTTGAAGTGCACGTAGAGACAAAACACGCTTACCATTTCAAGATCTCGTTTGCAAACATTTAGAAACCTTGAAATGCGATCTTGTTCACAGAACATGAGCGAGGATGAGCCATTTGGAAGCAAGGGCATAGCATTGGGGAAAATGTGGTGCTCGAGTCCATTAAGAGAGAATGAAGAGCAGTTGAAGTTATCAGATTGCCTCGAAATATCAAGACTTTCGTCATCAAAATGGAGAGATGATGTATGGGACTCGATCCACCATCGTACAACGGTCTTCAATTCTGTGCCCATACCACCAAGAGAGTCGCCGTATCGAATTTTGCGGTCATGAACATCCACGATGATGGTAACCCAATGATTTCTCTTGACATTTGCCACTCCTCCGATTCCTCCTCGGGCGAGGGTTGCCAGATCGTTCCCCACCCCAACAATCCATCGGCCTCCACTTGCGGGGTAGCTATTTTCTTTACGAGCTTCATAAAGGCAACGCAATTTCTCAAAGAAATCGGGCCCTAATATTATGTAGTCTTGGTTTCCAACCCGTACAAGTTCTTGACGGAGAAGATCGAGTTGTTGACAGATGTGGGATGTCGATAACCAATCCTTGGACAGGTACGATGCAAGTACGACGGTTGGTGCATTGTCTGAAAATCCGTGAACGCCTCCAGCCCAAGGAAGGCCGAGCAGCATATTTTGAGCTGATTGGGATAATTTTCGAAAGGCGGGTGACGCTTTCCATTTGGAGCTGCTTGCTGAGAGAAATGATTCGGCCATGATCCATGGGTGTTTAACATGTTCGTACAAGGAGGAAACTGTTGTCCAGTAATTCAGGATCCATAGTGGGTAGTAAGACTGTTGCCTGTTTGGTAAATGAGCGTATACCATTGATAATTTCTCCTGGAATAATGGTGCTGTTGCCTCTAGGGATGATAGAACAGAGGCGGATGGGATGGGGAGGTGTTGTAAAGTTTCGGTTGAAAACTCCAATACATTAGGCTTTTCTGACGACCAGAAAAGATGAATATTCTTCTCGATGGAGGATTTCGGAAGCTGGGATGGAAATGGGAAGCGAAGGAAGCTCGCAATAGACAAGTTGGGAGAGGGAAATATATTGGCTCGAACGTAGGCAGGAATTGGGGGCATTTTGAATCGTTCTACATTCAAACTGAATAACGAGAAAATTACTTATATATTTTCGGAGTGAATGGCTCAAGGCTGGCCCACAGAACAATGTGAAATACAAACTCTAGCGGCACATTTACAAAGATGTGGCCCACACCCATTTTTGGACACTCCAGGCATGGCTGGGCACGTGAAAACCCTTGAAGAGATTTTGATTGATGTCACGCTGGTCCTGGGACCTTGAAGAGAAGAAGACATGCTCGAAATCAGTCACACTTTAGATGCCCAGAAGACTCGGTCATAACTGTACAGTAGTTCGTGTCTATGACCTTATCCGATATCGCAACTTCCGCACGTTTACCCCGCCTTCCCCCATCCAATTCTCATGCCTCGCCGTTGACCCGTCTGGCGAAGTCCTTGCAGCAGGTTCCACCGATTCATATGAAGTGTTCCTGTGGTCAGTACAAACAGGAAAGCTTCTAGACGTGATGGCAGGTCACACTGGCCCTGTGAGCTCCCTTGCATTCTCACCTTCCGGTGCCAACCAGCTCGCAAGCGGTTCGTGGGACAAAACGATGCGGGTATGGAATATATTTGGCCGTTCTGGGGCCGTAGAACCCTTCTCATTGAATTCCGATGTGCTCGCCCTCACGTTCCGCCCGGATGGCAAGGAGGTCGTGGTCTCGACTCTGGATGGGCAAATCACATTCTTCAACATCCAAGACAGCAAGCAGACGAACGTGATTGATGGGACGAAGGACGTTTCCGGCGGACGAAAGCTCGACGATCGTGTTTCAGCTGCGAATAATGCTTCAGGAAAATCCTACAACAGCATGGCGTATACGGCCGACGGTGCATGCCTGCTTGTGGGTGGAAACAGCAAATATGTGGTGCTGTACGATGTGAGAGAGGGCGAAGGCATCATGGTCAAAAAGTTCCAGATCTCCGAGAACCTTTCGCTCGATGGGACTGAGGAATTTTTGGATAGCAGATGGATTAACGATGCTGGAATCAATGTGGACCTCATCAATGATCGAGATGGAAGTGACCTGGAGGATAGGTTGGACACGAGTCTTCCTGGAGCTAGTCGAGGTGCTGGAGATATGTCCATTCGACGCTTCCGACAAGAGGCCCGTACAAAATGTGTTCGATTCTCACCGACGGGTCGGGCTTGGGCCGCAGCCTCAACTGAGGGCCTCCTTATTTATTCCTTGGACGAGACAGTGACTTTCGACCCATTCGAACTTTCCATCGATCTCACACCCCAAGCTGTGCTCCAAGTCCTTGCTGAGCAGGAATACCTCAAGGCCTTGGTGATGGCATTCCGATTGAACGAAAAGCCTCTTATACAACGGGTTTACGAGACCATTCCAAGGGGTGATATCCATCTTATTTCCCGGCAACTTCCTGTCGTATATATTCCCCTGCTTCTCCGCTTCGTTGGAGAACACCTCGACCAAAGCCCCCATCTCGAATTCGATCTCATATGGGTCAATACACTGCTCATGGCTCATGGTCGTCTCCTTTGTGATCGGTCAGGGGAGTTCGCAAGCATATTCAGGGTGCTTCAAAAGGGTTTAACAGACTTGGAGCAGTCGATATCAAAATTGTGAGTCTGACAACGCAGCCTCCTTCCTCCCTATGATGCACAATTTTTACTCATGTTTTGTGTCGCAGATGCGAAGAGAACATATCGACGCTTGCTTACTTGATTGATCAATCAAAGGTTGCCGGGGAGAATGATGTAGAAATGCCCTTCGCTGGTCCCTCATAGCACCTTTTCAGAGGGGAATCTACCTCGAGATTCTTAGTGTAAAGAAACCAATTTTATTCTTACCTTCGGACGTTGAACATTTTTTACCGTTTCAGTGGAATTTGCGGTATACTCGCCTTGGGATCAGGATGCATGATATTTGAAGAACATACTGTGGGCGTAGAATTTTGATAGCTTCTGTCATTGCTTCGCGCCAACGGCACTACTAGTATGGCAAACATACTTCCTGAGATCCAATTATCACCTGCTCCCTCGGTGTCATTCGGAACATCAAAAGCAAAGGAAATGAGACTGCGGAGTTCGGGTATGTCGTTTCACTGTCCAGTACTAAATTCATTTGGAATTCGTGCACCAAAGGATCCTGTCCATTCACTCTTTATTGCCATCTTCAATTCAACTCTCTTCTTTCTTCCATGGTTATTTCTATAATTTAACGTGCCAGATTCATCCAAGCAACAATAATTTGGTTTCAGAAACACTCAGTGTACATGCATATGTATGTGTGGCACTAAATGACTATTTTGACACTAATCCCCTCCTTGGAGATAACTCCATCTCCCCACATCATTACGATTGGTTTCGTTCCAGGGGTGAGGCCAACCAACTTGAAGTAAACAGTGCAAGTCGTTTCGCAGAGGATAGTAGGATTACGCGCTTCCATCCAGCTGTCAGCATTCAATTTGCGGGAATTCTTCGAGGGTATGGCACAAGCTGATGTGGCTGCATCGAGTGGGCCAAACCGGGAGCGCAGTGGAGAAGCAGGAGGAGCACGCCATTTTTCACTTGGACTGCAGCACAGGCAGAGGCTGCCAGCCCGACATGACGTGGATTACAACTTGAACCTTTGTCAAAACCGTAAAGGACGCTGAGGGCCAGGTGGCATAGTGGAGAGGTGTGGGCCTTTTGGAGTTCGAATGTGAGGATATTTTTCAGGGCAATCAATGGCAAGGCGAAGAAGCAGGAGCGAGTAATTCAAATTTGCGACGAAGTGATATCTGCTTGTGTTCTACCTCTCCATCAACCGTTGTTTTTCTTCAAGTTCTCATCTCATTTTTTTCCAGCCCTCTTTTCTCCTTCTGATTGGGCGCGAATTGTGTTATCGAACAAGTTTATGTATTCGAATTTCGGACAGAGGTAATTACCCACATTTGTGTACAGGTCCAGTGAGGAGAAAATGGGCGCTAATGTGTCCTCCTTGTTCCGGGGCGCCGAACTCGCAAAGAGAGTGTGTTTTCGCTGACCTCTCTACTCCCCATACCTCAAGGAAATGACAAGTGTTTTATTATCAGGCTTGATATTTATACTAGGTGATGGTGCAAAATTGGGAAAGAGAGTGAGATGAACAAATTGGCAATAGCCTACTACGAGGAAAAGCAGTTGCACCATTCCAGACCAAGGGCAGAGGACGTAAAATCAACAGATGCAGCATAAGATTGTGGCAAGGTAAGAATATTGGAAGAGTCAGCCAGCCCTGCAGTAAGTGGTACAAACATAAGGTAATGTTCTCCTTGTGGGCAGAGCAGCCAGCCAGTGAGCCTACCATGGCCAAATGAGTCTGCGATCTTCTGCCGGATGTACCGGAGGGATGTCAACTGTGTGGGCATCGACTTGTCATTTGAGTCAGTGGCAGTACATCTACCATTGGCTGAAGATGCAGCTGGTTCAGTGTGGCCCTCCAACACTGAGGCATCCCACACCCGCACCGATTTGTCATCCGAGCCAGAGGCGATACGGCTGTCATCGCTCGAAAATGCGACTGCCAAGACATACTCAGTGTGGCCCTCCAACACATTCAGCGTCTCGCCTGTCGAGGCATCCCACACCCGCAACGATTGGTCATCCGAGCCAGAGACGATACGGGTGTCATCGCTCGAAAATGCGACTGACCTGACATAGTCAGTGTGGCCCTCCAGCACCTTCAGCGTCTCGCCTGTCGGGGCATCCCACACCCGCACCGATTTGTCTTTAGAGCCAGAGACGATACGGCTGTCATCGCTCGAAAATGCGACTGACCAGACATAGTCAGTGTGGCCCTCCAGCACCTTCAGCGTCTCGCCTGTCGAGGCATCCCACACCCGCACCGATTTGTCATCCGAGCCAGAGACGATACGGCTGTCATCGCTTGAAAATGCGACTGACCTGATACAGTGAGTGTGGCCCTCCAGCACCTTCAGCGTCTCGCCTATCGAGGCATCCCACACCCGCACCGATTTGTCTTCTGAGCCAGAGAGGATACGGCTGTCATCGCTCGAAAATGCGACTGACCAGACCCAGTGAGTGTGGCCCTCCAGCACCTTCAGCATCCCGCCTGTCGAGGCATCCCACACCCGCACCAATTTGTCTTCCGAGCCAGAGACGATACGGCTGTCATCGCTCGAAAATGCGACTGACCAGACAGAGTGAGTGTGGCCCTCCAGCACTTTCAGCGTCTTGCCTGTCAAGGCATCCCACACCTGCGCCGATTTGTCTTCTGAGCCAGAGACGATACGGCTGTCATCGCTCGAAAATGCAACTGACCAGACAGAGTGAGTGTGGCCCTCCAGCACCTTCCGCATCTCGCCTGTCGAGGCATCCCACACCCGCACCGATTTGTCTTCCGAGCCAGAGATGATACGGCTGTCATCGCTCGAAAATGCGACTGACCTGACCCAGTCAGTGTGGCCCTCCAGCACCTTCAGCGTCTCGCCTGTCGATGCATCCCACACCCGCACTGATTTGTCGTTCGAGCCAGAGACGATACGGCTGTCATCGCTCGAAAATGCGACTGACCAGACATAGCTAGTGTGGCCCTCCAGCACCTTCAGCGTCTCGCCTGTCGAGGCATCCCACACCCGCACCGATTTGTCATCCGAGCCAGAGACGATACGGCTGTCATCGCTCGAAAATGCGACTGACCTGACCCAGTCAGTGTGGCCCTCCAGCACCTTCAGCGTCTCGCCTGTCGATGCATCCCACACCCGCACCGATTTGTCTTCTGAGCCAGAGACGATACGGCTGTCATCGCTCGAAAATGCGACTGACCAGACAGAGTCAGTGTGGCCCTCCAGCACCTTCAGCGTCTTGCCTGTCGATGCATCCCACACCCGCACCGATTCGTCTGCTGAGCCAGAGATGATATGGCTGTCATCGCTCGAAAATGCGACTGACCAGACAGAGTCAGTGTGGCCCTCCAGCACTTTCAGCGTCTTGCCTGTCGATGCATCCCACACCCGCACCGATTCGTCTGCTGAGCCAGAGATGATACGGCTGTCATCGCTCGAAAATGCGACTGACCAGACATAGTGAGTGTGGCCCTCCAACATCTTCAGCATCTCGCCTGTCGAGGCATCCCACACCCGCACCAATTTGTCTCCCGAGCCAGAGACAATAAGCCTGTTATTGCTTGAAAATGCGGCTGCTCTCACTGGACTTCCCACCTCAACAGTCATTAATGGCCTGTCACCTAGTGACGCATTGGTGAACACTGGGATCTTAGGGAAGTACTCCCTCCATTCTCGGCACAGCCCCAAAATCCGGGGCCATGTGGCAAGGGCAGAGAGGTAGAGGTGTGGCGTTGACAATGCCGCCTCACTCCCGCTGAAATACAACGCAAAAGATGCCGCCTCAGCGAACTCCTTCTTTAATGACAAGTTCTCCTAAGCATTTGGGTCAGTGGATCACAAAGTATTCAGTTAAAATTTCACTCACATTTGGAACCCACTTACGTGCCCTTCGCAGCATTTGATCACACTGGCCGCGCGAACCCAGGAGGTTCATGGCCTCGATCCAAAAAAGCACACGAAGCTGAAGGAATTGCGCCAGGGTATCACAGAGGGTATCTGAATCGGTGGATACAGGAGCTGAGAGATGGCAATCCCAGTTTCGGCAAGAATAACTCAAGACAGGAGTGATATTCTGCTTGACTGCATTTGGAAGTGCGGAATTGTCACGATCAAATAAGAACGATGATTCAATGTTGGCGATGTTGAATTTCAAGCCGTCCATGACACGGAAGCAGGAGTTGGTAAGGAATCGATGGTGTTTCGCTTGATCACACCAGAATTTCTTTGCCCGATTCTGGTCAAACATGAAGTCGGTAAAAGATTTGTGGTATGAGAGAACTTTATCATTCTCAGTGTAGAGTACAGCGTGAAGGCTCTTGAGAACACCATCAACGATGTCGGTGTGGGAAACGGTCGGGTTGGTCTTGTTGGGGGGGAGTAGAAGTTCGGCGACAACGGATGTCGATGTACGCTCCCCAGTGCAGAGAAAGGTGCACAGGATGTCAAGATAATGTCGACTCTTGAAACGGCGTTGACCATCCAAGAGGACCTGATGATACAAGCCGTCAAGCAATGTCTCCTCCGGATCTTCAATGAAGAGTGTACTCAGGCGCTCCTCATGCTCCGTTGATGCATATCCTTCCACATACTTCACAACTGTTGCAGCATAGATGAACAAACCAGCTGCCTGCGACGCAATTTTCTCCATTTCTGGACGGCCTATGGAGTACCCAAGGTTAGCGTTCAGGTAGGTTGTGATATCGGCCTGGGCTTCCTCGATCGGCACTTCTCCCAAACGATAAAACTGCTTGTCCTTAAAGGTCTCCAGATGGGTGACGAGATCCGGGTCTGGTCGACTAGTAGCAAAGAACTTGAGACCCTGTAAGCGGTATTTGTTGATGCTGTCAAGCAAGTCGCGCAGAAACCCTGATCCATCCCGTCCATCTATCTCATCGAGGGCGTCGATGACCACCAGGAATTGCAGTGAGTTTGATGGGTCTGCCGATTGAGCCTGCTTCCAAGGTTCAATAAGGAGACCCTCGAGTTGAGAACGAACCCCGTGATGGATGGTGTCAAATTTTCCACAAGCACGTAAAGCATCTGCAAATGCTTTGGATTTCAGGGCGAGGTGATAAACAATGGTTCGAACGATGCGGGTCGCGGATCTCGTTTCCTTGATTTGGCGTGAGCAGAAAAAATTCCCCCCCAAAACGATCGTGTCGTCCGCATCGCCAGCAAACTCGAAACGGCGGGCAATGGTGTAGGCGATGGTGCTCTTCCCAGATCCAGCCTGACCGGAGAGCCAGTAGACACTCTGACTTTCCGATGACGTATCGTTCGCCCATCTCACAATATCGCCTAATATACGGACGCGGGTTCCTGGCGTGCAGACTGCACGACGCAGCGACCGTCGTTGTTCACCCTCCAGTTCGCACTTATGGTCGGCGGCATGCGAAGCTTCGAGTCGTTCCAGCAATAATTTCTGTTGAAAGAATGAACTTGGAACGGAATTGGAAATAGCGGAATTACACACCGCGACATCCTCCTGAATTGCAAGCACAGTCTCGTGGACTCCAAGTACAGTCTTGTGAACTCTGAGACCGGTCACCACCTAAGCGGATGGGATGAGCAGTGAACTAGAAAAAATGACAACAATAATCACAAATACGCACAACAAGTTGCTCACGGGCTCGATTGATGCGCTCGAAAATATCCGCTATCTTCCCTTTATCCTCCTCATGAACCGCAATCTTTCTGAAAAGCGACTGCTCTTTGAGCTCTACTAAGTTCTTCCACTCTTTTACCAGAGTCCTACACAGTCATCTATTCGTCAATTTCAGTCCAGAGGAGGTGGCATGCTTACGTTTTATATAGTTCAATTCCTTGCTTTTCCTCCACGCTATTCGGTTGCCAGCCAGCCAGTGCTTCCTCCACAGTGTGAAGTTGACCCAGTGTCGATAGGATCCGTTGATCGACCGCGTCAATATTGCCTTTCACTTCCTGGTATCCATAGTTAGTCAGGCCACGGTGAGCAGAATAGTGACCTACATCTTTTATCTCGAGGAAGATCTGTACAATACCGAAAGCTATCTTCGCTGGGTTTGTATCCAAGGCATTCGGCAGCTTCTTGAGAAGCGTCTCTGTGAAACTCCATATATCCTTCGCGGTCGATAGAGCACGACTAGTCGATTTTTCTGGATGTGCTTGTGTCTCGGAAAGGTCACCCACCGTTCCTTGAGAAGCGTTTTAGGAAGTGAGTATCCGATTGGGCGATGAATGTCGAGTACTCGTACCATGAGGTTGAGTAGGGCTGACCGAGGCAGCGCCATCCAGAGCCAGGGTGTTATGTTGATCTATAACGTCCATCAATTTAAGGATGCCATACGCCTTCAAGATCTCGAACCATGAACCACTGCAGATCCAGGTAAACTTGAGGCGGATGGTTGCGATCTTGATAACTGGGCCGATGTGCGATGATCTGCGTGCTGGCCTGAGTGCTTTATGCAGGGGGACAATGACGCATGGAAAATACCTTGCGGGCTTGGAGCAGCCGAAGCGCCAATGTCGGGGTCCATCCATTGAGGCTCCGACGATACGACAGCGTGTTCACTTGAAGATAATCCTCCGCCCCGATTCTCTTGTCTAAAGGCAGAAGGCTGAGGGGAAGTGGACCGGCTATGAGGCCTACTAAACGTCTTCTTTAACCAATTTTTGGGGGCCTTGAGAAATCCCTTTGAGGGCTTTTTGGGTGTCTGCGGTTGTTCGTCAGTCATGTCGGTGACAGTGATACTCGAGTACTAGTCCTGTGCTTACGACGACTCGTGGGCAGTTTCGCTGTCAAGGACCTTCCCTAAGCGGACGTATTTCCCGCCTCTTCGTGTTGCAAGTCCGAGCTGCCAACAGCGAAACAGGCTGTTCACAACAAGTCCCAAGTGAAATTAGCTCATGCTCCCAACCTTTCATCCCAACGTTGACAGTGGACACCGGTTCTCGTCTGTCTCTTGTGCAGCACGCCGCCTTATCTTCGTATGTGCTGTGATTTACATACTGGAACTAGATCGAACTCGGAAAAATGTAATCAGGACGATCGCCAGTATCTTTATGCCACACTCTTTTCTGTAATCTAAACCTCTATTGCGAGAAATACGAACAACGGCACACTCTCCGAATCGGGTCAGCGACACATTGGGTAAAAGAGCGGAGAGCCGAGTTTTCCCCAAATTCGCATCGACATGGCCAGGTTCTTTGAGATATCGTAATGGTGTGGATCAGCTTAAGCACCCAGAGGTAGGCAATGAGCCAAGATTAGGATTGTGATTTTTGAGTTCTCTCGCACGATAATATTAATAAAAACTCTAGTTTCAACATGTCTAGTTAAGAAAAAAAAAAGGTTGTCAAACAAAAGTTCGACTCACAAGTCCTGAATATGGGCCACATTTGTTCCCTGAACTGCCAAACCCCAAGAATCCGCATCCTCTTCTCAATAATTAAGTACTCCGTCACTTGTTTTTGCACAGCTGGGACACGTCAGCTTTCCATGCTTCCGCATTAGCTAGGTAATCCTCCGTCGCTCGGATAGAGAGCACCTTCGTCGGGGTAAGCGTGGGTGGTGTAGTTGCAAAATATTGCGACCACTGGGATTCTTCTTTCGGAAGGACTTGCCCAACTCGAGGGCATGTTCTTGGTACTGGAACATCGTAATCTTTGTCACGCCGGCTGGAGGGAGAAAGTCAATCGTGACAGCTATTTATGAAATAGCCGCCTACCTTGCAACGGCCATACTTAGGTCTTCGTAGGATCTCAGTGAAAGTTGGCGAAAGGACGATGAGAGCGTCCGGTTCGACGGACTGCGTTTTGAAGACTTGGAGCCAAGTCATTATGCATTGTCTCCACGAACGTTTGGGTTTCGATCTAGGCAGTGCTCTCATGGAAAGAAGAGTTGGCATTCTAAAGGGCGTGAAGAATTCAGTGTTTTCTCATTACTTCCTGGAGACGTCCAAAGCTCAACTTGAAAGAAAGCAATTCATCCCGCACTGACAACCATACAAACACAAATTGCAAACCCGAACGCAGCGTATGAACTCAAGTCATGGCGAAAATTGGTTCCAGTGCCAGTGTCTTTGGAGACACCTTTTTAAGTTCAGATACGTTCGCCGGTCCGCTTTTCTGCGAATGTGTTCGTATAGAAGAGGCGAAGATTGAGGTTAGGCGTGATTTCAGACGGAGTAGCCAGTGCCGGTGAGTAAGTACTCGAATAAGTACATTGACTGAGGAGACCTGGAGGAGACGAGAAGAGAGTAGTATGATAAGTAAACCGCCAGTTTATCTGATTTGTTCACACGGCTAGAGTTGTGGTCGCTAGTGGCTGTGCAAGAAAAACATGAAGGCGAACCAAATACAAGGTAAGAAAAATGTTTGTATTCCGAGACGACGCTTCTGATCTTAACAATAGTTTTCCAACATCCGACATCTGTGGCACCGCTCATATCCTGTTCAGTCTTGATGGTATTTCACTGTACAGTTCAGTCGGGAATCGAATTTCTGTCAAGTGCGCCTGTTTTCCGTGGTTCGTTTTCGCTTGTCTCTCGTTGACCACTTTCTATTTCTTTCAGTAACAAGCCGTTCACACGTTTCCCTTCGAAAATCGGAAGAATATTGCCGCAATTGCGCTGAACCCGGATGGAATTGTACTTATTCAAGTTTCTGTTGATGAAGGTGGAATCCTTTTTTTATCTATTTGCGAAACGTTCTGACAGCCAAGATTCTTCTGATGCAGATCGATGCGCACTAGTAGTGAATGCTCGTAGAGGGGTCGTGCTTCGTCACTTCAACTTCCGCAAACCAGTAAAGGACATACAATTCTCCCCAAACAGATTGTGCGTGATGCTGCATATTTTTTTTTCTGCTTCGACTGATCGACATTTTCTCAAGATACATTTCCTAGTTCTCACATTCAGGTTTAGAGGACACCGAACCACCTTCTCCGCGAATTTGCGCCATTTACCCTACATTGGACACATACCGGACATCACGATGATGTATTGAGGATACAATGCTCTCCGGATTCAACGTACGTTTTTTCTGTGGGTCCACTCAGGTATAGGATGATGAAACTTGTAGACACCCAGATGCTTCATCGCCACGTCTAAGGACATGACGGCTCGTCTCTTTACCCTAGACCCAGTTGAAGGATTCCGATCGAAAACCTTTGCAGGACACCGAGACGCTGTTTTGAGTGCTTATTTTTCTGCAGATGGCAACACAGTGAGTTTCGTACGTTTTCACATCCCAACCTTATTATCAATGGCTTTCTTTAGATTTATACCGTTAGCAAAGATGGGGCCGTCTTCAAAGAGAAGGAAACTTCGGATGACGAACATTCAGACCAAGAACCGGTCGCGTCGACTTCGAACGGCATTGTACGAGATGTCATCGATCGGATAGCAAACACGAGATGGGGTGTATACAAACGGCGTTACTTCAATCCGGCTGGGACCAAGGTCGTCTGCTCCACCTTCCATGCCGCTTCCAACCTTCTCGTTGTCGGGTTCTCCACCGGTGTCTTCGGATTATGGGAGATGCCAAGCTTCTCGAATATCCATACACTTAGCATTTCGCAAAAAAAGACCTCTTTCGTTGCCATCAGCCCTTCAGGAGAGTGGCTTGCCTTTGGTGCCCGAAAACTGGGTCAATTACTCGTTTAGGAATGGCAGTCAGAATCGTACGTTCTCAAGCAGCAAGGACACTATTTCGACATGAACAGTATGCGCACCTGATGGTCAGACCGGTGATGACGGCAAGGTCAAAGCCTGGCCCACCTATTCCGGATTCTGCTTCGTCACTTTCACAGAGCGAACCCATCTCTTCCGTTGCATTTGCGAAGTAAGGCACCGTCCTCTTCTCCGCCTCGCTGGATGGTACAGTCCGTGCCTATGACCTTATCCGATATCGCAACTTCCGCACGTTTACCTCGCCTTCCCCCGTCCAATTCTCATGCCTCGCCGTTGACCCGTCTGGCGAAGTCGTTGCAGCAGGCTCCACAGATTCATACGAAGTGTTCCTGTGGTCAGTACAAACAGGAAAACTTCTAGATGTGATGGCTGGGCACACTAGCCCTGTGAGTTCCCTCGCGTTTTCACCTTCCGGTGCCAACCAGCTCGCGAGAGGTTCGTGGAGCAAAACGATGCGGGTATGGAATATATTTGGCCCCTCTGGGGCCGTAGAACCTTTCTCCTTGAATTCCGATGTGCTCACCCTCGGGTTCCGCCCGGATGGCAAGGAGGTCGCGGTCTCGACTCTGGATGGACAGATCACATTCTTTGACATTCGAGAACAGCAAGCGGACGAACGTCATTGATGGGAGGAGGGACGTTTCCGGCGGACGAAAGCTCGACGATCGTGTTTCAGCTGCGAATAACGCTTCGGGAAAGTCATACAACAGCATGGCGTATACCGCCGACGGTGCATGCCTGCTTGCGGGCGGAAACAGCAAATATGTGGTGCTGTACGATGTGAAAGAGGGCAAAGGCGTCATGGTCAAAAAGTTCCAGATCTCGGAGAACCTTTCGCTCGATGGGACTGAGGAGTTTTTGGACAGCAGGCGGATTAACGATGCTGGAATTAATGTGGACCTCATCAATGGAAGTGACCTGGAGGATAGGTTGGACACGAGTCTTCCTGGAGCTAATCGAGGTGCTGGAGATATGTCCATTCGACGCTTCCGACAAGAGGCGCGTACAGGGCCACAGCCTCGACTGGGGGTCTCTCTTTGGACGAGACAGTGACTTTCGACCCATTCGAACTTTCCATCGATCTCACACCCCAAGCGGTCCTTCGTGATCAAATCCTTGCCGAGCAGGTATACCTCAAGGCCTTGGTCATGGCGTTCCGACTGAACGAAAAGCCTCTTATTTAAAGGGTTTACGAGACCATTCCCAGGGGTGATATTCGTCTTATTGCCCGGCAACTTCCTGTCGTGTATATTCCCTTGCTTCTCCGTTTCGTTGGGGAATACCTCGACCAAAGCTCCCATCTCGAATTCGATATCATATGGGTCAATACGTTGCTCATGGCTCATGGTCGTCTCCTTCATGATCGCTCAGGGGAGTTCGCAAGCATGTTCAGGGTGCTCCAAAAGACCTTGAGCAGTCGATATCAAAATTGTGGGTCTGACAGCGCAGCCCCCTTCCTCC
>Ga0307513_10004152_pt1 | contig 19397 bp, 26 predicted proteins | sample 15_EM_MG_FD_202174 | JGI IMG/M metagenome (GOLD analysis project Ga0307513, IMG submission 202174) | Populus trichocarpa ectomycorrhiza microbial communities from riparian zone in the Pacific Northwest, United States - 15_EM | ecosystem: Host-associated > Plants > Roots > Unclassified | place...
GGTGACCACAACATATCCAAGCTTGAGTACGATATGACAGAATTAAGTATAATAAGTCTAAAACATATTGAGGACTTCCGGGTCCTGGTCCCCTCGTCATACACGTACGGCCGGCTGAGGGGCAGCATTGCTTCTTCAAGTTCTTGCTGTCAAAAGGAAGTATACGGCAATTGCCGGTTACATCCGACTGGTAACACAACGCTACGCACTCAACCCGCAGGTGGCGAAAAAAGGGTGCGGAGGGAGAGTTAAAACAGCCTTGCTAGACGAGAATAGCAACCTTCGTGAATTCAGCCGCACTTGTCCGAGTCGATAGAATTCAGGGCTTCTATGACTTTATCAGTATTCCGCGGCCCCAAAATGCTTTCCCAATTTCCGATTTCAACGCGTGGTACAGGGAAGATAAGACTTTTACCCTTCTCTGCTCATGATAACCACCAACGTGGGCTGCAAGAACTCGAAAGCATGGCCTCGCCGTGCCGTCTCCACTGGCAAGGATGATTCCGACTCACGCCCAGCCCTCTCTAATGGCTTGACGAACGGGGTTCTCTCTTTTCGTTCTGGATTCTGGATGCAATGATGGAGATAGAATGGCGAATGTCAATGGCAAGAAAAGAACCCCAAAACGTGTGTCTAATGCCGGTTGGACATGTCTCCGGGTTTTCCGAGTTCAAAACCGTTTGCGCGCACCTGACACATACAGTTCGCCACTTGATTGGCCCATTGTGGGGTTCCCTCATATCGTCTTTCAGATGCAATGGCGGAGGTAGAATGGCGAATGTCAATGACAAGAAAACACCCCAAAACACGTGTCCAATGCCAGTTGGACACGAGTTGGACGAACCATCGAGGTTATTTTGGTCCGATAGGTGACACAACCAGGCTATGCCGTCAAAGTTCCCCAGATTAAATATCCGCTGACATGCAGGACTGTCAGAGAGGTTATTTCTCGGATCTCCTTCATGGCCTCTGGTGAATCCACTGCGCAAGGGTATGGCCATTTACTCCCCCTTCATGCATGGTCTCACCAAAGTGGCTTAGGCCCCCTCCCGAACTTTTAGAAAGAGTAAATGGGATCTTGGCCTCAACAAATGACATTGCAGAAGACGAGGTGGACATTATTGCCAAAGAGCTCCTCGAGGTACGAACTCTTCTCTGATGTGGCACAGAAGATATACAACCTCGAAGACAGGGATACGGACATGGAACGCATCATGCTAAGCTTCGTCGTTGTGTGGCTTGGTCACTCTATGTACGACTTGATATGCCGGAGATATTTCTAAATCCACCTTTGGCCGATTTCTCTGAACGCAACTCAGTCTTGCGTGGAAAAGGATCATTTTCGACGGTGTACCAGACCAAATATCAAGGCGAAGACGTTGCCGTCAAAGTGTTAAGTCAAGAGACTCTTGACGAGGTGTGTGCTTTGTTTCTAACTTCCTTTCCCCTTTCTGAATTTCGATTTCGACGAGAACATTGACGATCTTGCAGTGAGATTAGTTTCCTCCAACTGGGGATGCTACTGACGTCGGTTTCAGAAACTTCTGGGTGAGGTGATGCATTGGAGGGAACTGCGCAACGAACCCAACATAACACCCTTCCTTGGGTGTTTCGCGAGGGTGGATACCCAACACCTTGTCTTTGCGTTTGTATCACCATTAGCCAGCTCTACCCTTGCGCAATTCAATGTCACGGAGTGTACGCCCTCTATTATGCTCAAGCTCGTGCGTGTTACATGTTACATCAAACATTCTGCCAGCACTTATATCCCTTTAGATTCTGGATGTGGCTAAGGGCCTTCAGACTGCCCATAAGTCAGGGTTGATCCATGGCGACGTTAGTCTGGTAAGATTAAGGCTTCATTCACTGGATTAAGTTCGACTTATTTTAAAAATTAGGACAACGTGCTACTTTTCGTCGGTACCGCGAAGCTTGCAGGTTTTGCGTTATCGAAAACTACTGGCTCGTCTTCGTTCACCCTGGAAACCAGACTTAAATATCTGAATATTGCGAGAGTCGGCCCTGAAGTTGTCAGGGACGGGAAAAGGCGCACAGTGAAGAGTGATATCTTCGGATATGGAAGTCTTGTGTACGAGGAAAGTGATATCTGTCTTAACTTACTACGCAGATCTTCTACTTACCTCTATATTCACACAGCTTTTCTCCAGGAAACCTGCTGAATTTAACCCAGAAGCGAACCCTCTCACTCCTCTTAATAAGCCTAAACCGATGGCCAGTAGTTTATGGGATGGAGTGTGGGCCATCGTGTTGGACTGTTGGCGTGACAATCATGTCAAACGTCCGAGTGCGGATGAAATCGTTTCCCGACTGAGTGTCATTTCCCAGCAGCAGTACGAGCCTGCCGAGGGTAATCAATTGCTAACGAAGCTGAAGAATATGCGGTCGCGTTCGCTTTCGCTTTCGCCTTTGGAAAATGTCAATTCCCGGCCATGGGACAAGTTTCGCGTACCGGATCAGCTATAGTTACATATCAAATCTTTTAAACGCTGTAGGGCCCATTACTTTGAAATCCAAAACCTTGACCTTATGATTCCCGCTACCTTTAGGTAGTGGGTCTTAGACCCGTTCGCGAAATTTTTTGGCTGGTATACGGTGTGTGTGGCAGATACCGGATAGCGGATACTGTATATTACCTAAGTAATATTATGTAAGCCCTGTCGCCATTTCTGGTGTCTTTCAACCATCATCATTCGCCCAGCTCATAACCCACCACCCCGCACTCCCTTTCCGCAGCCCCTCTTACTTCCTATCCAACATGGCGCATGGCACAGACCTTCGTGAAGCAGGCTCAATGCCCCACCCAGGCCCCTGGACTCGCTGCCACCTTGCCTCTCCCCTCCAACGAGGGATGTAGGCCACCCGATGGCGATGTCAATGGATTTCAGGAGGACTTGTGGGTTGGGGGCAGGTAGGAAATGTGAGGGGAGACCCATGGTGTGGGAGACCCGCAAGGTGTGCGAGGAGGCGAGCCATACTCGTCCTCCCATTACCTACTTCCCTGCTACCTACTAACATCGAAAACACGTTAGGACACGCACCGCCCTCTCACGCGCCCCGCAGACATCCCTCGCATGCAAGGGCAAGCTGGAGGTTGACCGCTATTGCGTTCTGCCACCGTTTCTGCGTCTTCCACCTCCCTCGTGTGCAAAAGCGAGCCGGAGGTGGATTTCCGCTCCTCCACCCCCCTTGCAAGGTTCTCCTCGCGTTTCAACGGTGCTGCCCCCTCCTCCACCTCCTTCGCATGCAAAAGCGAGCCGGGGGTGGATTTTAGCACATTTCGACGCTGTTGCCGCATCTTCCACCTCCCGAGCATGGAAGACAAGCTGGAGATTGAACATGGCTGTTCATGCCGGCACTCCACAAGTGATGTAGAATTGCCAGACCACCCATCCTAACCTCGCAATACTGCATGGCAGTGTCAATTGACACTTGCTTTGCTGTTGCGAGGTTTTTCGGTTGGTTTTGGAGGGTGAACCCGCACGGGTTGGCGTACCCCCGGGTTTACCAAAAACCTGCACCCCAACCCGCCGAAACCCCTACCCCTGGGGCGGGTACGGGTTTTCGTGGGTACAGGTATGGGTAGCCCTGGAATACCCCAGGGTTACCTGTGACAATCACTACCCACCCTCGTTCAGCACTCATATCAGTATCAAGTGAACAACCATGACACAAAAATGGCAGGTGCAGTGAGAAGCGCACATTCCCATATTCAGCATGTATTCAGCCTTATTTCCAACTCATTTCCCACTTTCTCACTCCTACCGAAATCCTGCCTCATAGGCCACAATGAGTAGATCCCTGGACAAACCTGCCAGCAAGCCCTGTTACAAGACCCCCCACCACATATGCTGCAAACCAGACACACTCAGAGACCATAGGAGCACTACCCTCCGCCAACAACAACATCAGGAAAAGGCTGTTGGCTTCAGAGACACCCAGAGACACCCAGAGCAGCCTGGGTGTCTCAGGAGATAGTAAAGACATCAAAGACTTTAATATTTTGCCTTAGTTTGGCTGTATTTGGATGCTTTAGCTGTCCTAGAGCACCTTGATCCATGCTGGGATGTTTCAGGGATATGTCAGCATGCTCTAAGACAGCTAAAGCATCTAAAGACAGCCAAACCATGGTGGCTCTTTCCTGATGAACACAACAGGCACACCAGAACTGAATGCACACAAACTTGGCTGTTGGTGGCGATATGGTATTAGGAATGTGGCACCATGGACGTCTGAGGGGCTTCTGACTATGTTGACAAGCGGCGCCCTATCACAAGGCCATACTTTACTTTTTCTGTTTAAATTTATTTCATGTATAGTAGCCCATCTCTACAGAATATCATTTACTTAAGCACAGAAAGAGTTTGAACTGAAAAAGAAACAAGTATTTTTTACTATCAAAGTCCTGTGGAATCCACCATAGTATTATAGAGGACTTCAAGAAATTCCAGGAGACGGTGATTGAAATTTGAGAATCAACACACCTATTGATTCAAACCACACTCTTGGCATCAGTGTGCCGCAAAGGCGATTGTCCAGAAGGAGTAGATGTAGATCTAAGTGAGTATCTGAATGAAAATGAACTAGATTTGGCTTGAAATCCGAGCTGCTCATATCTAAGCGACTATCCTTGCATTCTTTATTTTGAAAAGGTACACCAGCTCAGGCCTAGCCCCTACAGTAAGTTTCAAGCTTCAAGAGTCACAAGTAATTCAGACGCTATACTAGCCTATAGTATACAGATGTTTCCCTCCCCTTTCCTTCTCCCCCTCCTCCTTTCTTTATTTCTTTATTTTTTATTATTTACCCACACACACCGCTATCCAGCCAAAATTTTTGGCAGACCGATCCATGATCATACTCAACTTGAAGCTGTGCACCTGACTAAGCAAACGTGTCATCCATGTTCCAAAATCGTCGTGACCCTTGTCTCTCGAATGCAAACCAGAACTACAGTCTCCCCACAACCACCCGAAGCGAGCACCTCCAAAACCGACACTGGTGAACCCATTGCCAGCTCCTCTAAAATTGATGCTGCAGCACCCATCTCCTCCAAAAAAGACTAAAAAAGGATGCAAAAATACTATCATTGTATGTGATTTCCTTATATTCTCTCTTTTCTCATTTCGTTCCTCTTTCCATTCCCATACACGATTGCTTCATTTTCTCCCCTTTCTCATGTCGTTCCTACAAAATATAAAATCTTCTGTACTTCTTCCATATCATCTTTACTTATTATCAATGACTGTATTGACCTCATGTATGTGTACAACATCATCAGGAAAATAACATGTCACTGGACTGGCTTGAGCCAGTAAGTCCAGTTGTTCCAGCTCGCCAGTGCATGAGCTGGACCTATGTCGACATGCCCGAATCCAGCACATGTGCTGGCACAGAAAATCACTGGTACCAGTTGCTCGCGCTAGACCTAGTATGCAGCCCTGGTACCAGTTGTGGTGGACCTTTTCCTTTTGCTCAGTTTCACATATTGCAAGCAATTATTCAGATGTACACTATTATTCTTGGGTATTCAAGTGTACAACACCATAAGATTAGATATATCTGAACTACAGTCCATATCGCCATCATCACCAGACCAATCCATCTTCTCGATGGCGGCCTGGAGAATGACCATCCACCTTGCCACATCAAGACGGCAAGCAGACGCTGCCCCACCCATGAGTTTTCCCTCCCCACACCACATCCGTGAACCCTCTTAAGGTGAACAGCAAGGCATATAGAAACAAGGGGGCTATTTTTAAGCACCCTTGTTTCCCTAGTTAGCTGCTGCGCCATCTCCAATGAAGATCTCCTCGCACTCATGAAACTTCTCTTCTCCATCGCTCATTGTGCCCCTTCTGGGAGGCGAGGATGATGACACGTCCTTCCTCTGCGTATGACTGTGTGAACACAAACTGACAGCCTCTGACTCACTTCCGCTCGTCGCACTAAAATGACTGTATGAGATCGGCGCAGGCTTGGCGAGAAGCCGCTTCATCATGTCGAAGGTGAGTCAGGCAATGTAGATCCCCCTGTGCTGGGCCGCGGTACATGGATATACTGTGGATAAAACCATCCCCTCCCCTTGTGTCTGACCAGATGTGGTAGAGGGTGTCATCATCGTCGCTATCGAACTTATCGGGTACTGAGGTAGGGAAGCCTATGATGACGAAGGAGAACTGGAAGCAGTTGAGTGATGATGAGAGATTTAATGGGGCAGGAGCGGCAGGATGAAAGGGGTGGAAGGGATTCCAAAGTATGAGAGTCGGTTTGAAGGATTTCCGCCAGTCCCTTGCGACCGTAATCGCAAATTCAGTCATTTTCGAGTTGGCGAATGACAATGATGACTGATGTTGAGAGAGAGGATGAGTGGGCGGCAGTAGCTCTGGTAGGTAATAGGCCCATCGTGTGCATTGGAAACATGTTGCAGCGTGGTAATGGCTAGAAAGTGGAGACCAATATATGTGGATGTTGCAAAAAAAGGAAAAAAAAAAAAAAAAAAGGATGGGCTCACTACACTGTCCCAGCCTCTGGGCACTCAAAATGCCCTCTCCAACCACCTATAATAGTGCCTTAGAAAAAAAATGGTGAGTTGCGATTGCGACTGCAGGGGGCCCCACAATATGGTCATGTTAATCAGCATACCAAAGCATTCACACTAGGACAACCAACGATGGTAGGGGTAGAGAATAGACAGTGAGTGCTTGAGTAGCAATGCCTATGCAAGCTTCTGTGGGATGAAAAGTGGTGAGGGTTGGAAATGCGAATACAGTTGACTTGCTCATAATGCATAGGCAGTGAAATGGCCTTCGGCTCATGCATTATGACAATTATGCAACACAAAGAATGTCACATGTCATGACTTTGTGTGACCTGTGCAGGAGCGTGACATCAGAGATAAGATTGATCATGTTATCGGCTCCCCAAACATGTAAATTTGCACTGATATGCAACGTCTGCACCTCTTCCTGAATGACCTCACTTCAAACTGGTCCCCAGGAGATGTTTTGAGTGTACGGAATAGCTTTGTTGTAAACTTTACTCAAGGGGGTGTCGGGATTAATAAGCAACACCTAGGGTCAATTTTTTTCTTTCAGCCGACCTACCTACTATGTAATCAGGCACAAGTCTATATATGGTAATTATTACATCATCAACTTGTTGGTTTTCCTCCCCAACCTTCATTGAACAATGAGCAGGCCTTGCACACTCAATTTATACACATTATAAATGATATTGGTGTACATTCCTGTACATTTGTGAGTCAAGTCAATAAAATATGGGCCAAAATGTGATGTGTCCACTGTGCAATGAATATCAAGTCACGTGCAAAACTGCTAATTTGAGGGAGATCTCTATTTTTTTAAGGTAAAACTGGGTTTTTCAGAGCTCTTCTACCCAAATTCAACTTAATTCAAACTCTCTGTGTCATTTGGACTCTTCCTGCCCAATTTTTGCATGATTTTGGGTGAGGTCCACTTTTTTTTTTCAAGCCTGGCAGCTGGACCTACCTACCAGCCTCCGGTCTGGCATTCCAATCCTGACACCCCCTTGACTTTACTTTAGGCAGTGGACAAGTTTTGTAAATAAAAACCATGCCTTGGAAGTTGATTATTTCTGTAGTTCAACTTGAAATGGTTCCAAAATAGTTCATGGAATCCCATAATGACTGAAAAAGCCTTTTAAATTGCTTCCTCAATCAAAAGAGGCATTTATAATGTTGCCACAATGTCCAATTTATGCAAGCAAAATTTGGATCAGGTCCATGTCACTACCACACTGACGGCTGATTGAATACAATACCAATTTGGTACTACATAACCGATGTGGAGACCTATGCATTATGCATTCAAAATCACTGTGTACCATGGTGGTTTTGGTCCAAAACCCATGCATTATTACAAATATGCATTATCACATTATGCATTATGAGCAAGTCAACTGTATACCAGATAAGGCAATAAGAGAGCTGAGCAATGGGATTGTAAACCAGGCTCACCAGGAACAATTCATGTCACCTAAATGAAGGTAAGAACGGCGTGCATATTACACACAGGTGAATGGGGAGGATGTATAGGATGACAATGTCATTTCAAATGGTGGGGAAGAAACAATGAACTTCCCTTATTGGGTGTTCAACACTATCACGTGGAGTCGGAGTTCTAATGAACTTCAACATGTCAAACACGCTTCGCCACTTCCACCGTGAAAATGCCTGGGTGGGATCTCGCACAACCAACACCATCACAATGAAGAAATTTGTCGACCCCCATGGGCAAATGCGTGCAGGAGATGATCTTATCAATCCCCAACCAAACCCGAGGATGCACTCACCCAATGATCAGCAAATCTGAAAGTCATGAAGAGATGGTGGAGTAACTTGAATCAAACCAAACCAATCGCAGAAGAAATGAGCATGGAAAGGAGTCCCAGCCGAGTATCACTTGGATGAAAGTGCTGCAGACAAGGATCCTGATAGGCCAAAAGGGAGTTAGAGTAAAGATAATCGAAGAGCATTTCCCATTTTCGCTCTCAGTGGCTTTCTTTCAATCATTTAGTAGCTCTATTATAAAGAATGTATGCCAAGGTTTTGGTAATTATGAAATTGGGGAATTGGGGAATTGGTGCTGGAACTGCTAGGCCTAGCAAATTTGTCTGGAGTGCTGGAGAAATTATTACAAAAATTTGAGACTGGCCCTAGTAAGTTCAGTAAGTCCAGCACTTTCTAGCAGTTCCAGTGAGCCTAGCAGCGTGTTATTTTCCTGATGATGAAATGGTAACCGATATCGAATATTACACCTTGCATCGCAGACTCGCACTGAGAAAGGTAGCAGGTTTTGCCGCTTGTCAGCCCTATCGTTATCTTTTATTACGAGTCTTTTATTTATAAAAGCTCGTCTTTTAAAGTCAGCCTCCTGCAATGTGCACCAGATTCCATTGCCTGGGAAAGTTATGTAATCATGTACATAAACCAAGGGGTATGCAAAAAAAAATCCTGGTACACGAGGTCCTTTTATTTGGATAAGGTTTCACAGACCCTCCCCTCCCCACTTATTAAAAAAGGAAATAGATTATGCCAAATAAGGAAATAAATAATGTGACCAAACTCAGGCCAAGCTGTCCAATCCTCAAAAACATAACAACACTATTACCTAAGTAGTTAAATGAATCTCTAGTGTGGACAAGTGCAGAGGCATTCAATTGACAAGAGTGATGAGAGTATATGAGAAGCAGCAGGTTGTCAAATGTTACACATAACCAAATTCAAAGTCCAATTTGAATTTTTTTAGTTGGACAAATTGGATTTTGTGACTTAAAGCATGCCCAGTATTGCCACACTTGTGAAAAAATGCCCCAAAATAGTCAAAATGTACTCCAGAATATCAAACTATTCACTCTGAAAAAGATAAATTGCAAACTGAAACTTATGAAAAGAAATTTGGATAAGCCATCTCAACCCCCCCCTACCCCATATGTCAGCAATGTTGCGATCCAGCCATTACACCATAACAAAGAGCAACAACAATCATCCTTTCTTTTCTTTATCTCTCTTTTTCTTTGACTCCCTTTACTTATCCGATCTCTTTATCATGGACTCTTATATATACCATAGTGTAGCATACACTCACCTCAGTCCGTTATACATTGACTGAGATGAGACATTCCCCCATCTATGATATCATCACTATCTAATCATACCTGGTATATCTTTGTTGATCTTATCTAGGTACATGTCACTGAATATAGTCCATTATACATTGACTGAGTATATCTTTGTTGATCTTATCTAGGGTTAGATCTCAACAGGTTATGGGCCTATATTGAGTATGACACCCCAGATCAACTATCTTATCTTATCAGCATGCCAGTACACGCTGCAAAGATGCCTTTGTCTCTACCCACCGACGTGTTCAGTGCATCATCACACCCCATTTTCACTTTCTTCTTTAACCTCACTATTGAATTCCCTTCACTATGACTGTCTCCTCTGGATCCTCCAAGACCGAGGACCCCAACAACATCACTGTCTGGCTTGTTACCTCCACCACCCATGCATTCACTGGAGAGAAACTCAACAAAAACAAGCACAACTGGTGCACCTGGGAGGACTCTTTCTGGCAGTCCATGACCTTGTCTCTACTCGATGAGTACACCCTCCCTGATGCGAAGGATTTTATGCCTGACAAGGAAACTCACCTGATCATGTACATCAGGAAAAACCTCCCATGAGAATTTGCAGAAAATATCCCTATTATTCCCAAACATTACCAATTTTACTGATTAGAAAAGGGCCTTGATAATTCTGATAATATATCCAGATTTCATTGAATTTCCTTGAAATACTGGAAGAGCCATGATTATTATTCTCAAATATCACCAATTTTGCTGATCAGAGAAGAGCCTTGATAATTCTGAGAATATATCCAGATTTCACCTGATAATCACCAAACTTAATATACATTATAGTATGTAAGGCAATCCTTGAATGAGTTGAGATAAAACACCTGGCATTCCTCAAGAACATTACTAGAAGTCCATGAGTGGATTATATCTGAATTCTGCCCCCATTTTGGAAAGAGGTGCACACTGTGTTGAATGAGACTGACTGGAATGATTGAAGCCAATCATCCCTCATTTGCAAAGGAATGAGAAACTTTGTACATCTTCAAATTAGGATCAGGGTGGGCAGAGAAGTGAGAAAACCATTCAACATAAGCAAGATGATGAGGAGGAACATGACCCAATGAGAAAAGAGCCTTGATCTGACTTTCAGGGATGGAGAAAATAACCCGAATTTGACCAATGTGCATTTCTAACAAAAATGTCAGCAATAACATAAAGCATTTATTATTGTTTTACAAACCACAGATTGATGGCTGATCTACTTGAGGCATTGCAGCATTAGCACCGCCTTGTTTCAGGAAGACAAGAGCTGTATCAAATCTTGATGGATGGATTATTTCATCTTTTTTGATTCAAGCAGGGTATGCATGAATTGAATCAAGGGTTGTATTTCCATGAGCTGCTTCATTCCAGAACTTGGTTTTGTGGAACACAGGAAGAGAATAAAAAGGAAGGTGAATGTCGCAAGATGCTGACTCAACTTGCTGATGAGTAAGCTTTGGATTTTGGAACTGGACAATGAATAGCTAGAACATAATGGCATAGGAAGTGAAGTTTAGGAATGTTGAAATTGTTTCAAATCCCAAGGGTTTCAAACATGTGTTTGTTTTCATGAAACTCATTAAGAGCAGCTTCAAGAGAGGCAAGAGTTTCTGATGTGTGGATAGGATACTGAGCCAAATAGAGGAAGTCCAAGATTGCACGAGTTGCACGAATGAGGGGAACTGGTGATACACCATTTGGCAATTGTATGTCAATTAGGGTGCTAAGTAAAAAACTGCTGATTTGACGGTGTTCAGTTCCACTGACTCTGGAAAGGGTTGAGATTCCTTTTGTAAAAATCTGGATGCTGTGATTTGGAGGGAGTCGCTGAACTTGCTTATCAATAACAAATGCACCACAAGCATTTTTGAGCCAGCCAATAAGATGTTTCACAACGCCCTGGTGAAGTTGATGTAAGATATCAGGTGTAATTGACCTAAATATGTTGACATATGGAAGATCCTCCCAGAAGGGGTGCTGAATGGGCTTGATGTTAGCCTTATGGCATAAACTCGCATATTCAGGAGTGCCAAGCTGGTCAAGGGCATCCAGCACAGTGTCAAGGTCCCAAAGAGGATGTTCTGGTGGGTAATTTCCAAGTTCATTATGCAGACAATCACATTCTGGGCAGTCACCCTAAAAGGCCCCAGTAACAAGGCATTGTTCTGGGCAGTCACCTACATATGCTGCAAGAATTGGATGTCCACAGTGAATTATGCCATCACCACTTGACATTTCAATGCCTTGGATACCTGCAACCTTCAACAGTGCCAAAATATATCCCATTGCAGCATGGAAGAGATTGGCTTGAGTGCATCGACGAGCAGCCTTATTTGTAATGTGCAAAAGATGTGTGGAAGGTAGATAGGCTAGAAGGATCTGCCCCTGTCAAGATGGCTTGTGATGAATGGACTTCGGAAGATTTCCAATGGTAAGGTATACAGGATAAGCCATTTTGTTTCGAAAGAGAGTGATCTGGGTTTTATCTGATGAGATAATGATGGCAATTATAGTAGCCCCTGGTGTATGCTCTTCGACAGATTTCTATAGATAATCAACAAAGTGCTTAGTTGGACAAAGCCCAAAAAGCAACTAAAAACATACTTGTGTACTCCACCACCATTGGCTAGTGTGCATGTCGTGATAAAGTCGTATTGTCTTGTCGAGATCTGCATAGTGTCTTTCTGGTACAATAACAAGATATTGGGAGTGCTCAGGGTCACCATAAAGAGCCTTGACGCATTCTATGATATCATGCATATAGATATCAAATTTCATGCAAGCAAGCGAGGCTTCACATCAGGTAAATGCTGGCCTTTTTGATGGGAGCTTAGTGTCAATGATTTTATTCAGCTCTGTGCTATTTTTGAAAGAGAGGCCCAAAGCATCAATGAGATTTCAGACAGTGATCTTGAAGAGAATGATTGACTTACTCCTTCTATTTCCAACAGCCCGGTGAATGCTGTTGCACCAGGACCTTGTAATTTTGCCCATTGCACAATTTCCTATTCCAACTTTGATTTAAATGGGGCCCAGATGTTTTTGTGACTGCCAGTCTGTTCAGCATATCCAGAATAGCCAGCCACTCTGTGAATAAATGATGCAATAAGTGGCTTGCCAGCTTGGCCACCAAATTTTGACACATAAACTGGGGCCTTTTTGAGACAGTTGTGACCTTCAACAGAGACTCCTCCTGGAGCAAGTGAACAGCAGTCGTTGGGTCTGTTGTCCTCATCAACATCCATTGAGTCAGCAGGTGGTTTAGCTGAGCCTGCAACTGGAGGAACTGAAGGTGCTCTGGGATCCTGAGGCTGCTGGTGGTCGAGAATGCCAGTTGTCGAGCAAGAGGTCTGGGTCTGATTTGCAGTGCTGAAATCCCCATCTTCATCCTCTGAATCTGAGTATACACTTTTATCTTCCACATCTACTTCATCAGAGCCAACTGGAACACTGTCTTCAGGAAAGGGAAAGTCAGCATTGCCATAATCATTCCCAAAAAAATCTCCTTCAAATTGTGCTGTTTGATGTTCTTCTACCCCTTCAGAACTAGGACCAGCAGCAATAGGAGTAGTCAAAGGATTCCGAGTTGGTGGTAAGGGTCGTCCACCTTGTACAGGTCGCATTTTTTGCTGTAGAGATTCGCAGGCTGTGGCACAAAGCAGATTTTTGGATTTTTGAAGGTGCTATATAAGGTCGCCTTGACGGTTGAAATTTGAGTGACATCCATCACATGAAAACATAGTTGTGGCAGGAATGAGGATGGTAAGAGAGATATGCTGGCAGTTGCAAAGTAGGAAGGACTAGAGTTGAATGTTGTTGTGAAAACAGGCTCTGGAGATTCGGCCTTGCCCATAGATTTCCAGTAGGCATGGATTTAATCTGGGAAACAACCACTTGAAATTGAATCTTTGCATTGTTCATAAAGTTGCATTCATATGTATTTTTCAAATCAGTATCTGGCTAGTAAGTATACATAAACTAACTAGAAGTAGGCATGAAACAGGTGCTGGAGAATGAGGATGAGCTCAAAGAGGCAAACCCATGCAGAAACGGGGGTATGCAAAATTCAGTTACAAAGATATTAAAGAGAAGAACAAGCGGGATTGTGCATCGTGAATTTTCCCTGAGTGGAAGAGGTGCGGCGAGCAAAGAGAGTTGACTGACGATAAGGCAGGGAGAACTCGCACTGGCGCCACTTGGTGTTGGGTTGAAGTTGAGCCGGGCAGGAGGAACAATGAGGTCTGGGGGGCAGGACCTCATCTGAATGCTTGTGTACATGACTTTCGACACGTTGTGGATGACAATGTTGGAGTCATGTCCTGGGGAGGATCACCGCAACAATGCAGTGGACAATGGATCCACCAGCACCTTGAGAAGTTGAGAAGATGTAATGAATGTGACCTGTGGAAAGATGCGTTGGCCAAGATGTAACGAATTTGAGAAGCTGAAAAAAATACCTACTGCGAGTTCTATTGCTAGCATCTTTTCCCTTTTTTGTACACAGTTAGATGTGATGTTGGGGTACTGAAAAGATTGCAGTCGAAACTGGATGTCAATTGACCTGCACCAGGAAACTCACCATTGCACAGCGCAGCGCAAGCATGTCAGGTTTCATCTGTCTGCGGTGGCCATGCTCTGATAGGATGAATGCTTGACATGCAGCATCTGTTTGCTGCGGATATCGAGGTGGTGATGGTGATGGTGACGAGGGTGGTTCAACATTCATAGAAGGAAATATACATCGCCATTTGACATGCAGGCTGCGAATGACATAATGGTGTAATGGGCCAACACGTTGGGTGGGTGGGCTGGACTTGGCAGCACTGGATGGAAGGGAGTTGCAGCTCCCTTTAACTCTCTCAAGCTCTACAACATTGATGTCCCCTGTATTCCTGTGGTCCGGCATTGAGATTTGGGTATAATGGAGGTGGCAAAGGTGGCAAAGGGCAAGGATGGTCTGGGCATGTTGGATGCCAGGTAACAGTGGGGCCCAAGGGTAACTGGTGAGCTACACATCGACGGACGTAACGAGATCAGAGAGAGAGATCAGAGAGAGGGCCTGAGATGTTTCCTGCTGGACTGTTTGGCAGTCTCAGCATCTTGCCAGGCGCAGCAGGACAGAACGGCTGAACAGCTTTGTAGGGGTTGAGGCTCTTCCTCTGCTATGCAGCGAGGAGGAAAGCAAAGGTGGCGAGTGTGTACCCATCGCTGAACGGGATGTTATTTGCTGCTAGAATTGGAGATGATACTATGCAGAAGATGGAAAGTGAACAAACAATCTGAAGTTACTGAGAAAACTCAATGCTACCTGCCCATCGATTGGAAGAAGAAAGTGGGCATTGACGACAGCGATTCCCACAAGAATAGGGCAGACACGGAATCTACCAGCACCTTGAGAAGACCTGATGGCAGTGAGCTGCTGCCAATAGCTGAAGAACAAAGATGCATCAGCCAAGACATAACGCATCTGAGAAGGCAAAATAAAACCTACCAGTTCTATTGCGGCCGCATTTTCCTGTTGTTCATACACAGCTAGATGCGACGGAGATTGTGGTCGAAATCAGACATTGCTTGAAATGCTGACAATGATGGCTGTAAGAGAATGTCAGTCCATAACACTGCCCTTCTCGAGATCAGGTTCTTACCTATGAAATTTCCCTCTCTTTTCTTCCCACTTTGGAACTCCAAATGAAACAACATATTTGATATCAGGGACATTACATCCCATCCCTGCGGCATCGGTGGCACAGAGGATCCCATATTTGCCTTGCTGAAACTTAGCCCATGCAGCCTCTTTACCCTTTTCAGAGAGATCGGAGGAGAAGGCATGTACATAGAACTGGAGATGCGGTGGCAGAAATTTGTGAATGAATTGAACAGCCTCCCGGAACTGAGCCTCCTGAAGGTAAGGGAGCATCTTGAGGCCAATCCGTTTTGCGGCGAGCGAAGGTGCACATCATAAAAGCGATCTCAGGAAAACACATGGCACTGACATCCTACAGTTTTACATTAGGAAATGATCTCAGATTATCTCAAAAAGATATTGCTCACATATACTGATACTTTCCAATATTCTTCAGGAAGTAGTGAGCGTAAACACATCCTCCGGTGTGGCCCAAACCTTCTGGAAGTTCGTATTTAATACCAAGCGAGTCTGGATGTTGATTATGATTGACCTACGAATGCAATTGCATGAGAATTGAGCGATATAAGTGTACGAGGAAGACGCTGTAGTCTGGGAAATGCTTAGGGGCATTGGGAGGTTTCTGGGTGAGGTGTTGTGGCATTGGCAGGAGTGAAGGTCATTGTGGTGGTGGTAAGGCTGTGACAACCACATCGAGGGGTGAAGGAGGTTGCGGTGGGTGCAGTTCTAATAGAATAGCACTGTGAAATTCATCTTTCAGATAAGTTGAAGTCAGTTCTCAATATTTATTCCTCACAGAGATGCATCCTAAGCTGACCTTTGCTGAAATAAAGGAACTGAAGGAGCCCTGAACTTTGTGATGGATGCATGGATCTCACCAAACCACAAGGTGCATGTCGCAGTCACTGTTCATTTTGAAAATAAGGTTGACTCACTGGATGTGCTCGATCACCTGCAATAATGCATCAAACAACAATGCAATGATTGAGAAACTCGCCCACCTTGTTGTCAACTTCTCTCCATCTCAAGTTCTGGCTCAATCAATAAATCTAAATTTGATGTGTGAACGGATTCACAGAATTAAAAAAAAGCTGAACATATTATTGTCACCTGAATTATCCCAAAGTTCAAGCCAGAATAATCCAAGTTTCTTGATGATATTTTTTTATAGAGGAAAAGGCAGTAAATGGATAGATGCAAATGCCAGTGGATGGAAGAAGATTATGTTGAGATGAACCTCGGGTTCGGTGACAAGTGTGACAACTCTACTGTGGCCGCTGCAGCATAAACCCGGAGTACTTACTGTCAAGTTCTCAGTCATCGAATCACCACAATGCTTGTCCTGTCCCCTCATCCAGTATGTTTAGTATGACCAGTAGCGGTGGCACCTCAGACATTCCCATTACCCCTCCAAGGATGACCATTACCCAATCATTGAATTGGGACCTGTCTACTGCCGTCAAACCTCCCAATCTCAGCAGAATCTCCAAGCAGTTCCATGTCCACTCATCCTTGTTACTGAAGTCGCCATTGATGAATAAGTTTAACTGAGGCAAAGTAAGTTAATTTGTCTACCTATATCACCAATCATCTACTGACTATACCTCGCTTTTGATCATCTGTAGGCTTGGCCTAATGAGAGGTTGCAGCTGGTCGCAGAACAATATCAAATTATTGCTGTTTGCAATAATGTTGGCGATGCTGCCTTTTTGGGCCGAAATCAAAATTTGAGAATTCTTGAGTGCCTGAGCCATGAGCCCCATATCTCGGGCATTTCTTGTCCTACAGGCATAATTATAGGTGATTCTGAATTGTACTATGTAGGGCTACATGAATATGTGCACATTTTAAGAAATAGAGATATTTTTTTTTGAGATAGGCACTTTTGAACCAGGTATCTTGTACCATGACAGGGAGAGGTTATATGGGTCATATTATGGTCATAGGGGGTGTCTTTGAAACATAAAATGAACTACAAAGGCTTGAAGAAAGATCTAGATGAAGTGGTCAAGTCATTTAGCTTGATCAAGTGGGGTTTTTGCCAGCTGGCACTCCTCAAAGGCTATAACTTTTGTTCAACATGGCATGGTACTACCAATTATTTTTGGATATGATTATACTAGACCCTGGTACATTTTGCATGCAACAGGTAGTCCATACCACCTGTTCTTGCCATGGTACAAGATATCTAGTTTAAAAGTGCCTACTTCGAAAAATCATCTCTATTTTTTAAATTTTGTACATATTCATGTAGCCCTACATATTAAGATTCCGAATCACCCAGAATTAAGCCTGTAGGACAAGAAATGCCTGAGCTATGAGGCTCATGGTGCAGGCACTCGAGAATTCTCAAATTTTGATTTCATTCCCAAAAAGGAAGCCGCGCCAGGATTTATGAAAATGGCTATAACCAGCAAATTACCATTGCCAAAGCCAAGCGGCTCAAATTAGCCGCAGAAGAAAAGGCTGCAGCTCAGGAGCTGCTTGAAATAACCATATTGCTAGAAGCAGCAAAGCATGGGGATGACTTCGCATCCCTTGATCCTGAGACAGCCATCAGCATTGCATGAGCTGTGTGGGACACCTTGCTTGCAGAAGAACATCTGGCAGTTTCAAGAGTTCAGGAATGTGAGGTGATACCTTCAGGTGGGAAGGCTTCTAAACATCATGAACAAGAATGGAATCCACATTTCCACTTCCATCAAAATTGCCACACCCCTAGATCCCCAAACCATGTTTACCTCCCCATTTCCTGATAGCCCCTGCACCATATCGTCCTCCTATTCCAAGTCAATGGACAAAGCATGGGGATGACTTCGCATCCCTTGATCCTGAGACAGCCATCAGCATTGCACGAGCTGTGTGGGACACCTTGCTTGCAGAAGAACATCTGGCAGTTTCAAGAGTTCAGGAATGTGAGGTGATACCTTCAGGTGGGAAGGCTTCTAAACATCATGAACGAGAATGGAATCCACATTTCCACTTCCATCAAAATTGCCACACCCCTAGATCCCCAAACCATGTTTACCTCCCCATTTCCTGATAGCCCCTGCACCATATCGTCCTCCTATTCCAAGTCAATGGACTTTTCAGGGGATGACCTTGGATCTGATGACTTTGGATCTGAAGGGGTAATTTCCAGTAGCATAGTAGATAGTGTTTGGAAGTTAGGTTAGTTAACTGGAAAATAACCGAGACTGGACCCGACCCTAACTGATCAGGACTGCAAAGTTACCTAAGTTAGAACTAACCGACAATAACTGGTCCTGACTGGTCCTGACTGGTCTTTCAACACTAAGGTTATACCAAAATGTTCACCTATTTACAAGCTTTTTAATGACCCAAAAAACATAATTTTTAGTTCAGAATTTAAAAAGTTATAACTAATTTGATGTATTGTGACTTAGGGTAACCCTTGTCACCTGTGTGACGATACAGTTGCCAATGCCATTGTTCCTCCCACCACCCGCAAGTTCCACCCAGGGCACAACTGGTGAATATGCACTTTGTGTCAAGCCAAGCAAGTCGACCACCATCACCACCTCAACGTCATTCCTTGCCCCTCCCCCCCTTGAGGAATGTGGGCATCCATGCTCCCTGCCACGTCATCTGCAGCACCATGGCCCACAACAATGACAGCGAGCACAGGCATATCGATAGGGCCACAGGTGTATCGATAGGGCCGCAGGTGTATCGACAGGAGGTGGGTATATCGACCACAGGACGGGCATATCGACAGGAGGTGAGGATATCGACAGCAGGGTGGGCATATCGACAACATGGCGGGTGTATCGACAGGAGGCAAGTGTATCGATAACAGAGTGGGCATATTGACAGGAGGCAGGCATATTGACAGGAAGCAGGCATATCAACAGGAGGCAGGCATATCAACAGGAGGCGGGCATATCAACAGGAGGCAGGCCACCTGTATACACTACTTTCATGTATCAGTACTTGGTAGCTACCAAACTAGTTGATACATGTATAGTGGTAGTTGCCAACCAGCCAAAAAAACCAGTAAAACAGGGTGCTCGCCGGGATGCTGGGGTGGGGTAGGATTACTAATTTC
>Ga0307513_10004153_pt1 | contig 19397 bp, 20 predicted proteins | sample 15_EM_MG_FD_202174 | JGI IMG/M metagenome (GOLD analysis project Ga0307513, IMG submission 202174) | Populus trichocarpa ectomycorrhiza microbial communities from riparian zone in the Pacific Northwest, United States - 15_EM | ecosystem: Host-associated > Plants > Roots > Unclassified | place...
TAAGTTTTACCGCTTGATTCTACTTTGAATTATCTTTATCTTTATTTTGATCCTTACTTCTACTTTGAGTCTTCGGTACGGTCGCAATCTTAGGATCCGTCTTCCTACAGAGTGCCCCCGTTACAATCGACTATGATTCTCAAGAACATTCGCGAGACCATCAAAGCCAAGGTGCAGCAGGAGCATAGGGTCCGGGAAGATCGCCGTGAAGGGTTTACTGACGATTGGGCTGCAGTCACTCCAGAGGTACAGAGGCAGATTTCGAGTCGGGCCCCCACACGAGCAACTCCACAAATTGGGAGTCAAACTCCCGGCAACCTGGGAATTGGGGCCCTGGCGGCCCCCCCGGGTAACCAATTCGATTCACAAGAAACTGTCACCTCTTTTGATTTCAGCCAGATGGCCCGACTCACCCCCACACGCTGGACTCCACGGATTCAGAGTCAAACTCCCAGCAACCTGCGAATCGGGGCCCTGGTGGCCCCCCCGGGTAACCAATTCGATTCACAAGAAACAGTCTCCTCTTTCGATTTCAGCCAGACAGCAACGCGACTCCTGAACTTTCTCGATTCCGATCCACAGACCCCAGACGGCTCACAGAAGGTGGCCATAGGGCTAACTTTGGACAATACCGTGACTCCTACTACTTTGCGACAACTCGCGCTCAGCATTGAAGATCTAGACTCGCAAGAGGAGGCTGCTGTGCATAGCGAGCCGTGGGATATGGAGCAGGGGCAAGGTGGGAGTAATGATGCGTGCAGTTAGGAGATTGGGAAAGTCTAGCATAGCTGTAATAAATATTTGGATGCGGTCGTCGCTCTCACATGTGGGAAGGGTACCCGGAGGAGCTTTGTATTAATATGAGGACATCAAGCAAAATCAAGGATTCAGCGTAGACTTCGTGACACGCGATCAGGATACGGTAAAGCTCATGGTGACAGCGTTAGGAAAAGCCTCTAGGCGTAGGACCAGGATAGCATTAGACTTAGTTCACGATGCGTCAGAGATCACAAGGCGACGTCTGATAGAGTAACGATTGGATCAGGACGCGGCATGTATAGGGGGTAAGATCAGGAAGAACAGACCAGACGGCAGGAAGGGAGAGATCATGATCGTGGGATCCGGACGAGGGAGGCAGGAGAAAACACAATCAGGACGAGAGGTGGTAAGACCCACGAGCCCTGACGTTCGGTGAGCAGGAACCGGCATCTGGGGGCAAGAGTCTTAGATCAGACGTCGTCAGGGCGGGAGAGTCGTAGATCAGACGTCGTCAGGGCGGGAGAGTGGTAGATGAGGCGAGGTCAGGACGGGAGAGTCCTGGATGAGGCGGCGTCTGGACGGAGTAGCGGGGCACCAGACGGAGTCAGGACGCTTAGGACGTAGGGGTCCGAGTCTGGATGGCGTCAGGACGGATGGCGCCAAGTAACGCAAAGTCAGGATGGCACATGGGATCGACGTTGGATCCTGATTCGCGATTAGCGTTCCGGCGTCAGGTGCGTCAGACGCACGGAACGCACGGAACGCAAGGTATTATTTTTGCTGATGTTTTGCTGATGGTGGCATTCTCGGTGGTCAACCACAAGTAATTAGATCCTGAGAAGCCATATTTTCCAACATCCCCAGTGATCCTTCCTCTGCCCTTGTTGTTCTCTCCAATCCCCAGTGGTTATTATCCACCCCCACCTGCTAGGATCCACCCACAGCCTGTATTACATATCCCTGGCCATTATTACCCATTGCCAGCTCTCCCCTGAAATCTACTACACTTTAGGCAACCTGTTTCAATCGGTGTTTGGAAATACCTCCCTTCCCTGTCCCCCTAAAATCATATCCCATGCCCTAGGACATCTGATATCACTTATAGTCTTCCACAGCATTTCGCTCCTGCAACCTTGCCAGTCTTCCACACCTGGAGCCAACCTGGCTTGGGTCTGATTATGGTTAGAGTTCGTTACGGGGCGGACGGGCTCCTAAAAACACGGGGCCTGACCCGTTTCCCGGCCCTGCCCTACTCACCGGGCTAGTGTGGGCTGTCTTGTTGGGCCTTCGCTGGCCCAGTCCCCGCTCAGGCCCCTGCCCTACGCATACCCCAGGTGCGTCCTTGTTAAAAATGGGTCATAGCCAATAGGGCCCCATCGAGAGAATGAGTGGGGGGGAGCCACGGACCCGGGTGGGGTGGGGACTACAAGACAAAAACCCCGCAGGCCTTCTGTCAGGTCGGAGCTAGCTGTGTGAAATCCCGGCCCGCACTACCCTGTCACCACCACTAATTATATTGTGAAGGGCGTATCATGTAGGGCTCTGTAACCATTGGTTAGCTTGACTCTCTACGCAGGAATTGGCCTTCAAGTTCGTGTGTCATAGGGGCACTCTCTGGGAAGACAGATCCTAAGATTCTGATCCCCATGAAAACGCAAAGGAGAAGTAAGGATCAATATAAACATAAAGATATTTCAAAGCAGAATCACAAGATAAAACTTAATACAGTTAATCCGGAAGCTTCAGGCAATAAGTTGTATCGAGGATGGTTGGTTATCCGAATAGGGAATAGGCTGTCTCTCGCTGCAGTTAAGTAAAATAATGTAAAGCTAGAGGAACCACCCGTCAACCATTGTGACCTTTTGCCTGCACCCGGCTCAGCTCAGGACTGTCCAACTCACCTGACTAGAGTGAACTAATACCAGTCGGCAGTCGGACTGCGCCGATATTAACTATCTCCACAAATAGGAAGTGTTCCGGATGATGTCTCTCGAACCACATCTCCATGAGGGAAAACTCTTTCCTGTAAGTAGCATGTCAGTGGCCGACTGACATGCCCACTATACAGATAATATCCATTGAGACTCACTAGGGGTTGTTACCCGCGGGGCGGGGCGGCTTTTTACTTTGTGACACCGCCGTTACTCTCACCCGCGGTCAACTCTTTGCGATTCCTCCCTGCCCCGGATGACACTAGGCCCTGGCTCGGGTATGGGTTAGGACGCGTATTGTACACACCCAGCTGATTGCCTAGCCGGGCCCCTGTCAACTATCTCAAAAGAGGGGATTTGAATATAGTGCTCAAATTCTCATTCTGATTTGGGCTTGTAGTTTCACATAAATAGTGTTGGGAAATCGATCTCAGTATAAGACCCCTAGCGTATAATCCAGCTATGTTTCTAAGTTCTTTTGAGCATATGATTCCAGGTTCATAACTCTAAGCATATAGTTGTATAGTTATGCATGCACGATTCCAATCTTCCTGAGCATATTGTCTCTGGCTTATCATTTCGTGATCTCATTCAGCGTGTATGGCTCTGTGCTTATGGCTTTGGTCGTTCAGCTTCGGCCTTTTTATTCTAAGACTATTGGTTTAGTCGTCACATCTCACATGCCTTTCAAGTCATCCACCCCAATAGTAGCCACTATTGAAATCCAGTCTAATGTTCAGGCAATCACTCACGTTAAACTTGGTGATGGTTGGTTAAACTGGGCACTCAGTATGGTGTATAAAAAGCTATGGTTTTGGGTGGATCTCTTGGGCGTATGGTTTGGGGTGTATGGGTTTGGGTATATGGTTTTGGGTGTATGGCTTTAGGTGAATGGTTTGGCATAGGGCCAATTGCCTTTGGGCATATGGCTTTTGGCGCATGTTTTTTGGCCCATGGTTTTGGGCGTATGGTTGTGGGCTTATGGTTTAGCTGTGGGCGTAAGGCTTTGGGCATAGGGTTTTGGGCGTATGGCTTTGGGCGTATAGCTTGGCTATATGACTTTGGGGGCAGAGCCTTACAAACGAGTGGCGGCCAAGCTCAAAAGTATATACCCATACTAAACCGAAAAATTAATCATTAGGGATATTATTATTAATTCAGATGCATGCGCAACTTCTGCCACCATTTAGGCATCTTATTGAACAGAACTCCTACAATAGCTTGCCCATCTTCTCCACATATGTATTGTGCACTGCTTGATGTGTAAAGTGGACAAAGCTAGAACGATTTCCCATAAATGAGCCAATATAATATTGCACGACATAGGAACGCATGAAAATAATGGAACCTAGATGTCAGGTGGTACCAAATCTCTAAGAACAAGCGAGATGGGTAAGACCGGGGTACTTTATCGTAGACGGAGATGTGTCTAGGAAGGCGCAATATAAATGTGTGTAACAATAGTGATAAAGATTCTTCTTGTAATAACTTATTATATTGATAAGGTCTCTTCTCCGTAGCGTCATGATTTCAGTAAAGCTCCGGAGGCACTTCGATATTTATATCCCGGGTCGATAGAGTGCGCGGCCTACAGGTAACTACCATACTAACTAAGTACCTGCTAACCATGCCGAACAATTCCTCTAGTGCGAACACCTTTTGACCCTGAATAATATCGCCCCACCCTGGACTTCCGGACTGGAGAGCTCTTGATTTCTCTTGTGTGGCACCACGTTCCAGTCAGAGTTCACAATCCTTCTTCCGTCGGGAGGAACTGAAACCTGTCTGCATGCTAGACAGTGTCCTCATCATCGGACGAACGAAGTGGCCAACTTCGTAATCGGACCTATCGCAGTAGCAGATATCACTCTTGCTTCCTGCGCTTCGGCTTTGGTCAAACTCTCAGTCGGGATCGTACCAATGATACAATTCCCTCATAGTCTTTCCTTACCGAATGATCCTATATGGTATTATACCATTGGTGTGGGTGCGGTCATACTCTTATTTCATTTCAGAGTAGACACGACGAAAACGTCCCGTTACATTAGTGACATAGTTTCCTGTGCCGTACCGCTACGTCTGTAACCTTATGCGACGTCGACCGATTTCGCCCTGAACACCTGCATAAGCTCGCCAAAGGTCCCCTCCCGTACACACTGCGAGCAGCATCCAGTCGGACTGACGGCCGCGACGTATATGGTGTTATGAGATAGGTTCCAATGATAGTGTCGTTTGGTGTTGGGACGCAAGTGCGACGCCCTCAGGTGTTGTCGCGCCGTCCCAACGCCCGGGCCAGAGGGGGGTGTTAGCTTCACAAGGTGAAGGTAGGGTAACCCCAGGGTACATAAAAATCGCTGGAAAAGCTACGCTTTTCTCATATGCCTAACAGGAGCTCCCTCCTCGAAAGCTTTGTCCTCGAATCTTCGTAGCCAGGTACAACAATAAACAATATACATTAAATTCCTTTTTGAACTCAGGGTCGTAGGGTAAAAAACCTCATGCGTTTGCTTGTCCACATGAGGAAAACCTTTCCACCTTATTCAACATCTACCCTGCCTGGCATTTCCTCATTTTCCCTATGAAATTCCTCCACCAGTTCTTGCGCATTATCCAAGCTCTCTGGCGGTTCCCAAGTGTTCTCATCCTCTGAGCAACCTTTCCGTTTAACAAAATACCTAAGTTCGCGCATTCGCTTATTGCGTCCGCGAACCTTTCCGGTATAAGCGATTATCTCGCTTCTAATAATTTTGTCCACCTCCTATTCCAAATCGCCATCAATGTCTTCCGGCTCGCGAGGTGGTTGTTCCCTTTCATCTCGGACGGAAGTTCGATAGGGTTCGAATAATGAAACATGGAAGACAGGGTGTATCTTCCACCGCGGAGAGATTTCCAGTGTGAAAGCACGGTTGCCTGGTTTTTCGAGTATCTTAAACGGGCCATAAAGCTTCGGCCTTAACTTCTTGGAGGGTCGCTTGGTGCGAATGTTTTTTGCATTTAGCATGACTGGATCTCCAACCTTGAGGTCTGGTTGTTCAAGTGCTTTGCGATCGTAATATTTTTTCATGGCTTCCCTCGTCTGATCCAATGCTTTATGTGCTTTTGCGTGAACTGCTTTCATTCAATGGCTATATAAGCCGGCTCCAGGGTTCTGAGCTTCGCGCTCCTTCATCCATTCCGTTTGTGGATGGAAACCGTAATTCGCATAGAAGGGTGTAAGTCCGTGAGCATTTGTCGCGGAGTTATTGTATGCAAATTCAGCTAATGGCAACAGTTGATAGCAATCGTCTTGGTCGTAGTTGACAACGTTCCGTAGGTAACCTTCCAGCACTTGGTTGGTTCTCTCGGTTTGTCCATCCCTTTGAGGGTGGTATGCTGTTGACATTCTTCGTTTTATCCCTAATGCTTTGCAGAGGGATTCCCAAAATTCGCCAGAGAATTTGGCGTCCATGTCCGATATGATTTCCGTAGGTAGCCCGTGAAGCTTCCAAACCTCTCGGAGGAAGACAGTTGCAACGTCCTTTGCTGTTGCTTCAGTAGGTAGGCCAATAAAGTTTGCCATTTTGGTGAACCGATCCACTACTACCATGACCTGGGTATATCCCTGGGATTCAGGTAGTTGCCTGATGAAGTCGGTTGAGATTGATGTCCACGCAGGGTAGGGTGTTTCTAAGGGTTGGAGCAACCCCCATCGAGCGTGTCTTGGGGACTTGTTGTGTTGACACTCATCACACGATCGGACGTAGTCATTCATCCATTGTGTCAGCATGTCCCAATAGAAATCCCTCGTTACTATCTCGATTGTTTTTTCCATTCCAAAATGTCCAGCTACCTGAGAGTCATGGCATCCCTTCGCGATCTCCATTTTGAGTTCGTCATCGTCGGGTATGTACAGGCAGTTTTTGAAATAAAGCATTCCGTCTTTTAACTGCCAGTTCTTCGGGAGTGCCTGTCCCAGACTTATCCTTTGGTTAAGTTCGACCTTTTTCTCACACCACTCCTGATCTTCACTTCCCGCCCGTACCACTTTTGCTATTAGGCTTGGTTCATAATTTGTAAGTACGATTTTGGAAATCGTCATACTAGAAACCATTACCTGTTCGAGTAGTAGCCTCGGGTGGTTGTTGATGTCTTCTTGACCGAAGAACTCGTTTTCGATATGGTTTGCTTGGTGTATGCATGCCACTGGTGGTGTGTCCATTGCCTGAACTAATCTCCTGGGTGACAAGTCGGTGCTTCCCAATCCCTCTTCGCCTCGTATAGTGTCCTCCAGTTCGTCTACCTCCATAGCATCCGACATGTCAATTCTCTCGATTATCATTTGGTCTATTCTTTCGCCTTGCATGATGTGGCCGTCGTTATTACTATGGTTAATCATAATCACCTTCACCTCACAGGTGTAATCAGCATCGATTAATCCCCCGCCAATGTCTATTCCCTTTTTGCTCGCTAGCCCGCTTCTTGGTGCTAGTCATGCATAGGTATTCAGCGGTAGTCCGACCGCGATTCCCGTCTCAACCAGCACTTGGCCCCTTGCTGGTATGCGGATTGCTTCGATCGCGTATATGTCGTGCCCCGCGGCCATTCGTGAACCTTTGGTTGGCATTTTTGCTTTGGGGTGTAATCGTCTGATTCTCAATTTTCCAACTTCAAGTTGTTTTCTCTCATACCCGGGTTTCTCCTGCGGTTTCGATGGCTGGATTAAAGTAACCTGAAAATGTTCCCGTTTCAGAATTGACCGCTAGGTATGCTCAGCCCCCTCCTCTGGACGATACTCCGGTCGTCTGCTGAGGGCATTGGGTTTTCCACCACGGGTTCCCGGCCGGTAAACGATTTTAAAGTTAAAATTTGCCAGTTCTTGTCCCCATCTAACCTGCCTTGGGTTCCATCTCTTCGTCGTCAGGAAATGTTTTAGGTTTTGGTGGTCGGTGTAGACCGTTATAGGCTTGTCTGCCCCTGCCAAGTAGCACTTCCATTCCGTGAAGGCTTCCAGAATTGCAAGCAATTCCTTGTCATGTATCTCGTAGTTCCGCTGGGCGGGACTTAGTTTTCGAGAGTGGAATGCAACAGGGTATCGTCTGCGATTACAGAATTGTGACACGACGCAACCTAACGCAAAGTCGCTAGCATCCGTCTCGACCACCGTTTCCCTTTCTGGATAGAAATGTGCCAGGATAGGTGCTGTGGTAAACCAGTGTTTGAGCGCCTCAAACACCTCCTCTTGCTCCTTTCCCCAACTGAAATCCCTTGGATTTCCTTTTAACGTTTCCGTTATTGGCTTGCAGATCTTCGAGAAGTCCTTGATAAATCTTCTGTAAAAGTTCGCAAAGCCAATAAAAATCTGTACTTCTTTTACAGACCATGGTGATCTCCATTTCTTAATGGATTCAACCTTTCTCTCACTCATTGTCACCCCGTCCACTGCAACGATGTGACCCGGGAATTCTACCGAAGGTACATGGAATACCCATCTTTTCAGAGATATCGCCTGTCGTTGTTCTTCCAGCCTTGTAAGTACTTTTTTGACTAATTCGACGTGTTCCTCGTAATTCTCTGAATAAATAAGTATGTCGTCCAAGTAGACAACCACCCCGTGGTCCAAGAACTCTCTTAAAATCTTGTTCATCATTGCCTGAAAGGTTGCAGGAGCATTAACCAATCCGAACGGCATGACCTTGTACTCATAATGTCCATACGGTGTTCTGAACGCCGTCTTCCATTCGTCTCCAGCCCGTATGCGGATGAGATGATAACCGTCTTTTAAATTCATCTTGCTGAAAGTTTTGGCCCCTGCTACCCTGTCTCTGAGTTCGCTCATAAGGGGTAAGGCATATTTATTTAGAATGCTTAATTTGTTCAGCTGGGGGTAGTCGACACATAGTCGAAGTCGACTGTCTGGTTTCGGGACAAACAGAATCGGGGCCCGGCCAGAGATTGGCTGTGTACAATCTTTCCTTGCTTAAGCATTTCAGCAAGGTATTCGGCTAGAACATCTAACTGGTATTGGGACATTGGGTAAATGGGTCCCCATGGCGCTTCGGCTCCTTCCTTCAACTCGATTGCATAGTCAAAGGTTCGTCGAGGTGGTATTTTTTCCGCAGTTTCTGGCAGAAATAATTTTTTGTACTGTAGGTATTCCCTCGGTAATGAGTCTAGGGTAATTTCCTTTTCTCCTTTTTCGTACCCAATTCTTTCTCTATATTGGGCTTGAGGGTCATATGTGACTGTCTCATCGTATTCATATAAGTCTGCCACGGCCTCGTCCTCGACATGTTTATGGCAGCTATCGTGTTTGAATTCCCATTTCTCCGGGTTTTCCAAGTTGGATAGCGGATGTTCCTTATACCACCATCCAAACGGTATGACTAAGTCATACTGTCCTGCAGCCGCGATTGCTGCAGATACTGTGGACCTATGGCCATTTCCAATTTCTAACGTGATCGGGTGCGAGTACTTCTTTCCTCCCGAGGATGCAACGACGCCGTCAAAAGCTACGATATCGATCGCTTTGTGGCGTACTTCGTAAGGTATTTCATACTGGTTAACCAGTTTTTCGTTTAGCAGGAAGATGTTTGAAGCGGAGTCTAATAACACGCGAATCCGAATTCTGTTTCCTCCTGTTTCGAGGTAACCCCAACCTTGTGGGCATTCGTAGTGTTTGGGTATCGGAGGTCTGGGACGTCCTTTACCATGAGGTAATTCTATCTTGCGTTTGGAAATGATTTTTTTCTCGGGGACTGTGGCTGTTTATTACCGCGCCAGCACGGTTTCGACCAGATGGGTCTCCTCAGATAAACTGAATCTTTTTCCTTGGTATACTGGGCAGCCCACTACTAGCGGTCTTTACCTCCTGCCGAGGAGTTCCCAAATACCCAGGCATGGTCCGTTGCGCCTTGGTCCCTGATTTGCGACTAGGTCCTTTCGCAAAACCGTATCATCGACTTATTGTTTCCTGCCTAGGCCGGCTTACATTTGGTTTCCATGACACCTTCGCCTCCTCCTGTATCTAGCCGAGAAACCTGTTGGGCTGTGCGACTCGTAGAGCCTCGCCGAGTAGGGTGCACGCTGACTCCTAGCCACAGCTCGGGTAGACTACTTCGTCCATGATCCGAAGATATCTTTCTGTGCGCCGCCAAGCTCTGCTTTCTAAGGTACTTTCACCCGGCTTTGTAGAGTTAAGTCTGAAGTTTTCAAGCTTTTTAACCCCCAGCCCCCAGGTTTCAGTTCCGCAGCTAAACCGTTGCTCCGATACGCTTGACCTTTTCTCGGTTGGGACAATATCTCCGCCGGCGATAACCTAGGTTATGTCTCGGTTCGACATGGCCTCCGGCTTCCGGATCCTAGTGTTTTTCGATTCTTGAGGAGGTGTTCGAACTACCCACATGCCGTTGCCAGTGGTGCCATTGGAACATCCTAGGCCTCGTCCATATCCGTATCCCACGCCCTGGGCCGCTCAATCCTATTCACTTGATGTGAATTTCTTTCCTGGCTTCGAGCAGCCACGGCGGCGACCTGTGGTCTTCATGGTTGAGATTTGGGACGAAATTTCCCTGGGTTGCGGGTGTCAACCTTTCATCGGCCGATAGTCGATACCTGAATGGGTTTGGAACAGTTCTTCCATCATCTATGACCTGGAATGCCGCAACGGGTGCAACTATCGTTCTTTCGCCGCTTGTCGATTTAGTCTTCGTGGATACCCGAATGAGAGTCTTTAAAGTTCGTATGTTCCACTTTTTGTCCCTCAGGTGCCGCCTTTCCCATTTTCGCTCCTGCCTTTTTTGCTTTATAGGCGGCTTTCTCCGAAGGAGAGTACTTTTTTCCGAGAGGTTTTGACTCCCGAATCCTTCTCGCGCTTGCGTTTTCCCGACAAATCTGACTGCGTGGACGGTTCATGCCGGAGGCCCCGTTGTTCTTTAAAAGCTTCTTCTCCTTTTGTGACTGTTCGGATGGCTGCAAGCCACACTGGGTCACTGCCATATTCCTGGTTCGAGAGGTGGCGGAGTGCTTCCAATGGCAACCTTTTCTCGACCATATATCGCCATGCGATGCCGGTAACCTGCGCCTGAATGTTCATGTTTTCCAGTTCCACGAGATACTTCTCTATGTCTCCCTGGTACTTCACCAGTTCCATTCTTCTCAGCGCCCTTTCTGCTTCATCGGAAACAGTAAACCGCAGAATGACTTGTGCTTTGAATATATGCCAATATTCATAGCCTTCTTGTTTTTGGAAACCTAATTCACCAGTTATTTGTTTCCTATATGCCAACGCAAATGGGGCTACTTCCTTCCCTTCCATTCTGCCGATGGTGTATATAATCTTATCCTCCGCTTTCATCCATTACGTAGGATTTCGTGCAAAGTAATCTTCACATGCGAGGAGCCAAACCTTTACATCTTGGTAGTCCAGATGCTTATAAATGAAGGGGGGGTCTGCTGGTTTCCGTTTAGATCCCCCGAGTACCATACTCATGACCTTTACCAGTTTGGCCAGTTGTGGGTCGTCATCTTCTGTGGTTGTAGGCCTCTTTTGCCTTTTTCCCTTACGGATTTCACAGCGGTTCTAGCCATCCGAATCGTAATCGCTTGGATCGGGATCTGCACCGTTTCCTCCCCGTGGTGGGGGCATTCTTCCCCCGTTTTCTCCCCTTGGTGGGGTTGGGTCCGATCGTTTCTGCACCCAAACGTATTCTTCTTCTTCTTCTTCTTCCACCCTTGGCTGAAGAGCTCCTCTCATTCTATAGGAAGGTCCTTCGCCATCGTCGGTAACAAGTACTGTTGGTGCTGCTGACGGTCTTTCCGCCAACTCTCCAATCTCCTCTCTTGACCGTTTCATTTCGTGCAGCACTCTGGCGAGTTCATTACTGTGGGCTTGTTGTTGCTCGAGGTATTTCGTGTCTGCTTTTTCCAACAGTCTTTCCAGAGCTAGGACTCGGTCTCTAAGTTCCTCACCCTGTGCTTGTAACCGCGTGCTAACCTCAGCTTGGCGGTGTTGCTGCTCCGAGTGGGCCTGTAATTCATGCCCTACGCGTGCAATTACCTCGGCCTGCATGTTGGTTGATTGTGTCGTGACTTGGTCCAACGCCCTTTTGAGGGTATCCAGTTCTTCTCCAACGATCTGTTCCCCCTTCTCTAACCTACGGGCCTGTGCTTCGAGGTAGGCCGCATGGGTCTGATTTGCCTCTGCAAGCTCAAAAAAAGCTAGATGCTGGGCATCTCGAGTGGCGGCTAATGGGCGATCGAATTGCCCCATGAGCATGCCTATCCGAACGGCTAGTCGACTAAGTTCAAGATTTGAACTGGGATGTCGGGATGGTCCTCCCCTTCCTCCACCTCGTCCCTTCTGAACACTCTTTGAGTCCCGTCGGCTAGGTCCCAGGCGCACAAACGGTAAGCCAGGTCGGTTAATCTCTCCCGGGGAATAGACAGTTGTATCCCCTCCTGAGACCAGTGATCCTAATGTGGATACTGCTCCTTCTTCCTCTCTCGTATCCATGGGTCCTGCTGTGATGCGTAGTTGAGCCATTGTGTCTGGCGGGTAGAACCTTCTTCAATGGGTCTTGCTGAAGTGTTGTATAGTCATCTGCCTAACCAAGCAGCAGGTATTGTTTCTTCCTTTCGAGAGGGGGGGTATTCCGAAAACCAGATTTCGGAACAGGCTAGTTCCGATCCCGCGGGTTCCCAATCTCTAGTGGGTATCTCAAAATGCGGGTAAATGCGCCGAAATTGTTCTTTGTTTGGAACAAAAAAGGGTCTTGTGAACCAGGACGGTCGGTGTGTCCTGTGTTCAAGGAAGGTAACTGTTGGTAGGTTTGAGGGTGTCTGACAACATCTTTGTTGTTCAGATAGTGGGTATTTCTTATAAAAGAATAATGTTTTTATAGCACGTGCGCTTAAGACTTCTTCAAAGGGTGAAGCTATGTCTTGAGGTAGGTAAGGTTCGAAGATACCGCTTGTATCAAGTGTGTGCATTTATTGAGCCTTGGTAACAAGGACAATATCAATATACTGTTAGGTGGTACCAAATCTCTAAGAACAAGCGAGATGGGTAAGACCGGGGTACTTTATCGTAGACGGAGATTTGTCTAGGAAGGCTGAATATAAACGTGTGTAAGAATCGTGATAAAGATTCTTCTTGTAATAACTTATTATATTGATAAGGTCTCTTCTCCGTAGCGTCATGATTTCAGTAAAGCTCGGGAGGCACTTCGATATTTATATTCCGTGTCGATAGAGTGCGCGGCCTACAGGTAACTACCATACTAACTAAGTACCTGCTAACCATCCCGAACAATTCCTCTAGTGCGAAGACCTTTTGACCCTGAATAATATCGCCCCACCATTGACTTCCGGACTGGAGAGCTCTTGATTTCTCTTGTGTGGCACCACGTTCCAGTCAGAGTTCACAATCCTTCTTCCGTCGGGAGGAACTGAAACCTGTCTGCATGCTAGACAGTGTCCTCATTATCGGAGGAACGAAGTGGCCAACTTCGTAATCGGACCTATCGCAGTAGCAGATATCACTCTTGCTTCCTGCGCTTAGGCTTTGGTCAGACTCTCAGTCGGGATGGTACCAATGATGCAATTGCCTCATAATCTTTCCTTACCGAATGATCCTATATGGTACTATACCATTGGTGTGGGTGCGGTCATACTGTTATTTCATTTCAGAGTAGACACGACGAAAATGTCCCGTTACCTTAGTGACCTAGTTTCCTGTGCCGTACCGCTATGTCTGTAACCTTATGCGACGTTGACCGGTTTCGCCCGGAACACTTGCATAAGCTCGCCAAAGGTCCCCTCTCATATATCCTGCGAACAGCATCCGGTCGGAGTGACGGCCGCGACGTATATGATGTTATGAGATAGGTTCCAATGATAGTGTCGTATGGTGTTGGGACGCAATTGCGACCCGGTCAGGTGTTGGCGCGCCGTCGCACCGCCGGGGCCAGAGGGGGGTGTTAGCTTCACAAGGTGAAGGTAGGGTAACCCCAGGGTACACAAAAATCGGTGGAAAAGCTACGCTTGTCTCATATGCCTAACACTAGAGAATATATCTGAGTCACTTATGGGAATTGGATAAGATGGACGGGAGTCTCTACATACCAGGGGTACAATCAATCATGACTCCAAGCTCCGGAAAACAGGCATCACAACACTCAAAGTCTCCCAATACTACTATCGCACACCATCCTTGGCATTCGTCCTCCCATCGTGATAGTGATTGGCATTCGGGTTAATAACAAATGAGCGGGAGCTCCAGATTCCAAATCCCTGATCAATATTGTCAGCTTGCCCGTCGTATATGGTTTGATAGACTGCGCTGTAATTGGAAATCTCATCCCGGAGGCAAGTCTGGAATGGGGTCTCAACGGTTTGAGTCAATGGTAAAAGCTGTGGGCCGAATTGTTTTAGAGCGTCAATTGCTGATTTCGTCTTATATGACGGGACTGGCCCGGGTCCATGTCCAATATTTGGCGTTCATGATCCTATTTGTGTAACGAAGGCACAGTGCACAATGACAGAGGCTTTTATTCTCAAAGTATGGTCAGAGTTATGTTCGCTGCTCGAATTTCCTGCATGAGAACTCTGGATTCTAGCATCCTTCATACTATCACTTGTAGCGTTATGAGTGTATTGAGCCCCTTCCATCTCTCCTGGCCTATATGGCTTTCGCGTACCACTTACACCATGTCGGGTATGATCTGCCCCTATATTCCATAATGCAACATGTTTGTATACCGCCACTTCAACTTGCAGTAATAGCCAACATGCCTTGCTATTGCCAGCTTTGATTACACATTGGATGCCTTGCTTAAAGATAGTTTACTATATAAGCATAGTCTTAGCCCAAAGGATGAATTACTTATTTGTCCTTTATTATAACAATGTCAAGGGTGATCCGGTGTAACTGTAACTCATTCTTCTTCTCGAAACGCTCCTTCAAGTTGCTATCCGGCTGCCATTTAGGTCGCGAAAAGATTGAGTCCAGAAGATCAAAATCGCCACATTGGTGGTATCTGACGCGTGGATGATCGTGGGTTTTTGACATGTGGGAAATATTCCTTTTTCTTGAATAAACCTTATCTATATCCAGCCGTAGACACGGTTTCCTCCCATCTAATACACGTGACGAGTAGATTACTATATGCCCTGAATATATATATGTGACAGAGTTGAAAGCTGCATATAACAATTGCAAATTTGAAGCCCATGCTAAGAGATCGGTTAAATAGCCGAGAATCACACACCTTTGGCATCCAGGGTAGAATTTGCAATATCTTCACTCCTGTGTTCAGAGTTGTGGCGGTCATTTGCACCTTTTCTTCGTTCGTCCTCCCGCTTGCGCTTCTCAGCATCCCTCTTCTTCATTGCTGATCGCCATCTTGTTGTCTTCTGCAGCCACACAAACTCGCTCAAAGCACGGTTCCCTCCTGCTCAAAGCAGGATAGAAGGAAGTCCGGTTGGTATAGAGAGAGGATAAAGGTATCAAAATGAGCTGGAATGGATGGTAGGGAAGGAGCGACTTGAGTGAGGAGGAGCTCGTGCCAGGCCGAACTTGGGTTCAAGAGCATGTTGTGCGGGATATTGATTCAGAGGGCGGCGCGGCCAATGGTTTCTGTGTCTAGGGGGGAGAAGGGGGAGCAGACAGAATATAGGGAAAGACAAATCATGCTATGACGTGACAAACTCCCCTAACTAGAGCCAAGTGAACTAGCCTTTGCACTAGTGCATATTATCTACGACACCATTACCTGTTTATATTTTGGGAGTATGATTTTTCTGGGGGTATGATTTTTTGTGCGTATGATTTGTGTGCGTATGATCTTTCTGGGACTATGATGTTTTCTGAGCGGATGATTTCTGTGCCTATCATTTTTCTGTATGTATGATTTGTGTTCGCATGATTTTTCTCTGCGTATGATTTTCATGACGATGCTCCTGTTCCTGTAGGTCATTGTAAGAACTCAAATAAATGTACAATGTATTCAGCATTCTTGAATTTCAGCCTCTTACAACATAGAATCCTTCTACCTACGGGTAGATTTACTTGGGGGTGTGCACGTGTGATTGGGCGGCAGTGGGTCTGAAAATGGACCCTGTCCGCCCAATACAACATGAACACTCGCGATTATATGGGGGATTTTCCAATCAATCGATGGCGGCTCGTTATTAACTACACTATACATTGTTGACTTGACACCTTCTCTGCATATCTTGGCCACTATGATTACTTAGCGGAAAGTAAAAATGCCATCTCAATTACTCAGTCAAATTCTATGACTGTATAATTATTTTACAAGAAATTAACTCAGTAGAAACAGCCTCTTTTCTTTTCTGGCCCCCAGGTTCAGGCACGCTTACTGGCTGGAACTCAAATCGTGGTATTAGTTCCTGGCTGTTCTCTTCTGTGGGTTACATGTATAACCAGTAGTGAATCAGTGGTTCCCGATATAGCCTCCTCCTCTGAACAATCCTCTTCCAGGCGGCCCTTTGAGCGTTCTATGCACCAGTAACCTTCGTCATCGAGTTGGTCAACTCTTTCAAGATTGCTCAGTCCTTCACCGGGAATCTCCGCCTCACCCTCTTGTGCTCCTTCCTTTTCATTAGTGTTAGATGCAACATACATGTTGACTGTACTATCTCGGATTCCTTCTTCAGGATCTGATTCCTGGAAACCTCCCAATTGATCTACACCTTGGTTGCGAGGTTGTTCAGGCCATGCATATTCCCATGCAACCAGTCCAAGCTGACGTAGTACAGCCTTTAGCCCTCTTCCAAATGCTCGCCTGCTATCCTGAGCAACGAAAGACCATTCGGTGTCCTTCTTGTGTGATTCGTCATCATCGGAGATACAGTCATTATCCTTCTCTATACTTTCTTCCTTCCTATCAGCCCAATAATGATAATCCTCAGCAGCAGCCATTTCTTCCAGTTTTTCCGCCTCTCATTCACTATCCTGACCTGCTAGCTCTCTTGGTAATTCTTTGTTCTCGAAAGATTTCACCGGCATTGAAGATCAAATTGAACTCGTTTTGTGTCATGAGCGCCAATAGGGAATCACATCTCTTATGATGCTAAACACCCACAGTACTCCAACACTGCTCCTGTGAACACAGACCATAGCCCTAGTCATCCAAACAAAATTGGAGAATCTTCGCCCATGAACCTTCCACCACGCAAGTATATTTGCCTCATGAAGATTCCCGCTGGACAGGCCTCATGCGTAGGATCCATAACCTCCGCGTCTGGCTTGGGGGGCTCAATCTCAGAATCAGTTTTACCGTACACTCGGGCCTCTCTCAGGATAACTGCTCCCTGTCTCCAAGAGTAAAGGTGTTTAGATTCACTGTGCAGACCACTCCGTAGAATTGACATGTCAGGTGCCTGATTATTTAATGATGCATAGTACAGATCATAATTCGCTATGAACTCCTTTTTATATGACTTCTCATATTCAGTCTCTCTACTGGCATGAAGATCCCATTCTGAAAAAAGGTTGAGTTTTCAATTGGGATTAAGGCAAGTTGCAATGCCGAACAGAAGACCTCTTGGACCATCTGTTTTACTAGAGTAAGAGGCTGCCTTCAATTTAGCTTTCACAAGGCCGACATGAATATCAACATTCCATTGCATCCTCTTCCGTTCTTACTTGCAAATTTGCATTTCCAAATCATCAATGATATCTTGATACACTTGAAAGGCTCGATCAATGGTCACGACATGTGTTTTTGACATCTACAAAGTCCAAAATCGTATCAGTTGAAGTACCGTCACGATGTATTCAAACTGCGTCAACTTTTCCAGGGGTGACCAGAGAGGCGTAAACTCGGCATAGGTGTGTAACCCCTCCTTTGTGAATTCCTGTAGCCGTACCGATCTCTCCAACATATTTAGCGTTGAGTTCCCCTGTGTTCTGACATCAGAAAGTGGTGTACTAGGGATCTTAACCGCGTTATTCAGTATTTCGAGGAAGGGATGCTACTCTTGAAGTCAGCCCCAACCGCAATACTCATTTTCCGATGCGATAAACCATTATTAGCATTATCTCTGACTAAATGGATGTGTGTGAGAACAATGTGGAAAACACTTGGTTCTACTTTCACATTGGCGCACATTCAATGGGGAACAAGGAATTTGTGCATATGCCCCCGTGGATAGGAATTAGTCCGTATAAATTGGTGCCTATAAACTTTTGCATATGCACTTGTAATATAAGTGCTAGGGTATGAGATCTTTGACACATTAACCTTTCTACTCTTTTGTGAAAGCCATTATCCCATCGTATAACCTTCAGGATATAGCCCCCGTTAAAGGCACGCGGCAGATGACCATCCGGCAATTTCACTTTGATTGAACTTATAAATGCACCAAGGATAAGATGAACAACATGGGCCATACATGGAATATCATTTTCGAATTGACACCATTAAAACTGATAGTAAACTGCAAGCATGGTTTAAGGCTTCGGTGAGTTTTCGGTTACTGGTGGCACTATCTGTGGTGAAACCCGGAATTCTATCCTGAATCTCGTATCTGGCCAGAACGTCATTAATTATCCCTGCCATATTAGCCCCCGTATGAGAACCACTGATTGCTTCGAACCCAATCAGCACCTCCTCCATCTGCGAGCTATCCAAGATCCAATATGCCACAATCGCTAAAATACCAAGTTTGTTCGGTGAAGTCCATGTATCGGCAGCAAGAGAAATATTTCCTGCAGCAGGTAGAGATGTTCGAATATCATCCGAGGTAGATTTTCCCTGCTGTTTCAAATGCTTTGTTAATGTGGTTGGGCTGGGGATTTCGTCACCAGGAAAAATGTACTTGAAGACAGGATGAAAGGCAAGGTTGTTGGGGCAATTACACGCGAGATTCATAGCTAAAAATGCTTTTAGAAAGTATTCTTCGAAATCATGCTGATTGAATCCTGTGGGTGTGGCCAGATCAATAATCCTACACCGATTTCGAGTTTTAGTTCCTTTTTGGAATAGCCTAAGAACGTCTATACCAAGTGAGCTTCCAGTCCGCCCATCATATCGGTTACTCATTCTTGATTTTAGACAAGCAGAGGACCAGTTATGGTCATGCCTCGAGCTAGTCCCCGAGTGACTTGGGTGAGCTAGAACCTTTCTGCACATAATGCACATTACTCGTGGCATGCCAATAGCACTACCTAAATGGTCGGCAAATTGTTGAAAGAATGTCCACACCTCTGTGCCTTGAAGATCTGAGTTCCTCCTCATCTTCTTCTTGCCATCATATTTTGGAGTATAGGCTATATACCCTGATGTGCCTTGCCACCACTCCATCCCACTCTCATGATATTCCTCCATATAGCTATAAAAGTTTCCAAATATCTCAAATCTCACGGTCCCCTGATGAGATACGTGCTGGGATAACTTTGGTGTTCTTTCTTTTGTTACACGGTTGCTACGAGGGATTTCCTTTGTAATGTGTACGACAAATTGTAATGTTTCCTTGGTTACATGAATATGCGACTCATACTGGGGTATGAGTCGGGCGGCAAAGGCTGTGCGAGGATTTTCCTTTATATAAATGGGGCTCCGCCACCTATTTCCTTCGAGAGATACGCGTATCGCCCCTCACTTAAACCCCACCCGTTCATGGGCCTCCCCAAGTTTGACGCAGGACGCCTTCACCAGATGAGGTCTGGAAAGAGCTACCTCCGCGCCCACCCGTCCTGGGACG
>Ga0307513_10004154_pt1 | contig 19394 bp, 5 predicted proteins | sample 15_EM_MG_FD_202174 | JGI IMG/M metagenome (GOLD analysis project Ga0307513, IMG submission 202174) | Populus trichocarpa ectomycorrhiza microbial communities from riparian zone in the Pacific Northwest, United States - 15_EM | ecosystem: Host-associated > Plants > Roots > Unclassified | place...
TTTTTTTTTTTTCAGTATCATAGAATAGAAGCCCCCCCCCCCCCCGCCCCCCTTTCCCATGGCCTTCCGGTGGGAGGACGGGAAGCAACCCTGGTCCAAAAATACAGTATTTGTAACTCCCTAACATATGTATCATGCCAGCAATGGGTGGGATCTGGGCTTGCGTACTTTCCTTCTCATATCTCTCCAGTATAATATCATCCCCCTAGAGCGCTGCTGCATGCCTTGTCACCTGCATCTCCTTATCTTCCACTAGCATCGATGAGCCTCGAGTAATGTCATATCTACCCTTGCGGGATTCAATCGGTGCGCAGCCAGGACCTTCCCGTTTTACCAAAGTCATAATGTTAGTAGTGGCACTTCACTGAACCCCCGATGCATGAAAAAAGAAAAGGAGTATATAGGAGGTCAAATAATTTCTCTCCATCCATATATTCTATGATACCTCCCAGAATTTACCTAGATGACCAGTAGGCCTTCTTCTCCCCTCTCCCTTCCGGGCCCGATACTCTATGTTGTTCATGAAACATGACGTTTTCTCTCCTTCTTTTCATTTCATTTTTTTTTATCTCTAACACAGCACTACTGCCCCAATACGTTACCACACTGTATATTCTAGCCACCTGGCCCTTATGAGAATGTTGAGTTAGCCTGTATTACATAAACTACCACTTGATCTAAAACTGGCCCAAAAATGTTATCATAAAATCTTTCCTGTCGCAAGGCAAACCCTCTACCTTCTGAAAGGTTGAGGAAATCTTTTCCCACTCATTCTCAGCCATAAGTATGCCTGAGAGCCCTTTCACCTCTAACTAGCTTTTCTATACTTGGGGTTCAACCCTGAAGCACCAGAATAGTACTATGATATGTTCAATGATACCAGCCCCTTTAGATGAAATGATATAAAGCTATAATAATACTAGTACATAGGCACACAAGCATGACCAGTGTAATGTATAGAAGGGGAGGTCTTGCTATCATGGAGCTTGAAATGATTCCAGCTAGCAAGGGGATGTCTGGCATTTGTTGCAAGTGTACAACTTATTACTACTAGTATTATTATAAACCTTATTTGGGATCAACTTGAAGACTTGGTATTGGCAGGTGTGTGCTTTCATTAATACTACTAAGGAAGCAGTTGTAGACTCAGATATAGCTAGTACTAGTACCAAAATGGGAAAAGGGTGGGGTGAAAATCTGCACATGAAAAACTAATATTCTCATCTATTCTCATGAGATTTCAGCAGTATATTATGAATTTATAACAAATGTCTTTGTCCAAGAAATATGTAAAACTGTATTTGAGGAGCCAGAGTTCAATTCTGCCACTTGTTCAACCTTTTTCAACAATCAGTATTTCTAGATTTCATAATATAGAACTCAGAACTTGAACTATTAAATCTGGGAATATTGAGCATGTACTGACAGTATCATAAAGGCATATTATAGCAATATTATTTGTGCTTTAGATGTATATGAGACACTTGTTAGTATGATAAGAAATATAAATCCAACAGGTGGATGAAATTACTACTAACAATAATTAGCCAAACTATTAGAAGGCCTTTGAGTTCCACAAGTTTATACTGCATATGGCTGGAAATTCTCATACTTGAAGAAAAATATAAGAAAGAAAACTTATGCGAAGATAGGAACTGAACATGGGACATTTAAAATACTGTTTCCTAATTTACTACCCTCTGCTGGTGCAATTAGAGACCTTACAGGACCAATCGGTTTGATACTGTACAAACTTGAAATTATCTGCCTCAAACTTACGCCCAAACTAAGTTATGCTGCAACGGGCCTTAGATTTTAGTGTCTTTTCTTCTTATTTGCTGAGTAGACTATAACTTAGTTCGTGCGCAAGTATCATAGTTGCAGTTGCCATTCTATAGGGCTTGTGTAAGTGACTGTCGTTGAAGGAGTTTGTGGGAGAAAAGGGTTTCAAAGTGCGGCTTTCCTCCACAGACCACTTAAATAGAAACGACAGAGGCCACGGAAACGACAACGACACCCTTCTGGACGTGAGAGGGCGGACACAACGAGAACCAATTGCTTTTAACTCCTACTTTTTTTCTTTCTTGTAGGAGTACCGGTGGACCGCTCCAAACCTGTGCCTAAAGGCTCCCATTGTGGACGTCTGACACAAAAACCAACCCGAATTATTGTTTTGGTCCTTTACGATACCATCTAGCAACTTACCTCTCTACCCCCCCTAGAGGCCTGATATTGGCTCTTCTTTTGGCGTCTAGGCGGATACTCGTTCTTTCAGTACTACCAAGATGGAGGTAGAGCCAGAAGACTCTGGTCTCGATACGAGGGAAGGCTCAACACCCCTTTCATGGGCTGCCAAGGGTGGGCATGGGGCAGTCGTTAAGATGCTGCTAGAGCGGGACGATGTCAGCCCCAACACTGTCAATAGATATGGCGACACGCCGCTCTTCCATGCTGCCTGGAAAGGACGTGAGGGAGTGGTAAAGATGTTCTTGGAGCGGGACGATGTCAACCCCAATATTACGAATGATAATAACGAAACACCACTCTTCGTAGCAGCCTGCGAGGGACATGAAGGGGTAGTGAAGATTCTGCTAGAGCGAGAAGATGTCAACCCCAATACTCCGAATCACTACAGCCAAACGCCACTCATTGGAGCGGCCTGGGAGGGACGTGAAGGAGCCGTGAAGATGTTGCTGGGGCGAGGGGATGTCAACCCCAACACTCCGGATGAACATAGCCAAACCCCTCTCCTTATAGCCTCCTGGAAAGGACATGAGGGGCTAGTGAAGATGTTGCTGGAGCGAGGGGATGTTAACCCAAACGCTGAAGATAGAGTTGGCAGAACACCGCTCTACGGAGCCTCCTTAAGAGGACATGAGGGAGTCGTTAAGATGCTACTAGAACTGAGTGACATCAATCCCAATGCTGCAGATGTTGATGGCGAAACACCACTCTTCATAGCAGCTTGCGAGGGCTATGAAAGTGTCGGGAAAATGCTTCTGGGCAGGGTGGATGTCGACCCTAACGCTGCGGATGGATATGGTCGGACTCCGCTCTTCGGTGCCTCCTGGGATGGCCATGAAGGAGTCGTTAAGATGCTGCTGAAGCGAAGGGATGTCAACCCCAACACTGCGAACAAATATGGCCAAACACCACTCATTGGAGCAGCCTGGGGGGGGCATGAAGGAGTAATCAAGATGCTTCTAGAAAGGGCCGATGTCGACCTCAACACTACCGATAACTATGGCCAAACGCCACTCTTCATAGCTACCTGGAAGCTACGTGAGGGCGTCGTGAAGATTCTGCTGGAGCGTAACGATGTCGATCTCAATACTGGGAATAATGATGGAGAAACACCACTCCTCTGGGCCGCCCGGGAAGGACATGGGGGACTCGTGAAGATGTTACTAGAACGGAATGACCTCAACGCCAACACTGCGAATAAATATGGCCAAACGCCACTCTCCATAGCCGCCCAGAAAGGACACGAAGAAGTCGTGAAGATACTGCTGGAGCGAGTGGGTGTCAGCACCAATATGGCAAATCTCGCCGGCCAAACCGCACTTTCGCAAACTCTGGATGGTGGACATGATGCCATTGTGGAATCACTATCCGAACATAGAAACTTCGCTCCTCCGCTGGATAGGGATGAACTTCCAACACTTTCTTCACTCGAGCCCTCCGATCCAGATCAGCGCCACTCCAAAAGGTTCCGCAGGTTTTGATGTTCAAGGCCCAAACTCAGCACAACTCCCTATTCTTAGAACTTCCATCCGATCAACCCTAGGCAGGCAGGCGGTAGCTAGCCCTTTAGCCCTTCAATCACGCGACCTCCACCTCCTTGCTTCGTCTGTTTGTTTCTCAATATAACCCAAAACTCTTTCCATTTTTTCCCCCTCTCTCTCCGACCTCTTCTCCTATTAGTCTATTTGCGGCCCCGCCATCCCACTAGGAAAGCGGGGGGACAGCCTCCACAGACACTAACCGTACCCTGTAGGCGGGGCGGGTCACTGGGGACCTAGTGCTGCTGGTTGTTTCATCGATTTCCTCAGCCAACAAAGTTTATTATCACAACATCAGCATTGTATCATAGATTTTATCTCTTTCTTTCCTTCCCTATGGACTGGTTTTCCTTATCGTTAGCCTTAACACATGTGTTATTCAAATTTCTCCTGTCAAATCAGAGGCTTTATTACATACCCTTTGTGTTTTTAGTGCCATCGAATAGAAGACCCCCCTTCCCCCTTTCCCGTGGACCCCCGGTGAGAGAACCCAGTGTTCCGAACAGCCCAGTCCGTCGGTCTTGGAGGTAGCACCGGACGCCCTGCCGGGCCCGGTAGGGCCCCGTGATGTTTTTCTGTTACATCTCTTTGGCTGGTATGCTCAGAAGCTTCAAGCTCATAATTTGATCTCGCTCATAGTTTATGAACAGGCAAATCATGTGCCATATGAGTAAACTTATAAGCGAGGAGGAATACATCTTTAAGAAATAAAAAAGCCAAAAGTGTTTTCCAAATTAGAACTCAAAAACCATCTGCACGAATCTGAAAGGGAGCAAGCATACCCTTACCGCCGAGGGCACTATCACTATCGCCGCCGGAAGGTTCCGATATTGGTTGCAGATATTCGGATCCGAGAGGGTCAATTGAGTTTCCCGGTAGTCCAACCCCTCTGGAAAATCCCAGGCAATGTGCTACGAGTCAACCTCGGTTGTATCAGAGTGTTTGAATTTGTTGCGACATCACCACCGCGACTTTAGTTAAAGCAAAAGACTTATGCAAGTATTAAAGAGAAAATAAACCTCATAGCCGAATGATTGGTTCAGCCTTAAGTTATATTAATACCTAGAGCCCTTAATAATCTATTTAACCTTCTTCTTCTCTTTCTTACAAGCATATTGTTCGTTATGTCAATTACATAACATCACTACGAGTATAATATATCACTCATAGTTTATCTACAGCCCCCAGCCATCCCCCGCAGTCCCCCTCACTTTTTTTCCACATGTGCCCGGCCGTCATTCCTAAAACCTGCCGTCTGTGGACTCCCCCCACAGTTCTTACCTACACCCTCCAGTCCTTACCCACACATTACTGTATTCGTACAATCTTCTGATACCCCCTATAGCCCCGCGCAATCCCGGTCCTCCTGCCATCCCCCCTGCCATCTGCCTAAGCAGCCGCTTTCCCGTTTGTCTCGCTAGATTAATAAAGGCCAGCGTCTAGGGCCCGGCGATCCCAGCCTAGCCCGGCAGTCATCCGAGTAATTTGCCCTACACAGGACCACGTCTAACAGTCCCGTCCCGTCTTCTTGGCATGATCCCCGCCGTCCCTGTGGGGCCCTTGGACGGTTCGGAACACCGAGAGGATTGGAAGTAACCCTAGTCCAAATAAATAGTGCTGATAATTCACTAGCATATATATCACACCAGCAACGTTCGGGACCTGGGCCCACCTACTTTCCTTCTCATGTGTCTCGGTCGTGGTGTCATCCCCCGGAGTGCTGCTGCATGCCTTGTCGCCCCCATCTTCTTCTCCTCCATCAGGATCGCTGAACCCCGAGTAATGTCACATTCACACCTGGCGGATTAAATTAATTCACAGCCAATATGTTTCTATTCTACCAAATGCCAAGGTGTTAGTAGTGGCACTGCACCCGGCCGCCCAGGGAAAAGAAAGAGAGAGAAAAATATAGTAGATCGAATCATTTCTCAACACCCATAGATTCTAGCTCTCGAGGGTTACGCTTCTGTTGTATATGAGAATCTTGTTAGTAGGAAATACAAATCCCACAGGCAGGTGAACAACTTGTACAATAATTAAGTAGACTATTTAAACACTTTTGGACTCCAATCTTATACGATAGATACGACCAGAAACCCTTATGGTATACTTGGAGAAAAAATGAAAAAACGAAAACTCGTATCATAGGAAGACAGGCATTGAATATAAGACCTTTGAAATATGTTTTCCTAATTGTAAACCTTCACCTGCACAAATAGAGGCATTACAGGATCAACCGACTTGGTATGATACAGGTTTGAAGTTCTCTGCCTCAAACTTGCCCTCAAGCTATGCTATCGTGCAACGAGCCCTAAATTCTGTTCTTTTCACCAATTAACATCACAACCTAAATTGTGTGCAAGTAGTTGCAGTCCGCATTCTATAGGGCTTGTGTGAATGACTGCCGTTCTGAGAGTTTGTGGGGGAAAATTTTTTCAGAGTGCGGCTTTCCTCCACAAACCACTTAAATAGAAACGACAGAGGCCATTAGAACGATAACGACACACACACACACACACACACACCCCTACACGAGAAGGGACGAACACAACAAGAACCAATTGCTTTGAATTCCTTCCTCTTTTGTTCTTTCTTGTGGGAGCCCCGGTGAACCACTACGAACTTAAAACCAATACGAATTATTGTTTTTCCCCTTTACAATACCATTTGTTAAATTAGCTCTCTGTTCCACCTAGAGACCTGATATTCGTTCTCTCACCATCCAGGATATGGCACTAGAACTACCGGGTGCTAACCCACACAGGATAATTGGCACACCACCGCTTTCATGGGCTGTCAAGGGTGGGCATGAGACAATTGTTAAGATGCTGCTAGAGAGGAACGATACCAACCCCAACGCCGTGGATGGGCATGGCCGAACTCCTCTTTTCATGGCCGCCTGGGGAGGGCGCGAAGGAGCTATGAAGATTCTGCTGGAACACAAAGCTGTCAACCCCAACACTGCCAATGCTTTTGGCGAAACACCGCTATTCCCAGCAGCCTGCGAGGGAAATAGAGGAGTCCTGAGGCTGCTACTTGAACGAACTGATGTCAATCCTAATTCTGCCAATGCTTATGGCCAAACGGCGCTCTTCAGAGCCGCCTGGGAAGGACCTGATGAAGCTGTGAAGTTGCTCCTAGAACGAGCGGATATCGTCCCCAGCACAGCGGACAACCATGGCCAAACCCCACTATTGGTAGCCGCCTGGAGAGGGCATGAGGAAGTCATGAAGATGCTACTAGGACGAATGGATGTGAATCCCAACACTGTGAATGAATGGGGACAATCGCCCCTCTCAGAAGCTGCCTTGAAGGGACACGAGGGAATCGTGAAGATTCTACTCGAACGAGTAGACGTCAACCCCAACACCGTGGATGCAGTTGGTCAAACACCCCTTTTTATAGCCGCCTGGAAAGGGCACGAGGAAGTCGTGAAAATGCTGCTAGAACGAATGGATCTCAACCTCAGCCTTATGAGTGAATGGACAGAAGGGCCACTCCGGTCAGCCCTCCAGCAGGGGCACGAGGGAGTTGCGATGATGCTACTAGAACGATTGCAGGTCAATCCCAACACCGCGGATGAACTTGGACAAACCGCGCTCTTTATAGCAGCTGAGAAAGGGCTTGAGCGAGTGGTGAAGACTCTGTTAGACCGAGAGGATACCAACCCCAACATCGCTGATAAACGTGGCAAAACACCACTATCCAGAGCCGCGTGGGGAGGACATGAGAGAGTCTTGAAGATGCTGTTGGAACGAGCAGATGTCAACGTCAACACCACAGATAATCGTGGCCAAACGCCACTCACACAAGCCGCTTGTAAAGGGCATGAGAGATTGGTGAAGATTCTGCTGGAACGAGCGGTCGACCTCAATCCCGTTGATGAAGATGGGCAAACCCCACTCTCCCTCGCCGCCTGGGGAGGACACGAAGGAGTCGTTAAGATGCTATTAAACGAAGGGGATATCAAACCCAACACTGCGAATGGAAATGGCCTAACCCCGCTCTTCATAGCCGCCTACGAGGGACATGAAGGGGTCGTGAAGCTGCTACTGGAGCGAAACGATGTCGACCCCAACGCGGCGGATGAACGTCGCCAAACGCCAATCTACATAGCGGCTCAGAAAGGACATGAGGAAGTAGCGAAGCTGCTCCTGGAGCGAGGTGATGCCAACCCCAACACTGAGAATAACTCTGGACAAACTCCGCTTATTGAGGCAGCCCGGGAGGGGCATGAAGGAGTAATCAAGATGCTTCTAGAAAGGGTCGATGTCGGCCTCAACACTACCGATAACTATGGTCAAACAGCGCTCCTCGCAGCCACCTGTAACGGACGTGAGGGCGTCGTGAAGATTCTGCTGGAGCGTAACGATGTCGATCTCAATACTGGGAACAATGATGGAGAAACACCACTCCTCTGGGCCGCCGGGGAAGGGCATGAGGGACTCGTCAAGATGTTACTAGAAAGGAATGACCTCAATCTCAACATTACGAACAACCACGGCCAAACGCCACTCTGTATAGCCTCCCAGAAAGGACATGAGAGAGTCGTGAAGACCCTCCTGGAACGAGCGGACATCAATACCGATATGACAGATCTTGCCGGCAAAACCGCACTTTCGCAAGCTCTGGATGGTGGACATGATGCGATTGTGGAATTACTATCCGAACATAGAAATTTCATTCACCAGTCAGATGGTACCCCACCCGAGCAGTCTGATCCAGATCAGCGCCCCTCCAAAAGAATCCGCAGATCCGATGCTCAAGGTGAAAGCCCGGCGCACTTCCCCATCCTTCGAACTTCTATCTAATCAACTCTAGGCAGGCGGTAGCTTAGCCCTTTAGCACTCCTACCACGCGACCTCCATCTCTTTGCCCCCCTTCTCTCGTTTCCCTAATACCCCCCACATCTCTTTTCGCCTTTTCTTCCCGATCTTTCTTCTCCTGTTAGTCTACTTACGGTGCTGTCATCCCACTAGAAAAGCGGAGAGACAATTTTCCACAGACACCAATCGTGCTCCGAAGGCGGGGCGAGTGACAGCGATGAAATAGTGCTGCCGACTGTTTCATTGGCTTCCGCAGCCATCAAAATCTATCATTACTGGATTGTATCATAGCGTTTATCCCTTTCTTTCTTCTCCCCTACGCACTGTTTTTCCTTATCGTTAGCTTCAACACATGTGTTATTTCGCACTTTATCGTTACTGAATTGTATCATAGCTTTTCCCCCTTTCTTTCTTCTCCCCTACGGACTGTTTTTCCTTATCGTTAGCCCCAACACATGTGTTATTCAAATTTCTCCTTTCAAATCAGAGGCTTTTTTTACATGCCCTTGTATTTTTAGTATCATCAAATGGAAACCCTCTCCCCTCTTTCTCGCAGGTCCCCGGTGAGAAGACAAGAAGCAATCCTAACCCAAATAAATAGTGTTTGTAATTCCCTAACATATGTATCATGTCAGCAGCGGTCGGAATCTAGGCCTGTCTACTTTCCTCCTCCTCATATCTCTCCATCATAGTACAGTCACTAGACAAAAGTCTTGGGTGAAAGCTGAGTCAGCAAAGGCTAAGTGAGAATAGTATGATACGACATCCCCTGACCCCTCCACCTTGAAAAACACCGCATGATACAGTGCATAACTTACCTTGTCGTCCTCCCCTACCAGCACGGCTTAGCTTCGAGGAAGCCAAACCCGCACTTGGCGGATTCAATTAATGCACACTCAAGACCTTTCTTTTTTGTTTTGCCAAATGCCATAGCGTCAGTACCGTAAAAACCCGCTGTATCCACTATCGGGGATCGGGCTCTTGGCTTTCGCAATTCAAAACAAAATACCCGGTGGAGGAATAGTGCTTTCCACACAAAGTATAGCTTGGGGAGGCGGAGCTTGCTGGGTCTCATTAACTGGTATTCGTTATTTTGTTAACCCGCCGTGCTAGGTCTATTGTGGTTTGGTGCTGTAGTACAGTTGAGATCTTCGATTGTGGATACAGCGGGTTTTTACGGTAGTGCCACTGCGCTCGGCCGCCCACGCAAAAATGAAAAAAGGAAAAGAACCATCGGAGATTGAATCATTTCTCAGCACCCATAGATTCTAGCTCTCGAAATTTATGTAGATAGCTCGCAAGATATCTCTTCTGCTTTTTCCCTTTCCTTCCCAACCCAATACTCTAGCTAGTTCGTGACACAACTTTCCCCTTTCTTTCTCCTACCCCAACTAGCACTATTGCCCTAATACAGTGACTGTACCATATCCTACATGGCCGTCTGGCCTTCATGAGTAAGCTAAGCCAGTCTATAGCTCCACAGAAGGATATGCATTACACTGCCTATTAAAACCTCCTCTTTCTGAAAAATCAAGACAACCTTTTCTCCCCATTCCCCCTGCAAGCATTCCCATAACTCCCTCTAGCTCTAACTAGCTCCAGCGTTCCCAACCGGCCAGTCCGTCCGGATTTGGGTACGGCTTTTTCAGAGACGGCTGGGCCTGACTGCGGGAAACCGGCTCCCCAAAACCAAAGCCAGGCCCTGCCTGGGTGACCTGCAGGCATCAGGTTTTTAACCCTAATCTTAATGCGCAGAAGCCAATTTCTACAGATTAAGGTCAGGGTTGATACACGTGACCGCCAGTGTTTCAACGTGTTGTGATCACTCGGCTTGAAACTTTACTTCCGGAGTAAAACTTTGCGGGAGAGGGGGGGCTATCGCGGAGTGACCGACCAAATGAGCAACAGTCAAACACGCGAACACAAGAACTAGATATTAGATATATGGATAAGCTAGCGACATTGATTGACTTTAAGATGATCTAGAAGCACACACACCGTGTAGCATTTATTGTTCTAATCTAGGTGAGAGCAATCAATAGCCTGATGGCTTTCGCAAATATCTATGAACGGCCTGGGTATTTGTCGCTGAATTTCTGTAGTTAAATTTAAAATATGTCATATGCGAAAAGCTTAGTCAATCAGTGTCGAGTTTTACGCGAGCAGCACTCGTTGCCAACATATCTAGCTTTGCCTGGGCATCTGTGGGCGTTAGCCTAGGTCGCCTATCCTCTCGACCCGGGGGCTGCCTAGGCGCCTGCAGGCTTTAGCAGCCTTTGATAATTTAAGCGAGACTGACCCAGGCTTTTCAAAACCATGACCGGACTGGCCGCTTGGGAACACTGCACATAGTAGAAATACATAGTAGAATACATAGTAGAATACATGGTAGAATACATAGTAGAATACATAGTAAGAATTAATATTTAATCCAGAGTAATATCTTTAGGTGGTGCTGAAGATGCGGGGTGGTGAGGAGAGTTGGGTTGCCATGAATTGTTTGTTTACGGTTGATTTTGTTAACGGACAATGGACAAGACTAGAAACCCTTACGGTATATTTGAAAAAATATATATAAAAGAAAACTTATATAATAAGAAGCCAGAAATTGAATATATAAGACCTTTGAAATATGTTTTCCTAATTTTTAAACCTTCACCTGCACGAATAGAGGCATTACAGGATCAACCGACTTAGTATGATACAGGTTTGAAGTTCTCTGCCTCAAACTTGCCCTCAAGCTATGCTATCGTGCAACGAGCCCTAAATTCTGTTCTTTTCACCAATTAACATTACAACCTAAACTGTGTGCAAGTAATTGCAGTCCGCATTCTATAGGGCTTGTGTGAATGACTGCCGTTCTGAGAGTTTGTGGGTGAAAATTTTTTCAGAGTGCGGCTTTCCTCCACAAACTACTTAAATAGAAAAGACAGAGGCCATTAGAACGATAACGACACACACACACACACACACCCCTACATGAGAAGGGACGAACACAACAAGAACCAATTGCTTTGAATTCCTTCCTCTTTTGTTCTTCCTTGTGGGAGCCCCGGTGAACCACTACGAACTTGTGCCTATAGGCTCCTATTGTGAACCTTCCACACAAAACCAATACGAATTATTGTGTTTCCCCTTTACAACACCATTTGTTAAATTTCCTCGCTGTTCCACCTAGAGACCTGATATTCGTTCTTTCACCATCCAGAATATGGTACTAGAACTACCGGATGCTATCCTAGATAGGAGGATTGGCCCAACACCCCTTTCATGGGCTGTCGAGGGTGGGCATGAAGCAATTGTTAAGATGCTGCTAGAGCGGGACGATACCAACCCCAACGCCGCGGATATGCATGGCCGAACGCCACTATCTATAGCCGCCTGGAAAAGGTTCGAAGGAGTTGTGAAGATGCTGCTGGGACGCAAAGATGTCAACCCCAACACTGCCAATGATTTTGGCGAAGCGCCACTCTTCCCTGCAGCTCGCGGGGGACATGAAGGAGTCCTGAAGCTGCTACTTGAACGAACTGATGTCAATCCCAATACTACCAACGCTTATGGCCAAACTCCACTCTTTAGAGCCGCCTGGGAAGGAATTGATTGGGCCATCAAGATGCTCCTAGAGCGAGAGGATATCAACCCCAGCACTGCGGACCACCATGGCCAAACCCCACTTTGGGTAGCCGCCTGGAGAGGGCATGAGGAAGTCATGAAAATGCTCCTAGAACGAGCGGATATCAATCCCAACACCGCAGACCACCATGGCCAAACCCCACTATTGGTAGCTGCCAGGAGAGGGTATGAGGAAGTTGTGAAGATGTTACTAGAACGAGTGGATGTCAACCCCAATATTGGGGATCGAATTGGTCAAACGGCGCTTTCCATAGCTGCTGATAAAGGGCTTGAGCGAGTCGTGAAGATTCTGTTAGACCGAGTGGATATCAACCCCAACATCGCTGATGAACGTGGCCATACACCACTCTCCCAAGCCGCCTGGGAAGGACATGAAGAAGTCGTGAAGATGTTACTAAAACGAGTGGATGTCAACCCCAACACCGCGGATGGACATCGTGACACGCCGCTCTGCATAGCGGCCTGGAGAGGGCTTGAAAGAGTCGTGAAGGTGCTCCTAGACCGAGAGGATGTCAACCCCAACACCGCGGATGAAAGTGGCAAAACGCCGCTCTCCAAAGCCGCCTGGGAAGGACATGAGGAAGTCGTGAAGATGCTGCTTGAACGAGTGGATATCAACCCCAACACCACGGACCAATGTGGCCAAACACCACTCTCAGGAGCCGCCTGGAAAGGAGATGAGGGAGTCTTGAAGATGCTGTTGGAACGAGCAGATGTCAACGTCAACACCACAGACAATCGTGGCAAAACGCCACTCACTCAAGCCGCTTGTAGAGGACATGAGAGATTGGTGAAGATGCTGCTGGAACGCGCGGATGTCAACCTCAATCCCGTTGATGAAGATGGCCAAACTCCGCTCTCCATAGCCGCCTTGGGAGGACACGAGGGAGCCGTGAAGATGCTATTACAAAGAGAGGATATCAAACCCAACACTCCGAATGGAAATGGCCTAACCCCGCTCTTCATAGCCGCCCACGAGGGACACGAAGGGGTCGTGAAGATGCTACTCCAAGAAGGGGATGTTAAACCCAACACTGCGAATGGAAATGGCCTAACCCCGCTCTTTATAGCCGCCTACGAGGGACATGAAGGGGTCGTGAAGGTGCTACTAGAGCGAAACGATGTCGACCCCAACACCGCTGATGAACGTGGCCAAACTCCACTCTCCATAGCCGCCCAGAAAGGACATGAGAGAGTCGTGAAGATCCTCTTGGAACGAGCGGACGTTAACACCGACATGACAAATCTCGCCGGCGAAACCGCACTTTCGCAAGCACTGGATTGTGAACATTATGCCATTGCAAAATTACTATCCAAACACAGAAATTTCATTCCCCAGTTAGATGGTAACGGAGCTACAACACCTTCCCCACCCTGGCGATCAGGCCCAGACCAGGGCCACCCCAAAAGAATCTGCAGGTTTTGATGTTCAAGGTGAAAGCTCGGCACACCTCCCTATTCTTCGAACTTCTATCTAATCAACCCTAGGCAGGCAGGCGGTAGCTTAGCCCTTTAACACTCCTACTACGCGACCTCCATCTCTTTGCCCCCCTTCTCTTGTTTCCCTAATACCCCCCACATCTCTTTTCGCCTTTTCTTCCCGATCTCTCTTCTCCTGTTAGTCTACTTACAGTACTGTCATCCCACTAGAAAAGCGGAGAGACAATTTTCCACGGACACCAATCGTGCCCTGTAGGCAGGGCGAGTGATATGGGATGAAATAGTGCTGCTGGTTTTTTCATTGATTTCCGCAGCCATCAAAATTTATCATCACAGCATTGTATCATAACCTTTCTCTCTTTCTTTCTTCACCCCCACAGACTGTTTTTCCTCATTGTTGGCCTCAACACATGTGCTATTCATCTTTATCCTGTCAAATCAGAGGCTTCATTACATACCCTTTGTTTTTTGTAGTATCATCGAATAAAAGCCCCCTCTCCCCCCCGCGGCCCCCCGGTGAGAGGACAGGAAGCAACCCTGGTTCAAACAAATAATACTTGTAATTCCCTATCATATTATGTGTCATGCCAGCAACGGTCGGGATCTGAGCCTGCTTACTTTCCTTCTAATATCTCTCCATCTTGACATCATCCCCAAAAGTACTACTACATACCTTGTTTTCCTCATCCCCTTATCCTCTACCAGCGCCGCCAAACTTCGAGTAAAATCACACCCGCACTTGGCCGATTCAATTAATGCATATTCAAGACCCTTCCGTTTTGCCAAATGCCATGACGTCAGCATTAGTAGTGCCACTGCGCCCGGTTGGCCAGGCAAAAAAGGGGGGGGCATCAGAGATTGAATCATTTCCTAGCACCCACAGATTCTATCCCCCGGAATTCATGTAGATCACTTGAAAGTCGGATGTCTTTTTCTCCTCTCTCCCCTCCCCCTTGTCCTATACTTCATCTGGCCCATGCCACGACCCCCTCTCCTCTTCCTCCTCCCCAGCTTAACATAGCACTATTTCTCCAACACTATACCATCTATACATACTTACCGCCCAGCCCTCACGAGTAAGCTAAGTTAGGATGTAGCTATCATAAACAACACGACAGGTATTACACAAACTATCACTCGATCTAAAACCACCCAAAAAAAACCAAGACCTTTACCATTGCAAGAGAAAACCTTCTATCAAGTATCGAGCTTCAGGTCAATCCTATGATTACGGGATAAGAAAGATGAGAAGGGAGTCCTCGATGAATGCTAAAGAGACAGCTAACACCAGAGCCATAAGTAGCGTGGGAAAGCGAAGGTCGCAGAACATCACGATGCTAAATACACAGGGAGAGTGAGCAGATACAGCCAAAACCGTGCTCTTTTTAGGCAAGATTCATACATCCAAAACTATCACTGGAAGAATCTAGTACGAAGGACTATCCGGACACGGTCTCCAACAGTGCACCAGACACTAGCACGAGTGATAGATAATGTATAAGGTCCTATACATCCAGCAGTGCGGGCGGCTCTCAAAGCGCCTGCGATTATCCGCCCACAGCCTCTGAGACGTTGCACACGCCCATTCGTCGGTACTTAGCTTATTCGGCTCAGATTCCCGAAGCCAGGAGGGCCGTTTCTGCAAAGGGACCATCCAGGTTTGGGTGAACAGGAAAAAATGGGCACAGTTAGTACATCCCGGAGAATAAATTATACATGGAGTTAAATGAACAAGAAAACAACCACTCCAAAATAGCACAACTCCGAGCACATTATGGCTGGCCGATGGTTGGGGCGGTACACTAACACCCAAGAGTCATACTTCCGAACCCATAGCGGGGCAGAACAGGTGCAAGGGAGGATACTCCAGACCCAAACTTCGATACTGGACTATGAGAGCCTACGAGTGATATCTCATGAAGACATTGGCAATAAATATATTTAGGGCCATCATATATGCTGGGTAAGTATTTGACAACGCACTTGTGGTAGAGCTTTACAGTGTTTGATTGCTGCTAAAAAATATATATAGATATCATAGACAGATCTTTTATGCTGGGGCTAAGGGGCGAGGTTGGAAATAGATATTCTAAGTAGTTATTGTTTGGAGAGGGAAATGCTACGTGTAGCTTTAGTTTTGGTTCATTCTACAGCATAGAGGTGCTCAGAGGGGATATTTTGTGCTAAGGGTTTTAGCGACGAAGCGTTTGATAGTAGCGAGGCAGTCATATTGGTCCCTATAAGAAATACATTGTAGAAATTTTACCTTCCTAGCACAACTATTGAAGCTCCCTGCACAAAGACCTGCTCCGACAGTTCCGAATACGATAAGTTCATAAGAAAGCGAACTTCAAAACATGCTGGAGGCCGGCTATTGGTAATTACCACGAAATACTTTCTCCACCCCCGCGCACAGCTCATTTGCAGTATACTCGCAACGCCGAAGAGTTCCCAAAAAAGGACCACCTCCGCATACCGCAAAAAATTGACCCCCTCTTGTGGATCCGGGGGTATGCAATAGCAGTTCCTTTCAAAAAAAAAGCTTCTATATTACGAGCAGTTATAGGATCCCTTCCGTTGCCAACCAGCTAAGTTAAACATTCCTCACGGCCACGCATTCCCTTTTTAGTGACCATATATTGATACCTAATTCACAGCCAGAATTGGCTCCCCGCATACCAAAGCTCTTGGGGTTCGCTGGATATCTCCAGCTCTGACAATGTATATTTAGCCAACTAACCTGAGGCCAAAGATATAGACCCACTAATTGGATGGGGTAACGATAAAGCTAAAATAAGAGCTAGTGTCAATAGCCCCCCAGCATTCAGACTGAGTCCAATGGGGGTTTAAGTGGAAAGAGTCCCGCTCCAAGGAGATAAGAATCGGTACGTGGTTCGCCTCGAGAGGCCTCATAGTAGATCAATGAAAGAGCCTGGAAGTCCCATACACGACAACTCGATAGCCATTCTAACCAAAGTAACCCCATGACTCCCTTACGCCCCTCTACTGAGCCAACTACTGCCCATCATGCATTATCACCCGGGTCGGGGAACCCATATTAGGCTACATAGAGGAATTGCGGGGCACTAGCTCCCGCTTCCGATTGATGGATGCCGTCAAAGCGACAACAAGATTGTTATGGTGACGCATGCCGAAGGATGAGCTAGTATCAGACACCAGTGTGTTTAGGATTCCCCACAAACCTCAACAAAATCCAATAGGCTTCTGCGCATGTTTTCAGTTTGAAATCGTTCCCTTGGGGCCTGGGCCCATGGTTGGGCGCTCGATATCATTATTACTCAACGGAAGAGAATACGGATTGTGAATAACCCTCATTAAATGAACATCGCGGTACCACAGCGTATCCCGAACGCTGTATGCAAGTCTAACATCGGATTAGCGATCCAATGATGATTGGTAGCGCATCTACCTAGAGTCAATCGATAGCCCCGATACTGGCTACTGCATTATTACTAGGCTCTTAGCACTTGTGAGGATAAAGTTGGCCTATAAGCACTCAGCGGAATCAGTAAACCTTGCACCTGCAAATCGCATTGCGGAACCCCCATATGCATCCTAACCAACTATCCGCCAGTGTTTATCCTGAAACCGCAGCTGCACCGAATCGATGAGCGGAAAAGATGCAGAAACTCAGCCAGTCAGGAATTCCGAATAAAGGCGAGAGGTTGGATCTGTTGCGTCGGCGAGCACTAGCGACTATGGGGGTGGCCCACTCGAGTTAGGCAAAACTTCGTCCTTCCAGATTAGTATGTGCTAGGCGCCTTGTGAGAGGGGTATTTGGGGGCAAACCGTAGTGATGGCCTTCATCGCATAAACCACCAACTGGAATGCGGGATCGATACCTCGATCCCCGAATTCATCTACATTTTAACATCGTTTCCTGCACCCCTGTGCCGAATATCTCATAATCAAACCACTCAACCATCTCCAATTCTTGGCCGGTAAAGATGATACAAGGTTCCCGACTCCTTCATCTATGTTGTCGATTCCCAACGCGATTCAAAATGCATTTTTTTCTCACAAAACCAGCCCAGCACCTAAGTACTCTGCGAAGGCTCAGCTATGGAAGCAGCGGCCCACATGAGTCACAGGTGAATCCCGCGCTCTGACATGTGCCATCACTCATTTATCTAGGCTTCTCACGATATCAACTCCTGATTGTAGTCGTTAGTCCGGAAATGCCCTTCCTCACCCTCAAGTTTAATAACACTACCTTGTTTTCCACCAATGGTCATCTCGAACCATCACACTAGCCATCACCGTCAAGTCTCCCTATCAGTGTTTTATGACGAGAAATACTATCCCAGCTAGTAAGAAGCAATGAGAAACGATCTATGAACACTAACCACCAGCTCACCCACACCCCCGCCCGGGGTAGTTCGAGTGACCAATTTATGAACACCCTCGTATTGCCCAATATCAAATCCCAATCTCCCCGCAAGCTGAAGTCAGCCGGTTAGGGAGGATCCGGCAGTTAGCTAGTACCTTACCCCTTTGCTACCGAGAGTCACTGGCTGACAAGGATACTCTACCTGACGATGTCTGCGAACCATTCCTCCGGTCCCATCGGAATTCACATTCCGTCCAACCTGCCTATCTCGTTAACAATCCCACCAAGCACCGTACCAATGGGGTAATAGGTTGTTGGTAGATCAGAGGAACGCCCGTGACAAACCAGCCTACAATCTTAGCGCTCCCCGTCCTATGAGCCGCTCCGATACCTAGATATAGCAAATATTAAGTTGAAGAGATTGGTACACGTAACGAGCCCAACTCAGGCTACGTGGGCATAGATAGACGTTCGAGCAGTTTGTATTCTAAATAGAGGGGGTATATCATATCAAGTTGTTCGATAACCCTATCAGACGGCCCCCCTCAACCTCCGCGTAAACGAATCGAGAAGTGTGCCTAACCTGAGGGTGAATAAAACCTGTTTCGCGGTTCCCATAGGAAGGCACTGAAACCAGTGCACCGGTTGCTGTTGCCCCGCGCGCCGGGGGATGAAGGGAGCATCGATGGAGACTGGTACGTTACCGTAGCCATTACTTCACGTCCGCTTCCCCGATGTGGGAGTTTCAAACACCCAGTGCAACACCCGCCATTCCCGATCCCTCATCGTATTAGATCACCGGGACCGATGCCCTATCACATCTCATATCAGGAGCTCGAAACGTAACTCCCGGGTAGGAGCAGATACTCACTCCCTCACTCTCGCCAGTTTACGCTACTCGCCCCGCCCGCTCCTTCACACTTCTCTTGCACCTCAAACCTCCTCTCCTCCTCAAGTGTTCTTCCGTGATCCCACAAAAACGCCTTGCAGAAAAAAAGGACACGGGTCAACAAGCTCAATACCCCCTATACAATTTATACAGGTGGTTTCTTCAATTTCTCGTCCCATGGCTGTACCATATACTATACTTCCCCTCCTTCTCCTCCTTCTCCTAATCCTCTTCTGTATATTATCTGTTTCGTGGCGGCTTATCCGTCCTGTATAAATGAGCCCGGGGCGTTGCGCCATCGAACCAAAAACATTCGATTCAGAAAGCACTCCTACTCCCCTCTACTCTAGTATACTCACACATCCTCGTGTGGCATAAATTAAAAAAGAATAAATGGAAAAGAAACCTCCCCCCCTCCCCTCCCCCTTCCCCGCGCCCCCCTCCCAAGAAATATCATATTATTACTAGCACAT
>Ga0307513_10004156_pt1 | contig 19387 bp, 21 predicted proteins | sample 15_EM_MG_FD_202174 | JGI IMG/M metagenome (GOLD analysis project Ga0307513, IMG submission 202174) | Populus trichocarpa ectomycorrhiza microbial communities from riparian zone in the Pacific Northwest, United States - 15_EM | ecosystem: Host-associated > Plants > Roots > Unclassified | place...
TTTTTTTTTCTGAGGGCTTTTCTCGCTTTCTCTCCTTTGCATACACTAAGGCAAAACCATTGAGTCATTTTTAGGCACCAATTCCTGACGACGTGAGCGCGAGCATAGCCAACCCATCGAAATGGGGAGTTCCATCTGCCACACTCACAAATTCGAAGTGCGGTATTTTGCGAATCAGTCAATTGTCTTATGGTAGGCTTCCTCCCTGATCATTTTATGCGAAGGTTAACCAACGTCCATCTACTCAGGCATCACGTTCTGCGGTCAGCTCCTTTAAATCGATTTATCCTTCTGTTTCACAACCAGATGATCATTCGGACGGTCCGTAACGGCAAACTGGAAATCGCACTGGACCCTTGACTGCCGTTGACCACGACCATCCAAACATTGTTCTGCCAGTTGCCGTCATAATAATCCCCAGTCTTTTATGGTCACTGACCCGTGTATAGGATGTCATGCTTTCACCTCACCAATGTCGATTGCGCGCAGGTAATAGGCCGGACTGACAAAATCTCAATGGAGTTACCACCCATACTAGCAGGCGTTGAGGAAGCAGTAATACCTCCAGAATAGTTTGAAAAAAGGGTGGACATGACCTCGATTTCAACACTCTCTGATCGACCGATTGGTGAATTTGTAATGGAATGCGAGTACATATACATTTACGACTCTGTCCCTGATCGTTGATTTTGCGCCTCGGACACTTGGACGGCCATCACCACGATTCCTTCTGTTTGGGCAATGATTTTAGACGTGGATAATTTTGTAAGTCGTGCCGGACTTGCCAAGGGACTTGGAAGTCACGGTGTGACTTGGATGTAACAAACCTCAAGCGCGCGTCGCGCGCTCACCCAACTTCAACGCTCTTCTTCCAGAGTGAACGCTCCACTAATTTTTTGCGTCCTTGCACATTTTTATATGACTAGCTGCTTCATAAAACAAAGTAGACAATGTCGCTATCGTCATATGCTGTACAAATTTCAATAGGAGAAAGCAAGGGACCGTGCGGTCTGACTAGTCTTTAAGAGCACGGAGAATGGAGGCCACATTTCTGAGAATTATGACATCCCCAAGGAACTAGTATTGCTGTAATCGGAATGGGTATGGATGCCGATAAACGATGAGGCTGAAGGGCAGTTCTGGCACGTGACTGCGGAGAGTGCCCACTTTCGGGCTTTAGCCGTTCTTCCACTTCCTTCACCACAACAACCATCTACGTTCCTTCCCCAACTCCTGCGGACATATAATATCAGAGATCGTATGAACTGCGAAAGCGCTTCATCTGCTGGGCGCAAGTCGTCGTACGACGCGCTAACCTCGCTTCTTGGCGTCGAAGGCGCGCTGCGCCTCCTGCCGCAAGGCTCCACCCCCAAAGCACACATCGTGCTTAAGCGCGATTATCCCAAAGGCGAAGGAAAATCTGATCAAACCTCGACCGTCGCGCGCTTTAGCTTTATTGCTGGAAAGAAGTTTACCATCAACAAAGGTCAACCTCTTCTCTTTGCTGTGGCTTGTCCCACGGATCGAGATGGCAAGACCCTCCTAGGCGATGACAACACATTTGTGTTAGAAGCGGACATCAAGGGCAATTCAGAAGATAGTATCCTTGAAGACACTGGCCGCCTTCCGGAGCAAGAGGATAGCAAGAGGTCAGAGAACATCGAGTGCCTCCCACCAAAGGCGAGGAAGAGCCTCGTGAGGAAGAAGGCATACGCCAGCTACATCGAAAGTTTGTTTCAAGTCATTTTCTTCTCTACTATCTTCTAAGTCATTGTCCCAGATGAACCACCATTATCTTCAGGGTTCCCTGGCTATTCTTCAGAGCCAACGACGCCACGCGTTTACAGCACTGCATCAGTACAGACCGATCTCTTTTCAGTCTCCGAACCCACATCCCTTACTCCAACTCTTACACCATCATCTCTCCCGGCTACCTCTCTTCTTGTAGACGCCGAAAAGTCACCATTCCAATTACCGTCACCTGTTTCGGCAAAACATGCTCAGGAGTCTAATTCAGACGCCCTTGGTCAAACTGAAGGCGAGGAAACTGACGCTGTATGTTCAACATGATCTATTCCATCCATTTCTCGAATCTGACCAAAATTAGTCATCTCGGGCTGAGCGTAGCTTGTCACCGATGGATCTCAGCAGCGCAGACTCAACACCAAACACATCACCTGTTCCCGCAATCATTGAGCTCCCCAAAGAGGGCTCGTCCCAAACCCTCGAGGATGAGGATTCTCCAGCGACACCTGTCGCTTCCAGCTCTCCTGAAGAGCTTGTACCTGCTAGTTTAACAAGCCCGGTTCTAGCAACAACGGTGCCTGATTCCACAGCGACAGCGAGAGGTAGGCGGTTACAACTCTTGTATTGACGATTTTTTAAACACATTCTCAGCTTCCCAAACCCTGGATGGTTGTCTGGACGAAGATGTTGTACTGGTATGTGGCCACGCCAATTACTCAATTTGAAACTATGTCGAAACTATGTTGGATCTGATATTTCACAGAAGGCAGAAAACTCTGCCGCTTCCAGAACCAATGAACCAATCAAGGAGCTCAAAGAGACCATCCCCTCAGGGCCGCGCGCAATGCAGGTGCCACGCCCCTCAATGCAACCTTCCAGTAGGAGGTTCATTGAGATGTCCCCTGTGATTCCAGCAGGTAGACTAGCATTGCCAACGCCCATACCCAATTGGCAATCCGGCGCGGTTTTGAAAGTAAATGAAGGTCTCAATGACTCGCAACCTCCAGAGCCGAAAGCACTCGCGTATATATCTGCAGGGTCTACGTCAAACCCTCTCGGGATTCGACCCTCATCCGCACTTACATCGTCAACGCATGTTCCTCCAAAGTCGGTGCCCACAGGTCCGCGGTCTCTCACAGCTTCGATGGCCCCCAAGAAGCCGGTTATCGTTGGCTCGCAATGGTCCGCAGTTCGCGGCTCAAGTTCAGGCTCACAAACGTCAAATGGGAACTTTTCAACGACGTCGAATTCTTCCTCGCTTACGACTCTGCCTCCCTCGCCTGTTATACCGCCCATTCATAAGCCTCCTCCTTTCGTGAGAGCTACCCTATCTCAAATTCTACCATACGCCTCGCCTTCACCACCGCCGCCACCTGAGTCCTCACCACCTCCGCCACCCCCACCTCTAGGGCTATATGAGCCAATTCCTAACAAGTGGAAAAGGATCTCAAACATCGGTGATTCCTCTAAGCCTGGGATGACCCTGAAATCCCCAGATACCGCGCCTGGATCTAATGGCAACCCGTCAAATACAAAGAATGACCTAAAGACAGCAGCTTCTCCGAATATCCTGGAGACTTCTCTGAAGCGCCATCATGATGAAATTAAAGAGCCCGTAGGCCCCAGTCAACAGTCCGATGCGAGTCAGGAACAGCCCTCGAAGAAGGCGAGAACCACTCCTCAGAAAGATTTGACGTCGGCGTCAGCAACCCTTCCTATATTCGCTGTCAAGCGCGAGGTATCCACATCAAGCGCCGCGATTCCAAAAGCCACAACAAATGTAGTTACCCAGAAACGTAAGTGCTTGCTTAATTTATCTTACATTCACCCTATACTGCCTTTTTTCCAGTTCCTACTCCTCGCACCCATCCGCTTCCGCCCAAGCCTACAACGACGGGTTCTTCCTATCGACCGCCACCACCAAAACGCGAACGCAGTCCAGAACCACCAGAACCAAAACGCCCTTCTCCGCGAACTGATTGGCCGCCAACTTTCCCCAGTGCTGAGGCACGGTTGCAAAACAGTGTGCCGGGTGCAGACATCAGTGTACAGAAGATCATCTTTAACACTGATGGTTCTCAGATCGCGTTAATTTGTACGCACACATTGATCCCCTTTCTTTCTGCCGTTGGACTCTAACATTTTTTTGGTTGATTATGTAGGTGGTGACCAAACGTTGCGAATCTGGGAAAACAAACTGGCTGCGGCTGAGATTGCGAGACTGACTCATAACTCATCAATTACCTCTGCGTGTTGGATTGGCGGCAACATTGGAGTAATGACCTTGTGTGCGGATGGGATGATCAGCACTTGGACGCGGAATGTAAGTATAATAAGTATATGCACATCATCACCTAAACTAACTTTTCTATATTTTCTGTAGGGCAAAGAGTGGAAATTTGCGAAGCTGTTCAGGGTGCATGATGGCGGGGCGGGGTCGTCATCCGCGGACACTCCGCTCTGCCTGGCGTATGAAAAAGATCGGATTGCTGTGTCTATGCCCTCTGGGGTTAAAGTCTGGATTTTCATTTCTGGTGAGCTTTCATCCCTGGATATTATATTTTCTTGAGATTTTGCGGCTGACAAAATGGCCGACCTCAGGCACTTGGCAGCAGCAACGAGAGATCGCAAGATCGGCTGTTACTGTGATCAAGTTTGTGCAAGATGGGAATGCGCTCATTGGGGGTTGTCGCGATGGGGTTTTGTAAGTCAATCAATTTGCGGCATGATAAGGACATACCTCATCGGCGCCTAGGTGGTATTGTGAGGTACCGAACGGAACCCTTCGTGTGCATACTTTCCTTCCTAAGACTGCTGTGTAAGTTTGGCGTGTCTTTTGTTCGTCGTTCATCGTTTGCTAACGTCGATTAAAAGCACTTCAATCGACGTTCACCCAAGTGGCGTGTATTTACTCGTCGGACAGGAGGGTGGAAAGGCCAACCTTATCACGTTAAAGACGAATGAGTGCAAGGGCAGCGTTGAACGCACTTACACATCCGCAAAGCTCCAGTCTATGACGACCTTGGGTTTCCCTGCTGTCTTCGCGACAAATGGTCAAGCTGTGCTATACGGAACTGTAAATGGATGCGCCCTTGTGTGGGACCGGAAAAAGGGGGCGATCGTGTACGGGTTGAAACATCCAGAAGGTACGCACCTAAATTCTTCCATAGTTGTCCACGTTTTCCCGGCTATTGGGACGTGGTCGACCGTGGGCAAAAATTCAGTCCTAATTTAACGATTCTTTTTTAAAAGATGATCCTATACTATCAGCTGCTGTGAGTTTGCTTATTTTCCACCGAAATTCTGCGCTTTGGTCTAATTAAGTTTTTCAGACCTTTGACGGTCGGCCAGGTGGTGTTGATGGATGGATGATTACTGGTACCAAGAAAGGCCGATTGTTCTGGTGGCCGCGACCTGTCGCGGCTGCTCCAACGAGTCATGGAGCGAACGGGCATGGGACGGGTACGTGCTCTTTCCTTGCTGGAGCGTTGCCACTAACAACCTGGATGTGATTTGCCAGCGAGCTAATAACGGACTTTTCGGGATTTATTTTTGTCGCTGTCGTTATGGGTTTTACTTATCTTACTATCGATTTGATCCAGCCAAATTTAACAGGGGACTTGAGTCTTCATAATCATTGTGGTTGTATATTAACTTATTGTATATTTTTTGTCGTATATCCGTTGCTCTGTAGCTGTTTTGTTTTCTAATTGTGAACGATTTCTTGTTCGATCAGGGGTGTTGATCAAATGAGAACTGTTGTTGTGTTGTATTTGGGATGATGGCACGGACAGGGCCGTGCTCCTTTACGCCTGTGATCAAGTCGTTGCAACCAACCAGTTCAGTCCGTCTGTGACAGTCTCAAGCAGTCCACAACTCCCTCCAACCTCCTTTTGTGCGCATGGCCCTCCCTTTTCTCCTACGCCTTTGGCTCACTTTCTACCCCACAGTTCCTTCGACGACCTCTCTCGTTGTCGGCAGATTTTAGACTCTGGCGGGCAAATACTAGTTCTATCATTCAGCTTCCAGCCCCTCAAACCGGACCTTATCAACTTTCGGTCTTTTCTTCATCTCTGTCGCTCGAGCAAATCGGTGAGTGACTTGTACTTGCCGCTCTGCGAACTGTCAACGGTCCAATGAGACACAGCCACGAGGCTCTGTTGCCACGCCGTAAGACCCGCAGGCAATAGCCAGTGGTGGGAAGGATGTTTCATCTGGGTGCTTGCTGACGCCCTGGCCACAGTCAACGCATTAAACCCGCAACACCCGCTTTAGAAAATCCGTCGAGATGCAGACAATTAAATGTGTAGTCGTTGGAGATGGTGCTGTTGGAAAGGTACGTGCAACTTGCTATCCCCACAGCACTTGAATTTGACGATCGGAAATCACATCCGCAGACCTGCCTTCTGATCTCGTATACCACGAATAAATTCCCCAGTGAATATGTTCCAACTGTATGTACCGGAGTTCCGAAGTTTGAAGGGAAGAAACTCAGCTTTCTTATAGGTATTCGATAACTATGCGGTCACTGTCATGATTGGCGAGGATCCCTATACACTAGGGCTCTTCGATACAGCTGGTACTCATTTTCTCCTCATCAACCGACGTGTTTGTGGTCGCTAATACACTCGACACAGGTCAGGAGGATTACGACCGTCTGCGCCCATTGTCCTACCCCCAGACAGATGTTTTCCTGGTTTGCTTCAGCGTGACCTCTCCTGCGTCATTTGAGAACGTGAAGGAGAAATGGTTCCCAGAAGTGCATCACCACTGCCCTGGTGTCCCTTGCCTTATCGTCGGAACCCAGGTGGACTTGCGGGATGATTCCCAGGTAATAGAGAAGCTAGCAAGGCAAAAACAGAGGCCGGTCATGAGTGATCAGGGCGAGAGACTCGCAAGGGAGCTCGGAGCAGTCAAGTACGTGGAATGCTCGGCGCTGACGCAAAAGGGTTTGAAGAACGTGTTCGATGAGGTGAGTTCTTCGCCGTTGCACCTCCGCTATTGTCTTCTCTTCTGACCTGATCCGAATTTAAAAAGGCCATCGTGGCCGCCCTTGAGCCTCCTATCGTGAAGGGCAAGAGGAAGATGTGTCTCATCCTCTAGGAACGACCCCTAACGATTAGGATTACGCACCGTTCTACATTATGCTTGTCACTCACGATTTTCCGACCTTACACGCCACGACCTGGTTATATATCCGACATTTGCCTATTTTCTTTGATTTTCCCCCTTTGTGTTTGCGAGTGCGTTTTATTTGCTACTAGTTAACACAGACCTGGTTATTTCCCGCTTTTTTTTTCCTCGTTCGCGATATCTGAGTTAGGATTGCCCCTACTTGAAATTTGTGCCCTCTTTCATGTTGACGGGCGTGGAATACAAAACTCGCAGACCAATATGGGAACTGTTAGCCATTAAATAGCTCCCAATTAAGCCCAAAAATATTTTAATGGAAAGGACCGCGTTCGTTCGACAACGAAAACTCTGATGTTGCTAATGCAATCTCCATGTCTTTATCGAGTAATTAACACCGAGGTATTTTTTGCGCGCTGAGCCCAGAGTATTCAGGAAAATAAATGACGGAGTTTATTCGCAGACAATGCACAGAAAATGATGATAAGGAATGGCAAGAAACGAAAGTGAAATGCGAAAAACTGTATAATAATAAGGCGCCCGTCGGAGGCTGGCGTATTTTTTGGGCCTAAGGGTCGGTCGACCTTGACCAACTATAAAGGAAAAGCATTCATGAGAATGGGGTTTAAGCAGAGGCCATAAAAGATGCTTACCGCCAACTTCGAAGCTCGGATATCAACAACCGGGGTGTCGCTCCTAGACTCCAATGACGATGGGGTCGACGCTGTCGCCGGTAACTTCTGGGCTGCTGGAAGAAACTGAAGGCCTGGTGTTGGGCGAGGAATCCGATACTACTTCAAAGGTGGGATGGGAATACCTCACGCCGTCGATGCTATTTGGAGAAGCTGAGGATCCGGAGGTCGGCAGCCTTGGAGCAGTGTCGGCGGCGACTCCTAACCGCCCCGAACGAGAGGGGTACTCGTTGCCTGCAGGGATTCGAGCGACGCTGTGTCCCGGCCTGACCCTTTGGGGAGCGGACATTCTAGAGGAAGCAAGAGAGGAACCTCTATTCGCCCTGGATGGAGCAGTAGCAGCGTTGTCGATGACGGGCGGACTCGAAGAACTTGCAGACCCGACGCCGCCGACGGTAGACTTTGTGTTGGTAACACCGGGGAACGAAGGTGAAGAGCTAGGAGACATGCCAATATTGAACAAGTTGCCAAAAAGGCCTGATGCACCAGCGTTTTGCATGGCTTCAAGACTGTCAGCAGGAGCTAGTCCGGCCGGCGATGAGGACAAGTCAGGAGCGACAGCAGGACCGGCGACAGACGAAGTAGTGAAAGAATGTGGTATACCGCCAGCCGCGTCAATTGGAATGTTGGAGTCGGCGTTGTAAGGTTGGTTATCATCAGGTCCAGATCTAAGTGTGTTGCTAGAAGTGGTCGAAAAATCATAACTAGAACCGTCTTCATCTCTTTCGGAGGTCTCATCGAAGTCCCAGAATCCATTAAACCGATCATGAGGGATATGCGAATGGTGAGGAGCCGCACCAAACGCTCGCCTGGTGGGAGCCTTGCGGGGATCGAACTGCCTTAACGATTTGGTGGATACAGTTTGTCTGTCATGTCCCTTACGAAGATACGTAGGCTTCGCTGAGGTAGAAGCGAGTAGTCCCAGGACAGAGATGATAACGAGGGAGCGGGAGGCAAACCGCATGACGTCGGTGGTGAAGGGTGATGGATGGGTAGGAAGGTGCAAAGGTAAGGAGCAAATGAAAGCAGCGCTGGGTATCTGGAAACCAAGGTCGCGAACTTATACTATCCACAAAATGGCTGACAGATAGCGAAGTCGCCCAGGCCGCGGAGGCTGGCGGCTGGCTGGAAGTCAGCAGAATGGGCCGCCATTGGGCGCAAGACGACCCACATTGATACGTAAACAGGACATCCTTGTACCGGCAGGTTCTCGTAAGGAACCATCTGCATTAAAATAAGTACATGTCAGGGACATAAGCCAGATCTTGGATATGTCTTGAGATAGAAGTTCTTTCCAAATCGAGGACTTGAGGAGGTTCGATACAAACAGATACAAATAATCACTCGGAGGTGTCTACGACCATCTTTGCTAGAACGCTGTACATATGTCTCGACCCCAAGATGATCGGAACCAGGAGGCTACTGTTTATCTCGTAAGTGTTACTCTTAATATATGCATGACCAAACTGAACCTGGAACGCCAGGGAAATCTGGACGAGCGGTGTACGGATGCCTTGGTGTGGGAGCTAATGTTACAAGCAGGACCTGTCGGTGAGTGGTCCTTCTAGCAATTGCTATTACCCGCTCAACCTTTACACACCTCAGTGAACGTCCATCTACCCAAGGACCGTATTTCAATGGCCCACCAAGGGTACGGTTTTTGCGAGTTCTTGACTGAAGAAGATGCCGAATACGCCTGTAAGATTATGAATCAAATTAAACTGTGGGGAAAGCCTATCCGAGTCAACAAGGTTCGTCGAAGAGATGTTCTCGTTTTTCTGTCCACAAATATCTATTCCCGGATTTGACGCATTTTCTCATGACAGGCCTCCTCCGATAAAAAACAACTTGATGTTGGAGCCAATCTTTTTGTTGGGAACCTTGACGAAAATGTTGATGAGAGGCTGCTATACGACACGTTTAGTGCCTTTGGAATTATGGCGACGACGGCCAAGGTATGTCGACCGTCATGTTTCTTGAGAATGTCCCAACATGATCTCTGGTTTGCAGATTGCTCGTGACCCAAGCTCTGGGACTTCAAAAGGCTATGGCTTCGTTTCCTATACGGATTTCGAAGCATCTGATGCCGCAATCGAGTCAATGAACGGTCAATTCCTGATGAACAAAGCAATTACGATTCAGTACGCGTTCAAGAAAGACGGAAAAGGTGAACGACACGGAACACCCGCAGAACGGTTACTTGCTGCCCAAGCACGGAAAAACAATGCTTTACCCGTTGCCGCCAGACCTCCACCCGCTCCCATCCAATTTGGCGCTCGACCCCCCATGCCTGGTTTCCAAGGACCATACCAAGGTCAATTTGCCGGCGTTTTGGCTGCCCCTCCTCCCCCGCCCGGCTTCACTCCTCAGCAGACGATCATGCCGCAGATGCAAATGGGAATGCCCCCACCCGGAATGCCTCCGCAGGGGATGGTTCCGCCAATGGGTATGCAGCCTATGCAAGGGATGCCTATGCCTCCTCCTCCTCCTGGTATGCAGATGTATGGAGGTTTCCCTCCGCCACCACCTCCGGGCTTTGGAGGGCAGTTCCCGCCTCAGCAACAGCCCCAGTATTAATTTTTATAGAGCCTTTAATCTTGTACATCATAGGTTGTGAATATACCTTTCAAGCTTTCGCGCTTTATCTTGGCTGAACTTTCTCGATTAAATTTCTGGCTGTTCAAGTGTTTATTTGGAATTTTGACATTTGCTGAAAAGGTTTTGTCACGTGTGCTGCATTTACGCCATTCCGATACCTGTCGTTGTTCGTCAGCGCACCAGCACCTACTGTATCCTTCAAATTCAATCGCTGATGTCGCCGACAAGTCTGGACTTCTCGACACTAGAGACATCGTCCAGGTATTTAGATACTACTCCTTCTTTATATGAATCTCACGTAAGTAGATGGAAAAACCTCCCACCTCCCCCAGGATTCACGAAAGCTCCCTCCTCAGTCGTGAGTTTTGAAAAGGAATTTCAGCTATTGGACGCTCAACTAAGTCTGTAGCATAAGACACCCACAAAGAAGGCTGCCAGCTCTTCAGCATCTTATGATGAGTTGAAGGAGAAGAGAGCTTGGGATGTCGCAACAGCCCCAGCGAAGTCGCTACCAATGCAAGCGTTCATGCTCTATATGTCAGGCGGAGGGGTTCAGATATTCAGCATTGGTATTGTTTTCATGCTTCTCCTTACGCCCTTCAAGAATATTGCTGGGATAAATGAAGGTGGGCAAGCCATTATATTGACGCCAATATTTTTAGACTGACAAACCTCACCCAGCTTTCGCGCAATACGCGCCTTCATCGAAAAGCCCTAATTCAATAACAACCCTCCCTCTGCATAAACTTGTTTATATCATGTGTAACCTCCTCACTCTCGCTGTCGGTCTCTGGAAATGTCGGTCAATGGGGTTGCTTCCAACAGGGACAGGAGATTGGCTAGCATTTGAAACGCGAGGATTGGTGCGTTCTTCGCTCTGTAGAACATGAAAAGGACTTATGTTTTGTTCCTGCATTCGATTAGGCACCAGAGTTATCATTATTCTGATTACCTTTGGAGCTTTGCGATGTAATTTGTATTCTTGCATTACAACACCCTTTGTTCTCGAGCCGAAACCCTTCAAAGCTAGTTCTTTCAGATGACGAGCGTACTCATACCATGAGACAATTACTTTTTATCATGATCATTTTGTTTCGTTGTATGTCGGAGCCTATGAATATTGTATCCTCGCATACCGCTTCATCGTACACCACATCATCCCCAACACGACAGTGCATGGGAACGACACTTTTTCTCATCGGCACGTCGTCGAACTAGAGTCAGGTTAACAAGACTACCACCTAAATTTGGGTAATTCACTTGTGTGAAGGAGGCGAAGCGTCCATATGCATCCGGGTCATGTTCGGCTCATGTTTGTGAGAAATGCCTTTTTCGCAACTTGTCAACTCTCTCGTCTCCCTTTCGCGTCAGAAATCATAAGAGAAGAGACGGAATTCCCTGATCAATCGACGATGGGGTTCCAGAACGGCCACAGTAGTGGTTTGAATAAGGTTGGACTTCCTCCACCCATCGCTTTCACCAGGGGAAGACAGCGCCCAAGGATTCGACAACTCTTGTTATACGTTTTCCTATTCTCCCTAGCCGCAACTTTATCAACGATCCTCCCTACTCCGTGGTCCTTATACCGCAGCAGAAACGTCTCCAGGCTCGCTCTCAAAGTCAGGGACCCAGCAGAGGACTGGCAGGACAACATTTGGCCTCTACGACCTCCAACACCCTGGGACATTTCAACAGACTATTCCTATCCACGAAAGTTGGAATACGATGTCGAGGAAGGAACGTGGTTGCGCCTCGACGTCCATCCAACCTCTGGTGACATCGTATTCGACATGGTTGGCGACCTTTGGTGCCTTCCTGGTGAACAAGCTCTACGTACCAGTGATGCGGCTGTTAAAGCCCGACCCGTTCTGCTGGGGATTCCGCATGATTCGGATCCGCATTTCTCGCCCAATGGTGATCGACTTGTATTTAGGAGCGATGCCGAACTTGGGGTGGAGAATATTTGGGTTATGGAGTGGAAAGGATGCTATGAGATGGATCTCAGGTCGACGACCCCTCGGAAAGAGCTCCTCATTGCTCTAAATGAGGAAGAAACTGAGCAAAGGCAGCTATCTCAGGGATTGAAAGAGAATTCGCAACGGAAGATGAATAGGTTGCTACGAGAAGGGCGGCTCAACGGTACGTAGTTGGTTTTGAATAACTGTGACTCCCCTCACGTATTCACAGCCCGTCGGGTAACAAACGAGACGTATAGATGGGTTAGCGACCCTCGTTTCCATCCATCTGGGAATAGAGTCATCGCGACTAAGTGGTACACTTCTGATCGCTCGCTTGGCGCAGGGGAAGGATGGGAATATGAAGTTCCGTCTGTGGGAGATCTACGCCGGGAGGCACGGCTCATTCAACCTGGAAGTGGCAAGCGGCTCGTCGCTCGCTCACTTCCACTCGGCTGGACGGCAGAGAACTACGGTGACCAACAAATTGGACCGGAACAACTTCTTTGGAAGGGAAAGGACAGCATTGTTTTCTCGAAGAACGTTGCGGATGCCAGTAAATTTGAATATAGCAAAGGTGGGTGCTGTACTCGTTGAAATTGCGAGAGTGCAATTCAGTCCGCCCCACAGATGTCCATAAAGGCATATATGCGATTTTCCAGAGAAATTTCACGAGCGGTTCTACTGAAACCATCGTTGACTCTCTCCCTGGAGGAGCAAGCCGTCCAGAGTTGTCGCGAGATGGCCGTACGCTTGCCTTCGTTCGTCGAGTAAGGGATAAGCAAGCTTTAGTTTTCAGGTGAGAGAAATCTATTGTTAAATATACCGCATCGTAAACTAACCTCGTGTTCACAAATCCAGAGATTTCGAGACTGGATCTATTCATAACATTTGGCATGGATTGAGCTATGATCTCACAACCGTCTCCGCGCCCATGGGAACGTATCCGTCTTTCGCATTCACACCCAATGATACTGCCGTCGTTATTTGGGCCGCTGGAAAAATATTTTACGTGCCCTTGACTGCCAACTCTCATGGCGAGAAGGTGGCCTCTTCAAAATCCCCGACTCCCATTCGGTTCACAGCTCACATAGAAAAGCGACTTGCCGAAACACGAAAGGGCGGTGTCAACGTCGTTGGATTTGAAACCCAAGATTCCCAAAGAGTCCGCGCGTTCAAGGAACTTCAGGTGCACAGTGAAGGAAAGAAAGTTGTTTTCCAGGCCGCGGGGGTTACTTACTGGCAAGAAGTTGGGAAGAAGGCAGCGCAAAAAGTTCCTGTAACGGACCCAGATGCACCATATTATTCTCCATCTTTCGTTCCAGGAGTGGAAGATATCGTCATCCACGCTCGATGGTCGGATTCTGTGTACACAAAGTTCGAACTGGCCGATCTTGAAGCGCAAGTAGCAGTCGAGGTTCAGGGGCTGCCGTTCGGGCGTTATTTCTCGCCTGTTATCTGTCGTTGCGTTGGCCAAACGAGGACAATTGCCTTCCTAAAAACAGGTGGCAGTTACCTCTCTGGCAACATTTTGGCCACCGCCGGTGCAGGGCTCTATCTTGGGGATGTTACGCCTAATATCTCTGAGTTGGTTCCTAACATAACCGTTTCCATCACCAACATTCGTTTCGTGCCGTCAGAAATCGATGTCGAGGATCGAGTCAACATGCGCTTCTTGGAGACCAACAAGAAGCTGCTCGTTCAGCAGTCCAATCGCGCCTTCGTTATAGATTTTTCAGCTAAGCCCGACAAGTTAGGAAAATATCCTCATTCCACACTTGCATCAGGAGAGATGTCCACTGAGCTGGTCATTTCTCCTTCGTCGGTCAAGAAAGGCGGATTCGTGGCTGAGAACATCGCATTTGTCGACTTTTTCCATGTTTACCTTGCCCCCGGAGACAGTGTCAAGGAAGGCGAAAGTGTCTGGTCGAGGCCGGCCAATGCGACGAAGGGTTTGGTCAGATTAAGTTTAGATGGAGGTCATGACGTTACGTGGACGGACGATGGAAAGAAGTTGTTCTGGTTCTCAGGTGTGTCTTTGCCATCCCCCCAAATCTCTGTGATGCTTTATTAAATCGAGGGTATAGGGCCGTATTTGCATTCTTTGGAAGTTTCGAAACTCAACCAATGCTCTTCTGCCATCAAGAAAGATCATTCCACCTTCGGTATCTCATGCGTCAAAAGCATTCTTGAAGTCCAAACAATCGACATCGAACACTCCACGGATATCGCTAGGCTGAAGAAAGACGCAGCAGCAGCACATGACCGTAAAGATTGGCGCAACGCCGATGTTGTGATCATTTTCAATGCCACCCTTTTGACCATGGAAACTGGCAATAAACAGGCTGATCTAATTCCTGATGGACTATTGGTCATTCGTGGAGGAGTCATTGACCATATTGGGCCAATCGGAGGCTTCGTCACGCCAATAGGTGCAACTGTCATAGATGCCGCTGGTGGTACGCCCATTGCTTTTCGAATTCAATTTCATTAGCTTAGCGGGAATTTTCAAGGTTACGTGATTCCGGGCTTCATTGATGTGCATGCTCATTGGGACGGGTTTTCCGATCGATACCCCGCGAGTTCATGGGAAATGGAGACTTTCCTCGCCTACGGAGTTACTACACTACATAAGTGCGTCACCTTCACCTAAAATTTCAATCAATGTACTGACAAATTTTCAACCATCCTAGCCCTAGTGCAGATAATGTCGATGGTGTTGTCGAACGAGACCGCGTTGAAAGTGGTCAGATGATCGGCCCCCGTATCTTCACGACCGGCGACATCATTTATGGAGGAGGAGCCCCCGGAATTCATCAAGATATTGTAGACATGGAGGAGGCTGTCTCTGCGCTGACTAGGATCAAAGTGGAAGGCGGACCGGCTAGTATTTCGTACAAGAATTATAATCTTCCATCGAGGTCGGTGTGGGTTAGGAGGCGAATAAACTAATACTGACGAATATTTCAGAGCTTCACGGCAGAGGCTTCTAAATGTTGCGCAAAATTTCAGTATGCTCTGCGTACCAGAGGGAGGCATGAATTATGACTGGGATCTCACGTACATTATTGATGGTGAAGTCCTGTATTTTCCTTTCTGTGGGCATCCTTACTTATTCCTTGTGCAGGAATGACAACTGTCGAGCACGCATTGCCCGTACCAGCCCTCTTTGAAGATGTTCTGACGTTATATGCCTTGAGTGGGACCGGAGCAACGCCGACGCATATTGTTAATTACGGTGGTGCCTGGGGCGAGCAAATCGTCTGGGCCACGGAAAATGTGCCTAATGATCCCAAGTATGAACCGACCTCATTCCCGGCGAACTTATAATTATCGTATTCTTACTTTCCTCCAGGTTGCGTCGTTTCACAAGACACGATATCTTAGAGTCGTTGACCGAATCGACTTCGAGGCCATTGGACTGTATGTATCTACCTCGTACTTGTTGCCGCCCAAGCTTATTTCCTGCCTTCAAGCCTTTGCTCTGTTCAATACATCTCATTCAATTGCCACAATGGTTGAGAAAGGGTTACTGGCTCATATTGGAGCGCATGGAGAACCTCCTTTGGGACTGAATTATCATGCCGAGATGGGATTCACAGCGAAGGGAGGACTGAGCAATTATGAAGTGCCTTTTTTTCTCCTTTTGATTTTGCTTTGATGTTGACTGTTGCTCCAGGTTATACGCGCAGCGACTTCCTCAGGGGCTCGGACCCTTGGGATGTTCCCATCGTTGGGCTCGTTGTCGAAAGGAAAACTTGGGGACTTCCTTGTGTACCCACCTGGTGTTGACCTCTTAGATGGAGAGATCAGTGAGAAAACACGTCAGATCCTCTTTGTAGCAAGAGGAGGTCGAATTTGGGATGCAGAGACTATGGTTGAAGTCTGGCCAGCCAAGGGCAAAAAGCAAACCATCCCAGTGATCAACGCAGAGTGAAGTTCATGATTTATGTAAATATATAAAGAGATCTACCACCTTCGATACCCTTGCAAACCTATTTTTCGCCGAAATTCATCAACCTTTTCGTGGATCATAAATATCCAAATTAGTGGATCTCCGCATTGGTACTTCTGACAAGGTTGTCCCGGATCATACATAAGGAGGCCTAACCAACTCCTTTCCCCAGTTATACCCTTCTTCAACTTCAGTACTTTCCTGACGATACCATGCTCCTCACCATTCGGAATCTCACTGATAAACCCATTACCGCTCACACGTACCCATCGCCTTCCAAGCTCAGTGCGGGCTTTCAAACTGGAACTAAAGCCCCGCCCTCTGCGAGCGAATTTCTTTTACAACCCTTGGTGAACTCCAGTACGATTCTTCCTAAGGGTACCCGACGAGAACTAATACTTCGGCGCTCGCAAAACGGACCGGAACTGTCACGGGCAAACTCTGTTGAAAAGGCAAATTTGTTGGATTATGATTGGGATATCCATTCCGAAGGCTTCAAAATTCGGTTTTCGACGACGTTTTCAGCGTCGTGGCAGGTGGTGAAGATGCCTCGGGAATGTCCGTGGAGAGTATATAGGACTCGGGTGTGTAAACCTTGCCTTATCTTTAATCTCAACCACAGCGACACTTATTCGATGGCTATAATCACAGATTTCAAGAGGCCATCACCGACTCGTTATTCTGAGTCGCCGCAATCTTGCATCATTCTTGTCAGAACTACCTGACCGCCTTCCCTTGTCCTCTTTGTCTCTCCCTGGTACGTGCCCTTTCCACCTATTCAAACCAATTTTCATATCTATAATTCAGGGACACACGACACGTACGTAGACTGGTGACCTTGTTCAATTCCGCTCTTATAAGGTCTTTTAGGATGGCATTCCATGGATGGCCAATCTCACAGTGCCAATCTCCGTCGACACCACTCGCCTCTCAACTTCTCGGGGGCATACGCGTGGTCGACGTCCGCCTCGCAGTAATTCCTCCGCCGTCATCTAAAGCATCTGTTTTTAACGCGACCCGTACTCAAGAATTAATTGCCTACCACGGACTATGGCCCCAGGAAACACCATTTACTGCGATTCTGAATGATGTTCATAAATTCTTAACTTCTCCGATTGGATCGAAAGAGACCATTGTCATGTCGATTAAGCAGGAAGACTTTGCCATCACCCCAGCACCCCTTTTCTCCCAGTTGGTCCGAGATACCATCGTTCGTGGACCTGGGGGATGGAGTGAAACAAGTACGAAGAATTCTGGGGTCAACAAGGGGATGTGGTTCCTCGAAAACCGCATCCCGAAACTAGGAGAAGTGAGAGGCAAAGTGGTATTGTTGAGTCGATTTGGTGGGAACGGTGATGGGTGGGACGGAGGTCTGGAAGGCCTAGGAATTCATCCGACGACTTGGCCTGATAGCGAGAAGAACGGCTTCGAGTGGGAACTGAAAGGTACCCGTGTTAGGACGCACGATTGGTATATCTACCCTCTCCTTAAGTGCAAATGCGGTCGTACTTATTTCCACCTGTAGGTACGGAATCCCGACGTTCTTCTCTATTCCGGAGAAATTTCAGCTTGCAACTGCAAACCTCCTCCCCCCACCTGACGCACTCCAACCCGTTCTTCCCATTACATATTTCTCTGCTGCTTCCTTCCCACTCGCATTCCCACCTACGGTGGCCAAAGGCTTCGGGTGGCCCAAATGGGGACTTGGAGTGGAAGGTGTCAACAGCAAGCTCGGAGCGTGGCTTCTGGACAAACTGGGTGGAAACACTGCTGATGGTGCCTCGAAATTAGATGGAGTCGACGAGAAGCAAAGAGAGGCTGTTGCAGAGGAGCCGAGGATACGGGGCTGGACTTTCCTGGATTATTACTCGGAGCCTGGCGAAGATCTCGTTCCTCTTTTGGTGGAGTGTAATTTCAGAGGCAGGGAGCCAGGCGAAGAAGGCTGATAGGATTTTGCACTTAGGATTTATGACTTTTGTGCATTATGGGATACCCTTTATTTAAACCCCATCTGTAGTTGATCTGTAGTGTGTGTATCAACTCTGTATATAATCCTGAGTCACCAATATCTAAAGTTTAACGTTTATCCTTTATAATGACCGTGGTAGTAAATAGTGTAGGCTGCGTAGCCAATCGACAATTTTCATGATCAGCATAAATGTCCAGAAAGAGCACATCTCTTGCTAAATTTGGTTACCACATGCTGAATCACAAGACTTGGCGTCGTTATCTCGTGATAAGGTGTCTAAGCTTCTGACGCCGCTTTAAAGTTTAGACATCTCCTACATCGTACAGCATCTTCGTTTCTGAGCATCATGCCTACTCTCAACCTCATCACCAATGTCAAGGCAAGCACCTCGATCTCTTCAAAGCCGTCTGGCCTGTGTTGAATTGGCAGCAACAGATCCCGGATACAAAGGCTTTCGCGCTCGAGTTCTCGAAGGTTTGTTATCTACCTTCAAGATCTGATACCTCAAGCACCTAGGAAATTGGACATCTAGCTCGGGGCAGAGACTCTCAAAAAACCTGAGGCTTACACCTCGGTTATCATCACCTACAATGAAACTCTTACCTTTGGTGGAACTTTCGAGCCTGCTTTCAGTTTGAGGGTCGTCAGTTAGATTTTATGTCTCCATAGGGAGCTGCTCAGCTAATTTATATCGCTTCCTTCTCTCAGGATAGTCTTGATAACATCAACGAACAAGCGAACGAGGGTTATAGTAAGGTTTTCTCCGAGTTCTTTGAAGAGAAATTGGGAATACCTGGAAATCGTGGATATATCACGTTCATTGATCCAGGAAGGGCTAACATGGGGTGTGTTGTTATTATTTCTTTCCAACCTGCGCGAAATGCTGAAGTCTATAACAGATACAAATCCACCACCTTTGCCACTATCTTCGGTGGGAAGTAAACAAAGCCTCTATGGAAGAATCTGAAATGCATGTTTATGACTCCTGATTATCTGAATACTAGCCAGTTTTCTGATTACGAATCTAAGCTTATCAGCAACTTCAAACGATTCAATTTGGTGATTCATCCGAGACTGGGTAATTGAATTTATTCAGTTAACTGAGAAGCGACTTGACAAATTTCAACAACGAAGACAACATCTACTTGGTCATTCCAACATGTTTTCTCCGAATTTCTAGTCCAAGGGGAAAACGCTGTTCTTCTGGACGGTCAGAGTATAACCATTGCCAGATAACTTGCAGTGGTTTGGGCGTGCTCCAGCCAACTCATCGTTGCGAAGCCATAAACGAACCAGGTGCCTCCTAAATAAAAAATGAGTAAAAATACGTCTGTTTGGTTTG